>Ga0335082_10000193_pt1 | contig 61904 bp, 72 predicted proteins | sample Lox_Sample_41_FD_206718 | JGI IMG/M metagenome (GOLD analysis project Ga0335082, IMG submission 206718) | Soil microbial communities from Loxahatchee National Wildlife Refuge, Florida, United States - Lox_Sample_4.1 | ecosystem: Environmental > Terrestrial > Soil > Wetlands | place: USA... | reverse complement strand
CGCCCCCGCCTGAGACAGCCAGCGGGCCACCTCTACGTGGTACGTGAGACGTCCGCCTTCGGACCACGCGAGCGTCTGCGCGAGCGCCCAGCCGCGCGCCCGCTCCCGGTCGAGCCCGAGCTCCGAGCTCAGGCACTCGAGCCGGTGCAGCACCTCCACGCGCGTCGCGCCCAGCTCGCTCGAGCGGACGATAGGCGCAAGCCCGAACTCGCGTTCTCCCGCTAGCGGCTTCGGGTCGATCACGAGCCAGGGCTCGCGCTGCGCGGCGAGCACGTTGTCGCCGTGCAGATCCTGGTGTAGCAACACCTGCTCACCCTGCGTCGGAGCGAGGTCGCGCAAGGCTTCGAGCGCCGCATCGAGCAGCCGTCGCTCGAACGGTCTTCTGTTCTCCTCCCATTGCGGGAGGAGGTTCGCGGCCCACCACGCCGCCTCCTCCGCGAGCGGCCGAAACGGCGCTCCCGCGGGCTTCCAGAGCGTCGGCAGCAGCTCCACGAAGACGCCGAGCGCCTCGTCCCGACCGGCCGCAGACAGCGCCGTGCCCGGAACGCAGCGCTCGAGCAGGAGCGCGTGCTGCTCCAGGTCGTGCGCCAGCAGCCGAACGGCGCCCTCGCCGTCCCAGAGCTCGAGCGCCGTCGCCTCGTGCTCGCTCTCGCGGTGGGGGTCCTGGACCTTGAGCACCGCGTCCTCGCCGTCCGCGGTCACCGCCGCCTGCACGGCCACGGACGCAAAGCCGCCTTGGAACGGCTCGCCGAGCGTGAGTCCCCAGCGCTCGATCAGATCGTCGCGGGCCAGCGGTAGGCGTCCGCCTGACGGTTCTTGAGCGACGGCAGCCTCTCGCGGACGTCGCGGAGACGCGACCGGTCGAGCTCGGCCGAGATGACCCCCTCCTCGTCGGGCGCCTGGGCGAGCACGATCCCCCACGGGTCGACGATCAGCGAGCGCCCGTAGGCGGGCTTGCGCGGGAGCGTCTCGCCGACCTGGGCCGGGGCGGCCACGTAGTACTGGTTCTCGATCGCCCGCGCGCGCATGAGTACGTGCCAGTGGTCCTTGCCGGTCGGCGTCGTGAAGTGGGCCGGGACGGTGACGAGCTCCGCACCCTCGAGAGCGAGGATCCGGTAGAGCTCGGGAAAGCGGATGTCGTAGCAGACCGTCAGCCCGATCGGCCAGCCCTCGCCGCGCACGACGACCGGCGCGTCGCCGGGCTCCTCCGCCTCCGACTCGCGGTAGACGGCGCCGCCGACCTCGACGTCGAAGAGGTGGATCTTGCGGTAGACGCCGAGTACCTCGCCGTCCGGGCCGAACGCGATCGACGTGTTCGAGAGCTTCTCGCGCCCCTCGCGGCTCTCAGAGATCGAGCCTCCGACGAGCGTGATCCCGTGATCTCGCGCCCAGCCGGCCATCGCCGCCACGGACTCGCCGCTCTCGAGCGGCTCGGCGGCCGCGTGCAGGACCTCGGGCGGGCCGATCGCGTTCCACTTCTCCGGGAGCGCTACGACGTCCGCGCCCGTCGCGGCCGCCCGGGCGACCAAGCGCTCCGCCTTCTCGAGGTTCGCCGCCTTGTCGGTGCCGCTCGTCAGCTGGACGCAGGCGACGCGCAGGAGATCGGACACCGCAGCAGGATAGCTTTCAGGCATGGACGCGACCGTCGCCGCGCCGTCCCGCGCACGCGTGCTCCAGGCGTTCCGGAGCCGCAACTTCCGCCTGCTCTGGACCGGGCAGGCGATCTCGCTGCTGGGCGACACCGCCTTCGTCGTCGCCCTCGGCTGGCGGACGTTCACGCTCACCGGCTCGGCCCGCTCGCTGAGCCTCGTGCTGACGCTCCAGGGGGTCGGGCTGCTCTCGACGGTGCTCGTCGGCGGGGCGATCGCCGACCGCTACGACCGGCGGACGCTGATGCTGGTCTCGGACGCCGCCCGCTTCGTCGTCATCGGCGCACTCGCGATCGTCGACGCGAGCGGGCACCTGAGCATCGGGTCGCTCGCGGCGATCGCGTTCGTCGAGGGCCTGGCGACCGGATTCTTCACGCCGGCGCTCGGGGGGATGATCCCGCTCGTGGTCGAGGAGCCCGTGCTCGGCTCCGCGAACGCCCTGCTCGGGATGGCGCGCCAGGCGAGCCTCCTGATCGGCCCAGCGGTCGCGTCGCTCCTGTACGGGTTCGCCGGCTCGACGGTCGTGTTCGGCTTCAACGCCTTCTCCTACCTCGCCTCGTTCGCGTTCGTCTACTCGACCCGCCCGCGGAGCGCGGAGCGGGCCCCGGCGGAAGGGACGTTCCGGGAGATCGGCGCCGGGATCCGCTACGTCGCGAACATCCCGTGGCTCTGGGTGACGATCACGCTGTTCGCGTTCGTGCTCATGTTCCAGTGGGCGCCGATCCAGGTGCTCACGCCCAAGCTGATGCGCCAGCACTTCCACCTCGGCGTCGGTGCCTACGGCCTCGTCTTCTCGCTGCTCGGCGCCGGGATGCTCGTCGGGAGCGCCACGTTCGGGCAGCTGAACCCGCGGCGCAGGCGCGGGCTGATCTCCTACGTGATCTGGATCACGAACAGCGTCCTCGTGATCGTCTTCGCGCTGTCGCCCTGGTTCGCGCTCTCCGCCGCGACCTCGTTCTTCCGCGGCATCTGCATCGGGTTCGGCATCGCTGTCTGGGAGACGATGCTGATGGAGCTCGTGCCGCAGCACATGCTCTCGCGCGTCGTGAGCCTCGACTGGTTCGGCGCGCTCGGCCTGACGCCGTTCGGCCTGGTACTCGCCGGCACGTTGGCGCCGCTCGCCGCACCCGGGACGCTGATCGCGCTCGGCGCCTGCATCTCGATCTGCTTCATCGCAGCCGGGCTACTCTCTCGCCAGATCAGGAGAATCGACTAGATGCCCGTCTACTGGAAGCCGAAATACGGCACGCGCTCGAGCCGCCACAGAGCCTGGGTGAGGCAGCAGGCGCGCCGCGAGGAGGCCTTGAAGCGCGAGCCTCACGTGTCGCTCCGCGAGCGCATACGGAAGCTGTTCAGGCGCTAACCTGTGCCTGCTCGGGGTGTGGCGCAGCCTGGTAGCGCGCTCCGTTCGGGTCGGAGAGGTCCCCAGTTCAAATCTGGGCACCCCGATCGAGCACGGGGGAACCGCGGCCGGTTCCCCCGTTTTGCTTCCGTCGCGCGGCCCGACTATTCTTCGAGGCGGATGAGCGGTTCGGGGAGGCAGGACCCCTGATTCCTGTCGCAGAGGCAACGAGGGACTCAAGCAGCCCGCTTGCGCCGGAGCGCGAGGCGGGCTTTTCATTGCAAGGCGTTCGCTTGCGACGCCGACCAGGGAGGCCGTGCCGGCTTTGCCGGCTCGGCCGTTGAGAGGAGCACGATGGCGAACCACCTGACGCCTGAGGAGCTGTCGAAGGAGCTCGGGATCGACCGAACGGAAGTGATCAGGGTCTGCGTCGAGGAAGGGATCCCGATCTACCAGGGCAAGATCGACAAGACGCTCTTCCAGGCGCATCTCGAGGCGCTCGGCGCCCTACCGCCCGCGCATTAGGCGGCCGCACCGGCGAAGCCGGCACGGCCTCTTTGGTCGGCGTCGCAAGCGAGCGCCTTGAGCGGCTGCTCAGACGTCTACTTACGGGCTGCGGCGCGCTTCTTCGGCGCAGCCTTCTTGCGCGCGGCCGGCTTTGCCTTCTCGCCCCGCTTCGACGCCGCGACGCTCTTCTTGAGTGCCTCCATCAGGTCGACGACCGGGGCCTCGGACACCGGCTCCGGGACGGCGATCTCCTCGCCCTTCAGCTTCGCCTCGAGCAGCTCGCGCAGGTTCTGCCGGTACTCACTGTGGAGCTCCTCGGGCTCCCACTCGCCGACCAGGCTGTCGATCAGCTGGCGGGCGAGGTCGAGCTCGGGCTCTTCGACGGCGATCGCCTCGACGGCCTCGTCGATCTCCGCCTGGGAGCGGACGTCCTCGGCGAGGAAGAGCGTCTCGAGCACGAGCGCCTCGCCTCTCGGGCGGATCAGGCAGAAGTTCTCGTTGCCGCGGATCACCATCCGCCCGATCGCGGCCATGCCCGTCTCCTTCATCGCGTTCAGCAGCAGCACGTACGGCTTGCGCTGCGCCTCGGCGCTCGAGGGCGCGAGGTAGTAGGTGCGGTCGAAGAAGAGCGGGTCGACCTGGGCGAGCGGCACGAAGCGCGAGATCGCGATCGCGCGCGACGTGTCGTGCTCGGCGATCGCCTCGAGATCGGCTTCCTCGACGATCACGAACTGCCCCTTCGAGACCTCCCAGCCCTTGACGATCTCGTCCGCCGAGACCTCCCGCTCGTGCACGGGGCACCAGCGCTTCTGCTTGATCGGCGTCTTGCACTCCCGGTGGAGCGTGCGGAAGGAGACGTCCGACGCGCGGGCCTTCGGCGCAGTTGCCGGAGCCAGGCCGACGGGGATCGTGACCAGGCCGAAGCTGAGGGATCCGTTCCAGATAGTTCGCATCAGGGCTGTGGATAAGTCTAGTGGGACCGGCGAAATTCGCCGTTCCGCGGCCGTTCCCTGCCTTCCCGGGGGCGAGACCACGCTCTAAGCTGGAAGCCTGAGCGAGATCACGGCAACGGTACGGTCGCGGCCGGGCGAGCAGGCCGGCGGAGGGCGCACGATCGGCCGGCTCTGGCGGGATGCCCTCGCCGCGAGCCGGACGACCCCCGCCTACCTCGTCGAGGGACCGGACGGCTGGACCGAGGTCTCGTGGGAGGAGGCCGCCGTGGCCGTGGACGAGCTCGCAAACGGGCTCCTGGCGATCGGCGCCCGCAAGGGCGATGCGTTCGGGATTCTCGCCCAGTCGTCCCTCCAGTGGGCGCTGTTCGACTACGCGCTCGGGCTGATCGGCGGGGTCGGCGCCGCGATCTACGCGAACAGCGCCCCGAAGGACTGCCGCTACATCCTCGAGCACTCGGACGCGGTCGGCGTCCTCGTGGAAAACGCGGAGCAGCGCGCGAAGATCGCCGATCTCCACCTCGCGCACGTGATCTCGTTCGACGACCTCGACGGCCTGCGCGCCCGCGGGCGGGAGTTCGCGGCCGAGCAGCCTGACGCACTCGCCGAGGCGGAGGCCGCGGTCGGCGAGGAGGAGACGTTCACGTTCATCTACACCTCGGGCACGACCGGGCCGCCGAAGGCATGCACGATCCGGCACCGCAACTACTACGAGATGTGCGCCGCGGTCGACGGAATCCCCGGCTTTGCGATCGCCGACGACGTGATGCTGCTGTACCTGCCGATGGCCCACAACTTCGGCCGGCTGATGCATCTCCTGGGCGCCCACACGGGCTACACGACCGCGTTCTGCCCCGATCCGCTCCGGGTCGTCGAGGCGCTGCCGGCCGTCCGCCCGACGCTGCTGCCGAGCGTCCCGCGACTCTACGAGAAGGTGCACACGGCCGTGCTCGCGCAGTTCGCGGAGGTGCACGGCGCACGTCGGCGCCTCCTCGACTGGTCGCTCGACGTGGGCCGGCAGGCCAGCGCGCTCCGCCAGGAGGGCCGGGCGCTGCCGGCCGGGCTCGCGCTCAAGCACCGGATCGCCGACCGGCTCGTCTTCCGGAAGGTGAAGGACCGGCTCGGCGGGCGGCTTCGGGTCGGCATCTCCGGCGGGGCGCCGCTCGCGCCCGGGATCGCCGAGTTCCTCCACTCGCTCGACATCCTGATCCTCGAGGGCTGGGGCCTCACGGAGTGCACGACGGCCGCCTCCGTGAACCGGCCGGACCGCTTCCGATTCGGCAGCGTCGGCCCCGCGCTGCCCGGGTTCGAGGTGCGCACCGACGACGACGGCGAGCTCCTGATCCGGAGCCCGACGGTTTTCGCCGGCTACTACAAGGACGAGGAAGCGACGCGCGAGGTGCTCGACGAGAGCGGCTGGCTGCGCTCGGGTGATCTCGGGAGGGTCGACGAGGACGGCTTCATCCACATCACCGACCGCAAGAAGGACATCATCGTGACCGCCGGCGGCAAGAACGTCGCACCGCAGAACCTGGAGAACGCGCTCAAGACCGCGCCGCTCGTCTCACAGGCCCTCGTCGTCGGCGACCGCCGTCCGTGCGTGGCCGCGCTGATCACGGTCGATCCAGCCATGACCGAGGGACTGTCCCCGGGGCAGGTCCAGGAGAGCGTGCAGGCGATCGTCGACGGAGTCAACGACGGGCTCTCGCGGTTCGAGCAGATCAAGCGCTTCGCGATCCTCCCGCGCGACTTCAGCGCCGAGGAGGGCGAGCTGACGCCGACGATGAAGCTGAAGCGCCGCGTCTGCGCGGAGCACTTCGCCCGCGAGATCGACGAGCTCTACGCCTAGAGGATCCGCCGCGCGCCGTAGTAGGCCGACGCGTAGCCGCCGCTGAGGCTGGAGATCTTGACCACGTCGCCGGTGTGCGGGGCGTGGATGAAGCTGCCGCCGCCGATGTAGAGCCCGACGTGCCCGAGGCCGTAGAAGAAGACGAGGTCCCCGGGCTGGAGGTCACTCCGGGAGACCGGGACGCCCATGCCAAACTGCGCTGCGGCGTTGTGCGGGAGCGAGACCCCGACCTGCGCGTAGACGTACATCGTGAAGCCGGAGCAGTCGAACCCGGACGGCGAGGCCCCGCCCCACACGTACGGAGTTCCGAGGTAGCGCATCGCGATTCCCACGACGCCGCCGTACTTCGATGGTGGCGCGCTGATCGCCGGCCCGACGCCCACGGACTGGCTCAGGCCTGGCGCCGCGGTCACGGTGGGCGCCGCGGCCAGCTGCTGCTCGGCCTGCTGCTGAAGCTGCGCCTGGCGCGCCCGCTCCTCGGCCTGGAGATGCACAATCTCGCCGCGGATCGAGCCCAGCAGCGCACGGCGCTGGCCGAGCTGGCTCTCGACCGACGCCTTGGCCGCGGCCCGCTGCGCCACCACTGAAGCCTGCACGGCGTGCGCGTGCGCGAGCTCGTGCTGGCGCCGCTGGATCTCGCGGCGCAGCGACACGACCTGCCGCAGAACGAGCGCGTCCTGCTGGGACACGCGATCGGCCGCGTCCATGCGGTCGAGCAGGTCGTTCAGGCTCGTGGACCCGAGCAGGACGGCCAGCGTCGAGTCCTGTCCCTCGGAGGTGTAGAGGTCGATCAGGCGCGAGGACAGCTGGCGCTGCGCGTTCTTGAGGCTCCGCTTCGCGACGACGAGGTTGCGCCCGTTCATCGACTCGTCGTGTTTGATCCGCGCGAGCTTGACGTTGGCGCCGTCGTAGGCCTCGACCGCCTGTTCCAGGGTGACGTCCAGCTGCTGGATCTGCGCGAGCACGCTCTGCGCCTCTGCCTGCTTCGACGCAACCGAGTCGGCGGACGCGGAAACAGCGGTCGCTGCCACGAACGCTGCAAACGCGATGACTAGTGCCGGCGCCTTTCGTCTTGTCGAGCTGAAGCCCACCAACATGCTCGACAGGCGCCCTCGTGAGAGGGGCCGGTTCGTCACAAGTTCGGCACCCTAGCAAGCTGCCCGGACGGCCGCAAATGGCTAGATAGTGACAAAAGGCTCACAATTGCAGAGTTCGCAGGTTCGGCACAAAGTCCTGTGTTACGGTGCCCCGTCGTGCGGGGAGAGAGACGCACGCGGCGGGTCTGGCCGGCACTCGCCGCGCTCCTGGTCATCTGCGGCGTCATCCCCTCGAGGGTGGCAGCAGACTCGTCCGCGACCCTGGATACGCAGGCCTCGAAGCTCCGCCAGGCCAACGTCGACCTGTCCTCGCGCGCGCACGGCGCGCTTCTCGACGTCTATGCGCTCGACTCCCAGCTCGCGCGCGGTCGCGCCCGCGTCGTCGAGCTCAACCTCCGCCTCGCGCAGGTGCGTGCCGCCCGCGCGGCGGCCGCACACGGCCTCGCGATCGCGCGCCGCTCCCAGGCGGCCGCGCAGCGCGCGCTGGCCCTTCGCCTGCAGGACATCTACGAGCAGGGCGGCGACGATTCGCTCGCGGTCGTGCTCGGCTCGAGCTCGGTCGTCGAGGCGCTGAACAGCCTCGATGCGCTCGACCGCGTGGCCGACTCCGATCGGCTCGTGATCAAACAGACGCTACGCGCGCGTGACAGCTACCGGGCCCAGGTGCGGGCCCAGGCCGTTCGCGAGCGGACGCTGACCTCGCTCGCCGCGGAAGCCGCCGCGGAGACGCGCAGCATCGAGCAGGCCCGGGCCGACCGCGCCGCCTACCTCGCGAAGCTCACCGCAACGCGCCGCCTGAACGCCTCCGCGATCTCGGCGCTCGAGCACAAGGCCGCGGAGATCCAGTCGCAGGCGAGGCAGCTCACCGAGATCTCGACGGCCGGCGACGGGACCGGCGGCGCAGCCAGCGGGACGCTGACCGTGAGCGCGACCGCCTATTACCTGCCCGGCCACACGGCGACCGGCGCGCCCGTCGGCTGGGGCATCGTCGCGGTCGACCCGAGCGTGATCCCGCTCGGCACGCGGATGACCGTCCCCGGCTACGGCGAGGGAATCGCCGCCGATACCGGCTCCGCGGTGGTCGGGAACACGATCGACCTCTGGTTCCCGTCCCTTGCCCAGGCGCGCGCCTGGGGCAGGCGCACGGTCACGATCACGCTGCACGGCTAGACACTCTTCCCGTCGCTAGACTTCCGCCGCGAAAGGGGGTCATGAGCGAGATCGCAGAGTCCAGCGCTGAGGAAGCGTCGAGCGTGCGAGTGCTGCTCGTCGACGACCACGACCTGTTCCGGACGGGTCTCCGCAACCTGCTCGAGGAGCGAAGCGTCCAGGTCGTGGGCGAGGGAGGCGACGGCGAGGAGGCTGTCCGGCTCGTGCGCGAGCTCGCGCCGGACGTCGTGATCATGGACCTGAACATGCCCGGCATGACCGGGGTCGAGGCGATCAAGCAGGTCGCGGCTACCGCTCCGCTCACCCGCGTCCTCGTGCTGACGATCTCCGACCAGGACGAGGACGTCCTCCACGCGATCCTCGCAGGCGCCTGCGGCTACCTGTTGAAGGACTCGTCCGTCGACGACCTGATCCGCGGGATCGAGGCCGCGGCAGTCGGCGAGTCGCTCGTCTCCCCGGCGATCGCCGGAAAGGTGCTTCAGCAGGTCCGCGCGACGGCGGCCTCGCCCGAGGCGGCGGAGACGGTCCGGGCCGAGCTGTCGCAGCGCGAGCTCGACGTCCTCAAGCTGATCGCGGCCGGAAACGACAACGCGATGATCGCCGCCGAGCTCCACATCAGCCCGAAGACGGTCAAGAACCACATCTCGAACATCCTGATGAAGCTGCAGATCGAGAACCGCATCCAGGCCGCGGTCTACGCGGTCCGGAGCGGGATCGTCTAGGCGTCGCTTGCGATGCCGATTTCAGGACGGACCGGGTTCGCCCGTTCGTCCGTCTGAAATGATCGGTCGAGCCTATTGAGTGCGCCGCAGGCGCCCGCGGCAGCTAGTCGCCTGCGTCTGCGCTGCGGACGTGCATGGCGCGAGCGCGGAGCCGTGACAGCGTGCTGCGCAGGCGCTCCAGCTCCGTCCGGGCACGCGAGATGCGGCGTGAGACCTGGACGAGCTCCTGCGCCTTCTGCTCCTGGTTCCCCTCGTTGAGCTCGCCCGCGAGCTCCGACATCCGCCGCTCGAGCCGGATCTGCTCGGCCTCGAGCGAGAGCGCGTGGGCGTAGCCGTCGGTCAGCGTGCGCTCGAGGCGGGCCAGGGTCGCCGGTTCCTCGGATGGCGACGGCTCGGCGAGCAGCTCGTCGATCTCGTGGAGCAGGGCTGGGATTGCATCGTGTGCCACAGAGCCTCCAGCCGATTATTTGCAGGCTTCCGGAGGCCCGACAAGGGCCGCTCGGCCTATCGGAGCGCGCGGTCGGGCCCACACTTGACGGTCGTGTCGATGCTCCGAACAATGCAGCCGGTGGGACGCCGCCGTTTCCCAATCGTCCTTCTCGCCGCGCTCGTCCTCGCCGCTCCGGCGAGCGCAGATAGCTCGCCGCTGGCGAAGCGGCTCTCGGTCGCCCTCGCGGTACCTCACGTGTCACGCGCGCGGACGGCGGCGCTCGTGTTCGATCTGCAGACCGGGACGACTGTCTTCTCGAGACACGACACGCTCTCGCTGGCCCCGGCCTCGAACGAGAAGCTCGCGGTCACGTACGCAGCCCTGGTCGGCCTCGGCCCGGCGTTCAGGATCGAGACGGACGTGGTCGGCCGCGGCGAGCAGGACGGCGGCATCTGGCGCGGGAGCCTGCTGCTCGTCGGCCACGGCGACCCGACGCTCTCGTCCCGAGGGCTCGCGGCACTGGCCCGTCAGGTGCGGGCCGAGGGGATCACGCGCGTGACCGGAGGGATCTTCGGCGACGAGTCGTTCTTCGACGCCCGGCGCACCGCCCCCGGCTGGAAGTCGTGGTTCTACGTGAACGAGTCGCCCCCGCTCTCGGCGCTCACGGTCGACCGCGCCGTCTACCGGGGCCGGATCTCGCGCAGCCCCGTGCTCTCCGCCGGGTTGGCCTTCCGCGACGCCCTCCGCAAGGCGGGCGTGACCGTCGTCGGCGGGGCCGGGATCGGGGTCGGCCACGGCGACGAGCTGCCGCTGGCCTCGATCGAGTCGGCACCGCTCTCCACGATCCTGCGCTCGATGGACCGGGCGAGCGACAACTTCACCGCCGAGCTGCTGCTGAAGCAGCTCGGCACGCTCGTCGCCAGCCCTGGGACGACCGCGGCCGGAGCGTCCTACGTCAGGAGCGCGCTCGCCGACGCCGACATCCCGCTCGCCGGGGTTCGGATAGCGGACGGCTCGGGCCTCTCCCTGCTCGACCGCGTCACCGCCAAGGAGATCGCCGCGATGCTCGAAGCGGCCTGGAGCGATCCCAGCCTGCGCCCGTACTTCGTGGGGGCGCTGCCGATCGCCGGCGTGAACGGCACGCTCTCGGACCGGATGCGCCGCCCGCCTGCCCGCGGCCACGTGCTCGCGAAGACCGGCACGACGACGAACGCCTCGGCGCTCTCCGGCTTCGTCCGCGGCCGCTACGTCTTCTCCGTGCTCCAGAATGGCGACCCGGTCTCGGCGCTCTGGAGCCGCCGCGCCCAGGACCGCTTCGCGACGGTCCTAGCCGCGCAGTAGCTTCGTCAGGGCCGCCTCGTCGAGCACCGGGACGCCGAGCTGCTCGGCCTTCGCGAGCTTCGAGCCCGGGTTCTCGCCGACGATCACCCCGGTCGTCTTCTTCGAGACGGAGTCCCCCACCTTGGCTCCCTTGGCCTCGAGTGCCTTGCGCGCCTCGTCGCGGCTGAACCCCTCCAGCGTACCCGTGATCACGTACGTCGAGCCTGTGAGAGGGCCCTCGACCGGTCGTTCCTCGGGACCGGACTCGAACAGTAGTCCGAGTTCCTCGAGCTCCTCGACGAGCCGGAGGTTGTCCGCGTCCGCGAACCACTCGGCGATCGCCTCGGCGCGCTCGGGCCCGATCCCCTCGACCTCCTGGATCTCCTCCTGCGACGCCGAGGCGAGTCGCTCGACAGCGCCGAAGTGCCGGGCGAGGTTCTGCGCCGTCACCCATCCGACATCCGGGATGTTCAGGCCGAGGAGGACCCGCGAGAACGGCGTCGCCTTCGACTGCTCGATCGCTGCGATCGCGTTCGAGGCGCTCTTCTCCTGGAAGCCGTCGAGCTCGAGCAGCTGCTCCTTCGTCAACCGGTAGAGGTCGGGCAGCGAGCGGACGAGCCCGAGGTCCCACAGGCGCCTCATCAGCTGCTCGCCCACGCCGTCGATGTCCCCGGCGCCCTGGACCCAGTTGATGAGCGTCTCGAGCCCGCGCGACGGACAGGCGCGGTTCGGACAGCGGTGCATCGCCTCGCCCTCGGGCTTCACCACGTTTGCCCCGCAAAGCGGACACTTTTTCGGCATCCGGAACGGCTTCGTCCCCCTTGCATGCGCGCCGGCCGGCCCGACGATCTGGGGGATCACGTCGCCTGCGCGCTGGACGATCACCAGGTCCCCTTCGCGAATGTCCTTGCGGTTGATGTCCTCCTCGTTGTGGAGCGTCGCCCGCGAGACGGTGACGCCCCCGACCTGAACCGGCTCGAGCATCGCCCACGGGTTGAGCGCACCGGTGCGCCCCACCCTGATCGCGATCTTCAGGAGCTTCGTCTGGGCCGTCATCGGCGCCCACTTGAACGCGCGGGCCCAGCGAGGGCGGGAATGGAGCGCGCCCAGGACCGCCTGCTGCTCGAGCGAGTCCACCTTGATCACGATCCCGTCGATCTCGTAATCGAGCTCGGTGCGCCGCCGCTCCCACTCCACGCAGCGCTTCGCGACCTCCTCGATCGACTCCAGCCGCTCGGCGAACGGGTTGGTCCGGAAGCCGTGCTCGCGCAGCCACTCGAGCTCCTCCCAGTGCGACGCGAGCCGCAGGTCCTCGGCCGCGCCCAGCCCGTAGACCCAAACGGCGAGGGGGCGCGAGGCCGTGATCGACGAGTCCTTCTGCCGCAGTGAGCCGGCCGCGGCGTTGCGCGGGTTCGGCGCGATCTTCTGGCCGAGCTCGGCGATCCGCTCGTTGAGCTCGCGGAAGCCGGACAGCGGCAGGTAGACCTCGCCTCGTATCTCCGCGACCGGCGGCAGGGCGTCACCGCGCATCTTCAGAGGGACGGACGGGATTGTTCGCAGGTTGACCGTGACGTCCTCGCCCTGGAAGCCGTCGCCGCGCGTCGCACCGCGCGCGAGCAGGCCATTCTCGTAGGTGAGGTTGATCGCGAGCCCGTCGATCTTCGGCTCGATCACGTACGCGACGGGCTCGTCGGAGTCGAGGCGCTTGCGCACGTCCTCCGCCCACTTGAAAAGGCTCTCGTCGTCCGTCACCTTCTCGAGCGATCCCATCGGGGTCAGGTGCTGGACCTTCTGGAATCGGTCGCTCGGCGGCGCCCCGACGCGCTGCGTCGGCGACTCGCGCGTGATCAGGTCGGGGTGCTCCTCCTCGAGCGCTTTGAGCTCGTCGAAAAGCCGGTCGAACTCGGCGTCGGAGATCTCCGGCTCGTCGAGCACGTGGTAGAGGTAGAGATGGTGGTCGACCTGCCCACGCAGGTCGTCGAGCTGCTTCTGGACGCCTTTCTGCGTGCGTGTGGCCACGGGCCCGATCCTAGTCGTAGCGCACGGAGACGAGGTACAGGCCCCAGGGCGGAGCCGTCTTTCCGGCCTCGGTGCGAGGGCGCGCCTCCAGCAGCGCCGCCAGCTCCTCGGGAGAGCGCTCGAGCATCGTGCCGACGAGCGTGCGCACCATGTGGCGCAGGAACGAGTCCGCGGTGATCTCGAACTCGAGAGCCTCGCCGCGCCGGTACCAGGCGGCGAACTCGACGGACCGTACGAAGACGCGGTGCTGCGTCTCGGTGGGCGTGAACGCACGGAAGTCGTGCTCGCCCCGCAGGAGGTCGGCCGACTCGGCCAGGCGCTCCTCGTCCAGCGCATGGGGATACCACCAGCCTCTGCGGGCCTCGAACGGCGAGCGCGCCTCCCGGCGGTAGATCCGGTAGCGGTAGCTGCGCGCCCGCGCGGAATGGCGCGCGTGGAAGTCCCCAGGTGCCTCTTCCGCGTCGAGCACGGCGACGTCGGCCGGGAGCTCGCCGTTGAGCGCCTCCCGCGCGCGGTCGGCCGGCGCCCCGCCTTCGACCTCGACCGACGCGACGTTGCCGAGCGCATGGACGCCGGTGTCCGTCCGGCCCGCGATTGCAAGCTCCGACCAACTCGGGAAGACGGCGTCGAGTGCCTCGCCCAATGTGCCCTCGACCGTCCGCAGCCCCGGCTGCGCCGCCCAGCCGCGAAAGGCGGTGCCGTCGTACTCGAGCGTTAGCTTGAGGCGCACGTCAGGAGGCCCTGGCAGAGTTCGTAAGGCGTTCCTTATGCTCTACATGTTTGCGACTTGACTGATATACTCTACTCATGACCACGAGCCAGCAGTTCCTCCTGCAGCGCGTCCAGCCTGCGCTCACGGGCCTAATCGACGGTTCGCTCTCCACGATCGCCCCGATCTTCGCAGTCGCGATTTACACGCACGAGCCGCACGTCGCGTTCATCGCCGGCACTGCGACCGCGATCGCGGCGGGGATCAGCATGGCCTACTCGGAGGGGCTGTCCGACACGGGCGAGCTCACGGGGCGCGGCAACCCGGTCGTCCGCGGCGCGATCACCGGCTTCTGCACATTCCTGGGCGGGATCCTGCACACGCTCCCGTTCCTGATCCCGAGCTACCACGTCGCGCTCGTCCTCGCGACGACGGTCGTCGCGTGCGAGCTGGTCACGCTCGCGTGGCTGCGCTGGCGGTTCTTCCGGACGAGCTTCGTCGGCTCGCTCGGCTACGTGACCCTTGCGGGCCTCGTGATCGTGGCGGTCTCCGCCGCCCTCGGCGTCAGCGGCTAGTCTCGGCGGGCTCGGGCTCCGGCTCCGCGTCAGCCTCGGGCTCGGCCTCCGCCTCGGGCTCGGCCTCCGCCTCGGGCTCGAGCTCCTCCTCGGCATCGGCCTCGGCGTCCGGCTCGGGCTCCGGCTCGCGCTCCTTCGCCGGGCGCGACGGCGCCGCCGCGACGCCCTGAGGGGTGTAGTCGACGAGCTCGAGGTAGACCATCTCCGCCGCGTCCCCCTGCCGGGGGCCGAGCCGCACGATGCGGCAGTAGCCGCCGGGCCGGTCGGCGAAGCGCGGACCGACGTCGCTGAACAGCTTGTAGACGACGTCCTGCGAGCGGAGGAACTTCAGCGCCTGCCGGCGGGCGGGCACCCCACCCCGACGCCCGAGCGTGATCATCTGCTCGGCGACGGGCTTGACCTCCTTCGCCTTGGCCGCGGTCGTCCTGATCCGGCCGTGCTCGATCAGCGCGCCCGTGAGGTTCGCGTAGAGCGCCTTGCGGTGCGAGGCGTCGCGACCGAGCTTGCGTCCGGACCGCCGGTGCCTCATCGCCCTAGGCCGAGGGCCCTTCCTCGCCGCGCAGCGTCAAACCGTGCGTGGCGAGCGTCTCCTTGACCTCCTCGATCGACTTCTTGCCGAAGTTCGGAATCGCGGCGAGCTCGTTCTCGGTCTTCGTCACCAGGTCGCCGATCGTCTCGATCCCGACGCGCTTGAGGCAGTTGTACGAGCGGACGCCGAGCTCAAGCTCCTCGATGGGGTAGTTCTCCATCCCGTGGGCGAGGGCCGGCTCCGCCTGTGCCTCCGCGGCCGCACCCGCCTCGCCGAAGCCCTCCCAGCGCTCGGAGTCGGTGAAGATCGCCAGCTGGCGCATCAGGATCTCCGCCGCCTGGCCGATCGACTCGCGTGGGTCGATCGAGCCGTCGGTCGTGACCTCGATGCGGAGCTTGTCGTAGTCGGTCCGCTGGCCGACTCGCGCGGCCTCGACGTCGTACGAGACGCGCCGGACCGGCGAGAAGATCGAGTCGATCGGAATCACGCCGATCGTGTGCTCGGGCCCACGGTTCAGCTCGGCCGGCACGTAGCCGCGGCCACGGCCGATCGTGAGCGTCACCTCGAGCTTGCCCTTGTCCGAGAGGTGGGCGATCTCGAGGTTCGGGTTGAGGATCTCCAGCTCCGCCGGCGCCTCGATGTCCGAGGCCTTGACCGCGCCCGCGCCCTTCTTGGACAGGCGCACCTCGATCTCGGGCGAGTCGCCGTGCAGCCGGCAGATCAGGCTCTTGAAGGTGAGCAGAATGTCGGTCACGTCCTCGCGAACACCGGGCAGCGTCGTGAACTCGTGCGCGACGCCTTCGATCTTTACGGACGTGACTGCGGCGCCCTCGAGCGACGAGAGCAGCACGCGGCGGAGCGAGTTCCCGAAGGTGTAGCCGAAGCCGCGGTCGAGCGGCTCGATCACGAAGACCCCGCGGTTCTCGTCCACCTCCTCGTGGACGATCCGGGGGACCTGGAACTCCATCAAGCTTGTTCTGACTGCCATTCGTTCCTTTCTCTCTCTACTTGGAGTAGAGCTCGACGATGAGCGATTCCTGGACCGGGGTGTCGATCTCGCCGCGCTCCGGCCACTTGAGCACCTTGCCGGTGAGTCCGTCGTGGTCGGCCTGGAGCCAGGGCGTGACCGAGGCCGTGAGGTCGGTCGCGTCCCGGACGACCTGCTCGGCAGGGCTGCCCGGCCTGAGCATGATCACGTCGTCGGGCCGCACCTGGTAGCTCGGGATGTTGACCCGCCGGCCGTTGACCTGAAAGTGCCCGTGGCGGACGAGCTGCCGGGCCTGGGCACGCGAGGCGGCGAACCCGAGCCGGTAGATGACGTTGTCGAGGCGCGTCTCCAGCATCCGCAGCAGCGTCTCGCCGGTGATGCCGGAGCCCTTTGCAGCCTTCGTGTAGTAGGTGCGGAACTGCTTCTCGAGCAGGCCGTAGTAGCGCCGGGCCTTCTGTTTCTCGCGCAGCTGGACGAGGTACTCCGACTGCTTGATGCGGCCGCGGCCGTGCTCGCCCGGTGGGTAGCTGCGGCGCTCGATCGCGCACTTCTCGGTCAGGCAGCGCTCGCCCTTCAGGAAGAGCTTCATGCCCTCGCGCCGGCACTGCTTGCACTTCGGCGAGCGATCCCTGGCCACTAGACTCGCCGCCTCTTCTTCGGCCGCACGCCGTTGTGGGCCTGCGGGGTGACGTCCTTCACGCCGAGTATCTCGAGGCCGGCCGCCTGGAGCGAGCGGATCGCGGTCTCCCGGCCGGCACCCGGGCCCTTGACGAAGACCTCCACCTTCTGCAGCCCGTGCTCCATTCCTTTGCGGGCGCAGGCGTCGGCCGTCACCTGGGCGGCGAACGGCGTCGACTTGCGCGAGCCCTTGAAGCCGGCCGAACCGGCGGACTCCCACGCGATCACGTTCCCCTCGTTGTCAGTGAGCGAGACGATCGTGTTGTTGAACGACGTCTTGATGTGCGCCTGGCCAATCGCAATGTTCTTGCGCACGCGGCGACGGGCGCGACCACGGGTCGCTTGTCTGCGGGGCGGCGCCATTAGGTCTTCTGAGCCGCCTTCTTGCCCCGGCCGACGGTCTTCTTCGGGCCCTTGCGAGTGCGCGCGTTGGTCTTCGTGCGCTGGCCGTTCACGGGCAGGCCGCGGCGGTGGCGGATCCCGCGGTAGGCGCCGATCTCCTGCAGGCGCTTGATCGCCTGCGTGCGCTCGCGCCGGAGGTCACCCTCGACCTGGAGGTTGCCGTCGATGAACTCCCGCAGCTTCGTGACCTCTTCGTCGGTCAGGTCCTTGACCTTCTCGTCCGGCGAGAGGCCCGTCTCGGCGCAGATCCTCTTCGCGGTCGACTGCCCGATCCCGTAGATGTAGGTCAGGCCGATCTCGAGCCGCTTCTGGTTGGGGATGTTGACTCCTGCGATGCGCGCCATGGCCTAGCCCTGCCGCTGCTTGTGTCGCGGGTTGGAGCAGATGACCATGGTCTTGCCGTGCCGCTTGATCACGCGGCAGCGCTCGCACATGGGCTTGACTGAGGCTCGGACTTTCATCGGTGTCGGTACGTGATCCTTCCGCGTGTGAGGTCGTAGGGGGACAGCTCCACCTTCACCCTGTCGCCCGGGAGGATGCGGATGTAGTGCTTGCGCATCTTCCCGGAGATGGTGGCGAGGACATTCGTGTCCAGGTCGTCGATGTGCACCCGGAACATGGTGCTCGGGAGCGCCTCGACGATCTCGCCCTCGACCTCGATTTTCTCTTCCTTTTCGGCCATCTACCTCACAGAAACCGCGCTCGACGAGCGCGGTTGGGGACATGGAAAAACACGGCTCGCGCCGCGCCGTGAAATGGTAGCAAACACGCCGAAAACGCCCGAGCGCGCTAGATCAGCCAGCGGCCGTTTTCCTGCACGAGCTCGCCGTCGAGCTCGATCCGCCCGTTGCCGCGCATGTCCTTCACGATGTCCCAGTGGATCTGGCTGACGTTCGTGCCGCCGACGTCGGGCAGGCCGTTGCCGAGCGCGAGGTGGATCGTGCCGTCGATCTTCTCGTCGAAGAGCGTGTTCTTCATGTGGTTGGTGATGCGGGGGTTGCAGCCGATGCCGAGCTCGCCGAGCCGCCGGGAGCCCTCGTCGCGGTCGAGGGTCTCGATCAGGAAGTCCTCGTTGCGCTCGGCCGAGGCGTCGACGACCCGGCCGTTCTCGAAGCGGAGCCGGATGCCCGCGACCTCGCGGCCGTAATACACGGCCGGAAACTCGGTGAACGCGATCGTGCCCGAGGCCGAGTCCTCGATCGGCGAATAGAAGAACTCGCCGCCCGGCATGTTCGCCCCACCCGCGTCGACCTCGCCTTTGCGCCCGGCCAGGCTGAGCGTGAGGTCGGTTTCGGCGGCGACGATCCGGACCTCTTCCGCTTCGTCGAAGCGCGCGGCGTAGCGAGCCATCCGCTCCCCCTCGGCGGCCCAGTCGAGCAGGCAGGCGCCGTAGAGGAAGTCCTCGAACTCGGTGACCGACATGCCCGCATCCTGGGCGAGCGCCGCGGTCGGGTACTGGCAGCCGACCCACTTCAGATCGAATGTGAACGCCCGCTCCATGTGCGGCCGGAGGCCCGCCTGGAGGCGGCCGAGCCGCTCCGGGTCGAGCCCGGCGAGCTCGCGCGTGTTCTCGGGCGCCTCGATCCCGACCCAGCCGTCCGCCTCGTGGAGCGGATACGCCTCGATCCGCGAGGGCTCGTCGAGCAGCTCCTCCGGTGCCTCCTGGGCCCAGGGGAGGTTGACGCCCGAGCCGGTGAAGCTGAGACGCGGGATCGCGTAGGCGCCTCTGCGGCCGAGCTCGCGGTAGACGGCCTCGATCAGCGGCCGAGCGAGCATGCCGCCCGAGACGACCACCTGCCAGCCGGCCTGCACGTCCAGGCACTGCCCCACGAGCAGCGACGCATATGCCTGGATCCTCGGGTCCTGATTCACGTACTGACGGCCGTCCTCGCCGCCGTCAGGATTCGCGGCCCCTCCTCCATGATCGCGACCGTGTGCTCGAAGTGGGCGGAAAGCGAGCCGTCTGCGGTCGAGATCGACCAGTCGTCGTCCTGGACGACGACGTCAGGCCCGCCCGCCGTGATCATCGGCTCGATCGCGAAGGTCATCCCTGGCGAGAGCAGCGGCCCGCGGCCGGGCGCGCCGTAGTTCGGGATCTGCGGCTCCTCGTGCATCGAGCGGCCGACCCCGTGGCCGACGAGGCTCCGCACGACGGAGAACCCGTTCGCCTCGGTCGCGGTCTCCACTGCATGGGAGATGTCGGAGAGTCGGTTGCCGGCCCGGCACTGCTCGATGCCGGCCGCCAACGCGCTCTTACAGCCCTCCACCAGCCGCTCCGCGTCGGCGGAGATCTCGCCGATCGCGAACGTGTACGCCGAGTCGGCGACGAAGCCGTCGAGGGTAACCCCGACGTCCACCGAGAGGATGTCGCCCTCCTCGAGCGTGTACGGGCCCGGGATCCCGTGCACGACCATGTCGTTCGGCGAGGTGCAGATCGCGGCCGGGTAGCCGCGGTATCCCTTGAACGTCGGCACCCCGCCGTGCGAGCGGATGAACTCGTCGGCGAGCGCGTCGAGGTCGGCGGTGGAGGCGCCCGGTCGTGCCCGCTCCCCGAGCAGCGCCAGCACGTCGGCGACGACGACCCCCGCGCGCGCCATCAGCTCGATCTCCTCCGTGGACTTGCGGATGATCACCTGACGGCCACCTGCTCCAGCGCGCGCTGGATCTCGGCGAAGACCTCCTGAACGGGGCGGTCTGCGGGGACGCCGACGAGGCTACCGCGGACGCGGTAGTACTCGACCAGCGGCTCGGTCTGCTCGTGGTAGAGGCGGAGCCTCGTACGGATCGCGTCAGGCGTGTCGTCGACGCGGCCCTCCTCCTCAGCGCGGCGCCGCAGCCGCTCGACGCAGACCTCCTCCGGGAGCTGGAACTCGAACACGACGCTGAGCGGGCGCTCGATCTCCTCCAGGTTCGCGTCGAGCGCCTCCGCCTGGACGGTCGTGCGCGGGAAGCCGTCGAGCACGAAGCCGCCGTACGTGTCCTCCTGCCCGAGCCGCTCGCGGATGAGGCCGATCATGATCTCGTCCGGGACGAGCTTCCCGGCGTTCAGGAGCGGCTCCGCCTTGCGGCCGAGCTCGGTGCCGTCCGCGATCGCGGCGCGCAGCATGTCGCCTGTCGCGATGTGCGGCACGCCGTACTCGGCGGAGAGCAGCTTGCCCTGGGTTCCCTTGCCCGCGCCCTGCGGGCCCAGCAACAGGACGTTCAAGGCCGGCCGCCCGGCCGCCCCCGAGAAGCCCGCCGAGACGCCTATTTGAGAAAGCCCTCGTAGGAGCGCATCATCATCTGCGACTCCATCTGGCGCATGGTGTCGAGGGCGACGCCGACCACGATCAGAACCGACGTGCCACCGAGGGCACGCGAGTTCGCCTGTGAGAAGCCGCCGTAGCGGATGAAGATGCTCGGGAGGATCGCCACAATCGCGAGGTAGATCGAGCCGGGCAGCGTGAGCCGCGTGAGCACACGGTCGAAGTACTGGGCGGTCGGTGGCCCGGGCCTGATCCCGGGCACGTAGCCGCCGTACTTGCGCAGGTTGTCCGCCTGGTCGACCGGGTTGAACTGGACCGCCGTGTAGAAGTACGTGAAGATGATGATCAGGGACGCCTCGAGCAGGAGGTAGCTCAGGCTCGACGGCTGGAAGTGGCGGTTGACGAAGCCCTGCGTCTGCGGGAAGTACTGCCCGATCGTCGGCGGGAAGGCCATCACCGCGGCCGCGAAGATGATCGGGATGACGCCCGCCATGTTCACGCGCAGCGGCAGGTAGGTCGTGCCGCCGGCCGTCATGCGGCGCCCCACCATCCGCTTCGCGTACTGGATCGGGATCCGCCGCTGGCCCTCCTGCATGAACACGACCGCGACGACGATCCCGAGCGCGATCAGCGGGAAGAACAGCTTCTCCATCGGGCCGCCGTTGTACCAGGCGGTGATCCCGGCCGGCGCCGACGTGAGGATCGAGGCGAAGATCAGCAGCGAGATCCCGTTCCCGATCCCACGCTTCGTGATCAGCTCGCCCATCCACATCAGCAGCGTCGTGCCCGCGGTAAGCGTCACGATGATCAGGACGAACCGCCCCGAGGTGATGCTCACGTTGAGCGCGCCCTGCCGCTGGAACAGGTACGCGTAGCCGGTCGCCTGGGCCGCCGCCAGCGCGACGGTCAGGTACCGCGTGTACTGGTTGATCTTGGCGTAACCGGCCTCGCCCTCCTTCTGAAGCGCCTCGAGGCTGGGGATCACCACCGTCAGGAGCTGGAGGATGATCGAGGCCGTGACGTACGGCATGATCCCGAGCGCGAACAGCGAGAACTGCGAGAGCGCGCCGCCCGAGAAGATGTTGAGCAGGCCGAGGATCGTCCCGCCCTGACCGCTGAAGTAGTTCTTGATCGACTGCGAGTCGACGCCCGGCGCCGGGATCCAGGCGCCCAGGCGGTACAGGCCGAGGATCAGCGCCGTGAAGAGGACGCGCTTCCGGAGCTCCGGGACCCGCCAGGCGTTCGCCAGCCAGGAGAACACCTAGCTCTCGCCCTCCTCGTGCTCCTCCGACGCCTCTGCCTCGGGCTCGGCCGGCGCCTGCTCCGGCTCGGGAGCCTCGTCCTCGGGCTCGGGCTCGGCGGGCCGTGCGGAGGCCGGCCTGCGCTTCGGCAGCCGCACCTTCGGCTCCCGCAGGAGCGTGATCGTGCCGCCCGCTGCCTCGATCTTCTCGCGCGCGCTCGCGGAGACCGCGTGCGCGGTGACACTCAGCTTCTTCGTCAGCTCGCCCTGACCGAGGATCTTGACGTCGGTCTTCGTGTTCTTGAGCACGCCCTTCTCGACGAGTGACTCCGGGGTTACCTCGCCACCGGCGTCGAAGCGCGCCTCGAGCGTGGCCACGTTCACCGGCGCCGTCGAGGTGCGGTGCGGGCCCATCGGCATCGCGTCCTTCGAGTACGGGCCGCGCTGCTTGCCGAGCCGCATGTAGATCGGGTTCTGGCCGCCTTCGAAGCCGGGCCGCATCTTGTGCGAGCCGGAGCGCGACTTCTGGCCCTTGATCCCGCGGCCGGAGTAGCGGCCCTTGCCCGAGCCGAGGCCCCGACCCACGCGCTTGCGCGCTTTTCGAGGATCGGCCGGCTTGAGGTTCGAGAGGTTGAGGTCGTCCACGCTACGAATCTCCGTCCACCCGCACCAGGTGGCTGACCTTCCTGAGCATACCGGCGAGCTGCGGGCTCTCCGCGTGCTCCGCGGTGCGGCCGATCTTGCCGAGCCCGAGCGCGCGCAGCGTGCCGCGGTGGCGCCGGCTCTGGCCGATCGCGCTACGCGTCTGCGTGATCTTCAGCTTCGCCATCGCTCTTCTCCTCCGCCTCGGCCGCGGCAGGCGGCTCGGGCTCCGGCTCCTCGGGCGGCTTCGCGCCGACCGGGAGGACCTGGCTGATCGTCAGGCCACGCGACGCGGCGACCTCGTCCGGGCGCCGGAGCCGCTGGAGGCCGTTGACGGTCGCCTTCAGCATGTTGACCGGGTTCGTCGTCCCGAGGCTCTTCGCGAGGATGTCGCGCACCCCGGCCAGCTCGAGCACCGCGCGGATCCCGCCGCCGGCGATCACGCCGGTTCCCTCGCTGGCGGGCCGCAGCAGTACCCTGGCAGCGCCGAACTCGCCGAGGATCTCGTGTGTGATCGTCGTGCCGTGGCGCGGGACGCTGAAGAGGTTCTTCTTCGCGTCGTCGACGGCCTTCGAGATCGCGAGCGGGACCTCGCGGGCCTTCCCGTAGCCGAGGCCGACGCGCTCGACCTCGTCGCCGATCACGACGAGCGCGGTGAACGAGAACCTCCGGCCGCCCTTGACCACCTTGGCGACGCGGTTGATCTCGACGACGCGCTCCTTGAGCTCCCTCGTCTCCTGCTGGTCAACTGCCATCTAGAACTCCAGCCCTCCTTCTCGTGCCGCATCGGCCAGCGCCTTGACGCGGCCGTGGTAGAGGTAGCCACCGCGGTCGAACACGACGGCTCCGACCCCTGCATCCTTTGCCCGCTCCGCCAGAAGCTTGCCGACCTCGGCCGCCTGGTCGCTCTTCGAGCCCTTGAACGGGCGCTTGAGCTGCAACCAGCTGGCGGCCGCGAGCGTCCTGCCCTCGAGGTCGTCGACGAGCTGCGCCTCGATCCCGCGGTTGGAGCGGAACACGACCAGGCGCGGGCGCTCGGCGGTGCCGAAGACCTTGCTACGCACGCGCTTGTGGCGGCGCTCGCGCGCTTTTCTGACGGTGAGCGTGCTCAAGGCCGAGTCTCCTGACCGACGTCGTCTCGATCGGTCGTTGCAGACGGCCACACGGGCATAGCTCGTCCGGCCTGAAGGAGACATCGCAGGCGATGTCTCATGCTCTCTTCCCCACTTTCCGGCGCACGTACTCGCCCTCGTAGCGGATGCCCTTGCCCTTGTACGGCTCGGGCGGGCGCACCTTGCGCACCTCGGCCGCGGTGTGCCCGACCTGCTGCTTGTCGATGCCCTTGACGATCACCTCGGTCTGGCTCGGCACCTCGAACGTGATCCCCTGGGGCGCCTTGACGACGACCGGGTGCGAGAAGCCGACGTTCAGCTCGAGGTCGGCGCCGCGCAGCGAGGCTCGGTAGCCGACGCCCTGGATCTCGAGCCGCTTCTGGAAGCCGCTCGTGACGCCCTCGACCATGTTCGCGATCAGCGTGCGCGTGAGCCCGTGCAGCGCTCGGTCCTCGCCGCGGTCGCTCGGGCGCGTGACGACGACCGAGCCGTCCTGCTGCTCGACGTTCATGCGCGCCGGCACGTGCTGGCTCAGCTCGCCTAGCGGGCCGTTCACCATCACGCGGCCAGGCGAGATCGAGACCGACACGCCGGTCGGGAGCTCGATGGGCTGTCTGCCGATTCGACTCATCGCTCACCAGACGAAGCAGACGACCTCGCCGCCCACGCCGCGCTCCGCCGCGGTGCGGCTCGTGATCAGGCCTCCGGAGGTGGACAGGATCGCCGTGCCCATGCCACCAAGCACGCGTGGAAGCCTGTCCTTCTGCGCGTACACGCGTCGGCCGGGCTTCGAGACCCGCTTGAGGTCGGTGATCACGCGCTCGCGGTTGCGGCCGAACTTGAGCTCGACGACCAGGGTGTCGTACGGCGTGTCCTCCCGCCGCTCGACGTGGTAGTCGCGGATGTACCCCTCCTCCTTGAGCAGGCGGGCGATCTCCGCCTTGAGGCGCGAGCTCGGCATCTCGGCGCTCTCCTGGAGCGCGCGGTTCGCGTTGCGAATTCTCGTGAGCATGTCTGCGATCGGGTCAGTCTGCATCTCGCCTCACCAACTGGACTTGGTCATGCCCGGGATCACGCCCTCGTGTGCCAGCTCGCGCAGGCAGATCCGGCAGAGCCCGAACTTCTTGTAGACGGCGCGCGGGCGGCCGCAGCGGTTGCACCGCGAGTAGGCGCGGGTCTTGAACCGCGGTTCCCGGCGTGATTTCTCGATCAGAGCCTTTCGTGCCATTCCTTATGCCTCTCCTTCGCCGCGTTCCTGGGCGAACGGCATCCCGAGCCCGCGCAGGAGCGCGAGGCCCTGCTCGTCGTCCGGCGCCGTGGTCGTGATCGTGACGTCCAACCCTCGGATGCCCGCGATCTGGTCGTAGTCGATCTCGGGGAAGATGATCTGCTCGCGGATCCCGAGCGAGAAGTTGCCGCGCCCGTCGAACGAGCCCGGGTCGAGCCCGCGGAAGTCGCGGATGCGTGGGAGCGCGATCGAGACGAGCCGGTCGAGGAAGTCCCACATCCGGGCGCCGCGCAGGGTCACGCGCGCACCTACGGGCATCCCCTCGCGGACCTTGAAGCTCGCGATCGACTTGCGGGCCTTGCGCACCTGCGCGCGCTGGCCGGCGATCGTCGTCAGCTCCTCGATCGCGCCGTCGAGCGCCTTCGCCTCGGTCTTCGCCTCGCCCACGCCCATGTTGAGCGTGATCTTCTGGACACGCGGGACCTCCATCACGCTGCGTAGGCCGAGCTCGTCCTTGAGGCGCGCACGAAGCTCCGTCTCGTACGCGACCTTCATCCGTGGCTCGTAACCGTTGGTCTCGCTCACTTGTCGATCTCCTGGAGGCAGTCGGCTCGCTTGCACACGCGCACGTGCACCTCGCGGCCCTTGACCTCCTTCGTCGTCATCCCGATCCGGGTCGGGCGGTTGCAGGTCGGGCAGACGAGCATCACCTTCGAGACCGGGACCGGTGCGGCCTTCTCGATTACGCCGCCGGGCGTCATCTGGGTGCCGCCCATCCGGCTCGCGTCTGCGAGCGGGCGCGGGCGCGTGTGCCGCTTGACCACGTTCAGGTTCTCGACGATCACCCGCTTCTCGCGCGGGCGCGCCTCGATCACGCGTCCCTGCTTGCCGCGATCCTTGCCGGCCAGCATCTGCACGAGGTCGCCCTTCCGGACCTTCATCTTGGCGGCCACTCAGAGGACCTCCGGAGCGAGGCTGACAATCTTCATGAAGTTCTTCTCGCGCAGCTCGCGCGCGACCGGGCCGAAGATGCGCGTGCCGCGCGGGTTGCGGGCGCTGTCGATCAGCACGGCCGCGTTCTCGTCGAACGCGATCGAGGTGCCGTCGTTCCGCCCGAACGGCTTCCGCGTGCGGACGACCACGGCCTGAACGACCTCGCCCTTCTTGACGGCGCCCTGCGGGCTCGCGGTCTTGACCGTCGCAGTGATCACGTCGCCGACCCGCGCGTAGCGGCGGTGAGAGCCGCCTTTGACGCGGATACAGAGGATCTCGCGCGCGCCCGTGTTGTCGGCCACACGCAGGCGGGATTCCTGCTGGATCACTTGGCTTCCTCCAGGACCTCTGCGAGGCGCCAGCTCTTCGTCTTCGAGAGCGGCTTCGTCTCGACGATCCGCACGAGGTCGCCGACCTTCGCGCTGTTCTGCTCGTCGTGCGCGTGGAACGTGTTCGAGCGGCGCACGACCTTCTTGTACCTCGGGTGCGCCTTCACGGTGTCGACCTTGACGACGATCGTCTTGTCCATCGCGCTCGAGACGACGACGCCGCGGCGCTCCTGCTTCCGACCGCGAATCCGCTCCGGTTTGGGTAGGCGCGTGATACTAGAACGCGTAGCGTGCTCGGCAGGGCGCTCGCGCTTCGGCTTCGAGTGCTTGTGGCGCTGCGAGCGCGGAAGGCGCTTGCGCTTCGGCTTCCGGGCAGGCTGCGCGGGCGCCTCCTCGGCCTCTGGCTCGGGCTCCGCCTCCGCGTCGGCCGCGGCGGCCGGCTCCTCGGCGGGAGCCTCCTCGGCCGCAGCCTCCTCTGCCGGAGCCTCTTCGGCTTCAGGCTCGGGCTCTGCCGCGGCGACCGGCTCGGTCTCCTCGGCCGCCGTCTCCTCGGCGACTGCCTCTTCGTCCTTGGTCTTCTCGTCGTCAGCCATGTGCCTCTCTCGTCAGCCGTCCTTCACGGTCGTTGCGGATGGTCAGGATGCGTGCGATCTCGCGCTTGGCGAGCTTCAGGCGCGCGGTGTTCTCGAGCGCGCCCGTGGCGCCCTGGAAGCGCAGGTTGAACAGCTCCTGGCGCGTCTCGGCCAGCCTGTGGTCGAGCTCTTCGTCGGTCAGCTCGCGCAGCTCTCTAGCTCGCAAAGAGATCCGCCTCCCTTTTCACGATCTTCGTCTTGATCGGCAGCTTCCGGCCAGCCAGACGCAGGGCCTCCTTGGCGAGGCGCTCGTCCACCCCGGCGAGCTCGAACATGACCCGCCCGGGCTTGACCACGGCGACCCAGTGCTCGGGCGCTCCCTTGCCTGAGCCCATGCGCGTCTCGGCCGGCTTCTGCGTGACCGGCTTGTCGGGGAAGACGTTGATCCAGACCTTCCCGCCTCGGCGGATCTTGCGGGTCATCGCGATTCGAGCGGCCTCGATCTGCCGGTTGGTGACCCAGCCGGGCTCGAGCGCCTTCAGGCCGTAGTCGCCGGCCTGGACCACGGTCTGGCCCTTGGCCATGCCCCTGCGGCGGCCGCGCTGGTACTTGCGGTACTTCGTCTTCTTCGGGAGCAGCACCTACGAACGCTTCTTTCTGGTCGGCTTCTCGGTCGATTCCGTCGTCTCCGTGCTCTCGGCCTCCGGGGCGGCCTGCTCTGCGGGCTGAGCCTCCGCGGCAACGTCGGGCGTCTCGGGAGTTGCCTCCTCGGCGGGAGTCTCGGCAGGCGTCGGCTTCTCTGCCCCCGCGCGCCCACGTCCGCGCCCGCCACCCGGTTTGCGCGGACCGCCCTGGCCCCGTCGGCGCTGGCGCACCGGGCCGAGCCCCTCGCGGTCGGGCCCCCGCCCGCGGCCGCCCTCGCGCGAGGCGCCCAGGCCCTCGACGGCGCCGCCCCTGCGGCGAGCCTGGTCCTGGTCGCCGAGCCGCGCGTCGCGCTGGCCGACGCCCTCGAAGCCCTCGGGCATGATCTCGCCCTTGTTGATCCAGACCTTCACGCCGATCCGGCCGGAGGTCGTCTTCGCCTCGGCGAAGCCGTAGTCGATGTCCGCGCGGATCGTGTGCAGGGGGACTCGTCCCTCGGAGTACATCTCCGAGCGGCTCATCTCGCCACCGCCGAGCCGGCCGCCGCACATCACCTTGACGCCGTGCGCGCCGGAGCGGATCGCCGACGCGAGTGAGCGCTTCATCGCGCGCCGGAAGCTGACGCGGTTCTCGAGCTGCTCGGCGATCGACTGCGCGACCAGCTTCGCATCGAGCTCGGGCCGCTTGATCTCGTTGATGTTGACGTGCACGGCCTTGTTCGTCATGCCGTGGATCTCCTTGCGGAGTGCGTCCACCTCCACGCCCGACTTGCCGATCACGATGCCCGGTCTCGCGGTGTAGATGTCGATCGTGATCCGCTGCGCGTCCTTGCGGATCAAGATGTCGGACAGCCCCGCGTGCGAGAGCTTGTTGAGGATGTGCTCGCGGATCTTGATGTCCTCGAGCAGGTACGCCGCGAACTCCTTCGTTCCCGTGTACCAGTTCGACTTCCAGTCGTGGATGACGCCGACGCGCATCCCGCCGGGATGAACCTTCTGACCCATCTAGCTCTTCCTCCCTGCTGCCTTTGCCTTCGGCTTCGCGGCGGCCTTCTTCGCCCTCGGCTTGCGCTTGGGCTTCTCCTCCGCCTTCGGCTCCTGCTGGGGCTGCTCCTCCTCGACGGGCTCCTCCTTCGGAGGCGCCTCCTGGGCCGGCGACGCCTCGAGCTGCGCGAGCGTGACCGTGATGTGGCAGGTCGGCTTGCGGATCCGGACCGCGCGCCCCCGCGCGCGGGCGCGCCAGCGCTTGAGCACCGGCCCCTCGTCCACCGTGGCAGCCGAGACGAACAGGTCGTCGCCGACGAGGTTGTGGTTGGCCTCGGCGTTCGCGACCGCGGAGCGCAGCACCTTCTCGAGCTCGCGTGCGGCCGCGCGCGGCGTGAACGCGAGGACCGTGCGGGCCTCCGGGACCGACCGGCCGCGGATGTGCTCGGCGACCAGCCGTGCCTTGCGCGGCGACATCCGCACCCACTTGGCCACGGCGCGCACCTCCCGCTCCGTCGCCATCAGGTTCGCTTCACCTCGGTCTTGCGGTCGCCCGAGTGCGCGCGGAACGTGCGCGTCGGCGCGAACTCGCCGAGCTTGTGCCCGACCATCTGCTCGGTAACGAACACGGGTACGTGCTTGCGACCGTCGTGGACCGCGATCGTGTGGCCGACCATCTCGGGGAAGACGGTCGACGCGCGCGACCAGGTGCGAACCATCTGCTTGTTCCCGGACTCGTTCATCGCCTCGATCCGGCTCAGCAGCCGCTCCTCGACGAACGGGCCCTTCTTGCTCGATCTCGACACTTAGCGCTTCTCCTTCCCGCGGCGCCGACCGCGGACGATCAGCTTGTCGGACTCCTTGTGCTTGCGGCGCGTGCGCTTTCCGAGCGTCGGCACGCCCCAGGGCGTCACCGGATGGCGGCCGCCCTTCGACTTGCCCTCGCCGCCGCCGTGCGGGTGGTCGACCGGGTTCATCGCCGAGCCGCGGACGGTCGGTCGCTTGCCGCGCCAGCGGCTCCGGCCCGCCTTGCCGCCCGTGATGTTCTCGTGGTCCACGTTGCCGACCTGCCCGATCGTCGCCCGGCAGGTGAGCGGGACGCGGCGCAGCTCGCCGGACGGAAGCCGCAGCACGCCCTGGCCCTCGTCCTTCGCCACGAGCTGGACGCCCGAGCCGGCGCTGCGCGCGAGCTGGCCGCCCCTGCCCGGCTTCAGCTCGACGTTGTGGACGAGCGTGCCGGTCGGGATGTTCGCCAGCGGGAGCGCGTTGCCGGGCTTGATGTCCGCCTCCGGTCCCGACTCGACCATCGCGCCGACCTGCAGCCGCGCAGGAGCGAGGATGTAGGCCTTCGCGCCGTCGGCGTAGTGCAGGAGCGCGATCCGGGCCGAGCGGTTCGGGTCGTACTCGATCGCGGCCACCCTGGCCGGGACGGCGTCCTTGACACGCTTGAAGTCGATCACGCGGTAGCGGCGCTTGTGCCCGCCGCCCTGGTGGCGCCGGGTGATCCGCCCGTGTGTGTTCCGGCCGCCGGTCTTCTTCAGCGGCTCGAGCAGGCTCTTCTCCGGCTCGCTCTTCGTCACCTCGTCGAACGCCGAGACGGACATGAACCGCCTGCCGGGAGAGGTCGGCTTGTACTTCCTGAGCGCCACTAGACCTGCGCCCCCTCGAAGATCTCGATCGACTCGCCCTGGCGGATCTGGACGATCGCCTTCTTCCAGCCGGGCCGCTTGCCGCGCACGAGGCCGCGACGCTTCGGCTTGGGCTGAACCTTGAGGATGTTCACGCGCTCGACGTGCACGTTGAACAGCTCCTCGACGGCCTGCCGGACCTGCGTCTTGTGCGCGTCCGGGTGGACGCGGAACGAGTACTTCCGCTGGTCGATCAGCTCGTAGCCCTTCTCGGTCACGACCGGTGCGAGCAGGATCTGGTTGGGGTGAAGGCTCACGACGCCCTCCCCTCCACCTGCTCGACCGCCGGCTCGCTGATCAGCAGCGAACGGGCCCAGACGACGTGTCTCACCTCGAGGTCGGCGGGCGCGGTGACCGCGACACGCTCGATGTTGCGGAACGACTTGATCAGGTTCTCCTCGTCGGGCTGCGCGACGACGAGGACCGGGAGCTCCTTCCCCCAGGCGCCGACGAGCTCTGCGGCGGCCTTTGTCGACGGCTCCTCGAACCCGCCCGGGTCGAGCACGCCGAGCGTGCCCGCCTGCGCGTGCGCGGAGAGCGCGCCCCGGAGCGCCGCGCGCCGGGCCTTGCGGTTGACCTTGACCTCGAAGTTGCGGCCGGTCGGCGGGAACGCCATGCCTCCGCCGGTCCAGTGCGGCGCGCGAATGGAGCCGGCGCGCGCTCGCCCGGTGCCCTTCTGGCGCCACGGCTTCGAGCGCCCGCCCGCGACGAGGCCGCGGCTCTTGCCGCCGCGGGTCGCGGACCGGGCCGCGTTCTGCTCCGCGCGCACGGTCTCGTGCAGGAGATGCGGCTTGACGTCCACGCCGAACACCTCGGCCTCGAGCGTGAGGCTCTTGGCCGACTTGCCGGCCCTGTCGAGGACGGGAGCCTTAGGCGCCGCCACGGTTCTTGTCCTCTCTCACCTCGACCACGCCGTTGCGCGGACCGGGTACTGCGCCCTTGACGAGGAGCAGGTTGCGCCCCGGGTCGATCTCGTGGACCGTCAGCCCGACCTGCGTGACGCGCTTGCCGCCCATCCGGCCGGCCATGCGCATGCCCTTGAAGACGCGCGAGGGCGTTGCCGAGGCCCCGATCGAGCCCCGCTGGCGGATGTTGTGCGAGCCGTGCGTCTTCGGCCCGCGGCCGAAGTTGTGGCGCTTGATCGTCCCCGCGAAGCCCTTGCCGATCCCGATTCCCGAGACCTTCACGCGCTCGCCTGGCTCGAAGGCCTCGACGGTCACGGACTCGCCCTCGGCGAGCTCGCTCGGGCCGCGGAACTCGACGAGCTTCGCGTGCGGCCCGGCCTTGCCGAGCTGCCCGAGGCGCGGCTTGGTCAGCTTCCAGTCGGCCACCGGGCCGAACGCGAGCTGGACGGCCTCGTAGCCGTCCGACTCGACCGTCTTCACCCGGACCACCGGGCACGGGCCCGCCTCGATCACCGTCACCGGCGTCACCTCGCCGGTCTCGGGGTCGAAGACCTGGGTCATGCCCAGCTTCTTGCCGACGATTCCTTTCATCAGAGTTTGATCTCGATGTCGACCCCGGCCGGGAGGTCGAGCCGCATGAGCGAGTCGACCGTCTTCGGCGTCGGGGAGTGGATGTCGATCAGGCGCTTGTGCGTGCGCACCTCGAAGTGCTCGCGCGAGTCCTTGTCCTTGAACGGGCTGCGAATCACGCAGTAGACGTTCTTCTCGGTGGGCAGGGGCACGGGCCCGGTGATGGTCGCGCCGGAACGGGTCGCGTTCTCGACGATCGAGGCGGCCGCCTTGTCCAGGGTCTGGTGGTCGTAGCCCTTGAGGCGGATGCGGATCTTCTGCTGTGCCATTCCGGCGCGTCCCTCTCTCTCGTCCCGTTTAGGTCGTGATCGCCGTCACCACGCCGGCGCCGACCGTGCGGCCGCCCTCGCGGATCGCGAAGCGCAGCCCCTGGTCCATGGCGATCGGCTGGATCAGCTCGATGTCCATGTTCGTGTTGTCGCCCGGCATGACCATCTCCTGGCCGTCCGGAAGCTTGATCGAGCCGGTCACGTCCGTCGTGCGGAAGTAGAACTGCGGCCGGTAGCCGTTGAAGAACGGCGTGTGGCGGCCGCCCTCGTCCTTCGAGAGCACGTAGACCTCGGCCTTGAAGACCGTGTGCGGCGTGATCGAGCCGGGCTTGGCGAGCACCTGCCCGCGCTCGACCTCCTCGCGCTTGGTGCCGCGGAGGAGCGCCCCGGCGTTGTCGCCGGCCTGGGCGTAGTCGAGCGTCTTGTTGAACATCTCGAGCCCGGTGACGACCGTCTTCTCGATCTCCGGGTGGATGCCCACGATCTCGACCTCGTTGCCCGACTCGATCTTGCCCTGCTCGATCCGGCCGGTGACGACCGTGCCGCGGCCGGTGATCGTGAAGACGTCCTCGATCGGCATCAGGAACGGCTTGTCGATGTCGCGCTGCGGCTCGGGGATGTAGTCGTCCACGGCCTGCATCAGCTCGAGGATCTTCTGCGCCTGCTCCTCGTCGCCCTCGAGCGCCTTGAGCGCCGAGCCGGTCACGATCGGGATGTCGTCGCCGGGGAACTCGTACTTGGAGAGCAGCTCGCGCACCTCCATCTCGACGAGCTCGAGCAGCTCCGGGTCGTCGACCATGTCGGCCTTGTTCAGGAAGACCACGATGTAGGGCACCTCGACCTGCCGCGCGAGCAGGATGTGCTCGCGGGTCTGCGGCATTGGGCCGTCGGCCGCCGAGACGACGAGGATCGCGCCGTCCATCTGGGCGGCGCCCGTGATCATGTTCTTGATGTAGTCGGCGTGCCCGGGGCAGTCGACGTGCGCGTAGTGGCGGTTCGCCGTCTCGTACTCGACGTGCGACGTGTTGATCGTGATACCCCGCTGCCGCTCCTCCGGCGCGTTGTCGATCGAGTCGAAATCGCGCGCGGCGGTGTTGGTCCCCTGCTCCGAGAGCACCTTCGTGATCGCGGCGGTCAGGGTCGTCTTCCCGTGGTCGATGTGACCGATCGTGCCGACGTTCAGATGCGGCTTGTCGCGCTCGAACTTCTGCTTACCCATAACTCAGCTTCTCCTTGTTGGTGACGTAGGCGTTAGCCCTGCGAGTCGACGAGCTCGCTTGCAATCGACTGCGGCACTTCCTCGTACCGGTCGAACTGCATCGTGAACGTGGCCCGCCCCTGCGTCGTCGAGCGCAGGTCGGTCGCGTAACCAAACATCGTCGCGAGGGGCACGTGGGCCCGGATCGCCTGCGCGTTCCCGTGCGCAGGCTCGAGGCCCTCGACGCGCCCGCGGCGCGAGTTGAGATCGCCCATGACGTCGCCGAGGTACTCCTCGGGGGTCACGACCTCGACGGCCATCACCGGCTCGAGAAGCTTCGGCTTCGAGCGCTTCATGGCCTCCTTGAACGCCATCGAGCCGGCGACCTTGAATGCCATCTCGCTCGAGTCGACGTCGTGGAACGAGCCGTCGACGAGCTCGATCCGGACGTCGACGACCGGGTAGCCGGCGATGACTCCGGACTCCATCGCCTCCTGGATGCCGAGGTCGACCGCGGGGATGTACTCCCGCGGGATCGAGCCGCCGGTGATCCGGTCGAGGAACTCGTAGCCGTCGCCGGGATCGGCCGGCTCGCCGTTGATCACTGCGTGCCCGTACTGGCCGCGGCCGCCGGTCTGGCGGACGAACCTGCCCTCGATCTTCTCCACCGGCCGGCCGAAGGTCTCGCGGTAGGCGACCTGCGGGCGGCCGACGTTGGCGTCAACCGAGAACTCACGCAGGAGCCGGTCGACGATGATCTCGAGGTGGAGCTCGCCCATGCCGGAGATGAGCGTCTGCCCGGTCTCCTCGTCGCTGCGGACGCGGAAGGTCGGGTCCTCTTCGGACAGCCGTAGGAGGCCCGACGACAGCTTGTCCTGGTCGGCCTTCGTCTTCGGCTCGATTGCCACCGCGATCACCGGCTCCGGGAAGTCCATCGACTCGAGCCGGATCGGAGCCGTGTCGACGGCGAGCGTCTCGCCCGTGGTCGAGGCCTTGAGGCCGACCGCGGCGGCGATCTCGCCCGCGCCGATCTCCTCGCGCTCCTCGCGGTGGTTGGCGTGCATCTGGAGGATGCGGCCGACCCGCTCGGTCTTGCCGGTCGTCGTGTTGAGGACGCGTTCCCCGGCCTTGACCTGGCCCGAGTAGACGCGGAAATACGTGAGCTTGCCGACGTACGGGTCGGACATGACCTTGAATACGAGCGCGGAGAACGGCTCGTCCAGCGCCGGCCGGCGCGAGAGCTCGTGCTCGGTGCGCGGGTCGATCCCGTGCACGGGCGGCACGTCGAGCGGGCTCGGCAGGTAGTCGATCACGGCGTCGAGCAGCGGCTGGACGCCCTTGTTCTTGAACGCCGAGCCGGCAAGCACCGGCGTGACGGAGATGTCGAGCGTCGCGGCGCGCAGCGCCCGCCTGAGCATCTCGGGGATGACCGAGTCCTCGTCCAGCAGGAACGTCTCCATCAGCTCGTCGTCGTGGTCGGCGACGGCGTCGATCAGCTGGTGGTGATACTCCTGGGCCTGCTCGACGAGCTCGGACGGGATCTCGCCCGTCTCCATCTTCGTGCCGAGGTCGTCCTCCCAGACGATCGCGCGCATCTCGATCAGGTCGACGACCCCGCGGAAGTGCTCCTCCTGGCCGATCGGCAGCTGAACCGGCACCGGCCGGGCGCCGAGGCGGTCGGTCATCGACTGCACGGCGGCGAAGAAGTCGGCGCCGGTGCGGTCCATCTTGTTGATGAAGGCGATCCGGGGGACGCGGTAGCGGTCGGCCTGGCGCCAGACGGTCTCGGACTGCGGCTCGACGCCTGCGACGGAGTCGAAGACGGCGATCGCGCCGTCGAGCACGCGCAGGCTGCGCTCGACCTCGACCGTAAAGTCCACGTGTCCGGGCGTATCGATAATGTTGATACGAAAATCGCGCCACGAGGCCGTCGTCGCAGCAGAGGTGATCGTGATCCCACGCTCCTGCTCCTGGGCCATCCAGTCCATGACCGCGGCGCCCTCGTGAACCTCGCCCATCTTGTGGGTGCGGCCCGTGTAGTAGAGGATCCGCTCGGTCGTGGTGGTCTTGCCCGCGTCGATGTGGGCCATGATCCCGATGTTGCGCACCCGCTCCAGTGCGACCGCGCTCTGTGTCTTCTCGTCCACGGCCGTCACGGTCACCACCTGTAGTGCGCGAAGGCCTTGTTGGCCTGCGCCATCCGGTAGAGGTCGTCCTTGCGCTTGAAGGCCCCGCCCTGCTGGTTGAGTGCGTCGAGGATCTCGCCCGCGAGCTTCTCGTCCATGTGCTTCTCGCGCCGCTCGCGCGCGAACTGGACGATCCAGCGCACGGCCAGCGTGCGCGCGCGACGCTGCGGCACCTCGACGGGAACCTGGTAGTTCGCTCCGCCGACGCGGCGCGGGCGGACCTCCAGCACGGGGGTCACGGTCTTGATCGCCTGCTCGAGCACCTCGACCGGCGGCTTGCCCGTCTGCTCGCCGATCCGGTCCAGCGCGCTGTAGACGATCGCCTCGGCGGTCGACTTCTTGCCGCGCGTCATCACCTTGTTGATCACCTGCGTGACCAGGCGGGACGAGTGGACGGAATCCGGCTCCAGCAGCCGGGGCTGAACCTTGGCGCGCCTCGGCATTACGAGCCCCGTTTCGCGCCGTATTTGGAGCGCGCCTGGCGCCGGTCGCCGACGCCGGCGGTGTCGAGGCCGCCGCGGATCACCTTGTAGCGGTAGCCCGGAAGGTCCTTGACGCGGCCGCCTCGGATGAGGACGACCGAGTGCTCCTGGAGGTTGTGCCCCTCGCCCGGGATGTAGGCGCCGACCTCCATGCCGTTGGTCAGCCGCACGCGGGCAACCTTGCGGAGAGCCGAGTTCGGCTTCTTCGGCGTCTGCGTCATCACGCGCGTGCAGACGCCCCGCTTCTGCGGCGCACCGCGAAGGGCAGGGGTCTTGACCTTCGCCTTGGAGGCGACCCTGCCTTTCCGGACCAGCTGATTTACGGTCGGCATCTACTCCATTCGTCTGGGCGTTTACACAGCAAAGGCTGGCGGGGGACAGTGCCCCTGCCAACCGGATGACGATGGTAGCGAACGTCCGTGGGACCGTCAAACGCGGAAACGCGCATGGCTGCGCGGAATCGGAGCGGTGAGCGTGCGCTCACCTCACCGGCCGGGCCGGGGCGGAATAGTGTTTTCAAGCCATAGCCTGCGCCCCCCAATCGAACTACAGTGAGATCGCCCGGCCGTCTCGCGCCAGACGCCGGGTCGGGGAGAGGTCTGGAAGAGGGAGAGGATGGTCGAGGGGGCGCTGACGACTACCACCCTGCTGATCGCGGTCGGCGTGGCGCTGATCGCCCTCGCCGTCGTGGTGGCGATCCTCCTCCTTGTGCTCGTCAGGCGCTCGAGCCGGGCGAGCGAGGCGCGGCTACGCGAGCTCGCGGCCGAGATGAACGACCGCATGAAGGAGATGATCACCGAGCTCTCCGCCTCGCTCGAGCTGGCCAAGGATGAGAGCCGCAGGAACCGCTACCTGGCCGAGCTCGCCGGCTCGATCGACCTCGACGAGGTGCTGGCGCGGACGCTGGAGGCGGCCGGAACGGTGCCAGGGGTCGACGCCGCCCTCGTCTCGGTCGGGAGGGAGGACGACCGGCCGACGGTGGTCACGCGCGGGCTCTCGGCCGAGGAAGCCTCGCGGCAGGCGATCTCCGGCCCGCCCGACGGGAACGAGGCGCGCGCGATCTCGCTCGCGTACCAGTACCCGCCATCTGCCGAAGGAAGCGCGGGCCTGATCCATTCCGGTCTCGCCGTGCCGGTCCCCGGCGAGGGCGGCCCGATCGGCTTCCTCGCCGTCTACACCCGCTCTGCGGAGCGCCGCTTCGCCGAGGCGGAGATCCGGCAGCTCGAGGAGCTCGCCCACCGAGCGGGCCCGGCGATCGAGAACGCACGACGCTTCCGCGAGGCCCGGCAGCTCGCCGACCTCGACGCCCTGACCGGCCTCCACAATCGCCGCTACTTCTACGAGACGCTGGCGCGCGAGGTCTCGCGAGCGCGGCGCTACGGGCGCCAGCTCGCGCTGATCGTCTTCGACCTCGACGACTTCAAGGCGATCAACGACCGGATCGGGCACCTCGCGGGCGACGCCGTCCTCGCGGAGACGGCGGAGCGGGTCCGCGACGTGGTGCGCAGCGCCGACATCGCCTGCCGTGTCGGCGGCGACGAGTTCGCCGTGATCCTGCCCGAGTCGTCGACCGCGGACGCCGACCAGCTCTACGACCGGCTACTCGGCGTGATCTCGTCGCATCCGGTCGGCCAGGCAGGCCAGCTGTCCGTGTCGGCCGGCATCGCCGAGCTGCGGGAGGACGAGGCCCCCACGGCCTTCTTCGAGCGGGCGGACGAGGCCCTCTACCGGGCGAAGGAGCACGGCAAGGCGCAGGTCGTCGCGCACGGCGCGCCGTTCGGCGAGTGAGCGCTACTGCGCGGCCAGGAAGGGCAGGTAGTCCGTCAGCGGGACGACGCCCGGCGTGGGCTGAACGTCCCTGCGGCAGAGCGTGATCACGTTGTAGCCGCGCTCGCGTGCGAGCAGCCAGCGCTCGTAGGCGTGGTCGCGGGCGAGCGCCTTCAGCGCCGCGACCACGGCCGGCCGCGCCAGCATGAGCGGGATCCCGCCGAGCGGGACGGCCGGCTGCAGGGCCCGCACCTGGATCGGCCCGAGCATCGTCCGGATCGTGGCCCAGCCGTTCGAGCGCAGCCGGAAGAGCTGCGGCGGCGCGTTGGAGGCGAGCGCGAAGCCGCGCGTGCTGTTCCCGAGCCAGGCGACCGGGCTCTTCGTCTCGACGAAGCGGACCTCCGTGTCCGCGTACATCTGGTAGTAGCTCTGCACGTCCGCGCTCGACGGCTGCGCTGCAGGCATGTGCCGCTCGATCATCGCCCGGCGCAGCTCGTCCGCGATCACCCCGCGGGCGACGGCCGGGGTGGCGTTGGCACGGGCGAGCGCCGCCCGGTAGGCGCCGTAGCTCCCGAATCTCGATCCGACCACCGCCCGTTCGGCCTGCACGACCTGCGACGCCTTGAGCTTCTGGTAGAAGCTCGCGATCACCCGGGCGTAGGCGGCGGTGAACGCGACGTCCGTGTCGCCGGTGACGGGTGTCAGGCCGCGGATCACGCTGCCCTCGATGAGCTTCCCGTTGACCTTGCAGCGCGCCCCGGCCGGAAACACCAGCTGCCCCTGGGTGCGCGAGGTGTCGAACTTCGGCCCAGCAGCTTTGGGCCCGTCGCACAGCTTCGGGTTCCGGGTCCAGAGATAGACGCAGGCGGCGAGCGGCTTCTGCGGGTCGTCCTCGGGCGACCCCTTGCCGAAGACGCCCCAGCCCCACGACCAGACGGAGCGCAGGCCGAGCTCCTTCGCGACCTCCTTCGCCGCGAGCGCCTGGAGCTTCGTCACCTCGAGCCATGCGCCGAGCCTGGCGTGCTCGCGGCCGCCTGAGCCTGGCGTCGTGTGGAAGCCGAGCATGATCCCGAGCTGGCGCGTCGGGATGCCGAGCGCCGTGTACGGGGCGACCCGGTTGCGGAACAGCGCGCGCAGCGTGCGGCTGCCGGCGAGGGGGCCCTCCTTGGCGACCCTCGGCGCCGCGAAGTACGACTCGCTGACGATGTCCGCGTACGCGGCGACCTGCTTCCACCAGTCGGCGGCGACGTCGCCCATGTACGGGGCGGTCGGCACGAGGAGCACGGGCCTCGCCCCGCGCGCGGCGAGCGTCTGCAGGTAGAGCAACACGTCTCGCCGGTACTGCGCGTTCGTCGCGCTCCACGGCGTGATCAGGCTCGCGCCGTTCAGCTCGTTCTCGGCGATCATCGGATGCGCGCACCCGAGCGACAGCGCCGCGACGTTGTACATCCGGTTCGCCCGGTCGACCACGAGCGCCGGGTCGAACGGCTCGAGCGGCGTCCCGACCCGCCGGATCAGGTGCATGTCCCAGTAGACCGTCTTCGCCCCGTAGCTCCGCAGCAGCTGCGGGTAGATGAAGTTCGAGGCGGCGCCGATCACGCCGGGCTGCGCGAACTCCTGCCAGAACGGGACAGTGCCGTCCGCGAAGTCGATCCAGAGCGTGCCCTTGTTCGGGATCCCGCACGTTTCGTCGGCGGCGGCGGCCCGGTGGGGCGCGAACCCGAACGCCGCGAAGGCAGCGAGTGCGATGAGGACGAGCCGCTTCACAACCCCGTCCAATGTGTAGCAGCTACGGCGACCGGACGCAGGCCCGGCGGAGGCGTCCCCGCCGGGCCCTGCGCAGAGCTCAGATCACTCGTCGAGCGGGGTGTCGACCTCGGGAACCTCGTCCGCCTCGGTCGTCGGGCGCTTGCCCTCGCCCTCGGCATCCCCGTTGCCCTCGCCGAAGTCGAGGCCGAGGCTCGCCAGGTCGAGGCCCTCCACGCCGTCGGAGTCGATCTCCTGCAGCGCGGCGAGCAGCGCCTCGTGCTCGTAGGTCTCCTTCGGCACCTTCTCGGAGGGACCGATCTCGATCGTTCGGTAGCGCTTCAGCCCGGTCGCGGCCGGGATCAGCTTGCCGATGATCACGTTCTCCTTTAGACCGAGCAGCCGGTCGACCTTGCCCTCGATCGAGGCGTCGGTCAGCACCTTCGTCGTCTCCTGGAAGGAGGCGGCCGAGAGGAACGACTCCGTCGCGAGCGAGGCCTTCGTGATCCCGAGGATCAGCGGCTCGAACGTCGCCTGCTCCTTCTTCTTGCCCTTCTCCTTCTTCACGCGCGCGTTCTCGTGCTCGAGCACGACACGGTCGACGAGCTGGCCGGGCAGGAGGTCGGTGTCGCCTGCGTTCTCGACCCGCACCTTCTTCAGCATCTGCCGAACGATCAGCTCGATGTGCTTGTCGTGGATCTCCACGCCCTGTGACTTGTAGACCCGCTGGACCTCGGAGACGAGATACAGCTCGGTCGGGGTCGAGCCCTTCAAGCGAAGCAGGTCGGACGGGTTGAGCGAGCCCTCGTGGAGGGCATCGCCCGGCTCGATCACCTGGCCGTCCTCGACCAGCACCCGCGTGCGACGCGGGAGCTGGTACGAGACCGGCTCCATGACCTCGCCGTTCTCGTCCATCTCCTCGGTGAGGATCGTCAGCTTCGGCCCGCGCTCGGTGTCCTCGACCGTGATCGTGCCGCCGACCTCCGCGAGCTTGGCCGCGCCCTTCGGGTTGCGCGCCTCGAAGATCTCGACCACGCGCGGGAGGCCGTGTGTGATGTCCGCGCCGGCGACTCCGCCGGTGTGGAAGGTCCGCATCGTCAGCTGGGTGCCCGGCTCGCCGATCGACTGCGCGGCGATGATCCCGACCGCGTCGCCGATCTCGCACATCCCGCCGGTCGCCAGGAACGTGCCGTAGCACGCCTGGCACACGCCGAACTCGCTGCGGCACTTGAGCACGGAGCGGACCGGGATCGTCGGCTCTTCCTCGGCTTCGGCGAACGCCTCCTCGATCTCCGCGAGGAGCTGGTTCGTCACGACCGCGCCCTTCGAGCCGACCACCGTCTTGCCCGGCTTCCCGCTCGCGAGCGGCCGGTAGACGTCGTCGGCGAGGACCCGCCCGAGGATGCTCTTGTTGACGCCCTCCGGAACGTGCACCGGGAGGTCGATCGACTCCTTGGTCTTGCAGTCGGCCTCGCGGATGATCACGTCCTGGGAGACGTCGACCAGGCGCCGGGTGAGGTAGCCGGAGTCGGCCGTCCGCAGCGCGGTGTCGGCCAGGCCCTTGCGTGCGCCGTGCGTCGAGATGAAGTACTCGAGCACCGAGAGGCCCTCCATGAAGTTCGCCTTGATCGGGCGCTCGATGATCTCGCCCTTCGGGTTCGCCATCAGGCCGCGCATGCCCGCGAGCTGGCGGATCTGCTTGAAGGATCCGCGGGCGCCGGAGTTGGCCATCATGAAGATCGGGTTCAGCTCGTAGAGCGTCTTCTCCATCGCATCGGCGACGTCCTCGGTGGCCTCGGTCCAGAGGTTGACGATCTGCTCGTGGCGCTCCTCCTCGGTGATGAGGCCGCGCTCGTAGAGCCCCTCGACGTTGCCGACCTTCTCCTCGTACTCGCCGAGGAGCTTGTCCTTCTCCTGCGGGATGACGATGTCGTTCTTCGAGATCGTGATCCCGGCCTTGGTCGCGTAGTGGAAGCCAAGGGCCTTGACCGTGTCGAGCACGCTCGCGATCACGTGCGCCCCGTACCGCTCTGCGAGCTCGGAGATGAACACGTCCATCTCCTTCTTGGACAGCGTGCGGTTCAGGAACGGCAGGTCCTTCAGGTCGTCGTCGGTCGACTCCTGCAGCGAGCGCTCGACCTCCGCGTTGAAGATCACGCGGCCAGGCGTGGTCAGGATCAACTCCTCGCCGCGGCGGTACTCGATCGGCTGCTGGATCCCGACCTGGCGATCCTCGACCGCGAGCTCGACCTCCTCCTCGGACGCGAACCGCTTTGGCCTCGGGTCGAGCTCCTCCGAGGTCTTCTCGACGAGGTCGATCTCGGAGTAGGTCATGAAGTAGCCGCCGAGAACCATGTCCTGCGTCGGCGTGGCCAGCGGCCGGCCGTTCGCAGGCGAGAGGATGTTGTTCGACGAGAGCATCAGGATGCGCGCCTCCGCCTGCGCCTCCGAGGAGAGCGGCAGGTGGACGGCCATCTGGTCGCCGTCGAAGTCCGCGTTGAACGCGTGGCAGACGAGCGGGTGCACCTGGATCGCCTTGCCCTCCACGAGCACCGGCTCGAACGCCTGGATCCCGAGGCGGTGCAGCGTCGGCGCGCGGTTCAGCAGCACCGGGTGCTCCGCGATCACCTCCTCGAGCACGTCCCAGACCTCCGGGACCATCGAGTCGACGTGCTTCTTGGCCGCCTTGATGTTCTGGACGGCCTTGCGCTCGACCAGCCGGCTCATGATAAACGGCTTGAAGAGCTCCAGCGCCATCAGCTTCGGCAGTCCGCACTGGTGCAGCTTCAGGTTCGGCCCGGCGACGATCACCGAGCGGCCCGAGTAGTCCACGCGCTTGCCGAGCAGGTTCTGGCGGAAGCGGCCCTGCTTGCCCTTGAGCATGTCGGAGAGCGACTTCAGGGCCCTGTTGCCCGGGCCCGTCACCGCGCGGCCGCGCCGGCCGTTGTCGAACAGCGCGTCGACGGCCTCCTGCAGCATCCGCTTCTCGTTGTTGACGATGATCTCTGGCGCGCCCAGGTCGAGCAGCCGCTTGAGGCGGTTGTTCCGGTTGATCACGCGCCGGTAGAGGTCGTTCAGATCGGAGGTCGCGAAGCGGCCGCCGTCGAGCTGGACCATCGGCCGCAGCTCGGGCGGGATCACCGGGATGGCCTCGAGGATCATCCACTCGGGCCGGTTCTCGGAGGTGATGAACGCGTTGACGACCTTCAGGCGCTTGATCGCACGCTGCTGCTTCTGGCCCTTCGAGTTGCGGATCGTCTCGCGGAGCGACTTCGCCTCTGCCTTGAGGTCGAGATCCTTGAGCAGCTCGCGGATCGACTCCGCGCCCATGCCGCCCTGGAAGTAGACGCCGAAGCCGTACGGGGAGCCGAAACGGTCCTTGAGCTCGCGGAAGATCTGCTCGTCGTTGACGATCTTCTGCGGCTCGAGCTCCTTGAACAGGACCCAGGTCTCCTCGAGCCTGCGGATCGAGTCGACCGCGGCCTCCTTGGCGTCCTCCTTGCGGGCCTCGATGTCCTGGTAGGCCTCGCGCACCTTCACGAGCCACTGGACGATCGAGTCGAGGTCCTCCTTGGCGATCTTGCCGTCCGTCCGCAGGCAGAGGTCGTTCGTCAGCTCGCGGATGTCGTCGGCAGTCGCCGCCGGGTCGGCCTGCTCGAGCACGTCGCGCAGGAGCCCCTTGCCGAGGTCCCGCGCCTTCTCGAGCTGCTTCTCGTCGACGGCTGCGACGAGCTCGGCGTCCTCGTCGGTGAGCTTGCCCTTCTTCGTGAGCAGGCCGTCGAGGATCCGGTTGATGTGCTTCGTGAGCGCGCCCTTCTTCGAGCCGGTTGCCTTCGCGAACTCCTTGGTGAGCGGGCCGATCGCCTCGCGGATCTGGATTGCGGTGCCGGCCACCGTCTCGAGCTCCTTCGGCGCGAGCCGCCGGTCGTCGCGGATGGCGGAGTTGCGGACCAGCTCGCGGATCTTCTTGGAGTCCTCGGTGGTGATCTGCGGAGCGACCTCGACGAACATGCCGCCGACGAGCTCGCGCAGCTCCTCGAGCGGCGGAACGCCCTGCTCCTCGGCCCAGTTCGACAGGCCGCGGACCCAGAAGTCGTCGTCCTCGTCGAAGTTGCGCTCGGTGCCCTTCGTGAAGTAGTTGCGGCGCCGCTTGAGCCGGTCCTCGAGCGCGGCCAGGTTCTCGTCGCGGTCGACGTAGATCTGCTCGGACTCGGCCTTGACCTTGTCCTCGAGGTCGTTCAGGTCCTTCTGCCGCGCCTCTGCGTCGACCGAGGTCACGATCGAGGCGGCGAAGTAGAGAACCTTCTCGAGCTCGCGCGGAGCGATGTCGAGCAGGTAGCCGATCCGACTCGGGACGCCCTTGAAGAACCAGATGTGCGAGACGGGCGCGGCCAGGTCGATGTGGCCCATGCGCTCGCGGCGCACCTTCTGGCGCGTTACCTCGACGCCACAGCGCTCGCAGATGATGCCCTTGTAGCGGACGCGCTTGTACTTGCCGCAGTAGCACTCCCAGTCCTTGGTCGGACCGAAGATGCGCTCGCAGAAGAGCCCGTCGCGCTCGGGCTTGAGCGTCCGGTAGTTGATCGTCTCGGGCTTCGTCACCTCGCCCGAAGACCAGTCGCGAATCTGCTTGGACGACGCCAGTCCGATCCGGATCGCGTCGAACTCGTTGATATCGATCAAAGAAGCTCCTCCGCCCTCGTCACTCGTCTACTTCTACGTCTGCCAGGTCGTCCGCCAGCGGGCCGGCCTGGGCTTCCGCCTCTGCCTTCGCTTCCTCCTCCGGCGCGACGTCGGTGTCGGCCACGTCGCCGAGCGCCTCGTCCGCCGGGAGGTTCACTTCCTGTCCGGTCTCGTCGACGCGCTCCTGCCCCTCTTCGGCCTCCTCGGCCGTCGGCGGCCGGGCGGCGGCCCGCAGCGAGCCCGGCGAGAGGTCGATGCCGAGCTCCTCGGCCGCCCGCAAGAGCTCGTCGTCCTCCTCGCGCACCTCGACCTTCTCGCCCTCGTCCGAGAGGACGTGCACGTCGAGCGCGAGCGACTGCATCTCCTTCAGCAGCACCTTGAACGACTCCGGGATCGAGGGCTCCGCGATGTTCTCGCCCTTGACGATCGCCTCGTAGGCCTTGACGCGGCCGACGGTGTCGTCGGACTTGATCGTGAGCATCTCCTGCAGCGTGTAGGCCGCGCCGTAGGCCTCCAGCGCCCAGACCTCCATCTCGCCGAAGCGCTGGCCGCCGAACTGCGCCTTGCCGCCCAGCGGCTGCTGGGTGACCAGCGAGTACGGGCCGGTCGAGCGCGCGTGGATCTTGTCGTCGACGAGGTGGAGCAGCTTGAGGATGTACATGAAGCCGACGGTGATCTTCTGCTCGAAGGGCTCTCCGGTGCGGCCGTCGAAGAGCCGCAGCTTCCCGGAACAGCGCCGCCCGGCCGGCCGCTTCGGGTCGACCAGGAACGTGATCGGCGAGTCCGGGTTCTGCTTCGTCCATTCGATCAGCGCCTCGTCCACGTCCTCCTCGCTGGCACCGTCGAAGACCGGCGTCGCGATCGGCGACGCGTCGCCGTTCGCCGAGTCGCCGTTCTCGTGGAAGACGCCGTGCGCCGCGGCCCAGCCGAGGTGCGTCTCGAGGATCTGGCCGATGTTCATCCGGCTCGGCACGCCGAGCGGGTTGAGCACGACGTCCGCCGGCCGCCCGTCCTCCAGGAACGGCATGTCCTCCTCGGGCACGATCTTCGCGATCACGCCCTTGTTGCCGTGCCGGCCGGCGAGCTTGTCGCCCTCGGCGATCTTGCGCTTCTTCGCCACGTAGACGCGCACGAGCTCGTTCACGCCCGGGGAGAGGTCGTCTCCCGCGTCGCGCGAGAACGTCTTCACGTCGATGACCTTGCCGCCCTCGCCGTGCGGGACCTTGAGCGAGGTGTCGCGGACCTCGCGTGCCTTCTCCTTGAAGATCGCGCGGATCAGCTTCTCCTCCGCCGTCAGCTCGGTCTCGCCCTTCGGCGTCACCTTGCCGACGAGCAGGTCGCCCGAGCCGACCTCGGCGCCGATGCGGACGATGCCGCGCTCGTCGAGGTCCTTGAGCGACTCCTCCGAGCGGTTCGGGATGTCGCGCGTGATCTCCTCGTCGCCGAGCTTCGTCGCGCGCGCGTCGATCTCGTACTCGTGGATGTGGATGGACGAGAGCACGTCCTCCTTCACGAGCCGCTCCGAGATCACGATCGCGTCCTCGAAGTTGTAGCCCTCCCACGGCATGAAGGCGACCAGCAGGTTCGCGCCGAGCGCAAGCTCGCCCATGTCGGTCGAGCTGCCGTCGGCGAGCACCTGGCCGGTGCGGACGCGGTCGTTCAGTGCGACGATCGGCTTCTGGTGGATCAGCGTGCCCTGGTTCGACCGCATGAACTTCGTCATCGGGTAGTCGTGCTTGCCGTCCTTCGTGTCGACCACAATCCGCTCCGCGTCGACGTCGACGACCGTCCCGCCCTCCTGGGCGACGACGACGTCACCCGTGTCGGTTGCGGCACGGAACTCGAGCCCCGTGCCGACGAGCGGCGACTGCGTGATCATCAGCGGCACCGCCTGGCGCTGCATGTTCGCGCCCATCAGCGCTCGGTTCGCGTCGTTGTGCTCGAGGAACGGGATCAGCGCGGTGGCTACCGAGACGATCTGCGCCGGAGCGACGTCCATGAAGTCGACGTCCTTCGGGCGCGCAGTCACGGCCTCCCCCTCGCGCGAGCGGCAGAGCACCTGTTCGTCCAGGAAGCGCCCCGTCTTCTCGTCGACGGGGGCGCTCGCCTGCGCGATCGTGTACTGGGCCTCCTCGGCGGCGTCGAGGTAGACGATGTCGTCCGTCACCTTGCCGTTCGTGACCTTCCGGTACGGCGTCTGCACGAAGCCGAACTCGGAGACAGTCGCGAACGACGCGAGCGACCCGATCAGCCCGATGTTCGGGCCCTCGGGGGTCTCGATCGGGCACATGCGGCCGTAATGGGTCGGGTGCACGTCGCGCACCTCGATCGGCGCGCGCTCGCGCGTGAGGCCGCCGGCGCCGAGCGCCGAGAGCCGCCGCCGGTGCGTGAGCCCGGCGAGCGAGTTCGTCTGGTCCATGAACTGCGACAGCTGCGAGGAGCCGAAGAACTCCTTCAGCGCCGCGACCACGGGCCGGATGTTGATGATCGTCTGCGGCGTGATCGTGTCCACGTCCTCGGTGGTCATCCGCTCGCGGACGACGCGCTCCATTCGGTAGAGCCCGACCCGGAACGCCTCCTGGATCAGCTCGCCGACCGTCCGGAGGCGCCGGTTGCCGAAGTGCTCGTACTCGTCGAGCTCGCCGCGGATCGGATCGCGCGAGAGCACGATCGCGTCAGCGGCGTAGTCCTTCGACTCCGTGTCCACCCCGAGCTGGTCGGGGAGCTCCACGAGCTTCTTGACGAGCGCGATGATGTCCTGCGTCGTCAGCACCCGCACGCCGTCGGGGACGTCGATCGCGAGGCGCTGGTTCAGCTTGTAGCGGCCGACCTTCGTCAGGTCGTAGCGCTTGGGGTCGAAGAAGAGCGCCCGCAGCAGGTTGCGCGCGTTGTCGAGCGTCGGCGGCTCACCCGGGCGCTGCTTCTTGAAGACCTCGATCAGCGCCTCCTCCTCGTTCGTGGAGGGGTCCTTCTCGAGGGTGTTCACGATGTAGACCGAGTTCCCGAAGAGCTTCAGGATCGCCTCGTTGGAGCTCGTGTCGAGCTTGAAGCCGGTCGACGGGTCCTCCTCGGGGAGCGCCCGCAGCAGCGTCGTGATCGGGAGCTTGCGCTTCCGGTCGATACGCGCGTAGACGACGCCCTTCTTGTCGATCTCGAGCTCGAGCCAGGACCCGCGCGAGGGCATCAGGTTCGCCGTGAAGACCTGCTTGGCAGGGTCCTTCGGCTCCATCAGGTACGCGCCCGGGCTACGGACGAGCTGCGTCACGATCACGCGCTCGGTGCCGTTGATGATGAACGTGCCCCACTCGGTCATCATCGGGAAGTCCCCCATGAAGACCGTCTGCTCGCGGATCTCGCCCGTCTCCGTGTTGACGAAGCGGACGGTCATCGAGAGGGGCGCCTGGTACGTCAGGTCCTTCTCACGGCATTCCTGGATCGTGACCGGGGGGTCACCGAACTGGTACTCGCCGAACTCCACGGCCAGCGTGCCCGTGTAGTCCTCGATCGGCGAGATGTCGTCGATCGTCTCTCGCAGGCCCTCCTCCAGGAACCACTGGAACGAGGCCTTCTGGATATCGATCAGGTTGGGAAGGTCGAGGACGTGCTTGAGGCGCGAAAAGCTCTTGCGCACGCGTGGCGCAGCGACCTTGGTGGTCAAGTCTGGGTGCCTCCCTTAGCGGCTATGAGGTGAACGGTGAATGCGGACAGGCGAACGTCGGCGCGGAACCGCTAAATATACCGAAAGAGGTGGTCGCTGCGCAAGGCCTAACGACTGGGACGGCGGCCCGGCAGGGATCCCACTATAGACAGTCTTTCCCCGGTGCGCCAGAGCGTGGCCAAAAACGGCGAAAGCGCCTTGTTTGGGCGCTCTCGCGATGGTCTTTGCTGATCCCGGAGCCGACTACTTGAGCTCGACCTCGGCGCCGGCCTCCTCGAGCTGCGCCTTGATCTGGTCTGCCTCCTCCTGGGCGACGCCCTCCTTCACGGGGTTCGGCGCCCCGTCGACGAGGTCCTTCGCCTCCTTGAGGCCGAGGCCGGTGACCGCGCGGACGACCTTGATCACCTGGATCTTCTTGTCGCCGGCGCCGGTCAGCACGACGTCGAAGGCGGTCTTCTCCTCGGCGGCGGCACCGTCGCCACCGGCCGCCGGAGCCGCACCCGGCGCGGCAACCGCGACCGGCGCGGCGGCCGTCACGCCCCACGCGTCCTCGAGCTTGGTCTTGAACTCGGTCAGCTCGAGAACGGTCGCCTTGCTCCACTTCTCGACCTCTTTGTCGATGTCAATCGCTGCCATCCTGTGACTCCTCTCCGTCAGTCGGTGCCTCTTCGTCAGTTTCGGGTTCCGTCTGCTCGGCCTCGGCGACCGGCTCGGGCTCGGTCGCCTCGCCCTGTTCTTCCAGCTGGCCAATTCGCGCCTGGAGCACTCCCACGAGGTCGCGCATGGGAGCGCTGAACACGCCCACGATCGCCGCCATCGGTGCGCTCAGCGCGCCAACGAGCTGCGCGCGCAGGACCTCGGCCGGCGGCAGCGTGGCCAGCCGCTTGATCTCGGCATCGCTGACGACGGCGCCGTCGAGCAGGCCGCCGCGGAGCACGAGCATCTCGTGCGCCTTGGCGGTGTCGTTCAGCACCTTCGCGACCGCGGCCGGGTCGCCGTCGGCGTCCAGGAACGCGATCGCCGTCGGCCCGTCGATCAGCTCGAGCACCTCCTCGGTACCCGCGGCCTCGGCCGCGAGCTTCGTGAGGGTGTTCTTCACAACCGTGAAGCGGGCACCGGCCTCGAGCAGGCGGGCGCGCAGCTCCTCGATCTCGGGCATCGAAAGGCCGCGGTAGTCGGCAACCATCAGCGTGTTGGTCGAGCGCAGCCGCTCGGCCAGCTCGGCGACCACACGCTCCTTGTCGGCTCTCAGCATCGAATCACTCTCCTCACGCAACGAGCCCGCGCGCAGGCGGGCTCGGAGAGGCTTCGTGCCTTCCTTGCTCCGCCTCGGCTGGACCTCTGCCTGCACGGCTGCCAGCTGTCTTTGGCGTGGGCGCGTCCTTACGCAGTTGCTTCTGCTGGTGCTCCTTCCAGATCTTCTTCGAGCCCCTGCGTCCGCGCCGGATCGACGTGGATGCCCGGGCCCATGGTGCTCGTGAGTGTAACGGTCTTGATGTAGCGGCCCTTCGCGGCAGACGGCTTCGCCCGCACGATCTCCTCGATCAGCGCCGAGTAGTTCTCCAGCAGCTGGCGCTCGTCGAAGCTCTTCTTGCCGATCGCGACGTGGACGTTCGCGCCGCGGTCGGTGCGGTACTCGAGCTTGCCGGCCTTCGCCTCGCTCACGGCCTTGGCGACGTCCATCGTGACCGTGCCGGTCTTGGGGTTCGGCATCTTCCCGCGCGGACCCAGAATGCGGCCGAGCTTCCCGACCACGCTCATCTGGTCGGGGGTCGCGATCGCGACGTCGAAGTCGTCGAAGCCCTCCTCGATCTTCGCCGCGAGGTCGTTCGTGCCGACGACGTCCGCGCCGGCCTCCTCCGCCTCCCGGGCCTTCTCGCCCTCGGCGAAGACGGCCACGCGTGACTCGCGGCCCGTCCCGTGCGGGAGCATCAGCGTCCCGCGCAGTTGCTCCTCTGCGTGGCGGACGTTCAGCCCGAGGTTGAAGTGCGCTTCGACGGTCTCGTCGAACTTCGCCGCCGGGAAGCCCTTCAGCATCCGGATCGCCTCGGCCGGCGAGTAGAGATGCTCCCGATCGATCTGCGACCGCGAGTTTCTGTAGTTCTTGCCGTGCCCGCTCATAGCTCCGTCTCGACCCCCATGGAGCGTGCGGTGCCCGCGACGACCTTCATCGCCTGCTCGATGTCGCGCGCGTTGAGGTCGGGCATCTTCGTCTCGGCGATCTGCCGCACCTGGTCGCGGGTGAGGCGGCCGACCTTCTCGCGGTTCGGCTCCCCGGAGCCCTTCTCGAGCCGCAGCGCCTCCTTGATCAGGACGGCGGCCGGCGGCGTCTTCGTGATGAAGTCGAAGGACCGGTCCTCGTAGACCGTGATCTCGACTGGGATGATGCGGCCGTTCTCCTGCGCGGTCTGCGCGTTGAACGCCTTGCAGAACTCCATGATGTTGACGCCGTGCTGGCCGAGCGCGGGACCGACCGGCGGGGCCGGGTTGGCCTGGCCGCCCGGGATCTGGAGCTTGATCAGCGTGAGAACCTTCTTTGCCATCGCTAGTCGATCTTCTTGACCTGGTCGAAGCCGAGCTCCACGGGAACCTGGCGCTCGAAGATGTCCACGAGCACCTTCAGCTTCTGCTGGTCGGGGTTGACGTCGACGATCTCGCCGTCGAAGTCGGACAGCGGGCCGGAGGTTACCTTCACGGACTCGCCGAGCGAGAACTCGACCTGGGCGCGAGGGCGCTCTCCCGTGGCCGCGCCGGTGCGGAGGATGCGATCGACCTCGCCCTGCGAGAGCGGCACGGGCTTCGAGCCGGCGCCGACGAAGCCGGTGACACCGGGGGTGTTCTTCACGACCATCCAGGCGTCGTCGTTCAGGTCCATGTTGACGAGCACGTAGCCGGGCAGGATCCGCTTCTCCGTCTGCACCTTCTGGCCGTCGCGCGTCTCGACCACCTGCTCCGTCGGGACGACGACGCGGCGGAAGCGGAGCTGCTGGCTCATCGAGTCGATCCGGTGCTCGAGGTTGGCCTTCACCTTGTTCTCGTGCCCGGAGTAGGTGTTGATCGCGTACCAGCGGAACATGGGCCTACCTCAGGAGGACGTGTTGGACAAACCGGCGAGAGACCTCGTCGGCGAGGAACAGGTAGACGCCGACGACCAGGCAGGCGATCAGCACGACCGCGGTGCCCTGGACCAGCTGCTGCTGGGTCGGCCACTCGACCTTCTTCAGCTCGGCCCAGGACTCCCGGATGAACTGCGTGATCCGGCCGAAGAAGCCGGGCTGCCGGCCCGCGCCGTCCTGAGCCGCGGGGGCCTCCACCGCCGGCCTGACGGCCGGGCGTGCGGGCGCGCGCTCGAGCGCTTCCTGGCTCTCGGCCTGGGCGGCGCGGCGGGCGCGGCGCTCGGAACGGGTCTGGCGGGCCACTACCGCGTCTCCCGGTGCAGGGTGTGACGGCCGCACCAGCGGCAGTACTTGCTGAACTCGACCCGGTCGGGCGAGTTCCGCTTCGACTTCTCGGTCTGGTAATTGCGCCGCTTGCACTCCGTGCAGGCGAGCGTGATCCCAACTCTTACTCCGGTTGCCATGTCCTGTTCTCTTGTTCCGAGTACGCGGAAGGTAGCGGCGGGAGGACTCGAACCTCCGACACGCGGATTATGATTCCGCTGCTCTAACCAACTGAGCTACGCCGCCCCGCGCGGCTGAGTGTAGCAATCCCCTTTCGACGCTAGGCTCCGCCCCATGCGGATTCGCGACTGCAACTGGATGCAGGTCGAGGAGTACCTCGCCCGCGACGACCGGATCGTCATGCCGCTCGGTTCGACCGAGCAGCACGGATACCTCTCGCTCGAGACCGACAACGTGCTCGCCGAGCGCGTGTCCGCGGAGGCGGCCGAGCCGCTCGACGTGCTCGTGCTGCCGGTGCTCCCGTACGGCCTGACACCCTCCTTCGCCGCGTTCCCGGGCAGCCCCTCGCTGAGGCTCGAGACGTTCCTCTCCGTGCTGCGCGACGTCCTGGACTCGCTCCACGGCCAGGGCTTCCGGCGCTTCCTGCTCGTGAACGGGCACGGGGGGAACCTTCCCGGCAACGGGCTCGTCCGCGAGTGGATGACGGATCACCCCGACGCGCAGGCGATCTTCCACAGCTGGTGGTCGAGCCCGCGCGTTCAGGCCGCCGCGCTCGAGGTCGACCCGGTGCCGAGCCACGCGAACTGGTTCGAGAACTTCCCGTGGACGCGCCTCGAGGGGGTCGAGCTTCCGGCGGGCGGCAAACCGCCGCTCGACGAGAAGGCCTACCGCTCGGCGGGCCCGGCCGAGGTTCGCGAGCAGCTCGGCGATGGAGTCTTCGGCGGCACCTACGCGCTCCCGGACGAGAAGGTCGCGGCGGTCTGGCGCGCCGGGGTCGAGGAGGTTCGCGAGCTGCTGGAGAGCGGTTGGAGGTAAGCGACCCGGTCGCGGTCTTCAACGAGTGGTTGGCCGAGGCGCGGGCGGCCGGAGTCGATGCGCCCGAGGCGATGACGCTCGCGACCGCAGACGCGGACGGCCGGCCCTCGGCTCGGATGCTGCTGCTGAAGGGCGCCGACGAGCGCGGCTTCACGTTCTTCACCGGTTACGAGAGCCGCAAGGGCAAGGAGCTGGAGGCGAACCCGCGCGCGGCGCTCGTCGTCTACTGGCGCGAGCTCGGGCGGCAGGTGCGGGTCGAGGGGACCGTGCGCAGGCTCTCGGCAAACGACTCGGACGCCTACTGGGCCACGCGCCCCCCGCGGAGCAGGGCGGCGGCCGCAGCCTCGCACCAGAGCGAGCCGCTCGAGAGCCTCGAGGAGCTCGAGGCCGACGCGGAGCGCGTGTTCACGGAGCACGGCGGCGAGGTGCCGCGCCCGGAGCGCTGGGGCGGCTACCTGCTGGAGCCGGAGGCGATCGAGCTCTGGCGGCACCGAGACGACCGCCTGCACGACCGCATCAGATACACGCGCGCGCGCGAGGGTTGGCGCGCGCAGCGCCTCGCCCCGTAGCTCGAGGAGACCTGGCCGCTGTGGGAGGTCATGGCGATTCTCTACGTCTCCCTGGCGCTGGTCGTGTCGTGATGGCGCTTGCGTTCCTCGCCGCGTAGCTGGCGGGCGGCGCCGCCTACTGAACCACTTCGATCTCGCGCGAGGCCTCGTCCGCGGCGTCCAGGAGCCGGCCGTCGCGCATCGCGATCCGCCGAGGCGCGCGAGAGGCGAGCTCCGCGTCGTGCGTGGCGACGACGATCGTGGTCCCCCGGCGGGCCGCGAGGGCGGTCAACAGCTCGATGATCTCGCCGCCCGTTGCGGAGTCGAGGTTTCCGGTGGGCTCGTCGGCGAGCACGACGCGTGGATCGCCCACGAGCGCGCGCGCGATCGCGACACGCTGCTGCTCCCCGCCGGACATCTGGGCCGGAACGTGGGAGGTCCGGCCACCGAGCCCGACCTCTTCGAGGAGCTCGGCCGCCCGCCGCCGCAGCTCCGCGTCCTCGAGGCCCTTCGGCGCAAGCGCGGCCTCGACATTCTGCAGCGAGGTCAGCGTCGAGATCAGGTTGAACTGCTGGAACACGAAGCCGAACGCGTCGAGGCGGAGCGCGGCCAGCTCCCGGTCTGGCAGCTCGGCGAGATCGCGGCTCTCGAACGCCACCGAGCCCTCGCTCGGACGGTCGAGCGCCCCGAGGAGCTGCAGCAGCGTCGTCTTGCCGGAGCCGCTTGGCCCCTCGAGCGCGACGATCTCGCCGGCGGCGATCTCCATCGTGACGCCGTCCAGGGCGCGGACGGTCTGGTCGCCCCGCCGGAAGAAGCGGGCGACGTTCTCGAGCCGGTAGAGCACGTCGGTCATTCGAACTGCCTCAGAGCGTCGGCAGGGCGGAGGCGCGCGGCGCGAAGACCGCCGGCCGCGCCGGCCAGGGCGCCGCCGAGCAGCGCGAGCGCGAGCCCTCCGAACAGGATCGTGGCGCTGAGCGGCGCGGAGAGGGTCACGTCCCTCGTCGCCGTCAGCGAGGCGCCGCCGAGCCCGAACAGCGAGGCGCCTCCGGCCGCGGCCGAGCTCGCAGTGAGCGTCGGCCCGAAGCCGTGGACGAGCCCGGCGACCACGACGCCGAGCACGATCCCGGTGAGGCCTCCGAGCAGCGCCTGGGCGAGGGCCTCGCCCACGACCTGGCGGACGACGAGCCGCTGTGTCCAGCCGAGCGCCTTCAGCGTCCCGAGCTCCCGGACGCGCTTTCCGACCGACGACAACGTGAGCAGGGCCGCGAGGAGGAAGGCCGCGCAGGCCGCGATGATGGACAGCGCGAGCCCGAGGCTGTGCGAGAGGTTCGAGGCGTTCACGAGCGACCCGCTGATCCGGTCGGCGACCTGCTTGCCGCTCGCGACCTGCGCGCCCGGCAGCGCCCGCTGCACCTCGCGCTGAACGCCGCTCACCGACGATCCGCTGGACGCCCGCACGAGGACGACGTTCGCCTGTCCCTTCAGGTTGGCGAGCTTCTGCAGGCTCGCGAGGGGCAGGTACACGTCGGCCGACTGGCCGCCGAGCGGAGGCTGCACGAGGCCGACGACTCGGAAGCTCGTGCCGTTGAGAGCGAGTGCCGAGCCGATCTTCAGCTTGTGGTTCTGCGCATAGCTCGTCGAGACGAGCGCCTGGTTGCCGCCCGACCGCGCCAGGTAGCCGCCCTTGACGACCTGGGCCGGAGTGACGAGCGCGATCTGCGGCTGTGTGGTGTCGACCCCGGCGATCGTGTACGGCTCGGTGGTGATGTTCGTCTGAGGCGGGTTCAGGACCTGGCGCAGGGTCTCGCGCGGCGTGCGGAACGTCGCGCGGAAGCGCTGGAACCGCGCCGGGAGGCACTTGCGGAACGCGCCGCCGCCGAAGCCGAAGCCGCCGCCCCCGCCGAACGGGCCTCCGCCGCCGCCCCCGCCGCTTCCGAAGCCCCCGCCTCCGCTTCCGCCGTTTCCGCCGCCGCTCGAGGCACGCGCCTTCGCGAAGCACTTCTGGATCGCGGCCAGCTCGGCGGGCGACGGCGGCTTGAAGTTCCGCTGAACGTTGAAGCGCTGCCCGCCGGTCTTGAACTGGGCGACGATCTTCGGGACGACGCCCGACTGGTGCTCGGCCAGCAGGATCAGCCCGGTTGAGGACGCCGCCACCCCCGAGAGCGAGGCGACCTGCTGCTGTGCCTGGCCGCCGGAGAACGTGAGCTGCGTCCCGGGCAAGAAGAAATCGTGGACGAAATGTTGGCCGGGCTTGCCGAGCTTCGAGAGGTCGGTCAGGACCGACCGGTTGGAGGCGAGGAGCTCACGGTCGGCTCCGAAGCCGCCGGGACCGCTGTTGCTGTTCGCGGTTCCGCGTGTGACCGTCAGGTCGGTGCCGATCGTGGAGAGCGGGTCGAGCGCCGTCTTCTGGGCGCTGTCGAGCCCGCGCGTCAGCGCGCCGATCACGATCACGAGCGAGACCCCGACCGCGAACCCGAGCACGGTCAGGATCGTCCGTCCCTTGCGGCGGACGAGCTCGCTCTCCAGATACCGGAGGAAGAACACCCCACGACCAAGGAAAGCAGAAGGAGCTAAGACGCTCCTAAGAGGGGTTCTCCGTTGGGCGCTGCCCCCGCCTACTTGACGAGGGTCAGCATCTTGAACATCGGCAGGTACATCGAGATGATGATCACGCCGACCATCGCGCCCACGGCGATCATCATCAGCGGCTCGATGATGGCGGTCAGCGAGGCGATCGCGGTGTCGACCTCGTCCTCGTAGAAGTCCGCGATCTTCGAGAGCATCTTCTCGAGCTCTCCCGTCTCCTCGCCGATCTTCACCATCTGGCTGACCATCGGCGGGAAGACCGGGTTCTCGATCAGCGGCTGGGCGATCGGAACGCCCTCGTGCACCTTCTGGCGGACGCCGGCGAGCGCCTCCTCGACGACCCAGTTGCCGGCGGTCTGGCCGGTGATCTCGAGCGCCTTGATGATGTCAACGCCCGCGGCGACGAGCGTCGAGAGCGTGCGCGAGAAGCGCGCCATCGTCACCTTCAGGACGACGTCGCCGATCTTCATCGGGATCTTCAGCTTCGTGCGGTCCCACAGCTGACGGCCGGGCTCGGTGCGCTTCGCGCGCCGGATGGCCCAGATCGAGAGGCCGAACGCCGGGAAGATGATGAACCAGTGGTGGCGCAACTGGTCCGACGCGTCGACGACGTACTGCGTCAGCGTCGGGAGCTGACCGTTGAGCTGGGCGAAGATCTTCACGAAGACCGGCACGAGGAACATCAGCAGGCCGATCAGGACGAGGGTGGCGAAGATCAACACCATCGTCGGGTACATCATCGCGCCCTTGACACGGCGCTTGATCTGCGTCTCCTTCTCGATCTGGTAGGCGACCCGGTCGAGCACCTGGTCGAGGATTCCCGCCGCCTCGCCCGCCTCGACCATCGAGACGTACAGGCGGCTGAAGATCTTCGGGTGGCGGCCGAGCGCCTGCGAGAGCAGGAGGCCGCCCTCGACGTCGGCGCGGATCTCGCGGATCACCTGCGCGAAGTAGGCGTCGTCGGTCTGCTCCTCGAGGATTACGAGCGAGCTGACGACGTTCAGGCCCGCCTCGATCATCGTCGCGAACTGGCGGGAGAAGATCTGGAGCGTCTTCGGCTTGATCTTCTTGAAGACGGTCCGGACGCCCTCCTCGCCGCTCGCGGACATCTCCTGGATTCGCTCGGGAAGGAGGCCGCGGATACGCAGCTGCTCGCGTGCGGCCTCGACGTCGGGCGCGTGAACCTCGCCCGAGAGCTCCAGGCCGTCCGCATTGATGGCGCTGTAGGTGTACGCCGCCATACTCAGGTGCCTATCGGCAGGGGGATACGCCCGCTTGAGTGACCGTAGCGCGGTGCCGATAGGGGAAACGTGCGCCTGCGGCTTCGCAACGAGAGCGGCTTCGGCCTGATCGAGCTGCTGATGGCGATGGTGGTGCTGAACATCGGCATCCTCGCGATCGTCGCCGCCTTCAACAGCGGAATCGTCGCCCTGGGCCGCTCCAGCCGGATCTCGGCGGGTGCCTCGCTCGCGGACGCGCAGATGGAGCAGTACCGCGCGCTGACGTGGGACTCGATCGGGCTCGCGTCCTCGTCGATTCCCAGCACTTCCCCGTACACGACCGACCCGGCCTACTCGGCGAGCCAGGTGACGATCAGCTGCTCGGGCTCGCCGCTTCCGAACGAGTGCAACGCGAGCCGGTCGGTCACCGGCCCCGACCACAAGAAGTACCGCGTCGACACCTACATCGTCCTCTCGACGAGCTCGACGACCCCGCCGACCCCGACCGGCGGCCGGCAGCTGAAGATCGTGACTGTCGTCGTCCGCGACGGGAACAACCTCACTGCGCGGCCGTGGGCGCGGGAGGCGTCGACGTTCGACCAGTCGACCGGCAGCGTCACGATCAACCCGTAGAACGGCCGCGCGCTGATCGGCACCTGGACGACTAGCTGACCGAGACCAGCCGCAGCACGTAGCGCGTGCCGTCGGCGGTGTTCATCAGCGTCAGCGGCTTGCCCTTCCTGAGCGTAACCGTCTGCTTCTTGCCCTCGAGCGAGCCGCCGGCGATCCCGACCTGCGCGGTCGTCTTCGTCAGCGATATCAGCAGGAAGGTCGGGTCAGAGGCCGGGAACTGGCCGCCCACCTTGACCTCCTCGGAGTCGCCGTTCACCGAGATCACGGCCGTCGTGGGCTTCGAGGCCGCCGGCGGCGGAGTGGTGGTGCTCCCGCCGCCCTGCGACGCGGACGGACTCGGCGTGCTCGTGGTCGAGCTCCCGTTCGAAGGCGTCGTCGTCCCGCTCTGCGCGCACGCAGACGAGGTGTTCGAGGAACCCGGGTCGCTGGCGCAGGCGACGTTGATCTGCTGCACGAAGGGATCCTTCGTGCGGAAGCGGCTGAACGCGAGGAGCTGGCCGGAGTTCGCCGAGGAGACGGCGTTCGGGTCGCTGAGACCGCCCGTCGCGCCGGTCGTTCCCGTCGGCGTCGCATTGCCGCCTGCAAGCGACGGGACCGGGATCGTCCCCGTGACGCTGACCGTGACGCTGCCCGACGTCGAGCTGGTGTCGGAGGCGTTGGCGTTCGACTGGTGGAGCATCTTCATCGTCCGCGGGACCTGGAACGCGAGCAGCCCGAGCAGGAGAACGCCTCCGACCGCGGCGATGATCTTCTGCCGCTTGGCCTTGGCCTTTGGATCGAACGACTTCGCCATGCCCTAGCCCTCGCTCGGCGCCGCGGACGCGCTCGCGGGCGGTGTCGTCGGGGTGGTCGTCGTTGTCGTGGGCGTCGTCGGCGTGGCCCCGGTCGCGCCGGTCGCGCCGGTCGCGCCGGTCGTGCCGGTCGAGGGCGCCGGGACGGTCGGCACGCTGCCGGTCCCGTACACGAAGGCGTCGATCGTCAGCTGGGCCTCGATCTGCGGAAAGCCCGGAGGCGGAGGGGCCTCGGCGAACGAGATCGTGTCGATCGCGAACAGCCGCCCGGTCGCGTCAAGCGCCCCGTGGCGCACGTCGACGAGGTTTCGCAGGCGGTACAGAAAGTCCGCGAGCTCGTAGAACGTCCCCTGGAACTGGACGTTGATCGGGATCGCCACGTAGCCGCTCAGCGGCGTCGCGGTGGCGGAAGGCGTGATCTGCTCGAACGTGATCCCGCTTTGCTGCGCGACCTGGTTCAGCTCGAGCACGATCCCGGCCATGTCGGTCTGGTCGGGCATCGCCTTGGTCAGCCGAAAGACGTCTGCAATCCGGATCTGGTCGCCCTTCTTCGCCTGCAGCGTCAGCGCGCGGGCCGAGTCGATCGCGGAGTTGGTGTCGGCGATCTGCTTGCTCAGGTCGGACGCCTTCGAGCGCTGCGGGCCGATCAGCAGGAAGTAGCCGGCCGCCGCGAAGAGGACGAAGCCGACTGCTATCAGCGCGATCACGGCGGACTGCGGGAGCTGGCGCTTCACGAGCCCGCTCCCGGGCTGTGGACGTCGGCGGCGATCGTGAAGTGCACGACCTGGGCGGATCCGACCTTGGAGAGCTGGCTCTGCTGGAGCTGGACGTTCGTGAGGTCCGGGATCACGGCGAGGCGGCTGAGCAGCCGGGCGACCCCCGCCTGCGAGTACGTGTAGCCGTCGAGCGTGAGCCCGGTTGCCGCGACCGCCCCGGTCGTGGCCGGAGCCGGGGTGGCCGCCGCCGACGAGGAGACCGGCGCCTTCGCGGAGACGGTGCTCAGCCAGACGTCGTCCGGGAGCACGAGCGAGAGCTCGCGGAAGACGCGGTCCCAGGCGACGCGGTGGGAAAGCGCAGCGTTGAGCGCGGTGACTCGCGCGTCCCGCTCTGCGACGAGCGAGTTCTCGCTCTGCACCTTGGAAACGTCGGGCGTCGGGATCGCCGCTAGCTCGGCCTTGAGCCCGTTCAAGTCGGCCTGCTTCGACTTCACCTTCCCGCTCGCGTTCAGGAAGAGGGCTGCGAGCGCCACGGTGAGGAGGAGGGCGACGATGACCGGGACGACGACGATCCACTGCTTCTTCTGCTTGGCAGAGCGCCGTGCGTCGTCTCGCGGGAGGAGGTTGATCGCTCGCACGTCTAGTCCTCGATTGCCAGGCCGATGGCGACGGCGAGGGAGCCGACCTGCTCGGTCTCGCGCACCTTCTTGCCGAGGCGCACACGCCCGAGCGGGTCGCCGACGGTGACGCGGACGCCGATGAGCTTCTGGAGCTCCTCGGCGAGGCCGGTGAGGTGCGCCGTGCCGCCCGTGATCACGATCTCCCCGATGCCCAGAGACCCGGGCTGGTTCTGGTAGAACTGGAGCGAGGAGACGAGCTCCCGCGCGAAGGTCTGCAGCTGTCGGCTCACGGCCTCGCGTGCCGCCTGTGCCTGCTCGGCGGTGAGGCCTTCGGGGACGGCGTCGCTGACGAGCGAGAGTTCCCGCTTGACGGGCTCGGCCTCGGACGGCGCCATGTCGATCTCGCGCGCGATCGCGACGTCGAGCGTGCCGCCTCCCCAATCCAGGACGCGCGTGAACTCACAGACGCGGCCGTCGGAGACCGCGAACGTCGAGCGGTCGCGCCCGATCGCGACCACGACGATCGCGGCGTCGGCCGGGCCCTCGTCGCCCGCGCGCGGCTCGGCGAGCGCGCGCAGGAGCGCGAAGGCCTCGAGGTCGATGCCCGCGAGCTTGATGCCGGCCTTCTTGCAGGCGGTGACGTAGCGGTCGATCAGCTCGCGGTAGGCGACGACGAGCAGGACGCGGACGATCGTGTTCCCGTCGGCGTCCACACGCTCGCCCAGTACGTGGTAGTCGAGCACCGCCTCCTCGATCGGGATCGGGAGGACCTCCTGGGCGCGGAAGCGGATCGCGTTCTCGAGCTGGCGGGGGTCCTCGATCCCCGCGACCTCGAAGATCCTGACGCCGATCCGGTTGTTGGCGATGCCGAGCCGCACGCCCTGGCGCGGCAGGCCGTTCTTCTTGAAGAACGACCGGAGCACGTCGGCGAGCAGGTCGGGCTCGCGCAGCTCTCCGCCTACCACGAGTTGCCGGTCGATGTCCTCGCGCGCGACCTGGACGAGCTCGGGGACGCCGTTGTTGACGACACGCGCGGCGGCGATCTGCGAGCCGCCGATCTTCAGCCCGACGAGCTTCTTGACGCGCTTGTGGCCGGAGGCCGAGGCACCGCGCTTGCGGCCCTTCTTGGAGCCCTTCTCCTCGGGCCCTTGATCCTCCTCGAGGAGCGGCTGCTTCTTCGGCTTGCGCTTGAGCGAGAACTCCTTCTTCAGGAGCGAGGTCTTCTGGGGCTTGGGTGCCTGCACGACCTGCGTTGCCGGCTGTTGGGCCGGCTCGGGGGCCGCAGCCTCCGCGGGCGCAGCCTCTGGAGCCTCGGCTTCCGGCTGCTGCTCCGCTTCCGGCTGCTGCTCCGCTGCTGGCTCGGCGTCGACCCCGACATCGGGCTCGGCCTCGAGCTCGGGCTCCGGGTCGGGGGTCTTCTTGCGCCGCAGGTCGGAGAGCTTGATCTCCTTGTTCCACTCGACCACGCTAGGCCTCCGCGATCCGCAGGCTCGGGGCCGGTTCCGACGCGTTCTCGCCGACCGGGAACCCCGCTCGCTCGAGGAGGCCGAGCAGCTGCTCGGGCCGGCTCGAGCGGCCGAGGGCGACGTCGATCGTGATCACGCCGCGCTGCGTGAGCTCGGCGAGGGACTGCTCCATGGTCTGCATCCCCTTGCCGGTCCCGGTCTGCATCACCGAGTAGACCTGCTCGACCTTGGCCTGGCGGATCAGGTTCCGGACGGCGTCGTCCGGGAACAGGATCTCGAGCGCCGCCACACGGCCGGAGCCGTCGGCGGTCGGCAGCAGGGCCTGGGTGACGATGCCCTCGAGCGTGGCCGCGAGCTGGATCCGCACCTGGTCCTGCTGGGCGGCCGGGAACGCGTCGATGACGCGGTCGATCGTGCCGGGCGCGCTCTGCGTGTGAAGGGTGGCGAATACCAGGTGCCCGGTCTCGGCGGCGGTCAGCGCCGTCCCGATCGTCTCGAGGTCGCGCATCTCGCCGAGGAGGATCACGTCGGGGTCCTGGCGGAGGGCGGCGCGGAGGGCGCTGGCGAAGTCGGTGGCGTCGACGCCGATCTCGCGCTGGTTCACGACGCAGCGCTTGTGGCGGTGCACGAACTCGATCGGGTCCTCGATCGTGAGGATGTGCTCGGCGCGCTTGCGGTTGATCTCGTCGATCAGCGCCGCGAGCGTCGTCGACTTACCGGAGCCGGTCGGCCCGGTGACCAGCACGAGGCCGCGCGGCTTCTCGGTCAGCGCGTGCAGGCTGGAAGGGATGCCGAGCTCCTCGAGCGTCTTGATCTCGGTCGGGATGAGGCGGAAGGCCGCGCCGAGCGCCTCGCGCTGCCAGTAGACGTTCACGCGGAAGCGGGCGAGGCCGGGGATCGAGTGCGCGAAGTCGATCTGGCGGTCGATCTCCAGGTTCTTCTGCTGCTCGGTCGAGAGGATCCGGTACAGCATCTGCTGCGTCATCTCGGCCGTCAGCGGCTCGATCTCCTGGAGGGGCTCGAGGTGGCCGCGGACGCGGACGACCGGGTGGGCCCCCACGGTGACGTGCAGATCGGACGCGTTTCGCGCCACCATCTGCTCGAGCAGATCGTCGATGGAGTACAGGTCCGCAGGCATAGCCCTCCGCGCGAGCTATCGGCAGGGGTACCCCCATTCTTGAGCGGACTTTCGGGCCTCGGAGCCGGCGCTCGGGAGGGCGCCCGAGCTTCACCCCATCGAGGGAGGATGTCGGGGCGTGGTCCGGCCGATACCTGCGGCGAGCCATCTGCGCACCCCTATCAGGAGGACCACGCATGCTTTCCAGAATTACGAACCGGCTCGGTCAGACGCGGCGCGATGAGGGTTTCACCCTGATCGAGCTCCTGGTCGTGATCATCATCCTGGGGATCCTGCTTGCAATCGCGATCCCGTCGTACCTCAGCTTCCGCACCCGGGCCAACAAGTCGGCCGCGCAGGCGAACGTCCGCGCCGCCGTCCCCGGCATGGAGGCCTTCAACGCCGACCATGCCACCGGCTACGTGGGCGTCACGCTGACCAAGCTCCAGCAGTCGTATGACGCCGGGATCAAGAACATCAAGATCTCGGTCGCGACGCTCGGCGGCTACTGCATCCGGAACACCGTCCCCGGCACGGCGACGTACCACAAGTCGGGCCCGTCCGGCGACATCAAGACCGGTAACTGCTAGGCACTAGCCCAGCACCACGGAATGCGCAAAGGGCGCGGGAAACCGCG
>Ga0335082_10000192_pt1 | contig 62028 bp, 60 predicted proteins | sample Lox_Sample_41_FD_206718 | JGI IMG/M metagenome (GOLD analysis project Ga0335082, IMG submission 206718) | Soil microbial communities from Loxahatchee National Wildlife Refuge, Florida, United States - Lox_Sample_4.1 | ecosystem: Environmental > Terrestrial > Soil > Wetlands | place: USA... | reverse complement strand
GCCGTAGTATGCCTGGTTCAGGCTGTCCCGGACCTGCAGTATCGACCCCTCGAGATTGAGCCCGGCATACAGACCTTTCGCCTTGGTAAAGGAAACGAAGTCGGCGGTCACCTCCGGAACGTTCATGGCGCCTTTCGCTCCGCCGCCGATCGGACCGAGGGCAACGGAGACATCGCCCCCCAGCTTTACCGACGACGAGAGGAGCGAGTCAATGGCCTTCTGGTCCATGGCCACCATGATGATTTCATCCGCTTCACCGCCGATCTGAAAACCGAACGTCAACGAGCCAAGCGTGAAGAAAGCGGGCGCGCTCCAGGCTCCGGTCGCCGCGTTTCGCGTCAGCAGAACACCGGTGCCACCCGATCCTCCCACGAAGAAACCTCCCTTGATAATCTGGGGGAAAATTAGCACGCCTCTGGCTTTCTTGAGATATTCGTGCACCCAGGAAAAATACTCGTCATTGGTGATATCGAGGAGTGCCCCTTTCGATTTGTCGACGATGGATTGTGCCTCATCCTTATCCGAGGCAATTGCCGGGGAAAGGCTCCCGAGGAGTATTGTCACCAGGAATATTCCGGTCAATGCCCGCAAACAGCTCTTGCAACGACTCTTCTCTCGCACTCTCATGTAAATCTCCTTTCGGCAAGTTGTGCGTCACGAATGCACGGTGTCCCTTCATGTATATCATATGGGTGACGGCTTTCCAGTCGATTTGTGCGAAACAGACCTTCGGCAGGATACTTCGTGCCGGCTCGGCCGGGTGTCTCGCCCGCGCAGCGCAGGTTCGTTGTCCCGGAGTTTCGTCTCCGTAACCGCCTCGAAACGACTGTACGACCATTGCCGCAGGGAGTACAATGCAGTAAAGTATATGGTGCTACGCGGGGATTGTGGGATTCACGCCGGTTTTGCCGGGTTGCCGGAGCACGGGATACGTACGTGCGGGGGGAAGGGAGGACGGATGTCCGGAAAGTCAGGGGGACGCTGCTGTACCGATTCCCCGTCGGGTGAGCTTCTGCGGGCTTTCGGCGAGTTCAACCGCCATGACTGGTTCGAATGCCACGAAACCCTCGAAGACCTGTGGGTCGGCAGCGAGGGGGAGGCGCAGCATTTTTACCAGGGGCTCCTGCAGATTGCCGTTGCCCTCCATCACTGGCGCAACGGCAACTACGGGGGGGCCATTCATCTGTTGACCCGGGGCGCGGACTACCTGCGCCGTGTCTCACCCGTATGCCAGAGGATAGAGGTGGCGACGTTAGTCACCGACGCCGACCGCTGCCGGGAGGCGCTGGCCGCCCTGGGACCGGAGCGGATGGCAGACCTGGACCCGGCCTTGATCCCGCGGATGCGGATGGCCGGGGCGGAACTGTTCAGGGACGGGTAAGGGAGACGTGAGGCAGCGCCCCTTCATGTCAGCGTCTGACATTCATCGGCGAGTCGTCGGGGTCTCTCCCGTCACGGGCGCCACTGCTCTATCGTTCCGTGTGCTGACATGGTTGTTTTCCTCTCCAGTAGCAAAGTAGCATCTGTCGCGGCCATGACAATGACAACGCTACAGTGTGAAGCAATAGTCGGGTCACGGTGATTTTCTCCATTTCGAGTGTACACATCTCCAGGAAACAAAAATGCGGCCGAGCGGCCGCATTTTGCATGCTCCGTCACGGAAATCATCGTGCAATAGTGCAATACTCATCCTATTCGTTTACAGAGAAATGTTGCGTCACGCCGGTCAAAAATGCTACATAGATATGTCCATCTCTTCCGTTGGCCTGAAGGGAGTGGGGAGGAATGCGGGTCATATCACATGCATGGGGTTGAAACAATGACAATGACACACTTTGGTCCGACAAAGCTGGACGCAACGCTTATCCCGAAAATTGCCCGGCAGTGGGGTACACCGGTCTACCTGCACGATCAGGAATACATCGAGAACAGTTGTCAGCAACTTCTGAGCATGCCCAATCCCTACGGCCTGCATGTCCGCTACGCCATGAAGGCCAACTCGGATCGCACCGTCCTGCGGGTCGTCACCAACAAGGGACTGGACCTGGACTGCTCGTCGCTGGATGAAGCGGCCCGTGCCCATGCCGCCGGCATTCCCTACAGCCGGATGATGCTCACCACCCAGGAGGTGCCGACCGGTGCGGAGCGCGCCGAACTGGAGGAGATGATCAGGGCGGGACTCAAGTACAACGTCTGCTCCATGCAGCAGTTCCAGCTGGTTGCCGACTTTGCCAGGAAGAACAAGGTCGATCTCTCCATCCGTGTACACCCGGGAGCCGCCGGCGGCGGCGAAAGCGCCACCCGCGACACCGGCAGCGAATACTCCTGCTTCGGCGTCCACCTGAACGATGTCCCCACGGTGAAGGCCCTGGCCGACGAGAAGGGGCTGCGTTTCACCCAGGTACATGTCCATATCGGCTCCGGGGGCGACCCGGAAAAATGGCGGGAGAACATCGATCGTGAGCTGGGCTTCGTGAAGGCTTATTTTCCCGATGCCACCACCGTCAGCTTCGGCGGCGGGCTCAAGGTCGCCCGGATGCCGGGGGAAAAGCAGGCCGACATCGCCTCGCTGGGCGCTTATGCCAAGCAGCGGATCGAGGAATTCAAGGCGGCCACCGGCCGCGAACTGCAGATGGAGATCGAGCCGGGCACCTTTGTGGTGGCCAACTCGGGGCACATCGTCACCCGGATTATCGACAAGAAGCTGACCAACGAGATGAACTTCCTCATCGTCGACGGCGGCATGGAACTGCTGACCCGCCCGCTCCTGTACGGCTCCGAGCATCCCATCGCCATCGTGCGCCAAGACGGTACGCTCCTTTCCAGCGAGTATGACCAGAAGCCGACGACCGGCCTGAAATCCTTCGGCATCGTCGGGCGCTGCTGCGAAAGCGGCGACTCCGTGCGTCTCGACAAGGAGGGGAACATTGTGCCGGTGCTGATCGTCGAGCCGGAAATCGGCGACTATGTCGTCATCGGCGGGACGGGGGCCTATTCCGAGAGTATGTCGCCGGAGAACTACAACTCGCACCGCAAACCGGGGGCCGTGATGAAGACGCGCAACGGCGAACTGGTGCTGATCAGGAAGAAGCAGGTGCGGGAGCAGCTGGTACAGAATGAGCTGGATGTGAAGCTGTAGTTTATCGCAGAATTTTGCTCCGGAAACAGGTAAGGCGGCCGATTGGCCGCCTTTGTACTTTCTGCCCTGTCGCTATGCAATGATAGTTTCTTAGCGTGAGACGCTAAGAAACTGTAAGGCCTCATCGTTTAGTAGTCTAGACGCGTATGCAACGGAACGTGACGTGCGCCTGGCCGGCTATCCGGATTCGGCCATGCCAGGGTCCCAGCCGTACCGGACGAGATCGATCCGCCCTTGGGGGTCAAAGAACACCCCTTCCGCCTTCAGCAACTGCCGCTGAATGATATCGCCGTCATCATTTCGGCGCGGACTGACTTTTCCCTGACTGTTGATTACCCGCTGCCAAGGGACATCGAGTTCGGACGGCAGCGCCGCCATGGCAAAACCGACAGTACGGGCAGTACAACCCACATGCCGGGCGATGCTGCCATAGGTGGTGACACGGCCGGGCGGAATCCGGCGGACCACAGTGTAGATGCTGCCAAAAAGTCCCGGCAACTGCGATTGTATGTTTTCGGAAGGAAGACGCATTCGTGATTATTTGTGGAAGTCTACCGGTACACCTCGTCGTGGCTGCCGATATCGAGCAGGATGATCTCTTTCTCGGTGACCATGACCGTCAGGGTAATGCGATAGCTGTGGGCAAGGCTCACCGCCTGGATTGCTTTCAGCTTGCCGGTCAGGTGATGAAACTTCAGGTGGGGCTGGAACGGGTCATGTTCCAGGTCACGCAGAATAGCGGAGAATTTGGCGCGCAACTCAGGATGATGTTCGATGAACTTTCCGGCTGCGCGGGTAAAGCCGGAAGACCAGACGAGAGTGTACATGCTCAGTCTTCCAAACCCAGCTCTTTGATAAGATCAGCGGCACTGCCCCGCTTCACCCTGCCAGCCTTCACATCCTCCAGCGACGCCTTCACCCGGGCCACATACGCCTCCTCCGCCTCGGCCACCAGCTCCCGGTAGCGCTCCTCGGTCAGTACTACGTACTCGGGGCGATTGTTGCGGATGACATGGACGTCACCCGATTCGATCAGCCCGTCGACCGCGGCAATGCCGCGGCGCTTCAGTTCCCGGGCGGGAATGGTATTCATGATCGCACCTCATTCAGTACTTTATTAGGTATCTATATCATGCCACAGGTCGGGCAATCCGGCAATCGAAATTTTTAGCTCGCAACAGCAAAGGCGGCCAATCGGCCGCCCTGTGAATTACGTATGGTGTCTCCGTAATTTCCCAAGTCAAGGAATAATTAAATATGATGTCCAGGGAATTCCACTCGACAACTTCCCGGTTGACATGATAGTATCATATTAGTATCATCATTTTATGCCGCCGAAAATACGCGAACTGATCAGCCGTCTCAAGAAGGCCGGTTTTCTTGACAGAGGAGGCAAGGGAAGCCATCGCAACTTCACTCACCCGAACTGTCCCATGCCTGTCACCCTGTCAGGCAACCCTGGAGACGATGCCAAGCCATACCAGGAACGCCAGGTGCACATGGCGATAGAGGAGAGCAGGAAATGAAGCCGAGCGATAACTATCTGAAAATCGTCGAGTGGTCCGAGGAAGACGGATGCTATGTGGGGACCTGCCCGGGGCTCATCTATGGAGGAGTTCATGGCGATGACGAGGCGAAGGTCTACCAGGAGCTGTGCCAGGTGGTTGCGGAAGCTATAGAGCTGTACGAAGCGGACAAAGAGCCGCTGCCGCCGACCACCGCCAACAAAGACTATTCCGGGCGTTTTGTCCTGCGGGTGGGCAAGGAACTGCATCGGGAAATTTCGATCAAGGCGCTCCGGGCAGGTGAAAGCCTGAACAGCTACTGTCAGAAGGTGTTGAAGAAGGCCGTCGGGCAGAGATGATTGAGAACAAAGAAGGCGGTCGATTGGCCGCCTTTTGAATTAAGTATGATGTCCCGGGAACTCGGGACATGGAACTCGGGAAAGAATTTTTGCCAGAATTTTAGAATTTTTTTTTGAAATTCCCGAATTCACCTTCCCGGTAATACCGTAAATTTCATCACTGAGAAATGCCGGTCAAAGGCAAAGGCTTGAGTTAGCACTGCCATTTATCCTTCATGGACGTCGCAAACATTTGAGCATAGTTGCGAACCAAACGATACTTCTCTTCTCCCCAAGCGCCTATCTCAGGCTAATGGAATTGCATAGTGTCATCTCGCTCCAACTAAGAAGTTGAGGTGCTGTTGAAAGACAAAGGGCGCTGCAATCAGCGCCCTTTCTGTCTACTTGAGATTCTTCTTAATCCGTTCAACCGCCTCAATGACATTCTCGCGATGGCCAAAGGCCGACAGCCGGAAGAACCCTTCGCCGCTGGGGCCGAATCCGGAACCGGGGGTGCCGACCACGTTGCACTCTTTCAGCAGCTTGTCGAAGAAGTCCCAGGAGCTCATGCCGCCCGGGGTCTTGAGCCAGATATAGGGGGCATCCACACCGCCGTAGCAGGTGACGCCGGCTGCCGCCATCCCCTCGCGAATGATCCGGGCATTCTCCATGTAGTAGTCGATGATCTCCTTGGTCTGCTTCCACCCCTCATCAGAATAGACGGCGGCGGCGGCACGCTGGACCGGGTAGGAGGCGCCGTTGAACTTGGTGGTGGTGCGGCGCAGCCAGAGCTTGTTGAAGCTGTACCGTTCCCCCGTGCTGGTGGTCCCCGTCACTTCTTCCGGCACGACCACGAGGCCGCAGCGGACACCGGTGAAGCCGGCGGTCTTGGAGAAGGAACGGAACTCGATGGCGCACCGCTTGGCGCCTTCCACTTCATAAATGGAGTGGGGGATCTCCGGGTTGGTGATGAACGCCTCGTAGGCGGCGTCGAAGAAGATGACGGCGTCGTTGGCCAGGGCGTAATCGATCCACTTCTTCAGTTCCGTCTTCGTCGCCACGCCCCCCGTGGGGTTGTTGGGGAAGCAGAGGTAGATGATGTCCACCTTCTCCTTCGGCAGCGCCGGGATAAAGTGGTTCGCCTCGGTGCAGGGGAGGTAGACGATCTCCTTGTAGTACCCCTTGTCGTCGGCGTCGCCGGTGCGGCCGATCATGACGTTGGTGTCGTTGTAGACCGGGTAGACCGGGTCGCCGATGGCCACTACGTTGTCGAGGGCGAAGATGTCGAGGATGTTGGCGCAGTCGCACTTGGAGCCGTCGGAGATGAACATCTCCTCGGTCTTGAGGCTGACGCCCAAGGGCTTGTAGGACTTCTCGATGATGGCGTTGATGAGCCAGTCATACCCCTGCTCCGGGCCGTAACCGGCGAACTTGTCGGTGGTGGCCAGGTCGTCCACTGCGTCGTGGAACGCCTTCAAGACGGCCGGGGCCAGGGGGCGGGTCACGTCGCCGATGCCGAGGCGGATCACCTTGGCATCCGGGTTGGCGGCGGAGAACTCCCGCACGCGGCGGCCGATCTCGGGGAAGAGGTAGCCGGCTTTCAGTTTGAGGTAGTTGTCGTTGATCTTTGCCATTTTCTCTCCGTTGCGAAACGGCCCTTTCCCGCAATCTCGGCGATGGCCGGCGGAGCTCCTTGTGCGACGTAGCGCTGCTACGCCTCCGCGTCGCTCCTTGGCCGCCTTGGCCTTGCGAAAAATTGCTCGTTTCTTGAGTATGGTGTAATGTAATGGGCGGCCGGAGCCGCCCACTTTTTCTCTATTTCAAACCTAAAACGTCCTGCATGTCGTACAGCCCCGGCGCCTTCCCTGCCACCCACTTGGCGGCCCGCACTGACCCGCGGGAGAACATGTCCCTGGTGTGGGCCCGATGGGTCAGCTCGATCCGTTCCCCCATCCCGATGAAGTAAACGGTATGCTCACCGACGATGTCGCCGCCACGGATGGTCTGCATGCCGATCTCTTCCCTGGTGCGCTCGCCGCAGATCCCCTCACGATGGTAGTTGGCGACCGCATTGTAATCGCGCCCGAGGGCCTGGGCAACAACTTCACCCATGCGGACAGCGGTCCCGGAGGGGGAATCCTTCTTCAGCTTGTGGTGGGCCTCGACGATCTCCACGTCGAAGTCGTCGCCGAGGATTTTCGCGATGTCGGCCAGGATCTTGAAACAGACGTTCACGCCCACGCTCATGTTGGGCGCCAGCACGCAGGGGATGTCGGAGCAGAGTTCCTTGGCCAGAAGGCGTTCCTCCGGGGTGAAGCCGGTGGAGCCGATGACGATTGCCTTCTTGTGGAGGCCGCAGACCTCCAGGTTTTTGAGGGAAACCTTGGGGGTGGTGAAGTCGATCAGGACGTCGCACCCCTTGACCACGCCGTTCAGGTCGTCGGTGATGGGAACGTGGTTCACGCCGACCCCGGCAATCATACCGGCATCCATGCCGATCATGGGGTGGCCGGGCCTCTCCAGCGCACCATAGAGACCGACTCCGTCGGCTTCGGTAACGGCGGCGATGATCCGCCCCCCCATGCGCCCCGCGGCGCCGCAGACGGCGATTTTTATCATAACAGACCTCTTGTCGTACCGCAGAGGACGCGGAGGAACGCGGAGAAAATCAAAAATAAAAAACGCGTGAGGTTAGGGGAAATACAAAAATCGTTTTCAAAGGATTCTATCGTTTTTCCCGGTTTTCCTCTGCGAGTCTCCGCGCTCTCTGCGGTACAAAATAGAATTACATAAGCTTGTACTCTTTCAGTATTTCAGCAAGTTTGGCTTTATTGGCCGCCCCCATCTCGCAGAGCGGCAGGCGCACTTCGTCGCTGCACTTGCCCATGAGTCCCAGGGCGGTCTTCACCGGGATGGGGTTCGACTCGATGAACATGGCGTTGCCGATTTTGAGGGTCCGCAGGTGGAGGCTGCGGGCCTTTTCCAGCTCTCCGGCGAAGAAGGCGTCGGTCAGGTCTCCGACTTCCTTCGGCATGATGTTGGCGAGGACCGAAATCACCCCCTTGGCGCCGCAGGCCATCATGGGGAAGGTGATGAAGTCGTCGCCGGAGAGGACATCGATCTTGTCGCCGCAGAGCGCCAGGATTTCCGAAGCCTGCTGGAGAGAGCCGGTCGCCTCCTTGATTGCCACGATGTTCCTGTGGGGGGCGAGCCTGGCCACGGTCTCGGGGAGCATGTTGACCCCGGTGCGTCCCGGCACGTTGTAGAGGATCTGGGGAATGGCCACGGCGTCGGCGATGGCGGTATAGTGACGGACCAACCCCTCCTGGGTCGGCTTGTTGTAGTACGGGGTGACCAGCAGCACGCCGTCGGCCCCCGCGGCCTTCGCCTTCTGGGAGAGCTCGATCGCCTCGGCGGTGGAGTTCGAACCGGTGCCGGCGATGACCGGGACCCGCTTGTTCGCCTGGGCGATGACGGTCTTCACCACATCCATGTGCTCGTCATAGTCGAGGGTGGATGCTTCGCCGGTGGTGCCGCACGGCACGATGGCATCGGTGCCGCCGGCGATCTGGAATTCCACCAGTTCCCGCAGCTTTTCGAAGTCGACGGCCCCGTATCTGAACGGAGTGACAATGGCGACGATACTTCCCTTGAACATAATGATTTCCTCCTGTAGGGGCGCCCTTTCCCATCGGGATAAAGTGGTTTTATGTACCATATGGAGCGGAAAAAGTCAAAATTTTACGCAGTTGTCTTATTCCCGCCCGGAAAGCTCACCGGTTGCGGCGGCGGAGGGATCGCTCTCCACCGTCTCTCCCTCCACCTGCGCCACGGCCGTGACGGTGTACCGGTATTTCACCCCCCGTTCCAGGCCGAGGTCCTCGAACACGGTTTCCGGGAACGGCTTTTTCCTGAGGGAGAGAAGAGGGGAATCTCCGGTGCCCCGGTATACGAGGTAGCCGAGGAGCGACCCCTTGGGCGGTGCGGCGACCGGCTGCCAGGTGAGGGTGATCTCGGTTTCCGACGGGGTTGCGGCAATGACCGGCGGCAAAGGTGGCGTAACCTTCTTGCGCCGGGCCAGGTTGGACTGTTTGCTTTCGGCGCCGTCGGTCTTGAAGGAGACGATCTTGTACTGGTAGGTTTTCCCCGTTTCCAGGTCGACGTCGGTGAAGGAGAAGAGGCTGCCGTTGCGTACAACCCCCTGGGGATACTCCAGGTCCACATTCACAAGGAGCCGGTATGCACCGGTGCATTCCTCGCAGTCCTCGCCGGCGGGGAGGACCTCCCGGCGGAAGAGCCGGAAACCGGCGAGCCCCTGGAGCGGCCGGCCGGCCTCTTCCCGGGAGGGCTGGGACCAGGTGACCAGGAAACGCTCTCCCTGCTGGGTGACCCGCAGATCCTTGATGGCCGCCGGCACCATCGCCTCGGGGGGGATGAGCGGCCCCTTCTTGCCGCAGGCAGCCACCGCTGCCGTCATGGCCGCTACGAACAAGAGGTAACGGGTAATTTTGCCGATCCGTTTCATTGAATATCCCGCTCTGGAACGGGGGTGGAGGAAATCACAACCTCTCACCCCGCCCATTGCACCCGGTTTACTTCCCCGTTTTGGCCCGTTCGATTTCGTCCCTCACCCTTTCCAGGGCCGTGCCGCCGGTGGCTTTCCGGGCATTGACCGACGCCTCGAGGGTAATGGCCTCGCGGATGTCCACGCCGATGGCTGGAGAGAACTGCTGCCATTCGGCCGGGGAGAGGTCGAGCAGATCCTTGCACCGCTCGATGCAGTAGCGGACTGCTTTCCCCACCACTTCGTGGGCATCGCGGAACGGCATCCCCGTGCGCACCAGGTAGTCGGCCACATCGGTGGCATTGGAAAAGCCCTTTGCCGCCGCGGCCCGCATGGTCTCGCCGTTGACGCGCATCTCCCGCACCATGTCGCCGAAAATCTTGAGGGACCCCTTCACCGTGTCGATGGTGTCGAAGAGCGGCTCCTTGTCCTCCTGCATGTCCTTGTTGTAGGCGAGGGGGAGGGACTTCATCACGGTGAGGAGCGCCATCAGATTGCCGTACACCCGGCCGGTCTTTCCCCGCACCAGTTCGGGGACGTCGGGGTTTTTCTTCTGGGGCATGATGGATGAGCCGGTGCAGAAGGAGTCGGAGAGCTCCACAAAGCCGAACTCGCTGGTGGACCAGAGGATCAGTTCCTCGGCGAAGCGGGAGAGGTGCATCATCAGGATGGCGGACGCCCCCATGAACTCCAGGGCAAAGTCCCGGTCGGAGACGGAATCGAGTGAATTGCGGGTCACCTCGGGGAAGTCGAGGAGCTCGGCCACATGTTCCCGGTCGATGGGGAAGGTGGTTCCGGCAAGGGCGCCGGCGCCGAGCGGCATGACGTCGGCCCGCCTGGCGCAATCCTCCATGCGGCCCCGGTCCCGCTTGAACATCTCCACGTAGGCGAGCATGTGGTGGGAGAAGAGGATCGGCTGGGCGATCTGGAGATGGGTGTAGCCCGGCATGATCACTCCCAGGTGCTGTTCCGCCTGACAGAGGAGGGCGTCGATGAGGAGGTCCAGGTAGGCGTCGATCTCCACGATTTCGTCCCGCAGGTAGAGGCGGATGTCGAGGGCCACCTGGTCGTTGCGCGATCTGCCGGTGTGAAGCCTCTTCCCGGCTTCGCCGATCTTTGCGGAGAGCCGCGCCTCGATGTTCATGTGGATGTCTTCGAGGGAGACGGAGAAATCGAACTGTCCCGCCTCGATTTTCCGGAGGATCTCCTGGAGGCCGTGAACGATCTCCTCCACGTCCGCCATGGGGATGATCCCCTGTTTCCCCAGCATCCGGGCATGGGCGATGGAGCCGCGGATGTCCTGGTGGTAGAGGCGTTTGTCGAAGTCGATGGAGGCGGTGAACTCCTCCACGAACTTGTCGGTGGGCTGGGTGAAGCGGCCCCCCCAGAGCTTTTCATGTGCCATGAGAATTCTCCTCATTCGTGCCGGAAATAATTAACGGGATAGGCCTAGCTTTCCTGCCCGATCTCGAACCCTCCTACCATCTCCTCTCCCGAGACCCGCAGCCAGCCGCCGTCGGGCGACCAGCGCATGATGGCGTGGACCTTGAGAGGGACCCGGCTGGTGCGGGGGTCGAGTTCGTGGTGCAACGGCAGGTTGAAGTAGTAGAGGCGGGTGCCGGTGCCGAACCGGAGCCGGCAGACCGGTGCCCCGCCGAAATCGTCGGTGGCGAACTCGGAGAGCTGAACACTCACCAGTTTGTGATGCCGGTTGATCACCACGCAGGAGTTGCCGAACCCTCCTTGGGAATCCTGTTCTTCCAGCCGCGTCTCCTCGGAGGTATTGCCGAAAACGGTGATGGTCTCCCTCACCCCCGGCAGGTCCTCCAGGTATTCGCCGTAAAAACCGCTGATCACCTCCCGGTAGGCCGGATGCTCCGGTTTGGGGTTGCACTGGATGACAAAGAGGGCGTCCAGTCCCTGGCGGGTGGTAAAGTAGAGCTGGTTCGCATGGTCGATGATCTGCTTGACGTTGGAGGCGTAGAGGTCGCGGTAGAGGTAGTCGAGGCAGATCAGGGTCATGAAATTGAAGCAGCTCGGCCTGCTCCGGAACAGGTAGAAATGGCGGCCGCGGTAGAGGTCGTGGAACTTGTCGAGGAACTCCTCTCCCCGGAACGGGTGCGACTTGGCTTCGAGGAAGACGCGCAGAGTGCCGTCAGCCTCCTTGACGGCGATGCAGCACCAGTTGACCGGCATCTCCAGCACGTCGCCGGAGTCGATGTCCCGGTCGACGAGGTCGATCGCCTCACCGTTGTCGTGCCGGAAGCGCTCCAGGAGTTCCCGGTAGGTCCGAAGCCGCACGTGCTCGACCCCGAACATGGTGACGGTGTTGGGTCGGAATCGCTCCCCGATGGTCCGGAGCATGTCGTCAAAGCGGGCAAAGGGGATCGACGTTTCCGGGAACAGGAGCAAGTGGAGCTTTTTCAGGTTGCCCGCACCCTCCGCCACCATGTCGAGGAGCGTCGAGACCTGATCCCACTTCCTGTCGGGCTCCACGAGGGCGAAGCCGTACTCCGAGTGCCGCAGGTGGTTGGGAATCTGGGCGATGAGGCAGTGGAGGTGGTGCCCCAGGGGAAACTCCAGATTCACTTTTTTGTCGATGATCTGGACCATGATCACAACCGATAGAGCGGGTGAATTTTCAACCTACCACGGAATATCCCGCCCATTCCTGTCAATAGATCTCGTATGTTCCCAGTTCCGGATAAATCCTGCTGAGGATGTAACAGGCCCCTTCCGGCATTGCGTAATTTTTCAGCTCGTGGCGCGGCACCCACCGGGCTTCGGATACCTCACCCGGATTGTGATTAATAACACAGGTGAGGGGGCGGCAACGGTAGTAGATAATGACAAAATGGTCTTCCACCATGCCGGGGGTGAGGTGTTCGAAGACATCGATCAGCCCCTCAACTTCCACCTCGAGCCCCACCTCTTCCATCACCTCCCGGTGAAGGGCCTTGAGGATCGGCTCGCCCAGGTCGATCTTCCCGCCGGGCATGACCCACAGGCCATGGAATGGGGGGATATTCCGCCGGGTGAGGAGGACCTGCTCGCTGTCGTCGATGATCACCGCCACCACCGACGTGACGATGTGCTGTTTGCGGTACTTGATCTGGGGCATATAGAAAAGGCTGTAGGGGCACGGCCTGCCGTGCCCCTACGAAGTGTGCGAACCTTCAGGGGCTGATCGCCGTGCCTCCCCTGATTGCCGGCGCCCACAGGGGGCGCCCCTGTCTCATATTTTCTTGCTCGCCTGCATCAGTGCCTGAATCCGCATCCTGAGCGAATTGATCTTGATGAAACCTTCGGCGTCGGCCTGGTTGTAAACCTTGTCCTTCTCGAAAGTTGCAAAGTCCAGGTTGAAGAGGGAATCGGTCTCGGATTTGCGGCCCACGGTGCGGCAGTGCCCCTTGTACAGCTTGACCCGCGCCACGCCGTTCACCGTCTTCTGGGAGTCGTCGATGAGGGTCTGGAGCATGAGACGCTCCGGCGAGAACCAGTAGCCGGCGTAGACCTGCCAGGCGTACTGGGGGATGAGGGCGTCGCGGATCCGCATGACTTCGCGGTCCATGGTGATCTGCTCCACTGCGGAGTGGGCCTCGCGGAGGATGGTGCCGCCGGGGGTCTCGTAGACGCCGCGGGATTTCATCCCCACGGAGCGGTTCTCCAGCAGGTCTACCCGGCCGATACCGTGCTGGCCGCCGATGTAGTTGAGATGGGCGAGGAGCTGGGCCGGGCTCATTTTCTCCCCGTCCACGGCCACGGCATTGCCGTTCCTGAACTCGATCTCCACATACTGCGGCTTGTTCGGGGCCTTCTCCGGCTTGACGGTGAGGACGTACATCTCCTCCGGCGGCTCGGACCAGGTATCCTCCAGAATCCCCCCCTCGAAGGAGATGTGGAGGAGGTTGCGGTCGGAAGACCAGGGGCGCTTCTTGGTGACCGGGATCGGGATGTTGTTCTTCTTGGCATAGGCGATGAGGGCCTTGCGGCTGTTGAGCTTCCACTCCCGCCACGGGGCGATGACCGTGATGGCCGGGTCGAAGTGGTAGTAGCCGAGCTCGAAACGGACCTGGTCGTTCCCCTTGCCGGTGGCGCCGTGGGAGACGGCGTCGGCCCCCTCGATCTTCGCGATCTCCATCTGCCGCTTGGCGATGAGGGGGCGGGCGATGGAGGTGCCGAGGAGGTAGTGTCCCTCATAGATGGCGTTGGCGCGGAACATGGGATAGACGAAGTCCCTGACGAATTCTTCCCGCAGGTCGTCGATGTAGACCTTGTCGGCCCCGGTGGCCAGGGCCTTGTCGCGGATCGGGGTGAGCTCGTCCCCCTGGCCGAGGTCGGCGGAGAAGGTGATCACCTCGCATCCGTATTCGTTCTTCAGCCACTTGAGGATGATGGAGGTATCCAGTCCGCCCGAATAGGCGAGGACGATCTTTTGTACGTCTTTTTTGGCCATGTGGTTCTCCTTTGTGGTCGATGGTACGTATCGGATTCTACTTCATCAGGGTCGCCATGATCGCCTTCTGCACGTGGAGGCGGTTCTCCGCCTCGTCCCAGACCGCCGAATGGGGCCCTTCGATGACGTCGTCGGTGATCTCCTCGCCCCGGTGGGCCGGGAGGCAGTGGAGGACCATGCAGTTTCCCCGGGCAACGTCCAGGAGCGCCTCGTTCAGCTGGAAGCCGGCAAAGGCCTTTTCCCGCTCCTTCTGCTCGGCTTCCTGCCCCATGCTGGCCCAGACGTCGGTGTTGAGGACGTCGGCTTCACGGGCGGCCTCGAACGGATCGTCGGTCACGACGATCTTCGCCGAGTTCCGTCCGCGGGCCCATGCGAGGACGTCGGCATCCGGTTCGTACCCTTTGGGGCAGGCGAGCGTCAGGTCGAAGCCGAAGATGGCGGCCGCCTCGATCCAGGTATTGGCCATGTTGTTGCCGTCGCCGATCCAGGCGAATTTCAGCCCTTCGTAGGTCCGTTTGTGCTCGATCACCGTCATGATGTCGGCCATCACCTGGCAGGGGTGGAAGCGGTCGGTGAGGCCGTTTATCACCGGGACGGCGCTGTGCCGGGCGAATTCCTCCACGATCTCCTGGCCGTAGGTGCGGATCATCACGCCGTCGCAGTAGCGGGCGATGGTCCGGGCGGTGTCCTTGATCGGCTCGCCGCGCCCCATCTGGGAGGTGCCGGACGAGATGAAGAGGGGCTGTCCCCCCAGCTGCCAGACCCCCACCTCGAAGGAGACCCGGGTGCGGGTGGAGGCCTTCTCGAAGATGAGGGCCACGCTCTTGCCTTCCAGGAGCCGGTGGGGGACTCCCTGCTTCTGATGATGCTTCAGCTCCTTTGCCAGCACCAGCATGCCGTAGAGCTCGACCTCGTTGTAATCGTGCAATGCCAGGAAATGCCGTTTCATCTCCCCTCCTGTGGCTCGATCTCCGCAAAGATGCCGTCGAGAATGGCGATCATCCTGTCGATTTCCTCCCTGGTGACCACCAGCGGCGGCACGAAACGGAGCACCGTGTCGTGGGTCACGTTGAGGAGCACGCCCCGGGCATGTCCCTTCTTGACGATGTCCCCACCGGGAATGGTGAGCACCATCCCGATCATCAGGCCGATGCCGCGGACCTCCTTGACGAAGGGGTACTTTCCGGCGAGGGCCGTCAGTTCCCCGAGGAGATAGTCGCCTATTTCCTCCGTGCGATTGAGGATGCCGTCTTCGAGAATGACCCGTACCGCGGCCAGGGCGGCGGCGGTCACCAGCGGATTGCCGCCGAAGGTGGAACCGTGGGTGCCGGGGCTAAAGGCGGCCGCGTATTTTTCCTTCGCCAGCATGGTGCCGATGGGGGCGCCGCCGGCAAGGGCCTTTGCGAGGGTCATGATGTCGGGTACGACCCCGAAGTGCTCGTAGGCGAAGAGCTTGCCGGTCCGTCCCATCCCCACCTGCACTTCGTCGAAGATGAGGAGAATCCCCTTTTCGTCGCAGAGGCGCCGCACCTCCTGGAAGTAGCCGGAGGAGGGGACATTCACTCCTCCTTCTCCCTGGATCGGCTCCAGCATCACCGCACAGGTCTGGGGACCGATTGCTCCTTCCAGGGCAGCCACATCATTGAACGGGACATGCCGGAAGCCGTGGAGCAGCGGGTCGAAAAACTTCTGCACCTTCTCCTGGCCGGTGGCCGAGACCGTCGCCATGGTCCGGCCGTGGAACGAGTCGGTGGCAGTGATGATCTCGAAGCGCTCGGGACCGAAGGTGTCGCGGCTGTACTTGCGGGCGAGCTTGATGGCTGCCTCGTTGGCCTCGGCGCCGCTGTTGCAGAAGAAGGCCCTGTCGGCGAAGGAATGGCAGCAGAGGAGTTCCGCCAGCTCGATCTGCTGGGGGATGTGGTAGTAGTTGGAACAGTGGATGAGCTCCGCCGCCTGTCGCTGCAGCGCCGCCACCACCTTGGGGTGACAGTGACCGAGATTGTTCACTGCCACCCCCGCCAGGAAGTCGAGGTATTCCTTGCCGTCCGCATCCCAGAGCCGGCTCCCGCTTCCCCGCACCGGCACGATGGGATAGCGGCCGTAGGTCGACATGATGACTTTGTCCGCCCGTTCGATCCATTGCTGCGACGTCATTTCCGCATCTCCGTTCCCACTCCGACATCGGTGAATATTTCGAGAAGCACTGCATGCTGCAGGCGGCCATCCACGATGTGCGCCTTTTTCACCCCTTCGTTCAGGGCATCGACGCAACACTCGACCTTGGGGATCATCCCGCCGGAGATGGTCCCGTTGTCCACCAGGCGCGGCACGTCGGCGAGGTCGATGCCGGTGAGGAGCCGGCCCTCCTTGTCCTTGACCCCCTCGACATCGGTGAGGAGCATGAGCTTTTCCGCCCGGAGCGCACCGGCCACCCTGCCGGCCACCAGGTCGGCATTGACATTGTAGCTTTCGCCGTCGCGCCCCACTCCGACGGGGGCGATGACCGGAATGAATTTGCCGTGCTCCAGGGTCTGGATCAGTTCCTGGTTCACCTCCACTACGTTGCCGACGAAGCCGATGTCCACCAGCTCGATGGCGCCGTTGTCCCCTTTTACCTCCTGGAGCAGTTTCTCGCAGAGGAGGAGATTGCCGTCCTTTCCCGACAGTCCCACGGCCCGGCCGCCGTGCTGGTTCAGATAGCCGACCACCTCCTTGTTCACCTGGCCGACCAGCACCATCTCCACCACCGCCATGGTGGCGGCATCGGTGACCCGCATTCCCCTCACGAACTCGGACACGATGCCGTAGCGCTTCAGGGTCTCGTTGATCTGCGGACCGCCTCCGTGGACGATGACCGGATTGATGCCGAGCGACTTGAGGAGGATCACGTCGAGGGCGAACGACTTCTTGAGGTTCTCGTCGGCCATGGCGTGACCGCCGTACTTGATGACGATGGTTTTCCCGGAAAAGCGCCGGATATAGGGGAGGGCCTCCATGAGGGTATTGGCCTTCTCGATGAGCTTCTGCATGCCAGTTCTCCTGCCGCCGGATTGAAACCGTAAAAAAACGTACTATAGCAGAAAGGGTACAATAATCAACATTAAAGAGGGGTTATGGTCATATATCGAGTGCGTGCGGGGGACGGAAGGGGAAGGGGACGCGGTGAGGGTTCAGGCGGCCGGCAACGGCAGGGAAATGGTGACCCGGGTTCCCTTTCCCGGTTCGCTGTCAACGGTGATGGTGCCGCCATGGAGCCGGATGAACTCCTTCGCGTAGTAGAGGCCGAGACCGAATCCCTTGATCTGTCCGGTCCGGCCGACATCCACCTGGTAGAACTTCTCGAAGATCTTGGGGAGGTCTTCCCGGGCGATGCCTATCCCGTTGTCGCTGACGACGATCCGGCAGTTCGCCCCCGCCTGGGCGAGGGAGACATCCACCGTCCCCCCGTCTCCGGAAAATTTGCAGGCATTGTCGATGACGTGCCGGAGGGCGAAGGTGATTTTTTCCCGGTCGAGGAGAAGGGGAGGCAGCTGTTCGTGGGAAAAGGACGTTTCGAGTCCCGCTTTTCCGGAGGCCGCCTTGATCTCCTGGAGGAGCTGGATGATGAGGACCTCCAGGTTGCACGGCTCGAGCTTCAGCCCCCTCCCGGTATCCATCACCTGGCTGAAGGCGAGCAGCTCGGCAACGAGCCGTTCCAGGTACCATGCTTCATGGTAAATCAGCTGCAGGTTTTTCCGGAAGGTCTCGTCCTCGCAGTCGTAGACGCCCGACGCCAGGTTCTGCAGGAACAGGGAGATGGCGGTGATGGGGGTGCGGAACTTGTGGGAGATGAGGGAGAGGAAGTTGGTCTTGAGGCGGTCGAGGCTCTTCAGGTTGGCGAGCTCTTCCTTCAGGGCCTTTTTCACCAGGGCATTGTCCACCGCGGTCTTGAGCTGGAGGAGATTGAGCGGTTTGGTGATGAAGTCGTCGGCGTCGGCCTTGAGGGCGTTGAGAACCACGTCCTTCTCGGCAAAGCCGGTCATGACAATGACCACAAGGGTAGGCTCCAGCTCCTTCAGCCGCTTGAGGAGCTCGATCCCTCCCATCCCCGGCATCATGACATCGGTGAGGATGACGTCGATACCCCCCTGTTCGAAGATCAACAGGGCCTCCTCGCCTTCGGCCGCTTCCAGAACCCGGTATCCCTTGAGGGCCCTGGCGCAGAGATCCCTGATGATCGCCTCGTCATCGACGATCAGGATCGTCTTCCGCGGAAGCTCCTGCACGAGTTCCATGGCGGGGTTTTGGTTCATCTCCAGCATGCGGTTTCTCTATCGGGGCGATCTGTACGGGCGGCTCCGGGGCCGGAGCCGTCGAGTTCCCGTAAATATACACCGTACCAATGCGGTTACAAGTTTTTCCGCGCCGTCGCGGGGGGCGAGCGATTGTGTCAGCCGATGATTCTGGCGACTGCCCGAAGCGCCTCATCGAGTTGTTCCGGTTTGCTCCCCCCGGCCTGGGCAAGGTCGGGCTTGCCGCCGCCGCTTCCTCCGATGACCGGCGCCAGCTCCCGGATGATATCACCGGCCTTGAAGCGTGAGGTGAGATCCCGGGTGACGGCAACCAGAAGGTTCGCTTTCCCTTCATTGGCGCAGCCGAGGACGACAATACCGGAACCCACCTTCTCCTTCAGGGTGTCGGCCAACTCCCGCAGCCCCCTCGGATCGGCCATCTCCACCTTGACGGCCAGGACGTTGATGCCGGCAACCTCTTTCATCCCCGCCAGGAGGGATGTGGCCGCCGAGGCATTCAACCTTCCCTGCAGGGTGTCGATCTCGCGCTGCAGTTCCTTCTGCCGGGCAAGGAGCCTCTCCAGCTTCTCAACCGGGTCGCCCCCCTCGACCTTCATCAGGGAGGCAATTTTCCGCTGGTCGTCCTCCAGTCTCTGGGCGTAGGTTACAGCCCCCTTGCCGGTGAGCGCCTCGATACGCCGGACGCCGGCGGCAATGCCGGCTTCAGTGACGATCTTGAAAAATCCGATGTCACCGGCGGCCCGGACATGGGTCCCGCCGCACAGCTCGGAACTCACCTCGCCGACCGTGACCACCCTGACCCGGTCGCCGTATTTCTCCCCGAACAGGGCGGTGGCACCGCTTTCCAGTGCTTCACCCACGGACATTTCCACGGCGCTCACGCCGGTGTTGTCCATGATGAAGCCGTTGACAATTTCCTCCACGCGGCGCAGCTCGTCGGCGGTGAGGGGGGAAAAATGGGTGAAATCGAAACGGAGACGCTCCGGGGTCACCAGGGAACCGGCCTGTTTGACGTGTTCCCCCACCACTTCCCGGAGGGCCGTCTGGAGGAGGTGCGTGGCCGTGTGGTTCCTGGCGGTCGCCATCCTCTCGCTCACGGAGATTTTCAGATCGGCCGCATCGCCAGCCTTGAGGAGGCCTTCCTGGACGATGCCACGGTGCACGATCAGGTCGGGATAGGGGCGCAGCGAACCGGTGATTGCCACGTGGGCGCTTCCGGTGGAAATGGTGCCGGTATCCCCGGCCTGTCCGCCCGATTCCCCATAGAACGGCGTGGCTTCCGTGATGATCTCGACGTCGTCACCGGCCACGGCGCTCTCCACCTGTGTCCCCCCTCGCAGCAAAACCGTTACCGGTGCGTAGACCGACTGCTCGGTGTACCCCACGAAGTGGCTGGTTATCCCCTGGTTATGGAGGACCTTGTAGATCTCGGCGAGCCCCTCTTCGCCGGAGCCTTTCCAGTGCTCGCGGGCATGCTCCCGCTGGCGTTCCATGCAGTCATTGAAGCCGGCTTCGTCGATGGTGAAGCCTTCCCCTTCGACGATGTCGGCGGTCAGGTCAATGGGAAAGCCGTAGGTGTCGTAGAGCTTGAAGAGGGTCTCCCCGGGGATGACGGACTCTCCCCGGCCTTTGAGGTGGTCCGCCGCCTCGTTCAGGATCGCCAGCCCCCGGTCGAGGGTCTCGGCGAAACGTTCCTCCTCGGCCAGGATGACCTTGCGGATGTACCCTTCCCGCTCCATCAGCTCGGGATACGCTTCCCCCATCATGGCGTTGACCGCGGCCACCGTCCGGTAGAGCACCGGTTCGCCGAAGCCGAGCATCTTGGCATGGCGGGCGGCGCGGCGCATGATGCGGCGCAGCACGTAACCACGCCCCTCGTTGGAGGGGAGTGCGCCGTCACAGATGAGGAAGGTGACCGCCCGGGCGTGATCGGCGATCACCCGCATGGACACGTCGTCCTTGGGGTCGGCGCCGTATGTCTTGCCGGTCAGGTCGGCCAGGAACGTGATCACTCCCTGGAGGAGGTCGGTATCGTAGTTGGAATGGACACCCTGCAGGACGCAGGCGATCCGTTCCAGCCCCATACCGGTGTCCACCGACGGCTTGGGAAGTGGGGTGAGAGTGCCCGCGGCATCCCGGTTGAACTGCATGAAGACATTGTTCCAGATTTCCATGTAGCGGTCGCAGTCGCAGCCGACCGTGCATTCCGGCCTGCCGCATCCGACTCCCGGCCCGTGGTCCCAGAAGATCTCGGTGCAGGGGCCGCAGGGGCCGGTATCTCCCATGGACCAGAAGTTGTCCTTTTCCCCGAAGCGGAAGATCCGCTCCTTCGGCACTCCTTCCTGGCGGTGCCAGATGTCGGCCGCCTCGTCGTCGTCCTGGTACACAGTGACGTAGAGGCGGTCTTTGGGAAGGCCGAGTTCGCGGGTCAGGAATTCCCAAGCGTAGGCGATGGCTTCCTTCTTGAAGTAGTCGCCGAAGGAGAAATTGCCGAGCATCTCGAAGAATGTATGGTGGCGGGCAGTACGTCCGACCTGTTCCAGATCGTTATGTTTCCCCCCTGCCCGCACGCACTTCTGGGAGCTGCAGGCCCGGGTGAACTCGCGCTTTTCCAGGCCGAGGAAGAGGTCCTTGAACTGGTTCATCCCGGCATTGGCAAAGAGGAGCGTCGGATCGTTGCGGGGGATGAGGCTGGAGCTGGCGACGATCGTGTGACCGCGGTCCCTGAAGTAGTGTAAAAAGCGTGCCCTGATTTCCTTCCCTGTCATGTAAACCTCGGTGTGTGAAATATGCAGCCCGGTACTCACGAGCCTTGGAGCTCCCGGAAGATGGTGAAGATCGCTCCCGGGGAAAAACCGCGTCGCTGCAGATAGTGCATGACCCGCCGTGTTTCCCGGTCCCCCGCCAGGTTCGGTAAAAAGGAGGGGAATTTTCTGGCCACCAGCTCCCGGACCAGGCAGATCTCGTCATGCTGTTCCGCCAGCTCGGTGATCACCTCCGTCGCGATCTCCGCCGAGAGGCCGCGCTGCAGAAGACCCTTCCGGATGCGGGGGCCGAATCCCCGGCCGTTGCGGAGTGCGGATTCGGCCCAGAGCCGGGCGAATCGCCGGTCATCCAGGTATCCCGTCTCTTTGAGCCTTGCAATCGCCTGCTCCACGTCCGTCGGGGCGAATCCCTTGTCGGCGAGTTTTCGGGTGAGCTCGGCTTCGCTCCGGTCGCGGCGGGCGAGAAAACTGACGGCGGCCGCGCATGCCCGGTTCGTGTCGTCCATCTCAGAATTTTTCGATTTCGAGCTTTTCCCCCTCGTCGCCTTCCACTTCTTCCTTGGCGAACTGCTCCCAGGTGGAATCGGAGGTGGAGGAAATCCCGGATACCTTGAGGGCGAAATCGTCGGGGTTGGATGTCTGGCGCAGCGCTTCTTCGTAGGTGATGAATTTCTTCGTAAAAAGCTGCATGAGCGACTGGTCGAAAGTCTGCATCCCGTAGGAAACCACCCCCTGGGCAATGGCTTCGGGGATCTGCTTAGTCTTGTCCTTGTCGTCGATGCATTCGCGGATGCGCGCCGTCCCCAGCATGACTTCCACGGCGGGCACGCGTCCCTTGCCGTCGGCTCGCGGGACCAGTCGCTGGGAGACGACCCCCTTGATGACGCCGGAGAGCTGCATCCTCACCTGCTGCTGGTGGTAGGGGGGAAAGACGGAGATGATCCGGTTGACGGTTTCGGCGGCATCGAGGGTGTGGAGAGTCGACATGACGAGGTGGCCGGTCTCGGCGGCGGTCATGGCGGTCTCAATGGTTTCGAAATCCCGCATCTCCCCCACCAGGATGACGTCGGGGTCCTGGCGGAGGGCACCCTTCAGGGCGGTGGCGAAGGAAGGGGTGTCGAAACCCACCTCCCGCTGGCTGATGATGCTCTTCTTGTCGCGGTGAAGATACTCCACCGGGTCTTCGATGGTGATGATGTTGCAGGTGCGGTGCTCGTTGATGTAGTCGATCATGGAGGCGAGCGTCGTGGACTTGCCGCTCCCCGTGGTGCCGGTAACCAGGATGAGGCCCCGTTCTTCCACGGCGATCTTCTTCAGCACCGGCGGGAGATTGAGGCTGTCCATCGACGGGATGCCGAAGGGGATGGCACGGAACACCATGGCGACGGTGCCGCGCTGGGAGTAGACGCTCACCCGGAATCGCCCGAGTCCCGGCACGCCGTAGGAGAGGTCCACCTCGTAGTTATCCTCGAAAAGCTTCCGCTGCCGGTCGTTCATGATGGCGGCAGCCATGGAACTCACGGTTTCCGGAGGGATCCGGGATGCATTGGGAATGGGACGCAGCTTGCCGTCGATCCGGACGATCGGCGGCAGACCCGCCTTGATATGGATGTCCGATCCCCGTGCCTTGACGGCTATGGTCAGGATCTCGTTCAGTTCCATCGTCTACGCCTTTGCCCCGGCCGCGGCCGGCACGGAACCGAGGTGCTCGAGGAGTTTGCCCTCCACTTCCGCCAGGATATCCCGATGTTCCTTCAGGTAGATGCGGGCGTTCTCCCGCCCCTGGCCGATCCGTTCCTTGCCGTAGGAGAACCAGGCGCCGCTCTTCTCCACGATCCCCTTGTCCACCGCCAGGTCGAGGACATCCCCCTCCCGGGAAATCCCTTCCCCGTAGAGTATGTCGAACTCCACCTCCTTGAAGGGGGGAGCGACCTTGTTCTTCACCACCTTGACCCGTGTCCGCGAGCCGATAACATCGTTCCCCTGCTTGAGGGAGGCGATCTTCCTGATATCGAGCCTCACCGAGGCGTAGAACTTGAGGGCGTTGCCGCCGGTCGTGGTTTCCGGATTGCCGAACATCACCCCGATCTTCATCCGGATCTGGTTGATGAAAATGACGCAGCAGTTCGATTTGGCGATGATTGCGGTCAGCTTCCTGAGCGCCTGGGACATGAGCCGGGCCTGGAGCCCCATGTGGGAATCACCCATGTCCCCCTCGATCTCCGCCTTGGGGACGAGGGCCGCCACCGAGTCGATGACGAGGACATCGATGGCGCCGCTGCGGACCAGCATCTCGGCGATGTCGAGGGCCTGCTCGCCGGTATCGGGCTGGGAGACGAGGAGGTCGTCGGTCTTCACCCCCAGCTTCCGGGCATACCCGATGTCGAGGGCGTGCTCGGCGTCGATGAAGGCGGTGATGCCGCCGGATTTCTGCGCTTCGGCCACGATGTGGAGCGCCAGGGTCGTTTTCCCCGAAGATTCAGGACCGAAGATCTCGATGATCCTTCCCCGCGGCACCCCGCCGACGCCGAGGGCCACATCGAGGGAAAGGGCGCCGGTGGAAATCGCCGCGATATCCGGCAACGGCTCGTCGGTGCCAAGCCGCATGATTGCCCCTTTGCCGAATTGTTTCTCAATCTGGCTCAATGCCAGGTCAATCGCCTTGTCCCGTTCCAGCATTCCTTTTCCTCCCGGCCTTCCCGGCACGGATTCCGAGTCCCGCGCCGATGTCACCTGCTGTGATGGTGTTGTCGTGCAAATGCGTTCATACATAGCATAGGTGCCGCCGGATTATCAAGGGTATCTTTGGCACGGGCCCTGCCCGCCGGGCACCCTGCCGTCAGGGAGGCGAGGGAGCACGGGCGTGGCCGGTCACTCCTCTTTCTGCCGTTCCCAGCTGTTCTCTACCCGGCGGGCCGCGTACCGTTCGGCGATCACCTTGCTGAAGGTTTCGTGATACTCCTCGAAACTCCGCTGGTGAGGGACCGTCGATTCGGGATGCATGAACGAGAAGGTCTGCTGGTTCGTGTTTTCTTCCAGGGGGAGAAGGAGAAAAAATGATGTTCCCCCGCCGCGATGACCGTTTTTCGCGTGACTCTCCACCCAGATCATGCCGCCGTGGGCCTCGACCATTCCTTTGGCGATGGTGAGCCCCAGGCCGGTTCCTTTTCCCTGGAATTTGGTTTTGCCGCTGGAGTGGAATCTGATATCGCCGATCTCGTAGAATTTGTCGAAGACCAGGGTGTGCTCCTCGGGAGAAATGCCGACGCCGCTGTCCCGCACCTCGACCTGGAGGAAGGCGGCGCCTCCCATCTGCTCGGAGAACCGGGGATAAAAGCGGCAGAGGATGTCCCGTTTGTCCGCAAGGGCGAGCCGGTCGGTCAGCCGTGCCGAAATTACGATTTCCCCTTCGTCGGGGGTGAATTTGATGGCGTTCTCCAGGAGGCGGGTGAAGACGTCGACGAGTGATTCCCGGTCGCCGCCGAAATAGGGGAGGGGAGTCAGGTCGGAAACACCGATTTGTTGCCGTCGCTGCGTAATGAGCGGTGCGAGCTGTTCCTGCACGTGTTCCAGGATCTCCGCCAGGTGGAGCGGGGTCTTTCTGACCGGCGTGGTATCCGCCTCGAGGCGGGCCACTTTGAGGAGGTCGCTGACCATCCCGTTGAGCCTCGATCCGCAATGGTGAATCGTTTCCAGCAGCTGCCACTCTTCATCCCGGCTGATGGTTTCCCGGTTGGACTGGAGAAACTCCGCACTGCACAGGATTCCGGTCAATGGGGTCTTGAATTCATGGGAGATCATTCCGAGAAAACTGTTTTTCATGCCGTTGAGGCGCTCCAGTTCGGCATTGGCCTCCTCGACGAGGGCCAGGTTCTTCCTGAGGCGGTGCTGGGAATGGGCCAGCTGATGGCTGCTCTTCTCCAGGAGGCCATGGGAGCGCAACAGCTCTTCGGTCTTCCAGTTCAGTTCGGCAAAGAGCCGGGCATGGTCGATGACCATGCCGATCTGGTTTCCCATGGTAGTGAAAAACTTGATGTCGTCGGGGGTATATTCCCGCTCCGCGGCGTTCATGAGGTGCATGACGCCGATCAGCCGTTTTTTGGCGAAGAGCGGAATCCCCACGACGCTGGGGAACCCCTGGTCCGTCGTAAACTCCGTCATGCCGCAGACCGCTGCGATGGAACGGGCATGGGAGTGACACGCCCCGCTCACCAGCATGGGGCAGGGCCCCTTGCCGGGAATTTCTCCGGGCCTGGCCGTTGCCAGGAACGATTCCTTGATGTTGCTGGTTGCGGCCAGCGTCCCGAGCTTGCCGTTGCTGTCGAGGAGATGCACGGTCCCCGCCCCGGCGCCAAGTCCGATCAGGGTTTCGCGGAGCGTGACATCGAGAACGGCCGGCAGGTCCGGGTTCTGGCTTGCCCTGACGATAATGCTGTTGAGCAGTGACAGTTTCCGGTTGCGCAGGCGAATTTCCAGCTCGGCCTGCCGCTGGAGGGTAACGTCCCTGACGATGGCCTGGACAACCTTTCCGTCGCCCAATTCAATCAGCCGGGCGGTCACTTCCCCCAGAAAGACGCTTCCGTCCTTGCGCCGGAAGGTGATGTAGCGGGGGCCGGCCTGACCGGTCCGCTTCACCTGGAGGACAAAGGAGGTAAACTCCTTCTGCTCCCCGTCGATGACGAGGTCCCACGCCCGCTGCAGGGCGAGTTCTTCCCGGTCGAACCCGAGGAGTTCGGTCCCCGCCCTGTTCACTTCCTCCAGGTGACCGTTGTCGAAACTGATGACGAAGATGGCGACCCCGGCGCACTCAAGGAGGCTGCGGTAGCGGCGCTCGGTATGGTCCGCTTCCCGCTGCATTGCCAGGAGTTCCTGGGAGTGGACGGATGCCTGGACGGTGCGCCTTTGTTCCCGCAGAAATCCGAGGACAAGGATGACCAGCAGGAGGATGGCGATGACGAAGCCGTGGAATGCCGCAAAGAGAGGATAGTGCTCCTCCAGGTGCAACGGGAAACATGCCTCCATGCCCAGCATGACGACGAGTCCGCCAACGGTCCAGGAAAGGGCCAAGAACACCGTACGGTCGTTGGGAAGCTTCATGTTCCTCCTCCGGTTGCCATCGGCCGGCAGGGATTCCGGCCGATGGTTCGGGCACTTCAGAGGGCTGTCAGGTATTTTCTCAGCCAATCCTGCGCGGCAAAAGCGGTGATCGTCCGGATTTCTTCCCGGCTGCCGTGAAAGTGGTGCTCCTCCACCCCGCAGCCGTCTTGTCGTGCCATGGCGATGAACACCGTTCCGACCGGCTTGTCCGGTGTATCCCCGGCGGGGCCGGCAATTCCGGTAATCGCCAGGGCGATGTCGCTTCCGGTAAGGGCGCGTATCCCCCGGGCCATTTCCCGGGCCACCTCGGCACTCACCGCCCCGTGGGCTTCGAGGAGCCGTGGAGAGACCCCGAGCACCCGGGACTTGACGTCATTGGCGTAGGCGACGACTCCGCCGAGGAAATAGGCGGAGCTGCCGGCGACATCAGTGATCCGCTTCGCCAGGAGCCCACCGGTGCACGATTCGGCGAGGGAGAGGGTTATGCCCTTCTCACCGCACAGCCGGGCAACTTCACTGTCCATGGACCCGTCATCCTCGGCGTAGATGAAGGCCTTCAGTCGCTTCCGGGCTTCCCCCCTGGTTCCTTCAAGGGCCTCGGCCACCAGCCGGGGGTCATCCCCCTCGGCCCTTACCTTCACGAAGATTTCCGGGAAGGTGATGCCGTACGCGAGGGAGACGCCGGTGCCCGGTTGCACCAGGCCGTGGAGGAGCTCGTTGACCCTTGCCTCGGAAGGGCCGAACACCTTGAGGGTGCCGGTCCGGAGAACGCGCTGTCGTTTCACCCGTGCCAGAAGAAAGGGGATAACCGTCTCGTGCAGCATCCTCGCCATTTCGCCGGGGACTCCCGGCAGGAAGGCAAAGAAACGGCCTTCGTGGTTGAGGAGAAAGCCGCATGCCGTTCCGACGGGATTCGGGATGACGGTCGCCCTTGCCGGGAGAAACGCCTGTTTTTCGTTCAGGGGGAGATTGTCGCTGCCGAGCTTTTCCGCCATCCCCTGCAGATGGGCCAAGGCCGTTTCATTCCGCACGAGGCGGTTTCCCGTGGCCCGTGCCGCGGCCCTGGCGGTGATGTCGTCGGAGGTGGGGCCGAGCCCGCCGCTGACGATGACGGCATCGCTTGCTCCGGCGAGGGCGAGGAGGGCATCGATGATCTCGGTCTCCGCGTCCCCCACGGTCATGTGCCGGCGGACCTTCAGCCCGTGGTCGTGGAGGGCTGCCCCGATGACCGCCGCATTGGTGTCGATCACCTCGCCGAAGACCAGTTCGTCGCCGATGGAGAGAGTTGCAACGTTCACGGCCACCTCGTATGCTGCCGGAGGGACTTCGTGCTGCGCATCAGCGACCGCAGGCTTCCCGCTCGATGATGGCATAGACCTCCCTCAGGGGGAGCTGCTTCTCTTCGGCGATCCGCCGGCACTCCTCGAATTCGGGGGCCATCCGGAGGGGCTCACCGCCCAGATCGAACGATTTTACCCGTACCCGGCCGAGGGAGGTTTCCCGCTCTTCACCGGCGCGTCCCAGGACGAGCCGGTTCGCCGGGTAGTAACGGACCCCCGCGGCCGTCGTTTCCCTCAGCACGAGGCGGGCCAGCTCGTCCAGCTTTTCGGGGGAGGAGAGGATGGTCAGCTTCACCCCGGGGCGGTTTTTCTTCATCTGCAGGGGGGAGAAGGCGACATCCAGGGCTCCCCCCTGCAGGAGACGCTCCATGACGTAGCCGAGAATCTCCGTGTTCATGTCGTCGATGTGGGTTTCGGCCACCACGATCTCATCCCGGCTGAGGGAAGCGGAAGTCTCTCCCAGCACGACCCGCAGAATATTGGGGAGGTCGGCAAATTCCCTGCTCCCGGCGCCGCAGCCGATCCCCCGGACCGTCATGGCCGGAGCCCCGCCGAAGCCCGCCGACAAAGCCGCCGCGATCGCCGCGCCGGTGGGGGTGACCCTTTCCCCCGGACCGATGTCGCCGTGGACCGGAATCCCCTTCAGGAGCTCGGCGGTCGCAGGGGCCGGGACCGGCAGCCGGCCGTGGGCCGTCTCCACGTAACCGCTCCCGAGGGGGAGAGGCGACGCGTGAATCGCCCCGATTCCCAGGTGCTCGAGGCAGATGGCGGTACCGACGATATCGACGATGGAGTCGACCCCTCCCACCTCGTGGAAGTGGACCCGGTCGATTTCCACGCCATGAACGCGGGCCTCAGCCTCTGCCAGCCGCAGGAAGACCAGCTGTGCCCGCTCTTTGACCCTTGCGGGAAGCCGGCTCTGGTCGATCATCTCCGCGATGTCCCGATAATGGCGGTGGGGCTGGTGATGGGCCACGTGGACGATGAACTGCATGGCCCCGATGCCGTGGCGGCTGGTTCTTCCCGCTTCGAGGCGGTAACTGCCCGCGGGGAGCGACAATGCGGCCAGCCCGCTCTGCAGGGCTTCCAGGGGCACGCCGAGATCGAGGAGGGCAGCGACGGTCATGTCGCCGGAAATGCCGGCAAAGCAGTCGAAGAAAAGGGTTTTCACGGCAACCTCTTGTGAGACTTGAAATCTAAACGGCAATGGAACGCGGAAGAAGCTGATTCGGCGGATTTACGCGGATATGCAAAAAAAGACGGTTCAGTATTCTGTAAAAATCCGCGCAAATCCGTTCGATCAGATTTGATCAGCGTTCTATTATCTTCAGGTTTATCGGTTAATGAGGCTTGCCGCGTACCCGGCGCCGAACCCGTTGTCGATGTTCACCACCGTGACGCCGGCGGCGCAGGAGTTGAGCATGCCGAGGAGCGGCGCGATACCGGCAAAGGATGCGCCGTACCCCACGGAGGTCGGTACGCCGACCACCGGCCGGTCCACGAGCCCTGCCACAACGGAGGGGAGCGCCCCTTCCATCCCTGCCACCACGATGATGACCGAAGCGGCGAACAGCTGCTCTTTCCGGGCGAGGAGCCGATGGAGTCCCGCCACCCCCACGTCGTAGATGTGTTCCACCTCGTTTCCCATGGACCGGGCTGTCACCACGGCCTCGGCCGCCACCGGAATGTCGGAGGTGCCGGCGGAAACCACGAGGATTTTTCCCTTCCCCCGCGGCTCAACCGGATGCTGCTCCAGGGTGAGGCAGCGGGCATCCCGGTGGTGCCGCGCCGCCGGAAAGCTCTTCTGGATCTGGAGGGCGTCGGCCTCTGCCAGCCGGGTGACGAGAATGTTGTTACCCTTCTCCCGGAGGGCGGCCATGATTCTCTCGATCTGGCCGATGCTCTTCCCTGCGCCGAAGATCACCTCGGGGAATCCCAGCCTGAGCCCCCGGTGATGGTCGACGTTGGCGCAGCCGAGGTCCTCGTAGGGGAGGTGTTTCAGGCGCTCCAGGGCATCGCCGACGTCGATGTCGCCGTTTTTTAGGTTCTGGAGAAGGTTTTTCAGCTCTTTGACATCCATCCGGCTACCCCTGGTTCGTAAAATCAGGGAAGGATTATATCATGCGGAATTGCAAAGAGAAATAGTAAATTGCCGCCGGTGTGGCGGAAGAGGAGGAGAGGGCGGACAGGGGAAGGAAGTCGGCAACAGCCGGGTCAGAGGCGGTCCAGCCATGCACGGACCTCGGCGGCCAGCTCCGGGGAGTCGACGAGGAGGGAGAGCTCGTTGTTGTGGAAAAGGGCGCTCTGGGTGAGGTTGTGGCTGCCGAGGTAGATGTGGCGGCCGTCGATGACCGCCACCTTGGCATGGCTGGTGACCCGCGGGGAATCGAAGAAGACCTTCACCCCGCCCCGGGTCAGGATGGCCCCGGTATGGCGGTTTTCCCGGTTGAGGTTGTCGCTCTCTTTTTTCGATATCTCCAGGATGACCGTCACGTCCACGCCCCGTTTCCGGGCGCGGATCAGCTCCTCGGCAACGGCGCGGGGGAGGTTGCCGCGGGAATCGGTTATCTTGAAGAGGTAGGCTGAGAGGAGAACGCTCGTCCGCGCCTCCCTGATCCCCTTGAGGAGCGCGGGGGCGTACTCGCGGTTTTTCAGGAGCACAATGCGGGGGTCGGTGGCCGGGGCAGCAGGGGCCGGGCCGGCCGTGACCAGGGGCGCAAGAAAGAGGAAGAGCGCCAGGAGAATGGCGCCGGTGGCGGGGAAAAGCCCGTGTCCCGCGGACCGGACTCTCAACTGAGGATGTCCTTTACCTTGTCGAAGAAATTCTTCCTCATCGGCTGCACCTCTTCGCCGCCGATCCGGGCGAACTCTTCGAGGAGTTCGCGCTGGCGCTTGTTGAGATTGCTGGGGGTCTCCACCCGGACCACCACAAGCTGGTCGCCCCGACCGTACCCCTGGAGCACCGGAATCCCCTTGCTGCGGAGCCGGAAGACCTTGCCGGACTGGGTCCCCTCCGGGATCTTCATGGAGACCTTGCCGTCGAGGGTGGGGATCTCGGTCTCGCAGCCGAGGGCCGCCTGGGTGAAGGTGATGGGAATCTCGCAGACCACGTCGTTCCCGTCCCGGGTGAAAAGGGGATGCTCCCGTACCTGCAGGAGCACATACAGATCGCCGTTCCCCCCTCCCTTGAGCCCCTGTCCTCCTTCCCCGGCCAGCTTGAGGCGGTTGCCCGTCTCGATCCCGGGAGGTACCTTGATCGACAAGGTCTTGCGGTCCCGTACGCTGCCGGTACCGCGGCAGGAGGGGCAGGGGTTGTCCACGATCCTCCCCTCGCCGTTGCACTGGCTGCAGGTCTTGCTGACGCTGAAGAATCCCTGCTGGAAACGGACCTGGCCCGTTCCCCGGCACGTGGGGCAGGCCTTCGGTTCGGTACCCGGCTTGGCCCCGCTGCCGCTGCAGGGGTCGCACCGTTTGCTGTAGGGGACCTCGATCTTCCTCTCCACCCCGAAGGCCGCTTCTTCGAAGGAGATGTCGAGGGTGTACTGGAGGTCGTCCCCCCGCTTCCCCCGCGTCCGCTGCCGTCCTCCGCCACCGAAGATGTCCCCGAAGATGTCTCCGAAGATGTCGCCGAAGGGGGAGCCGGCGCCGAAACCGAAACCGCCGCCGGCGAATCCGCCCGCGCCGAGCCCGGCATGGCCGAACTGGTCGTACTGGGCCCTCTTCTGGGGGTCGGAGAGGGCCTCGTACGCCTCGGAGAGCTCCTTGAAATTGTCCTCGGCCGCCTTGTCGCCGGGGTTCTTGTCCGGGTGATACTGGATGGCCAGCTTTCGGTAGGCCTTCTTGATCTCGGTCTCGGAGGCGTTCCGGTTGACCCCGAGCACCTCATAGTAGTCGCGCTTTTCGCCGTTTGCCAAAGTGTGGTTCCCTTTATCCTTGTCAAATACGTGTAGGGGCGCAGCATGCCGCGCCCCTACAATTACACCGGCAGAACATCGCCAGGCTTATTTCTTGTCCTTGTCCTTCACTTCCTCGAACTCGGCCTCGACGACCTTCTCCCCCTTGGGACCTTCCCCGTGGGGCTCCTCCTCCGAGTGGCCGGCGGCGCCGGTCTGGGCCTTGGCATAGACCGCCTCGGCCAGCTTGTGGGAGGCCTGCATCAGCTCATCGGAGGCCTTCTTGATGGCGTCGGGGTCGCTTCCCTCCAGGGCCTTCTTCAGGGCGGCCAGGGCATCCTCGATCTTCTGCTTGTCCGCCCCGTCGATCTTGTCGCCGAACTCCTTCAGCGATTTTTCGGTCTGGTAGGCGAGGCTGTCGGCCTGGTTGCGGGCCTCGATCAGTTCCCGCTTCTTCTTGTCCTCGTCGGCATGGGCCTCCGCCTCCCGCACCATCTTGTCGATCTCCTCCTTGGAGAGGCCCGACGAGGCGGTGATGCGGATCGACTGCTCCTTGCCGGTGCCCAGGTCCTTGGCCGATACGTGGACGATGCCGTTGGCGTCGATGTCGAAGGTCACCTCGATCTGGGGAACTCCCCGCGGTGCCGCCGGGATGCCGGTCAGCTCGAAGTTGCCGAGGGTCTTGTTGTCGGAGGCCATCTCCCGCTCCCCCTGGAGAACGTGGATGGTGACCGCCGGCTGGTTGTCGGAGGCGGTGGAGAAGACCTGGCTCTTCCTGCAGGGGATGGTGGTGTTCTTGTCGATGAGCCTGGTCATCACGCTGCCGAGGGTCTCGATGCCGAGGGAGAGAGGCGTCACGTCCAGGAGCAGCACGTCCTTCACGTCCCCCCGCAGCACGCCCCCCTGGATGGCGGCGCCGATGGCCACCACCTCGTCCGGGTTCACCCCCTTGTTGGGGACCTTGCCGAAGATTTCCTGGACCCGTTTCTGCACCGCCGGCATGCGGGTCATGCCGCCCACGAGGATCACCTCGTCCACCTCGCTGGGGGAGAGCCCGGCGTCCTTGAGGGCGGTGCGGCACGGTCCTTCCAGCTTGGCGATGAGCTCGGCGCAGAGGGCCTCCAGCTTCGCCCGGGAGAGCTTCAGGTTGAGGTGCTTGGGCCCCGTGGCGTCGGCGGTGATGAAGGGGAGGTTGATGTCGGTCTCCATGGAGGAGGAGAGCTCGCACTTGGCCTTTTCCGCGGCTTCCTTCAAGCGCTGCAGGGCCATCTTGTCGCTTCGCAGGTCGATCCCCTGGTCCTTCTTGAACTCGTCGGCGATCCAGTCGATGACCCGCTGGTCGAAGTCCTCGCCGCCGAGGAAGGTGTCGCCGTTGGTGGACTTCACCTCGAAGACCCCTTCGCCCAGCTCCAGGATGGAGATGTCGAAGGTTCCGCCCCCCAGGTCGAACACGGCGATCTTTTCGTCCTTTTTCTTGTCGAGGCCGTAGGCCAGGGCCGCGGCGGTCGGCTCGTTGATGATCCGCAGGACGTTCAGACCGGCGATCTTTCCGGCGTCCTTGGTGGCCTGGCGCTGGGAATCGTTGAAGTAGGCAGGGACGGTGATGACCGCGTCGGTCACCGTCTCCCCCAGGTAGTCCTCGGCGGTCTTCTTCATCTTCTGCAGGACCATGGCCGAGATCTCCGGCGCCGAGTACCTCTTGTCCCGCACCTCGACCCAGGCATCGCCGTTGTCTGCCTTGACGATCTTGAAGGGGGAGATCTTGATGTCCTTGCGCACCTCCTCCGTGTCGAACTTGCGGCCGATGAGGCGCTTGATGGCGAAGAGGGTGTTTTCCGGGTTGGTCACCGCCTGCCGCTTGGCCTGCTGCCCGACGAGGCGTTCGCCACTGTCGGAGATCGCCACCATCGACGGCGTGGTCCTGCTTCCTTCCGCGTTTGCTATGACAACGGGCTCCCCCCCCTCCATGATTGCCACGCAGGAGTTGGTGGTCCCCAGGTCGATACCGATTACTTTACTCATATGAAGAGTCCTCCCTTTCTGTTGTGCCTGCACTGATTAAGCTAGTCATCGCCCCGGGAAAATGCAAGGGGGATCGGAAAAAAAGTCAGACGGAAGACGTGAGACGCGATACGAAGAACCGAAAACTTCTTACGTCTTGCTTCTCACGGCTCACTGCTTTTCGGCTGGCAGGCAACCGATACCATCGTCGGCCTGATGAGCCGCTCGTTGAGGAGGTATCCCTTGCGGAACTCCTCCACAACGGTGTTGGGGCCGTGGTCGCAGCTCTCAACCTGGCACATCGCCTCGTGGAACGCCGGATCGAACGGGGCGCCGACGGCGTTCTCGATGGGGAGGACGCCGAACTTCTTCAGGGCGGCGAGGAGCGTGTCGCGGGTGAGCTTGACCCCCTCGATGACCGCGCCCTGGGTCTCCTCCGAGGCATGGACGAGGGCCTGCTCTATGTTGTCGATGACCGGGAGGATCTCCTTGATCAGCGACTCGTTGCCGTATTTGAGGATCTCTTCCTTTTCCCGCTGGACCCGCTTGCGGTAGTTCTCCAGGTCGGCCCGCTCCCGCAGGAACTTGTCCCAGTTGGCCTTTGCCTCCGCGTCCTTGGCGGCAACGGCCTCTTCCAGCTCCCTCACCCGGTCGGCTTCGGCGGCCGGCGCAGGCTTTCCCTCCGCCGAGGCGGCCTCATGGGGCATCTCGTGCTCCGGATGTGTCATGTCGCCCTTGGCGCTTTCATGCTTTTTCCTGTCGCTCACGCGTTTCTCTCCTTGGTGTATCGTTTCGGTTCGCTTGCAGGGCGGCGGTGCCCGCCGCGACGGCACGCGGTCGTTTCCGGGCTCAATCCATTTCCAGGAGCTTGCTCACGAGCCGTGCCGTATAGTCGACAATGGGGATGACCTTGGCGTATCCCATCCTCGTCGGGCCGACGACCCCGAGCACCCCCATGGTGTTCTTGCCGGTCATGTAGGTGGAGGTGATGAGGCTCATCCCCGCCAGTTGGCCGAGGGGAGACTCGGAGCCGATGAAGATGTGCACTCCCGGCGCATCCAGGCAGCGGTCGAGGATGCCGAGCAGCTGCCCCTTCTCCTCGAACGTCCGGTAGATCTCCTTCATCCTTGCCAGGTCGGCGAATTCCGGCTGCTCCAGGATATTGGCCTGCCCTTCGATGAAGAGTTCGGCGCCGTTCTCGTCCAGCGTCTGCTGGGAAAGCGCGAGGGCCCGGCTCATGAGCATGTCGTACCGGGTCTTTTCATTCTCCATTTCCTCCAGGATGCGCTGGCGTACCTGGCCGATGGTGAGCCCGGCGAGGAGTTCGTTGAGGTAGTTGGCCATCCGCACCAGCTCCCCGCCGTCGAACTCCGCCTCCGTCTCGATGATCTTGTTCTGGACGGTCCCGTTCCGGGAGACCAGGACGGCCAGGAGCCTCTTCCCTCCCAGCTTGACGAACTCGATGTGGCGAAAGACATTGGAGGCGAAGCGCGGAGCCGCCACGATTCCCGTGTAGTGGGAGACGGACGACAGGAGGCGGCTCGTCTCCTTGAGCACGGACCCCACGTCCCGCCCTGCCAGCTGGCAGCGCCGGCGGATCTCCTCCCGCTCCTCCCGGGCGACCCGGCGCACTTCCAGGAGCGAATCGACATAGAAGCGGTAGGCCTTGTCGGTGGGGACGCGTCCGGCGGAGGTATGGGGAGAGGCGAGAAAGCCCATCTCCTCCAGGTCGGCCATGACATTGCGGACCGTTGCGGGGGACATCTGCATGGGGTGACGCCGGGTGATGGTCCGGCTCCCCACCGGCTCCGCCGTGGCAATGTAATCCTCGATGATCGCCTCGAGGATCTGCTTGCTCCTGTCGTTCAGGGTATCCCGCATACCGTCCCCAAAAAAGTTTAGCACTCAGATTTCGTGAGTGCTAACTGTTAACTTAATAACAACTTTCCGTCTTGTCAAGGGGATTCCCGCAGTTCCCGGCGGCCCGGGGGAAGCGTCACAGAAATGCCATGAACACCTGGTTGGCGAGGGGGACTCTCCGGCTGGAGAGCCTGAGCCGGCCCCTCTCCCGTTCCAGGAGTCCCTTGCTGCAGAGGTCGGCCACCACGCCGGGAAAGGCTTCCGTGACGGGAAGGCCGAATTCCGCTGCGAAACGCGCCTCCTCCACCCCCTCCAGCAGCCGCAGGCCGAGGAAGAGGAACTCCGCCTGCGCCTCCCGGTCGGTGAGGAGGGTCGTCTCCTCGGCGGGAATGGTCCCTCCCCCGATGGCCCGCACATAGTTCCCCGCGTCGGCCGCATTGCACCAGCGCTCCCCCCGGCCGGGCGCGGCCAGGAACGAATGGGCGCCGGCGCCGAAACCGAGGTAGTTCATCCTGTGCCAGTAGACCTGGTTGTGGCGGGAGCGGCAGCCGGGACGGGCGAAGTTAGAGATTTCGTAGTGGTCGTACCCCGCGCCGATGAGAAGCGAAGCGGTCCTCTCCAGCATCGCGGCGGCCGCGTCCTCGTCGGGGAGCGGCAGATTCCCCTCCGCCGCCATCTGCTGAAAGGGTGTCCCCTCCTCCACGCTGAGGCCGTAGGCTGAGATGTGCTCGGGGGCAAGGAGAACGGCGGCGCGCAGGTCGTCCTCCCACATCCCGGTGGTCTCGCCGGGGAGGGAATGGATCAGGTCGATGCCGATGTTGGCGAAGCCGGCGTTCCGGGCCGCGCTACATGCCTCCCGGGCTTCGCGGGCCGAGTGGATGCGGCCCAGCCGGGCAAGGAGTGGGTCGTGGAACGACTGGACCCCGAGGGAGAGGCGGTTCACCCCGGCGAAGCGGTAGCCGGCGAGCTTTTCCCAGGTCACGGTGCCCGGGTTCGCTTCGACGGTGATTTCCGCGTCCGCCGCGAGGCCGTAGAGCCTTGCCGCCGCATCGATGACCCGTGCCACCTCTTCCGGCGGAAGGAGCGACGGTGTGCCGCCGCCGAAGTAGAGGGTCGGGGCGACGATCGAGGCGGGGAGCGTCCTGGCGCGAAGCTCCATCTCCCGCACCAGGGCGGCGACATACTCAGCCGGCGTGATCCGGGAGTCGGCCGCGGAGTTGAAATCGCAGTAGAGGCATTTCTTCAGGCAGAAGGGGTAGTGGATGTAGAGGGATATCTCCATGGTTTTTCCCGTAGGTCTTTTCGTCCTGCTACTTGTACTGCGCTATTTCCAGCATGTTCCCCGATGGGTCGAGGAATGCCTGGTACCAGTGAACCGGCGTCTCTTCGATCCCGTCGACGAGCTGCACCCCTTTTCGTTGCAACTCTTCCGTCTTTGCCACGATGTCGTCGACGCCGAAGGCGATCACAATCTTCCTCTCCCCCGAGAATGCCCTCTTCGCGAATCCTTCGTGGATCGTCAGGATGCACCCGCTGGTGCGTATCCTGATCATGCCCCGTTCTGCCGACAGGTCCCGCTCCACTTCCAGGCCGAGTGTGCCGAGGTAGAATTCCTTTGCCTCGTTGATGTCGGCGACGAATATCATCACTTGTCGCAGTTCCATGGGATGTCTTTCCGTGCCAGTCGGGGGGTTCGAGAGCAAAAGGCCAGCGGCGTTCCCGATGCCGCAGACCGACCCTGTGCATTCGCAGTCCCGGCCTCAGCCGGATCATCTCTTCAGCCATTCGGCCTTGGTCAGCGGTTTTGGCAGCAGCTGCCACTGCGGGTCGAAGGGGAAGTGCTTGGCGATGAACTCTTCGGGAGGGGTGAGGAAGTGCCGGTAGACCGTGTCCACGAGCTTCCACGTGCCGTCGACCTTGACGGCGTTCCAGGCATGCCCTTCCTGCCGCGCGCCCGCGGCGATGCCGGTCACCGTCACGCATTCCAGCCCCATCTTGACAGCCAGGGCCGTGAACAGGTTGGCAAAACCAGCACAGACGGCATGCTTCGATTCCAGCACCGCCAGGGCGCTCTGATTGTCCGTACCCAGGCGGGAGCGTCTCTTGTGCAGCTCCGGCTTGTCGTAGTAGATGTTCTTTACTATCCAGTCGTACGCCGCAAAGGCCTTTTCCCGGTCGCTGCGGGCATTCTTCTTCAGGTCGGCTGCCAGGGCATCCAGTGGTGAAGCGGCTTGCCGGGCAGCGGTCTCCTCCTCGGCTGGTCCGTCGAGAGACGACGTCCGCATCTTTTTCGCGGATGCCGCCGGGCGGGAGAGGGGAGGGGAGGGCGCCTCCCGGGGCGCTTCGTCGTCATCCCCGACGGGCACGGCTTTTTTGCGGTACTGGAGCGGGATGCTGGCCCGGTTGTCGCTGAAGTTCACGGTGCCGTTGTCGTCGAGCCACTGGAAGGTCTGGGAATAGGCCGGGACAGCGGCGAATATCAGCACGGAGGCGAGCAGTAGCAGGAATGTTTTCACGGTTGTCTCCAGAAGAGAGGAATCTGGATGAGTCGGATGATGGGGGCAGAATACGGAATAGTCGGTCCCCTTTTTATGCCCCTGATGTCCTGACGGACCGGGAGATAACCTGACGGCCTTTTCAGGTGTATCTTCCTTGTTGTACCCATTTGATCTTGACTATGGTACTATTTTATGGTACCAAAAAAGAAGTGAAACGGAAAAATCTCAAAACACTGGAGTCCGTCTTTGCCCATCCTGTCCCTGGAAACATTCAGTGGCCGGATATCCTGGCTCTTTTCCGAGAGCTCGGGGCTGAGATCACCGAGCGGGAAGGTTCCCGTGTCGGAGTACGGCTTTTTGGAGACCGACGAGTATTTCACCGCCCGCATCCCTCTCCGGATACGGATAAGGGAGCAGTCACCTCAATCCGCAAGTGGCTTGAAGAAAACGGAGTCAAACCATGAACACTATGAATATCAACGGATATGACGCTATTATTGCATACGATCCCGAAATTAACATGTTTCGGGGAGAGTTTGTCGGGATCAACGGTGGTGCTGACTTTTATGCTAGTACTGTTGATGATCTTCGGAGAGAGGGAGAACTCTCTCTCACGGCCTTTCTCGAAATGTGCGCTGAAGATGGGGTTGAGCCGCGCAAACATTTCTCAGGCAAGTTCAATTTGCGGGTGCCTCCTGCACTGCATCAGCGCCTCGCTGCTCAAGCTGCTGCGCATGGCAAGAGCATCAATGCCTGGATAATTGAACTGCTATCCGAGTGTGCGGCGCATGGGCACTGAGTAATCCTTTCAGCCAACTGGAAAGACTTTCCAACCTTTCTCGTCTTTGAGTTCTTTTTCCTTCTTTGTACAACGGCTTTGCGCTTGACCTGCCGGGCGGGTATTATGCCCGGCCACGGTCTGAGCGCTTGTGTACGCCCGGCATGGGCGTGAACTTATGGGGTGCAAGTCCCCTGTATGGTGAATCCAGCACTGTCGTGAGACAGAGTAAACCAAGTACTGGCTGAAGGCAAGGGCGTCTCCGCGAGGAGGGGTCTGAAGAAAGCCGGAGCGCAAAGCTATGAGCCGGGCGCGAATTCCGGGGACACCATACATAATTCCCTCTTGCCGAAAAAACAAAAAGCCACTTAAATCAGTCCTAAACTGACCAAGCGGCTCTCCGGATCTGTGCTCCCGCATCCCATCCGCCCCTCCCGGGCATCCCATTAACAGATAGTAACAGTGATACACCTGCGGAGGGAGCAGTGTCAAGGCGCAATCAACCAAATGAAGGATGGTGCGTTACATGGAGTAAGAAGTATGAAACCTGCCGCGTGCGAAAAACAACGCCGGCATCCTGGATACTATGTAATTGTGCGGGAACGTGGTACAGTTATTGGTAACTTCATTAATGGCGGAACGAGGTGATGTCATGAGAGAACTGGACAAATTGGGACGTGAGCATTTCAGAAACAACTGCCTGGCTCGCTTCGCAATGGCGCTCGCCCTCTGCACCGCAGGCTCACTCCTGCTCGCAGGCCTTGCGGCAACTCCTGCCCAATGCTCCACGGCGGTCTCCGTGGGGATCTCGGTGAACGTCCCGCCCCCGGCGCTCCCCGTCTACGTTCAGCCCGCCTGCCCCGGACCTAACTACATCTGGACCCCCGGCTACTGGGCATGGGACCCGGCATACGGCTACTACTGGGTTCCCGGCACGTGGGTACTGGCTCCCACTCCTGGCTGGCTCTGGACCCCGGGCTACTGGGGATGGTTCAACGGGGCGTACCTATGGCATGCGGGGTACTGGGGACCGGTGGTCGGCTTCTACGGCGGCATCAACTACGGCTACGGGTATACCGGACATGGCTACCACGGCGGCTACTGGGAGCACGGCACATTCTACTACAACCGCACGGTCAACAACGTCAACGTCACCCACATCACGAACGTCTATACGAGGGCCGTTCCGCGGAGCAGTGCTCCAGGCCGGGTAAGCTTCAACGGCGGCCACGGCGGAACCGTTGCCCGTCCCACTCCCGCCCAGCAGGAAGCACGACAGAAGGGTTTCGCCCCCAGTCCCGTGCAACACGAGCACGAGCAGGCCGCCCGGCGCGACCCCGGACTGAGGGCGTCGGGCAACCACGGCCACCCCTCCATCGCCGCCACGCCGCGGCCGGGCGAGTTCAGCGGTCCCGGGGTGGTGCATGCCACCCGGCCGGGTGCCCCGTACAAAGCCCCTGCCGCAGGCCGTGAACGACCTCAGATGCCGGCAGGAGCCGAGCGACACTACCCACAAGGAGAGCAGAGGCGCGACATCCCCGCTCCCCCCGGAGGACACACGGCGGCGCCCCCCTACGGACAGCCGGTCCCCCACGTGGGGCATCCGCAGCGAATGCCCTACCCCGCGCCGGAGACCCAGCATGGGGCCCCGCAGCAGGGGGCGCCCCACGGCGGACAGGAAGGCATGCCCCACCCGCAGCACGGCGGCGAGAATCGCGAAGAGGGAGGGGGACGCCGCTAACGGAGATTTCCTTCAGAACGCCCCGTCCTCGTTGGGCGAATCGGGTGGCACCGGCTGGCCGCAGTCCCACAGTTCCACGATCCTCTCCCCCTGGAAGCGGAAAAGGTGCACGACCGCCATGCCCGGCTCGCCCGGGTGCGGCACGATGTGGGAGTGGACGGCCACCAGGTCTCTCTCGCCCAGCACGTTCCTGACGGTGAGCTGCTTGTCGGGGAACCGGCCGTGATTCTCGATCATCGCCTCCTGCAGCGCCGGAAACCCCGCGGGGAAGAAGGGATTGTGGTGCTTCCCCGCCATGTCCACGAACTTGCGGTAGGCCTCTTCGATGCGGCCGGCGACGACAAACTGCAGGAACTGGACGGCCGCCTGTTTGCAGGATCGGGTCTCTCTGTCGGTCATGACGGATCCTTCCTTCCGTTTCGGCGGTGTAGCGGCGCCGGGTCAGGGCGCCACCCGCACCACTCCCACCTTGTTCACCCCGCTGCAGGCGATGTAGATGTCTCCCCGGGGGGTGGCCGCCATGTTGCGGATCACCCCGCCGCCGGAGGGGACCTTCCAGACGGCGAACTGCTTTGTCCGCGGGTCGAACCGGACCATGGTGTTCGGCTTTACCCCCGACTCGCTGTACCAGACCGCTCCATCAGGCGTGACGGTCATGCCGTAGGGGGCGGCCTTCCGCCCGCCCGGGGAGGGCCACTCCTCGACCGTGCCGATGGCCGGATCGAGCCGGCCGAGGTAGCCGCGCCGGTAGTCGGTGTACCAGACCGGGCCGTCGGCAGTGATGGCGATCCGGCGCGGCCGCGCCCCTTGCGGGAGGCGGTACTCGGTGATCTCCAGGGTGGCAGGGTCGATGCTGCCGATCCGGTTGGCCCCGAACTCGCAGAAAAAGGGAATGCCCCGGCCGTTGACCGCGATCCCGTAGGGGCGGGCATCGGTCGTCGGCGGCTGCCGCAGGGCGATCTTCCCGGTAGCCGGATCGAGCCGGCCGACGAAATTCCCCTGCTGGACAGTGAACCAGAGGACCCCCGCTGCGTCGAAGACCGGGGTGTGCGGGTCGCCGGCGGCCTTGCCGGGGAGGGGGAACTCGGACACCTTTCCGCTCTTCGGGTCGAGCCTGCCGATGTACCCCTTGTAGTTGGCCGTGAACCAGATCGCGCCGTCCCGGCCGGCCACCAGCCCGTGGGGCCCGGAATCCGGCGTCGTGAGGGGGTACGACCGGAACTCCCCGCTTTTCGGATCGAGCCGCCCCAGGGTATTGGAGCCCATGGCCGTGTACCAGAGGGCGCCGTCCGGAGCAACGGCCGGGTCGTGGGGGAAGCGGTCGCCGGGGGGGATGCTCCATTCGTCGATGGTCACCGACATGCCGGCAAGGGCGAGGGCCGCGGCGAGCCCCAGGACGAGAGCGGCGAGTGAACGTATCGTGCGACGCATGATGTCCCTCCTCCATCGATTGGGAAGAAAGTTCAGACTCCGGGAAACGTAGCCGTGATCTCCGGTTTCTTTGATTGTACCGTCCTTTGCGGGGGACGCAATATCCGCGATGACGGGGGCCGTTGCCGTCGGGGGGCGTACCCGGATGTCAACCGCCGCGGTTGCCAACCGTTTCTTCTGGGGGATGTAACTGCCATTGCCGGGAAATCGTCCCGCGGTATGCAAACATCCCCCTTGAAATCCGGGGGTTATGGGATTACACTAGGCCCCCGACGGAATTCATCGGGAGGGACCGGACCATGACGAGACAACTGAAGGCCGCCGCCATCCAGATTCATATCCAGCTCGCCGACATCGACGCCAACGTTGCCAGCGTGCGCCAGGCGGTCGCCCGCGTGGCCCGGGAAGGGTGCGGGCTGGCGGTGCTCCCGGAGATGTGGAGCACCGGCTTCGCCTACAGGGAGCTGAACGAGCTGGCGAAACGGACCCCGGAGACGGTGGAGGAGATGGGGCGGCTCTCGGAGGAGCACAATCTCGTCCTCGTGGGGAGCCTCCCGGAGCCGGACGGTGACCGGGTCTGCAACACCGCCTACATCATGGACCGGAGGCGCCTGGCCGGCAAGTACCGCAAGATCCACCTCTTTTCCCTCATGAACGAGGACCGGGCCTTTACCGGCGGCACCTCCTGGTGCGTCGCCGATACCTCTGCCGGGAGGATCGGGGTCTTCATCTGCTACGACCTCCGCTTCCCCGAGCTGGCCCGCCGCCTGGCCCTGGAAGGGGCCGAGATCCTCGTCGTGCCGGGCGAATGGCCGAAGCCCCGGGAGGAGCACTGGCGCTCTCTCCTCAAGGCCCGGGCCATCGAGAACCAGCTGTTCGTGGTGGCCGCCAACTGCTGCGGCGTCGTGGGGAAGCTTGATTTCTTCGGCTCCAGCCTCATCATCGGACCGAAGGGGGAGTTCCTGGCCGAGGCCGGCTACGAGCCGACGGAGGAGATCGCCACCCTCGACTTCGGGGAGATGGAGAAGTGGCGGAGCCAGATCACCTGCTTCCCGGACCGCAGGCCGGAGTACTACTGAGCCGCTCTCCCGGCGGGCGGTTTCTTCCCGAAAAATCGTATTGACTTCCCCGGGAACTAGGAATATTTTTTCTTTTTGGCATTTTACCCCATCGCGGAGGTACCAATTTTGGGCATCATAGCAACGACCGGCCTGGTCGTAAAACTCGTCCTGCTGATCCTCATCTTCTTCTCGGTGGTCTCCTGGGCCATCATCTTCTACAAGTTCCTCCAGGTGCACCGTGCCAACAACGAATCGGACAAGTTCGTAGATTTCTTCTGGAAGACCAAGAGATTCGATACCATCAGCACGCAGCTGGACCGCTTTGCCAACTCCCCCCTCACCGTCCTCTTCAACGAGGCTTACGGCGAGCTGAAGCGGGTCATGGAGAAAAACGGCGAGGAGAAGAGCGAGCAGAACGTCATCAGCACCGACCTGGGGGGGATCGACAATATCAGCCGCGCCCTGAGGAGGGCCACCACCTCGGAAATCACCCGCCTCGAAAAATACCTCACCTTCCTCGCCACCACCGGTTCCACCGCGCCGTTCATCGGCCTCTTCGGGACCGTCTGGGGGATCATGACCTCCTTCAAGTCGATCGGCGAAACCGGTTCCGCAAGCCTCGCCGTCGTGGCCCCCGGTATCGCCGAGGCCCTCATCGCCACCGCCATCGGCCTGGTTGCCGCCATCCCGGCGGTCATGGGGTACAACCATTTCCAGCACAAGATCAAGGTGCTCATTGCCGAGATGGACAGCTTTTCCACGGAGTTCCTGAACATCGTCCAGCGGACTTTCGCAAAGAAATAGGGGATCTTCATGGAAATCGGAAGCAGAAACAGCGACCGCGGCGTCATGTCGCAGATCAACGTCACCCCCCTGGTGGACGTCATGCTCGTGCTCCTGGTGATCTTCATGATCACCGCGCCGATGATGCAGCAGGGGGTGCAGGTCAACCTGCCGAAGGCGGAGACCAAGGCCCTGCCGTCCCAGGAGGAAACGGTGATCGTTTCCATCGAAAGGTCCGGGCGCGTGTCCATCAATTCGTCGGAGGTGCCGCTCGCCGAGCTGCGCGGCCAGCTTGTCACCAAGTTTGCCAACCGGACCAAGAAGGAGGTCTTCCTCAAGGCGGACAAGGACGTTCCCTACGGAGACGTGATCAGGATCATGGCAGAGATTAAAGGGGCGGGCATCGAACGCCTCGGCATGGTAACGGAACCCGTTCAGAGGAAATGACCCGCAGGCTGCCGCGCAGAGAGCGGGGGCTGGAGACCATGGTGGTCTACTCCCTCCTCGTCCATCTGGCCGTCTACTTCCTGTGTACCCGGTTTGCCTTCTTCCCCGGCTTCATGAAGCAGGAAGCGCCGGTCTACTACGTGGACGTGGTGAACCTGCCGGTGGCCAGCCCGCAGGCGGGAAGCCCAGCGGGCTCCCCGGCCCCCGCGGCACCGGCCCCCGCCCCTGCCCCCCGCAAGGAGATGACTCTGCCGGCCAGGCCTCCGGAAAAGGGGAAGGCCAAAGCGGTGGTGGCCAAGCCGGTGCCCCGGAACACCCCGCAGGAAAACACACGGGAATTCGAGGAGCGGATGTCCCAGCTGGAAAAGGCAGCCGGGGCGCGGCACGAGGCTGCGGCACTCGATGCCCTCAAGAAGAGGGTGGCGGGCTCGGGGAGCACCCCCGCCGGCATGCCCGGTGCCACCGGCAAGGAGGCGGGGAGCGATTACGGCAGCTACATCCAGTCGCGACTCAAGGATGCCTTCAAGACGACTATCGCCAGCCAGAGCAGGAACCCGGAGGTCTTCGTCCGCCTCACCATCGACCGGCGCGGCAAGGTGATAGCCTCCCGCATCGAGCGCAGTTCCGGCGACCGGGTGTTTGAGGACGCGGTCATGCGCGCCATCGCCAAGGCGGAGAAATCCTTTCCCCCCCCTCCCAGCGGGGCGGAATTCGAACAGGGCTTTGTCTTCAAGCCGCAAGGGGTTGGAAAAAATTGAAGAAGCTGCTGATCATCCTCGCCATGCTCCTCGTCCCGGCGAACCTCCTCCATGGAGAGCAGAACTACCTCGAGGTGACCGCTCCGGGAAACCGTCTCCTCCAACTCGCCATTGCTTCCCCCGTATCGCTCGGCGGCGCACCGAACGCCTCCTACGCCCAGGAGATCGTCGACGTCCTTCGCTTCGACATGACCCTTGCCGGACCATTCTCCGTGACGGCCGCCCCTCTCAGCGAGGCGAAAAGCGGCATCCGCCCCGGCGAATTCGATTTTGCCCCCTGGAAACTGGCCGGCACCGATCTCCTCGTCAAGACGGGATACTCCCAGAACGGGACCACCCTTACGCTGGAGTGCCGGCTCTACGACCCGGCCCGGCAGCAGGAGGTGACGGCCAAGCGCTATACCGGCAGCGCCAAGGAGCTTCGCCGCATGGTCCATGCCTTTTCCGACGAGATCATGCGGGCCACCACCGGCGAAAAGGGACCGTTTACCGGCAAGATCGCCTTTGTCTCCACCCGGACCGGCAACAAGGAGATCTACCTCATGGACTACGACGGCTACAACGTGCAGGCCGTCACCCGGAACGGCTCCATCAACCTCAATCCCGATTTTTCCCCCTCGGGCCAGGAGATCATCTTTACCTCCTACAAGAAGGGGAACCCGGACCTCTACCGCCGGGAGCTCTTCACCGGCGCCGAGGCCCGCACGTCGGCCAGCCGCGGCATCAACATCACCGGAGCCTGGGCCCCCGACGGCAACCGCATCGCCCTTGCCATGAGCAAGGACGGGAACTCGCAGATCTACGTCATCTCCAAGGAAGGGAAGCAGCTGGCACGGCTCACCCATTCCTCCGCCATCGACGTGTCGCCGGCCTGGTCCCCGAACGGCGCCCAGATTGCGTTCGTCTCCGACCGGTACGGCCGTCCCCAGGTCTTCATCATGAATGCGGACGGAAGCGGGGTCCGCCGCCTCACGACCAGCGGCGCCTACAATGTGAGCCCCCGCTGGTCGCCCAAGGGGGACCGGATCGCCTACTGCCGGCAGATGGGGAACGGCTTCCAGATATTCATCATCAATCCCAACGGCAGCGGCGACACCCAGATCACCCAGGAGGGGAGCAATGAGCACCCCCGCTGGTCGCCCGACGGCAGGTACCTCACCTTCAGCTCCCGGCGCGGGAAGCGCGAGGCCGTCTACGTCATGCGGGCCGACGGAACCGGCCAGACCATGGTCTCCCGGGGGAAAGGGAACGACTCCCACCCCGTCTGGTCGCCGTACTGGCAGTAAGCAGGGATGCACATACGATTTAACAGAAGAGTCACATTGAAAAGCGGTGTGCGTCGGGTATACTTGCTACTTGTGACGCGATGGCTGTGGGGAAGGGACTCTGTGCCTCCCGTCGAAAAGTAATCATTCTGGTGAAAAAGGAGTGGAAACATGCGTAAAGGTCTGGTGGGTTTTTTCGTGATGCTCTGTTGTGGGTCTTTGCTGGCGGGGGGATGCGCCAAAAAGGAGATGGTGAAGACTGAGGAGCCGCTCTCCGCCGCCAAACCGGCGGAACAGGCTTCGGCGACGCCGGAGAAGGAGGCGCTGCCGGCGGAAAGGATGAAGGAAACGAAGGTGGCTGTCACTGAGGAGACCCCCGCAGCCGCGGCCCAGGAGAAGACCCTGCAGCGGATCTACTTCGATTTCGATTCCTACGTCCTCAGCCAGACTGCCCGCGACACTCTTGCCAAGGACTCCGAGCTCCTCCTGAACAAAATCTCCGGCAAGGTCGTCATCGAGGGGCACTGCGACGAACGGGGCTCCGATGAATACAACCTCGCCCTCGGAGAAAAACGGGCCAAGGCGGCCATGAGCTACCTGGTCACCCTCGGCGTCCCCGCCGACCGCCTCTCCATCATCAGCTACGGCAAGGAGAAGCCCCTCGATCCGGAGCACACCGAAGAGGCGTGGGCGAAGAACCGCCGGGCCGAATTCGTCCTGACCAAGTAGTGACGCATCTTCCCCATCACGAGGGGCGCATCGCCTGCGCCCCTTGTTCTGCGGCAGTGAAATGACATTTCCGGGAGGATTTCTGCCCTATGCGGCTCTGTGCCAGATTTCTGCTCATTATTGCCCTTGGCAGCCTGACCGGCTGCTTTGCCACCAAGGATGACCTGAGAAGTCTCCAGCGTGACATGGACGAGGCCAAAGGCCGTATCGTCACCATGGGGAATGACATCAACGGTATGAAGGCCGAGGCGCGGGAGGAAGTTTCCCGCAGCCTCACCCTCTTCAAGAAAGAACTGGATACTCTCCGCAAGGGGACTGCCGATCTCCAGGCCACCCTCGACAGCGCCCAGGTCGATGTGCAGTCCCTCACCGGCAAAATCGATGATGCGTCCAATCTGTCCAGGAAATCGTCGGACGACATCAATCTCCTGCGGGACGACACCAACCGCCGGCTGGCAGCCCTCGAAGAGCGGCTGCTCAAGGTGGAGAAGTCTCTGGAGGGATATCAGAAAAACCGGGCGGAGGAGACCGAGAAAAAGCCGGAAGAGCTCTACCAGGAGGCGCTCAACCTTTTCCGCGGCGGCGATAACCAGAAGTCTAGGGACCTCTTCACGAAATTCGTGAGCCTCTACCCCCAGCACGACCTGATCGCCAACGCCCACTACTGGATCGGCGAGAGCTACTACAACGAAAAAAATTACGACCAGGCCGTTCTGGAATTCCAGGAAGTCGTCAAGAATTACCCGGGCAAGGAAAAGGCGCCGGCGGCTCTCCTGAAGCAGGGGATGGCCTTCAAGGCGCTGGGTGATACGAAGAGCGCCCGGTATGTGTGGAAGAAGCTCGTCGATACCTATCCCAAGGCGGAAGAGACCAGAACCGCCAAGGAAAGGCTGAAGGAGCTGAAATAAAAAAAGGCGGGGTCATCCCCGCCTTCGCTTTTTTTTGCCGTTTTCCCGCGCCGGATCATGTCTCCTTTTTAGCCGCAGGCTCCGCCGCAGCCTGGCTCGTCTGGGCGGCCGCGGCAGCCGGTTCCTTCTCCTTGGCCGCAGTCTCCTGGGCGATGCGCTCCTTTTCGTCCTGGGCCCTCGCCTCCTCCTCGATGTTCCGTTTGAAATCATCGGTGGCCCGCTTGAATTCGGCAAGGCCCTTCCCCAGCGAGCGTGCCAGTTCGGGAAGCTTCTGCGGTCCCAGCACGATGAGCGCGATGACCAGAATGATGATCAGTTCCGGCATGCCGATACCAAACATACGCATCTCTCCTTTAGCCACTTCGGCCGGCCTGCCGTTTCCACCACCCGGCAGGGCAATTCCCATCTTTAGAGAATAATAGAGGTTTTGCCCGACCGTGTCAAGAAAGGTGTGGACGGGCAACGGACGGTGGGCAGCCAAAGGATTTGACATCACCGGGAACATTGACTACTATTGCCTGGTCGCCATCCGGGGGGAAGAGCGGTGGCGCAATTCACGCCGACGGAGAACTACAGATGCAGGGAGCCGATATCAGGGAAGAGATCCGGGCGCTGCTCGCGGAGCGCAACGGGATACTCCTTGCCCACAATTACATGCGCGACGAGGTTCAGGAGATCGCCGACATCACCGGCGACTCCCTCGGCCTCTCCATGGAGGCGGCCCGGACCGGTGCCGACGTCATCGTCTTCTGCGGCGTCCACTTCATGGCGGAATCCGCCGCCATCCTGGCCTCCGCCAAGCGGGTGATCCTCCCCCGTCTCGATGCCGGCTGCCCCATGGCGGACATGATCTCCGTCGAGGGGCTGCGGGAGATGAAGGCACGTTATCCGGGCCTTCCGGTGGTGACCTACGTCAATTCGTCGGCAGCGGTCAAGGCGGAGAGCGATATCTGCTGCACCTCGGCCAACGCGGTGCGGGTGGTCAACTCCCTGGCGGAGCGGGAGCTCATCTTTACCCCCGACAGGAACCTCGGCAGCTACGTGGCCCGCTTCACCGACAAGACCATCCACCTCTGGGAAGGGTACTGCCCCACCCATGAGCGCCTCCGGGTCGATGACGCGACGTCCCTGAAAAGCGCTCACCCCGATGCCCTCTTCATCTGCCACCCCGAGTGCAATCCGGCGGTGGTGGCCCTTGCCGACCATGTCTGCTCCACGAGCGGCATGTACGAGTTCTGCCGGGAGAACCCGGCCCGCAAGTTCATCATCGGGACCGAGGCGGGGATCCTCTATCGGCTCCGCAAGGAGAACCCGGAGAAGGAATTTATCCTTGCAGGTCCTTCCCTTATCTGTCCCAACATGAAGCTCACCTCCCTCGAGGACGTCCGTGACGCCCTTATCACGATGGCGCCGGTGGTGACGGTGCCGGAAGATGTCAGGGTCGCGGCCAAACGGGCGCTCGACAGGATGCTGGCCATCCCGAGGGATTAGGGGCCGAGGCGAATGGCTGCGTGAGCCGTGCCTCTCCTCCGCTCCAGGCTCCCACTCCCCAGTTCGCGGTTTTTCAGGAGAAGTACCGATGATCCGTCCCTTCCGGGGGATTCACCCGCAGATCGACCCGACCGCCTTCATCGCCGAAACCGCGGTCATCATCGGCGATGTGGCGATCGGTTCCCAGAGCAGCATCTGGTACAACGTGGTGGCAAGGGGGGACGTGAACTTCATCAGGATCGGCGCGCGGACGAACATTCAGGACCTCTCCATGCTCCACGTCACCCACAGAAAGCACGCCGACGATCCCGGCGCGCCCCTTGTCATCGGCGATGACGTCACCGTCGGCCACAGCGTCACCCTCCATGGCTGCACCGTCGGCAACGGCGCCTTCGTCGGCATGCAGGCGATCATCATGGACAAGGTGGTGGTGGGTGAGGGGGCCCTCGTCGGCGCCCGGGCGCTGGTGACCGAGGGGACCGTCATCCCTCCCCACACCCTGTGGGTCGGGGCTCCCGCCAGGTTCAAGCGGGACCTCGCTCCCGACGAGATTGCCTGGCTCGGAAAATCCGCCGGCAACTACGTGAACTATGCGCTCCAGTACATACGCGACGGGGCGTGACGCACCTCCAGTCCCACGGCGGCCTTCGGGCCGCCTTTTTTTTGCCCCTGCTGCACGGAATGACCACGGCATCCCGGGCGACCTGGAAGAGCCGAAGGGGAACCATGCCCGTTCCGGAGGGGGTTCTCCCGGCAAGTTGCAAAGTCGTCAATCTGCGGTTAAATGGAAGCGTGAAGCGGCAGGCATTTCCCGGGCGGCGCAGGCGGAGGGAACCATGATGAAGCTTACAATCGTGCGGCATGCAGCGGCAATCGAGAGGACCGTCGGGGGGAGCGAAGAGAGGCGCTACCTGACGCCGGAGGGGCGGGAATTCTTTCGCAAGACCGCGCGGACGATGCTGAAGAAGGGGGCCAGGCCCGACCTCATCCTCACCAGTCCCCTCCTGCGGGCGGTGCAGACCGCCGATATCCTGGCGGAAACCCTCGAATACGCGGGGCCTCTCCAGGCGGTCGACGAACTTTCCCCCGGCTTCGATCTCCCATCGTTCCGGAGGCTGGTGGCCACGTACCACGGGGCCGGAGACCTGGTACTGGTGGGGCATGAGCCGGACCTGAGCACCCTCATCGCCACCCTGCTCACCCTCCCGGCGGGATTCACTTTCCGGAAGGGGGGGGCGGTGAGACTGAAGCTGGATCCGGCGGACCCACAGGGGACTGCCGCCTTCAAGTGGATGGCGGTCGGCGGGAAACTCATCACCTCCCGGGAGGAGGCGTTCGCCCGGTAGGTGCGCCACCCCGTCTCCGCGGTTGCAGGGCATCCTCCCTGTCACCGGAAACGGGGACCGGGTCAGTGCTTCCCCAGGTGCTTTGCCACGAGCTTATCCACGACCTGGTCCATCGTCTTTTCCTTGCGGGCCGCTTCCTCCTCGAGGCGGCTGATCGTCTCCGCCTTGAGCATGAGGGAAAGCCTGATCCGGACCGGGTCCCCCTTCTTCCCCGGTTTCTGGTCGCTCTCCCCCGGCGACCGGTGGCCCGCAGGATGCCGCTCATCGGTCGCCGTCTCCAGGGCGGCGAACCGCAGTGCGATCTCCTCGTCGAATACCGGTTTGCGGATGGGGGGTTTTGATTTTTCTCGGCTCATCGTGCCTTCTCCTTGAGGATGTCTCCCACCTCGTCGGCGAGCGCCCGAACCTCCATGTGGGCGTTCTTGTCGAGCCATTCGTCCACCGAGAGCCCCCGGGCCAGCGCCTCGCTGTAAGCAACGCGGTAGCCGAGGCGGGTGGTCAGCTCTTCCAGCCCCAGTTCCCTGCGGGCCGCCTCGCTCAGGTCATGGGCTTCCCGCGTGTGGGACCTGAAGCGGTTCCAGACGATGCGGACGTCGATGTCGGGCCGGTAGGCGCGCGCCGCGTCGATGGTCTTCAGCAGATCGGCCGTGGACCAGATTTCCGCGGCACTTGCCCCGAGGGGAACGAGGCAGAGGGTACTCGTGACGATGATCGCCCGCGTCATCTCGGCAATGCGGGGAGGCGCATCGATGACGATGTAGCGATGCTCCCGGGAGAGCTCCGTGGCGCTGCGGACCAGTTCCCGGTAGTCGCGGGCGGTGGCAAGGGTGAGGTTTGCGGGAGGGACCTCCGATGAGCGCACCGCGTACCAGGAGGCGCTGGTCCCCTGGGGGAGGTCGCAGTCGATCAGGGCGGTCGGCTTTTTCAGGGAAAATACGGCGGCCAGATTGGTGGCAATGGTGGAGCGGCCAACCCCGCCTTTGACCTGGATGATGCCGACGATCTGGGTCATAGAGTCACCCCATTCCTGAGATGTCGTTCTTCTCCGCTGATGCGTACTATAAAGCATATCAGGTTTTGCAACAATCTCGTTCTTTCGGGGGGAGAAGAAATTTCCGGTAGTGCCGGCTCTGCGCTCCCGGGGTGTCCGGCGCACCACTCCCGTCATTGCCGGGAAAGAGCCGGGTACCAGAGGGTCGGCCAGTTTTTTTGTTGTAATCCCGGCGGGATTTGGTACATTTTCCCCTGCCGTACCGTCTCCGGGGAAGCGTTCCTCTATGCCATACCCTCACACAGACTGAGCCTTCCATGCCACCGTCGATCTCCGCCACGGCTGCACCTTCGTCCGTCATGGGACATGCCCCGTTTGCCCGCTTCTGGTACGCCCGGGTCTCCTCGGGGGTTGCCTACCAGATGCTGGGTGTTGCCGTGGGGTGGCAGATCTACTCCCTGACCAACAGCCCCTGGTACCTGGGGCTGGTGGGGCTCGCCCAGTTCCTGCCGATGTTTCTCCTGACCCTTGCCGTGGGGCACGTGGCCGACCGTTACGACCGTCGGCGCGTCGCCCGCGTCTGCCAGGGGGTGGAGGGGGTTGCGGCCCTCGTGCTGGCCGCCGGCAGCTTCTGGGGGTGGCAGAGCAAGGAGGGGATCCTCGCCGTCGTCGTTGTCGTCGGAACGGCCCGCGCCTTCGAAGGACCGACCATGCTCTCCCTGGTGCCGGGACTGGTCCCAGCCGAGCATTTTCCCCGCGCCGCCGCCTGGGCGGCATCGGCTACCCAGACGGCGATCGTCCTCGGCCCGGCCATCGGCGGTTTTCTCTACGGCGCCGGCGCCACCATCGTCTACGGGGCGTCGGCCGTCCTCTTCCTGGCGGCGGTGACGTTTCTCACCGTCATCCATACCGAGCGGCAGCCGCCGCAGAACGAACCGGCCACTCTCCGTTCCCTCTTTGCCGGCATCGCCTTCATCCGGAGCCGTCCCGAGATCCTCGGCGCCATCTCCCTCGACCTCTTCGCCGTCCTCCTCGGGGGGGCGACGGCGCTCCTGCCGATCTATGCCCGGGACATTCTCGTTACCGGTCCGTGGGGCTTGGGGCTGCTGCGCTCCGCGCCGGCGGCGGGAGCACTGGCCATCTCCCTCTACCTTGCCCGATATCCGCTGCGGCGCCGCGTCGGCCGGACCATGTTCGCCTCCGTCGCAATCTTCGGCCTGGCCACCTTGGTCTTTGCCGTTTCCACCTCGTTTCTCCTCTCCCTCGTCTCCCTGGTTATCCTCGGCGCGGCGGACGTGATCAGCGTGGTCATCCGCATCTCCCTCGTGCAGCTCGGCACTCCCGACGAGATGCGGGGAAGGGTGAGTGCCGTGAACTCCCTGTTCGTCGGCACCTCGAACCAGCTGGGAGAGTTCGAGTCGGGGGCGACCGCTGCCCTGTTCGGCGTCGTTCCCGCCGTGCTGATCGGTGGCGTCGGGACCCTCATCGTCGTCCTTGCCTGGATGCGCTTCTTTCCGGAGCTGACGCGCATCGACACCCTGGAGCCCTGACGCGGGCGTCGGGGAAAACAGCGGTACGGAGGGAATCCATGGTGTATGTCATCCTGGCGGACCTGACGGTCATCGCCCATGCCCTCTTCGTCCTTTTCGTGGCCTGCGGGGGGGTGGCGGTGCTGCGCTGGCGCCGGCTGGCTTGGCTGCACGTTCCCGCCGTCCTCTGGGGGATCGCCGTTGAACTGGCGGGGTGGGTCTGCCCCCTTACCTATCTGGAGAACCATTTCCGGCTGCTGGGAGGAGGAGGGGGGTACGGCGGGACCTTCATCGAACACTACCTGGTGCCGGTCGTCTACCCTGAGGGGCTCACCCGGCAGATGCAGTCAGTCGCCGGTCTGGCTGTCCTGCTGGTCAACGGGTTCGTCTATCGGGCGTTCTGGCGGGGCCGCCGCCGTTGAGAGGGAATTGGAAGTCGAGGGGGAGAGGGAAGGACCGGCGAAGCTTCAGTGGAGGCCGTCCAGCACCGCTTCGAAGGCCCGGAGGCTGCCGGCCTTGCGCAGCTGCTTCAGGTCCTTCGCGAAAACGGGATCATCCATGGTGGCGAGAATCCCCTTGATTTTGTTCAGGACCTGGGTTTCCCCGCAGAAGATCTCCCGGTAGCGGAGGAGCAGATCATGCAGGTACCGGCGCAGCACGGTCCCGCGCTCCTCCCGGTCCGGTTCCGCGGCAGCCTCTCCCCGCAGCCTCCGGAACAGGAAGGGATCGGCAATGGCTCCGCGCCCCAGCATAAGGCCTGCGGCGCCGGTTTCCCGCAACACCCGCTCCCCTTCACCGGTGGTCCGGATGTCGCCGTTGGCGATGACGGGGAGCCGGGTTCCCTGTACCACGGCGGCGGTAACGGTATGATCGGCACGTCCGGCGTATTCCTGGACCACCGTCCGGGGATGGAGCACGAGGAAATCGATTCCGGCCGACTCGAAGAGGGGGAGAAGGGTCGAGACCTGGCGGGGGTCGTCGTATCCCGTCCGCAGCTTCACGGAAAAAGTCCCGCTGATGGCCCGCCGCAGGGCGGTGATGATCTCCGCCAGCTCAGCCGGCCGCTGGAGCAGGGCGCCGCCGGTCAGCCCGGTCGTCATCCTGCCATAGGGGCATCCCAGATTGAGATTGAGGTGCACGGCGCCGGCGTCCTGCGCTTGCCGGGCTGCAGCCACCAGCGGTTCCCGGCTGTGGCCGATCAGCTGCACCACCAGGGGGACACCCTCTTCCGCCGCTGCCACTTCCCGCAGGTCGGACCGGGAGAGTCGCTTCCCCGCCGCGACGGGATTGACGCGCATGAATTCGGTGAACACGACGTCGGGGCGCACCCAGTCGATGAACAGGGCCCGCAGGGCGCGGTTGGTGATTCCCTGCATCGGCGCCAGCATCAGGGGGGTGCGTCCTGCCAGCCAGGGGAGGGAGGGGGACGTTCCGGATGCAACCGGTCCGGTCGTCATGGTGCGTTGCCCCGCGTCCATTCCTGGGGCCGGCTGACTTTGCGGGAAGGTTTCGAAAGGTAGTCTGCGGACGAATCAAAGGCGGCCGTCGGCCGCCTTTGCGCAAGAAAATTCTTTCCCATCTGTGGCTATACGATTTCCAGCAACTGGACGTCGAAGGTGAGATCTTCCCCGGCCAGCGGATGATTGGCGTCGAAGGTGATCTCTTTGTCGTTCATCTCGATGACGGTCACCCCGATGTCTTCTTCATCTTCATTGGTAAGGACGAGATCGTCGCCGATGGCGGGCTTGAAGTCTGCGGGGAGGTCTTCGCGGGAAAGGGCGAACACCTTCGATTCATCGTATGCGCCGAAGGCCTCGGCCGCGGCAATGACGATGGTTTTCTGCTCGCCGGGCGCCATGCCGATCAAAGCCTCCTCGACCTGGGGGAGAAACTTTCCCTCGCCGATGGTCAACTCCATCGGTCCCGCTTCGCAGCCGCAGCCGCATTCGTCGTCCGTGCATTCTTCTGTTTCGCATTCTTCCGGGCCGCTCTCGCTCTCGATGGTGGAATCGAAAACCGAGCCGTCGTCCAGTTTGCCGGTATAGTCGATCCGTACTGTGTCGCCTTTTTTTGCCTGTGCCATTACCGTAACCTTTCACTGTCCTCGTTGTATCCGGCATTCCTGCCGTTTCTCTAGAGTACGGGGAAGAGGTGCCCCCAGTCAAGATAAATCGGCTGGATCCCGGAACGAGCCTGACTGTGGCGGGAAACGGCGGTCCCGGGAGGCAGTCGTTCATCCCGCTGCCGTCTTCTCCCCGCGTCCCTTCCGGATCATACCCCTTCCATTCCCCCCTTGACCTTTGCCGCAAACCTGTTTCAATTAAGGGCAGACACTCATCCGGCCTGCCCCGTGCCGGCCGGGATACATTCCGACCCAAAAAGGAGGGTATACATGAAAGGGAACGAGAAAGTCATCGAACACCTGAACGCACGGCTGGCTGAGGAACTCACCGCCATCAACCAGTACATGGTCCACTCGGAAATGTGCGACAACTGGGGGTACGAGAGGCTGCATGCCATGATCGAGAAGCGGGCCATCGACGAGATGAAGCACGCCGAAAAGCTCATCGCCCGCATCCTGTTCCTCGACGGACGTCCCATTGTCAGCAATCTGAACAAGGTCTACATCGGCGCCGAAGTGCCGAAGATGCACGAAAACGACCGGATGGCGGAAGAGGGGGCAATCAAGGGATACAACGAGAGCATTCGCGTGGCTGCGGAGGCAGGGGACAACGGCACCCGCGAACTGCTCGAATCGATCCTCAAGGACGAGGAGCAGCATATCGACACCCTGGAGGCGCAGATCGACCAGATCTCCCAGATGGGCGTCCAGAATTACCTGGTGGAACAACTGGAGTGAGGAGGAAGATACGTCGCCGATAAGAGCCCGCGAAAGCGGGCTTTTTTCATGTCGGCGCCAGCCCGATTACCCGTTACGGGGTGCGTCCGGCGGCATCAGCCCCGGCAAGGCACACAACACGTACCGGACTGCCGCCACCGACAGGCTGTTGCCGATGAGGTGCCAGCGTTTGCGCAGGGGGATTCCGTCGGGGAAGCGGAATTCGTCGGGGAAAAGGAGCAGCCGGGCGATCTCTTCCGGGGCGAAGCGGCGGACACCGTTCGTGCAGCGGAGATAGGAGCCGGCATGCATGAGGGACTTGCCGTAGCCGGCCGTAAAGCAGGTGGTGTATGCCCGGGGGTCTCCGGGGTCGAGGATGCGGAAGCCACTGCCGAAACGGGAGAGGGTCTTGTCGTCGACGAGGAGTTCCGCGGGGCAGTCGTCGGTAAGGTGCGGGTCGAGGTAGTCGATGAGGGGCCGGCGAGTGACGGGAGCGGGTTCGAGGGGATTCAAGCCAGTCCGGGAGGCAACCAGGTAATACCGGCGGCGCCGGGAGGGAATGCCGAGTTCCGTCGGACAGAGGAGTGTTTCGTGGAACCGGTATCCACGGACCGCCAAAAGGGACCGCAGACGCGTATGGGCAAGGGAGTGGTGAAATCCGGCGACGTTTTCCAGGGCAAGGTAGTGCGGCAGTCGCCCCGACGGGAGGTCCGCGAAGAGATCGAGAATGCGGAGGAGGCTTTTCGCCCGGGGGTCGTCCAGGTCGCGGTGCCTCCCCCGCACGCTGTATGGCTGGCAGGGGGGTGAGAGCCACCAGAGGCCGGCTGCGCACTCCGTGATCGTCCGGGAGAGAATCCGCTCCAGGTCTTCCTGGCGTGCCCCCTTCCCCGGGAAGTTGTGTCGATAGACTGCGAGGGCCGCCGGGCTCTGGTCGTAGGCTCCCACCACCTCCACGTTCCATCCTGCCACTGCCGCTGAAAAACCGCCGATGCCGCAGAAGAATTCTGCCGCCCGCACAGTCATGTCATTGCCTCTCCGGCCTTCCTGTCGGGCTCATCCCCTCTGGCATCCTGCCCCTGTGCCGCTTTCCGGCTCATCCGGTCCTGCCCCTCCATGATTACGGTCTGTGCTACTGTTGTATCTGGACGCTCATCTTCACCTGTCCCGAGGCGCCGGGGGCGAGGGTGCCGCTCAGGGTCCACACCGCGGAGGTTGAACTGACCAGGGTCGTGCACCCGGTTATGGCGGCGGGGAAGGAGGTTGCCGGCGTACCCAGGCAGGCGGTGCTGGGGTTGACGCAGCAGGCGACGGGCGACTGGGTGAAGGCGGGGACATTGTCGGTGATGACGATGTTGCTCAGGGGGTTGCTCCCGCTGTTGAAGTAGGTGATGGTATAGACCAGGGTGTCGCCCGGTTTGGCGCTGGCTTTGTCCACGGACTTCGTGAGGACGAGGCTCGGGGTGATCACGACGACGGTGGTCATGTCGGTCCGTGTCAGGGTGGTACTCATCGGGGGAGACGCATTGGTATAGGTGAAGACGGCGCTTACCGTGACCTGATTGGTGGCGCCGGCCGGTGCGGAGACGGGAACGAACTCCTTGACGACGATGCAGACGCTCTGCCCTGCGGAGACGATCACGGGGCCGCTTACTGTCGATTCGCCGGCATCGACGGTGCCGTTGCAGTTGGCATCCAGGTAGATGACCTCGCTCCAGCCGGAAATGGCCGGGCTGGCAACGGCTGCCGTGCTGAAGGTGACGCTGCCGCCGCTCCCGGCGATGAATGTATGGGGATAGAAGACCACGGCGCCGGCGACGGCGGACTGGTTGTTGTCGGTCTGGAACTGGTTTGCCGGGACATCGGCAAAGGTGACCCCGGAGTAGACGGTTCCGACAGTATTGGTGAAACTCGTCGTGTCGGTCGACCGGCTGTACGAACCACCGGTATTCCCGGCGCTTCCCCCCGTCGAAAGGTAGCCGGCCGGGTTTGTTTCCACCACCTTGAGGGTACCGCTTCCCGCCGCTGCCGGAATCCAGAGGGTATAGTCGCCGTTTCCGTTGGTTGTGGCGGTGTCGTACACGGTCCCCCCGCCGCTATCCGTTACCTTGACCGTGACCACCGCAAGCCCCGATTCCCCGCCATCCTGAACCCCGTTGTTCGGAGTGCCTCCCCCCGTTCCCGTATCGCCGAAGACCCTCCCCGAGAGACGTCCGCCGTTGTACGTGCCGAAATTCTGGGAAGTCAGCGACGTGGAGGAGACCGTAACCGAACGGGTGCCGGTGGGTGTTTCGGTACTCAGCCAGCCGGAGGGATAGATCGGCGTCGTATCGGTCAGGGTGGCATTGATGGAAAGGATGAGGCAGTAATCTCCGGCGGGTACGGCTGTCAGGGTATAGGTGCCGGTGGCGGGATCGGCGGTCGCCGCCGCGAACGCGGGGCTGGTGCAGCTGGCACCGCTGCGGGCGGAGAGCTTGACGAACAGGCTCTGGCCGGTCCCGGCCTCCGATCCGTCCATAAGGCCGTTGTGGTTTGCATCGCTATACACCGAACCCGAAATGGCGAAAACGCTTATCACGGTCAGTGGTGCGCTTGCAGCCGTGCCGGTGGTCGCAACCGGTGCCGTGCCCGCCGGGGCGTTGGTGGTGTTGGTCGTGGTGCCCGGAGTGCTGGAAGTCACGGTCAGCTGGACCTGGCAGGAGGCGTTGGCCACAAGCCCCACAGCAGTGAGGCGGACGTTGCTGTCTCCGGCGGCGGAAGCGGCGCCCGAAGTCCTGGTGACAGTACCGCAGGCGGCCGGGGTAAAGGTAAAGGCCGTGTTTGCAAGGATCAGCCCCGCCGGGAAAGGGTCGTCCAGCTGGGCGGTGATCGCTCCCGGATTGGCGGCCGGATTGGCCACCGTCAGTGTCATCGTCGTTGTGGCCCCGCTGTTGAACGGGGAGACGATTGACTTGGCAGCCGTAGGCGGGGCATAGACGTTGAGGGTGGCGCTGGCGGCGGCATTGTTCCCGGCGACGGTCTGCAGGGCCCCGGCGGCGATGGTATTGGTGGCGGCCCCGGCGGTGGAGCTGGTGACGGTGACGATGATGGTGCAGCCGCCTGCCGGGATCGAAGTGCCGTTGGCCATGGTGAACTTGTTGTCACCGGCGGTGGCGGTGACACCCGTGCAGGTACCAGTGTTGCCGGCGGTTCCGATGGTCATGCCGGCGGGGAAAGTATCGGTAAAGGCGCTGGTAAGCGCAATGGCTCCGGCATTGGTGTTGCCGATGGTGACCGTCATGGTGGTAGTGCCGCCGCTGGCAATGGTGCCCGCCGCAAAAGTCTTCGCCACCGTGGGGGCTATGTCCGCCACCGTCAGGGTGACGGGGCCTGCGGCCGTGCCGGTGAGGGCCACCGGCCCGGTGGCCGTGGGGGCGGTGGTGCTGTTGTTCACCGTCGCGGTGGCGGTAACGCTCTGGGTGATGGTGCAGGTGCCGCCGGGGACGATGGTGCCTGCATTGAAGCCGACGGTGGTGCCGCCGTTGGCCCCGCCGGTGAGGGTGGCGGAGCCCGCGCCTGAGCAGGCGACACTTCCCACCGCATTGTTCACCAGGGTGCCGCCGTAGGTGTCGCTGATGGCGACGCCGGTGAGGTTCCCCGGGTTGGCCGCGGGGTTGGTCACCGTGATGGTCATGGTGGCGGTGCCGCCGTAGGAGATGCTGGCCGGGGCGAAGCTCTTGGTGACCGTAGGCGACGCATAGACGTTGAGGGTGGCGCTGGCGGCGGCGCCGGTGAGGGCCACCGGTCCTGCAGCGGTCGGCGCGTTGGTCGTGTTGGCGATGCTTCCCGCGGTTGAGCTGGTGACGTTCACCACAACCTGGCAGGTGGCGCCGGGGGCGATGGAGGCGGCAGTAAACCTGACGTTGTTGTCCCCAGCAGCCGATGCTGCGCCGGAGGTTTTGGTGACGGTACCGCAGGCAGCCGGCGTAAAGGTAAAGGTGGTGTTCTGCAGGGTGAGACCTGCCGGGAAGGTGTCGTCCACCCGGGCGGTGGTGATGGCCGCCACGTTGGCGGCCGGATTGCCCAGGGTGAGTGCCAGGGTGGTGCTCCCTCCTGAGGCGATATTCGTCGCCCCGAATGCCTTGGTGAGGGTCGGCGGCGTATAGATGTTCAGGGTGGCGCTGGCGGCCGCGGCATTGCTGCCGGCCACGGTTTGCAGCGCCCCGACGGCGATGGTGTTGGTAGCGGCCCCTGTCGTTGAACTGGTGACATTGACGATGATGGTGCAGCCGCCTGCCGGGATCGAAGTGCCGTTGGCCATGGTGAACTTGTTGTCACCGGCGGTGGCGGTGACACCCGTGCAGATGCCGGTGTTGCCGGCGGCGGCGATTGTCATGCCGGCAGGGAAGGTGTCGGTGAGGGCGCTCGTGAGAGCGATGGCGCCGGCGTTGGTGTTGCCGATGGTGACCGTCATGGTGGTAGTGCCGCTGCTGGCGATGTTCCCCGTGGCAAAGGCCTTGGTGATGGTGGGAGGGATGTAGACGCTCAGGGCGCCCGTGACCGCGGCAGCAGTGCCGGCGTTGGTGGTGGTAATCTGGCCGGTGGAATTGGTGTAGCTCCCCGTCGTGGCGCTGGTGACGTTCACTGTTACCGCGCAGCTGCCGTTGGCCGGGATGGTGCCGTTGGCGAGGACGAGGGATGTGCCGTTGTTCGCTGCGGTGACGGTCCCGCTGCAGCCGGTCCCGCTGATGGCCCCATTCGGGGTGCCTGTATTGACCAGGTTGGCCGGATAATTGTCGGTGAAGGCAGCGCCGGTGATGGTGAAGCTGTTCGGGTTGGTCAGCGTGACGGTAAGGACCGACGTCCCGTTCGGGAGTATGGATGCCGGCGCAAAAGCCTTGGTTACCGTTGGCGCCTGGAGGACGTTCAAGGTTCCCGAGGCTGCTGTGCCGCTGCTTGCGTTGGTGGTAGTGACCGCGCCGGTGCTGTTGACATACGTCCCCGATGCGGCGCTGGTGACGTTCGCCGTGGCAGTGCAGCTGCCGTTGGCCGGGATGGTGCCGTTGGCGAGAACAAGGGAGGTGCCGTTGGCGGCTGCGGTAACGGTCCCGCTGCAGCCGGTCCCGCTGATGGCGCCATTCGGGGTGCCCGTATTGACCAGGCTGGCCGGATAATTGTCGATGAAGGCGGCGCCGGTGATTGCCACGTTGTTTGGGTTGGTGAGGGTGATGGTCATCGCCGACGTGCCGTTGATGCCGATCTGGTTGGGGGAGAAGGTCTTGGCCACCGAGGGCGCGCCGAGGAGGGCCACCGTCACCTGCGCGCTGGCGGCAGAGGCCGTCGCGGCATTGGTGCTCGTTACCGTGCTGGTGGTATTGGTGTAGAGTCCCAATGTCGTCGCGGTGACCGATACCGACAGGAAGCAGCTGCCGTTGGCCGGGATGGTGCCTCCGGTCAGGGAGAACGACTTGTTGCTGGAGATGGTTCCCGTCCCGCCGCAGCTGTTGGTCAGAACCGACGTCGTGGTCATCTGGCCCGGGCTGGTGGGGAGGGTGTCGGTGAATGCCACGCCGGTGATGTCGATGCTGTTCGGGTTGGTCAGGGTGACGGTGACGAGCGAGGTCTCGCCCGTGCCCATCTGGGTCGGGTTGAACGTTTTCACCACAGTCGGCGCGGAGAGGAGAGTGACGGTGAGGGGTGCGGAGGCGGCCGTACCGGTCAGGGCCACCGGCCCGGCGGCGGTCGGCGCGGCGGTCGTGTTGGTGATGCTCCCCGCGGTCGAGCTCTTGACGTTCACCGCCACCTGGCACGTGGCACCGGGGGCGATGGAGGCGGCGATGAACCTGATGTTCGTGTCTCCCGCAGCCGATGCGGCGCCGGACGTATTGGTGACGGTGCCGCAGGCAGCCGGCGTGAAGGCAAAGGTGGTGTTCTGCAGGGTGAGGCCGGCCGGGAAGGTGTCATCCGCATCGACAGTGGTAATCGCCGCCACGTTGGCGGCCGGATTGCCCAGGGTGAGCGTCAGGGTGGTGCTGCCGCCTGCCCCGATGCTCGATGCGCCAAAGGTCTTGGACAGGGTCGGCGGGGCATAGACGTTGAGGGTGGCGCTGGCGGCGGCATTGTTCCCGGCGACGGTCTGCAGGGCCCCGGCGGCGATGGTATTGGTGGCGGCCCCGGCGGTGGAGCTGGTGACGGTGACGATGATGG
>Ga0335082_10000190_pt1 | contig 62488 bp, 45 predicted proteins | sample Lox_Sample_41_FD_206718 | JGI IMG/M metagenome (GOLD analysis project Ga0335082, IMG submission 206718) | Soil microbial communities from Loxahatchee National Wildlife Refuge, Florida, United States - Lox_Sample_4.1 | ecosystem: Environmental > Terrestrial > Soil > Wetlands | place: USA... | reverse complement strand
CACGGGTTCCAAAAGATCGCGCAAAAACTGCTCCAGGCGCTTTCGACATCGATCCAGTTGGGCCTCAGTCATGCCCCAATCTTAGCGCTAATCTTTCAATAATTCAATACTTAACGTAGTAATACTAAGCGTGTACGGTATTTCTCTTGTTTATGTCGATCCGGCAGGCACCTTTGACAACAACGGCTACTCGGGGGTCGGGATAGGCGATACCTCGACCCTGGTGATGGTTGGGTTTGGCGGCATAGACATCAGCAACAACGTTAATGCCGGAGTTTCGGCATCGGGCGGGTTGTTTCAATCATACGGGGGTGTCACTATCTCAAGCAACACTGCCATCCCTAACGCCGGGAGCGTCTCGGGATTCGGCGTCGATGTGCGCGGCGGTGGCAGAGTCCAGTTCGGAGCCTTGTTTGGTCCGAACATCATCCAGAACAACCAAGCTGGCGGCGTCTCGTTGCAGGAGGTCGCGGAGGCTTCCTTTTGGGGCGGTAACTATGTCAATGGCTATCCCAACATCCTTCAGAACAACGGTCCCGTGGGAGTGGTGGTCTCCTATGGGAGCCAGGCGACTTTCTACGACAGTGCACAAATTCTGAACCACACCGAAGTGGGCGTAGATGTGTATGGCAACAGCCAAGCCTATTTCAACTTAAGCAATACACTGCAGGGCAATGGCACCAACACCAACTTTACCGAGAGAGCCGGACTGCGCGTGGATGGCAACTCGGAAGCTTACCTGCGCGGCGCCAAGTTCCTTCAGAACGGTGGCCCGGCCATCCTGAATCTGGTGAACTCCAGTGTCGACTTTGCCGGTCTGACATTCACGCAGAATTCGGGCGGCAAGGTCTTTTGCGATTCAACGTCGTACATGTTGACTGACCTGCCGAAGTCGCAGCAGAACCCCGCCCACGGGGTTGCCTGCGAGACTCCACACAGCATGGGGAATCATCGTTCTTATGCGATGTCTGCGCCCCACATGCCCGACCTGAGCAAGCTGAAAGCAAAACATGATTACCACGTGAACCTGAGCCGACAGCACTGAGGTATCGTTTGGTGAAACCTCCGGAGGGCCGCTCCACAGCGGTCTTCCCTTTTGCACGAGGTTTAACGATGACGATAACTTTGCTCCCAGCCCATATCACAAACAACCCAGCAGCCCACGTTCCGATCTGCGCTCATCTGCGTAATCCGCGGTTGCTTTTGACTCGGCTTCCTCTGTGTCCGAAGCCTCTGCTGAGCAGAGAGTCGAAGAGTGTCGCAGTCGTGAATAACTCGCTTCGTTCCCGTTTCGGCAACATTCGGTTACCAAATGTTTCTGGCGCATCATACCCAAGCCATTACATGACGCAGCACGGGCTTATCAGTCTCTGATTTGTTGCGCGAACCTGCGCCATGTGCATGGCAGTTATCCCGCCAGTTTCAAAATCCAGCGGCTTCGAGGCAATTTCGAGGGAAGAATTTGGACCCCTTGAAACCAATCCGTGCGGGGGTCTAAGCTTCCCCCTAGCGCAGGAGGGTGAGATGCGAGATCAACAGACACGTGCGGCACTGGATCAGCATTGGGCGGCCTCCGATGCCAACGATTTTGAAACGGAGCACCGCATCTACCACGAGGACGCGGTGCTGGAATACCCGCAGTCAGGCGAGCGAATACGCGGCCGACGCAACATACAGATCACCCGCACTATCCAGCCGAACAGGAAGCGCTTTACTGTCCAGCGAATCATTGGCGGCGGTGATCTTTGGGTCACCGAATTCATCCTGTCCTATGACGGCAAGCCATCCTACACGGTGAGCATCATGGAGTTCAGGGGCGACAGGGTCGCGCGCGAAACGCAGTACTTTGCCGATCCGTTCGAGGCCAGCCCAGCTCGCGCTCAATATGTGGAACGGATGGACGCGCCATCTCAAAACGCGGGGACTCGTTAATCACCCCGGTACGGTGGGAGAAAGACCTCAGCATCGCGCCCAGATTGTAGCCCAAAGGGCGGAACAATCGTAGCCCGGCTCGTAAGAGCCGTGGGGCGGCGAGAAGTTGGTTCGAGTCCCGTAGGGACGGCAGAGTTTCGTAACCGCCGCTTGAGCCGGCGCACTCGAAGACCCTCAGGAGAGCAGCCGCGGAGCGGCGTTTTTTCACTCTACCGGTAAGTACCCAGTGATCCGCCGACTTCCCATCCCATTTCGGGACGATTCGGTTACCAAAGTCTCTTCACTTTCCTTATTCTTCTGGCGCATATCGTTTGGGCCCGCTACAACCCTTCTGTGAGGCAAAAGGATTTGTGTCCTCACGCCACTCCGTGCCCAGCGCACGGACGTATCGGCTCTTTCACAATTCGCCACTTCCCAGGCGCAAACCTGGTGTGCGATCCTCTTGTATCAGGGCACGGCTTCAGCCGCTCGAGGCTCAAGAGAGGGTGGGCTTTAACCCCTGAGGGAATTCGGCTTTCACCTGCTCCCATGTATGCAAAGTATGTAAAGTATGCGGCTCATTTGCATACAAGTATGTAAAGTATGTAGCGAGTCGGGTCCAAAACGGCCAATTTTCTTAGGTAAGTCCCACGCGCTCAAATGGATACGTGTATCTAGATGGAGAATCAACAACTTGCGAGCATTCTTCCCCTAAGCCATTGATTCTAAATGATCGCAAAAAGTTGTTCTTACAGGTACACCCGCTCCTGCGCCCGAATCGCCCGGTAGCGCTCGAAGACCTTGCGGTCGCTCTCGAGTCCGAGCATCGAGCGGAGACTGCTGCCCCTGAAGGTGTGCATCAGCATTCGCGGCCAGTTCCTGAAGACGAACCAGGGCTCCTTGGAGATGACAGCGGGAATGTGGGCGGTTTTCATCCAGCGTTCGACCCGCCAGCGCTGGTACTCGATCTCTTCCGGTTCGAGATGCTCGGTGGCGACTACAGCGGTGGTTCCGTCGTACTCCTCCAGGCGCTCGATCTTGATGAGATTGCGGGCGCGGAAGTCTTTGGTCATCGGCGTCCCGGGGTAAGGTGTGGGATGCTGGATGTAAGGCCAGTCCACATATTCACCGGCGAACTCGAGGTTGGCAAGAATCGAGTCGAGGGTGTCGTCGGGATTGCCGACGATGAGGCCGCCCACAACGTACATCTTGTTCTTGTGCAGGATGTCAATGGCCTGAATGGTAGCGTTGCCGGTGCGGCGTCCGTTCTCGCGGATGGAATTTTTGGCCGATGCTTTCAGGTAGACGAGATCGTCTTCGAGAATGTTTTCGATTCCCAGGAAGACGTAGCGGAAGCCGGCCTTGCGCATGAGCGGAGCGAGGGTCTCGCCGTGCATCGCGATGGGAGAAGTCATGGCCTGCACGGTGTAGGCGACGTCGTTCAGGCCGGCATCGATGATGGCCTGACACAGGGCTTCGAAGCGCTTGATGTTGAGAGAGATGTTGTCGTCCACCAGGAAGATGGCGCGTGCGCCGTTGTCGCGGGCGTCGCGAATGTCGGCCAGCACGCGATCGAAGGTGTAAGTCTGGAAATTGCGGCCGCGCATCTCGATGATGGAACAGAAACCGCAGTCGTAGGTACAGCCGCGCGAGGTTTCGATCACATCGACCGGGCGGCCCAGCATGGTGTAGCCGCCAAGCACGCGAGCTTTGCGATTCGGCAAGCGAATTTCATCGCCCTCGAGCGAGTGCACCGGGCGAGGAAGGTTCTCACGCCAGGAGTTGCTCTCGCGATAGGTGAGTCCGGCGATGTTCTGGAAGCCGTGCTTGTTCTCGAGAGCGCGCAACAGTTCGCGAAAGGTCAACTCTCCTTCGCCGCGCACGATGAAGTCGACGCCGGAGCTTTCGTGTCGATAAGCGTCTGGCGCAAGGCTGGGGTCGTAACCGCCCACCACGACCTTCACGTCCGGCTTCAGCGAGCGCACGAGGTCAATCACCTTGAAGGCAGTCTTGCGCTGGAAGGTCATGACGGAGAGGCCGACGACATCGGGACTGTGTTGACGCATGAGCCGCTCGACAGTTTCGCGGACGCTCTGCTGGACGAGAATCAAATCGGCGACGGAGACGTTGTGGTGCGGATCGACGTTGCCCGCGAGCGAGGTGAGACCGCCGTTCGGCATGCGGACGGCCACCGTCGGCATGTGCTCGAAGGAATCGGGCATGGAGAGGAGAAGTATCTTCAACGCGTAACTTCCTCGGTCTTCCGGGCGTGCCCCACAACGGCCTGAGTGATTCGATGGTACACCCGAATTGTGGATCGAGGCGCGCCTTGTGTGACGGGTTGGTCACAAAGATGCAGGGGCCGAAAGGCACCTCCGTTGGGTGGATGGCAGGCTGGGTGTAGACTTTGACCCGTCACGAAACTGGTTGTAGAAATACGGATGACGGGGCAGGTGGGTGGCAATCGCTCCGCATTCGAATCGATGGAAAGGGAAGCAGAATGGTTCGTAAGGTCTTGTTTGCAGCATTCATGGTGTGTCTCGCGCTGCCGGCGATCGCTCAGACAGCGCCCACAGCCCCAGCGGTCGTGGCGGCGGCCGACCTGAAAAAGGTTGTTCCTGATTCGTATTTTTTCCGCGGCATGAGCGCCACTACACAGTTGCGCAACTCGGCCGCGATTCACTACCCGGACGACTTCTACGTTATTGCGGGCCTGGTGGACACGTCGGGATATTCGTCGGACGTGAAGGCCAAATACAACGGCTTCTTTATTACCGAAAAGAAGTTGCGATTTGATGGTGGAGGCTTGTTGGGCCCGGGCCAGTACGGCATGGGATATACGGCAGATGGGAAATTTCACATCCTCAGTGTCGACGGCAACGAACTGCTGGTGGCTGACATCATGGTTGACGACAAGTTGGCCCGGCCGCAGCCGTTGAAAATTGTCATGGACGGCGCGACGGCGAAACTCTACCTGGGAAAGAAATACGTGAGCTTTACGGCGCAGTGAAGTTGCCGAACCCATGCGCTGTGGACTTGTGTGGCGCGTTGGTTGATTGGCCCAACTGCAGGCACGCGCAGTTGGGCATTTGAATGCGCGTTGATGATTGAGGAATTTCAGGCATGATTCGTCGACTGTTCCGGCTCGTCGCTGTATTTGCCATCGTTGCGCTCTCTCAAGTAAATGCGCAAAACAAGCCTGATGTCCCCCCGCCGTATGACGTGCGCGAGCACTATACGAAGTATGAGTACGCCATCCCCATGCGCGACGGGGTGAAGCTGTTCACCTCGATCTACGTGCCCAAAGACACCTCGCGGACGTTTCCGTTCTTGATGGACCGGACGCCGTACAGCGTGGCGCCGTATGGGGTGGACAACTACAAGACGTTGGTAGGGCCCTCGGAGGCGTTTGAGCGGGCAGGGTATATCTTCGTTTACCAGGACGTGCGCGGGCGCAATATGTCGGAAGGCACATTTCAGGAGATGCGGCCGCACATCGACAAGAAGACGTCGAAAAAGGACGTGGACGACAGCACCGACACCTATGACACCATCGAATGGCTGCTGAAGAACATCCCCAACAACAACGGGCGAGTAGGGATCTGGGGGATCTCATATCCCGGCTTCTTCACGTCGGCGAGCATCATTGATTCGCATCCGGCGCTGAAGGCGGCGTCACCGCAGGCGCCAATGACCGACCTGTTCATGGGAGATGACGCGTACCACGGCGGCGCGTTCATGCTGGCGGCAAATTTCAGCTTCTATAGCGCGTTCAAACCGCAGAATAATCCGGCGCTCCCGCCCAAGGACCGGCGGCCATTCGACTACGAAACATCGAGCGGGTACGACTTCTTTCGCGCGCTGGGGCCGATATCGAATGTCAACGAAAAGTACTTTCATGGCCAGAGCTTCTTGTGGAACGACCAGTCGCAGCATGCCACGTACGACGATTACTGGAAGGTGCGCAACCTGTCGGTGCACATGACGAACATTCACTGCGCAGTGTTGACGGTAGGTGGCTGGTTTGACGCCGAAGACCTGGCCGGGCCGCTGCGGACGTTTCATGCCATCGACAAGTACAACCCCGGCAGCTTTAACGCGCTGGTGGAAGGACCGTGGGTACACGGGGGATGGTCGCGCTACGAAGGACGGCGTTTGGGCTACGTGGATTTCGCGTCCGACACCGGGGAGTATTTTCGCAACCAGATCCAGTTTCCGTTCTTTGAGGCGTTCCTGCGAGGAAACGGGGATGCCAAGCTGCCGAAGGCTTACGTCTTTGAGACGGGAACCAACGTGTGGAGGCAGTACGATGCCTGGCCGCCGAAGAACGCGACAGCAAAGACGCTGTATTTGAATGACAAGGGGCGTCTAAGTTTTGAGCCGGCAGCGGCAACGGGCGAGGCGTTTGACGAGTACGTGAGCGATCCGGCGAAGCCGGTGCCGTTCATCGGATATCCGGCGCTGGCGGTTCCGCAGGAGTACATGGTGTCGGACCAGCGCTTTGCCGCCACGCGCACCGACGTGCTGACCTATCAGACCGAGCCATTGCAGGAGGACGTCACGATCGCCGGGCCGGTATCGCCGAAGTTGTTCGTCTCAACCACGGGGACCGATTCGGATTTCGTGGTGAAACTGATCGACGTGTATCCGGATTATTATCCGGAGCCGGAGCCGGCGAAACCCGAGACTCCGCGGACGGATGTGGGACCTCCCGTGATGAAGATGGCCGGGTTCCAGCAACTGGTGCGGGGCGAGCCGATGCGCGGGAAGTTTCGCAAAAGCTTCGAGAAACCGGAGCCTTTTGTGCCCGGCAAGACGGAAGAAGTTGACTTCGAAATGCCCGACATCGATCACACGTTCCGCCGCGGACATCGCATCATGGTGCAGGTGCAGAGCTCCTGGTTTCCGTTGGCGGACATGAATCCGCAGACGTTCGTCAACATCCCGGATGCGAAGCCGGAGGATTTCAAACCGGCCACGGAGAGAGTGTACCGGTCGCAGAGCGCGCCTTCGGGGATCCAGATGCTGGTGGTGCAGCCGGAAGTGCATTGAAATTAGCACATAAGACGAGGGCCTCGCATGTTTGCGAGGCCCTCGATCGCCGCAAGGAGCTGCAGGCGTTTGCTCCTACGCCTGCGCGGCGAGCCCGCTGTTGGCCATCCAACACGCGGGCGGCGCCGATTTCGCCTTGGGGAGAATGTCGAGATAGATCACGGCGTAACGAAAGGCCATCACGCCAGCGGCGATGACCAGAACGCTAGAGGCCAGCTCTGTCCACTTCGGCACGTAGTGCGCACCCATGGCAGTCTGCAACGCGTTGATGGAGACGTTCAGGCGGTTGACGATGAATCCTGCCACCACTGTGGCGCAGGCCCAGTACAGGCGATCTGGATGATTGCGGATGCTCTCGATGCTGAGGAGGGTAATGGGCATTGCCAGGAAGAGGCCCACTTCGAGCCAGAAGTATCCCGCCTCCGGCGTGAGTTGGAAGGCATAATGCAGCGCGTGGTTGCCCGCCAGGTCGAGCAGGCGGAAGAAGACATAGACAATCAGCAGCATCTGGATCATCCGGGCGCAGTCGTTGAGGATGCTGAAGTCCACACGAACGTTCAGCGACCGCATGCTCAGATAAATGGCCATGACCGTGAGCGCCAGTCCGGCGGGAATCGCCGATAGATAGAAGATGGCGTGCATATAGGACGAGTACCAGAGGGGATGGACCTTGCCTTCTGCAATGAGGTACAAGCCACCGAGGAAGGACTGGTGCATCGAGGACAGCAGCACACCGGCTAGCACGACGCCGATCAGGATGCGATGGTGGTAGTGCAGGATGACCTCGCGGAGTCCGACCCAGGGCAGCTTCTCGATCACTGCGGGTGCGAACTCAAAGGTGAGCACGGTGAAGTACGTCATGATGCAGACGCAGACGTCGAAGAGCACGGAGCGGCTGTTCCACATGACAATGGGATGCCAGAAGCGCCAGGGCAGGCCGATCTCGTAGAGATAGCCGACCATCACGGTGCAGTAGCCGAGGAAAGAAATGAGAATTGACGCGCGCAGGATGGGGCGGTAGCGCTCCATGCCGAGCAGGTAAACCGCCGCGCTGATGCCGAAGCCGGCGGCGGAGAGTCCCACGCCGCACAGCGTTCCCAGGCCGACCCACAGGCCCCAGGGCATCTGGTCTGAGAGATTGGTGCTGGCACGGAAGCCCTCGAAAAACCTGATATAGGTTGCGTACAATCCCGTGACCAGAATGACGCCTACGATGACGCGCCAGAGTGTGAGTTGTGATTTGATTTGCGCGGTCATGGCTAGATCCTTTCATCCTTATTACGGCCCGCGGTGGATTTCTCTGCGGCTTCGGCAAGCGCGACCTCGCGGCGGCGCTGCGTGATCCAGTACAGGGCAGAGAGAATGCTTCCGCCCATGATGACGACTTTGGGTGAATCTCCCATAGCCGCAGCGGTAAGCGTCGGCACTGGCTGATTCCCAGTCGGCACTGGCTTGAAGCCGAGTTTCTCGAACTCTACATCCGAGACGAACAGCACTGAGCCGCCGCCGGCTTCCTGCACGCCGTAAATTCGAGGCACGTAACTTGAGTCGGAGCGAATGCGGTTCCAGGCGTCGGCGATCAGTTCGTCACGATTGCCGAAGATGCTGGCCTGAACCGGGCAGGCTTCAGTGCAGGCGGGCTGGTTGCCGGCCCTCACACGCTCGGAGCATAGGTCGCACTTCTTGACGAACGGCGCCAGCTTGCTCCACTGGTAGCGAGGCACCTGATAGGGGCAGGCTAGCATGCAATAGCGGCAACCGATGCATTTGCCGGCGTCATAGACTACCGGGCCCAGTGCGGTCTTCTTGATGGCGGCGACCGGACAGGCCGATGCGCACGCGGGGTCGTTGCAGTGCATACAGAGCTTACGAACGAACTTGTCGCCACGCGATTCGATTACCGTGAAGGCGGTGTCAGACAATACGGGCTCGGGTTCGGCGTTGAAGCCGTGCAGCTGTTTGCAAGCGGCCTCGCAGCTTCCGCAGCCGATGCACTTCTTGATGTCGATCAACATGGCTTTTTGCTTGGGCATGGCGCTCTCCTTGATCTCCTTAGGTGTTCCGAGCTAGGTCAAGAAGAATTCTTTGACCAGTTGATGCCGCACACTGGCGTTAACCTTAAAGAGCATCCCTTTGATGGGGAGACCCCCGTCTTGGGCGAAAGCCGGGTTGGACTCCGGCATCATCCCGCGCAGACGTATGAGACTGTTCTGCATCCATGCCGGGACGATAGGGCCCTGCAGAAGGTTTTTGGCATTGGTCGAGAGTTCGGGCGCCTTCACCACGCAAACCCAACCATTGCGATAAGGATCGCTGGTGACAAGGCCGGGATCCTTGAGAATTTCATGGTTGATCGAGATGACCACGCCTTCGACAGGCGAGAGCATGTCCACGGTGTGCTCGCCGCTCTTTACGGTACAGAGCTTCTGGCCCTGGCGGACCCATCGGTTCAAGTCCGCGATCTCGATGCCGTCGATCTGACCGAAGAGATCGCCGGCAAAGGCGTCGATACCGACGCGTGCGTTCTGGTGGCCCTCGTCGTGCACCCACGTGTGTCCTAGATGAAAGGCATATTCTTGCGGCACCTGGATGTCAGCCAGGCGCAACATCCTGGGTACTGCGACCTTCTGGAACGACGCGGGCTGTACGGCGACGGCTGGAGTCTCGGGCCGACGGAAGTACATGATGGACAGAATCAAAAGGAAGGTAAGCAGGACGAATAAGATCGACATGAAGCCTCCTCATTTGCTGCGCGATGCGCACCGACGAGTCAAACTCGGCAAACCGGAGCACGAGCCCGATACGTTCCGCCGAGCTTGGCCGGTACCGTTCGCGAGAAGAAGTGCGCTATGCATGGCTTCGTGCTCCACTCCTGCTTATGCACGCGGAGTGCAATTCTCAAGAATGGTTGAATTGTTGATTAGAAAGCTCTTAGGTATTCGATGGCGGGAGTCAAAACGGGAAACCGCTGCGTTCTGCAGGAGCAGGCGTGCGTTTTGCAGTAGTGCAGGATGAAGAGGAGCTGCGGATGCACCCGCCTAAAGGCCGGTTTCCGATCTTCGCAATTCGCGAGCCTTACGGCCCGCGCTTCCACCGTTGAGGATTGGGGGCGCTCTACGAATGCACAATTTCTTAGCGCTCTTCACTTCACTTCGATGTCCCAGATTCCCTCGCAATATTCCTTGATCGACCGGTCGGAAGAGAATTTGCCCATGCGAGCGGCGTTCAGGATGGACATCCGCGACCATCTCTCCTGGTCGCGATACGCCTTAGCGGCCTCGTCTTGACAGTCGATGTAGGACTGGTAATCAGCGAACAGCAGATAGGTGTCGTGCTGCAAGAGAGAATCGAGCAGCGGGCGGAAGAGATCGCGGTCGCCGCGCGAGAACTGGCCGGATGCGACGCTGTCGATGACTTCGTGCAGGAGCGGGTTGGATTGGTAAATGTCCCAGGGACGATATCCCTCGGCGAGGGTAGCGAGGACCCGGTCGGCCGTCAATCCGAAGAGGAAGAAATTGTCTGCGCCGACGCATTCTCTGATTTCGACGTTGGCACCGTCGAGCGTGCCGATGGTGAGGGCGCCGTTCATGGCGAACTTCATGTTGCCGGTGCCGGAGGCCTCCTTCCCGGCGGTGGAAATCTGCTCGCTTAGGTCGGCTGCTGGATAGACACGCTGGCCGAGGCTAACGTCGTAGTCGGGGAGGAACACCACCTGGAGACGGTGTTTTACGTCTGGGTCTTTGTCGACGACCTCGCCGACTGCGTTGATGAACTTGATGATGAGCTTGGCCATAAAGTAGCCCGGGGCAGCCTTGCCACCGAAAATGAACGTACGCGGGATGATGTCGAGGTTGGGATTGCGCTTGAGGCGATGGTAGAGGGTGAGGATGTGCAGCACGTTGAGGTGCTGGCGCTTGTACTCGTGGATGCGCTTGACCTGGGCGTCGAACATGGAGTCGGGATCGACAGTGACGCCCAGTTCCGCCTTGATGTAGTTGGATAGCCGCACCTTTACGTCGCGCTGCACACCGCGCCATTGGGCGCGAAAGGCAAGGTCGTCGGCCAGGGGCTCCAAGCGCTTTAATTCGTCGAGATCCCTGATCCAGCCCGTGCCGATCTTGCTGATCATCAGCGCCGACTGCTCGGGATTGCTCACCGCCAGCCAGCGCCGCGGGGTGACGCCATTGGTCACGTTGATGAACTTGTCGGGCCACAATTCGTAGAAGTCGCGCAGCAGATCGTGCTTGAGAAGCTGCGTGTGGAGTTCGGCGACGCCGTTAACGCGGTGGCTGCCGACGCAGGCGAGATGCGCCATGCGAACGTATTTCTGGTCGTGCTCGTCGATAAGCGACATACGAGCGGCTCGAGCTTCGTCACCGGGGAAACGTTCCCGTACTTCCTTTAGGAACCGTGCGTTGATTTCGTAAATGATTTCCAAGTGACGCGGCAGGAGAGAGCCGAAGAGCGGCACCGGCCAGCGCTCGAGCGCTTCGGGCAGCAAGGTGTGATTGGTGTAGCTGAAGGTGTTGGTGGTGATGCGCCACGCCTGATCCCAGCTCATGCCGTGTTCGTCGAGCAGCAGGCGCATGAGCTCGGCGACCCCGATGGACGGGTGGGTGTCATTGAGCTGGATCGCCCACTCCTCCTGAAATGTGTCCAATTGAAGGCCGAAGCGGTGTTGAAAGCGGATCATGTCCTGCAGCGAGCAGGAGGTGAAGAAATACTGCTGCTGCAGGCGAAGTTCCTTGCCCTGGATTTCCTCGTCGTTGGGATAAAGGACCTTGGAGATGTTTTCGGCGAAGACTTTTTGTGCGACGGCGCCCTGGTAGTCGCCGCTGTTGAAGCGCTCGAAATAGAACGACTCGGTTGCCTCCGACTTCCAGAGCCGAAGGTCGTTGACCACGCCCGAGCGATAGCCCACGATCGGCGTGTCGTAGGGAATTCCCTTCACTACGGAGCGAGGAACCCAGCGAACACGGTACTTTCCCTGCTCGTCGGTCCACGATTCGGTATGACCGCCGAAACCGACATCCACCGAAGCCTGGGGCCGGCGGATTTCCCACGGGTTTCCGTAGCGGAGCCAATAGTCGGTCATTTCGACCTGCCAGCCGTCGCGAATCTGTTGGTGGAACATGCCGAATTCGTAGCGGATGCCGTAGCCGATGGCAGGCACTCCCAGGGTGGCGAGGGAATCGAGATAGCACGCCGCCAACCGCCCCAATCCTCCGTTGCCCAAGCCAGGTTCGCTCTCCTGGGCAACGATCCGGTCGAAGTCGAGGCCGAGTTCCTTCACCGCCTGGCGAAAGGGGCCGTCGAGCCCAAGATTGAGGACGTTGTTGGCCAGGTAGGGCCCCATGAGAAATTCGGCAGAGAGATAGCAGACGACACGCAGCTCTTCGCGCGAGTAGCTCTCCAGCGTCTCAATCCATTGCGCCAAGATACGGTCGCGGGCGGTGTAGGCCACGGCTGTGAAATAGTCGATCTCGGTCGCGACCTGCGGTGTCTTCGCCGCGATGTAATAGAGATTGTCAAGAATGGCGCGCTTGAGGGTCTCGACGCTGGTTCCGGTGCGATCGTCTTCGGTGACCACGGCGGGTGACTGGGGCAGTTCGTCAGGCATGGTTGGCCGTACCTCGGATGTGGGCGTTCCTATCCTAGAAGACGCGATGAACAGGCAACAAGCGAGCACCGCAAAAAAGTGGAAAAATGTGGCATTCATTCATGTGGGTGTAATCAATTCTGCTGCTGCGAGAGCAATGCGCCATCAGCTTACTTCTTGCAGCTTCTTCAGGCGGCGCATGAGCGAGGTGGGATGAATGCCGAGAATGCGCGCGGCGTGGGTCTTGTTCTGTCCGGTGGCATTGAGCACGTTCTGGATGTAACGGTCCTCCAGTTCGTCGAGGGTGACGAACTGGTCCCCGGTGGGCGAGAGGTCGTAGATGGAAAGAGGTTCGTCCCGTGGCGGTGCAGCCTTGTGATCGCGAATTTCTTCAGGCAGATCGGCAGCATCGATCTCCGCCTCTGCGCAGAGGATCATGGTGCGCTCGACGACGTTGCGCAGTTCACGAATGTTGCCCGGCCAGGGGTAAGCCTTGAGAAGTTCGGCTGCCGGCGGCGTGAAACCCAGGAAATTCTTCTTGAGCTCCGTGTTGAACTGGCGCATGAAATCGAGCGCAAGCGGCACGATGTCTTCTTTGCGTTCGCGCAGAGGCGGAATGCAGAGCGGCAGCACGTTGAGGCGGTAGTAGAGGTCTCCGCGAAACTCGCTGCTGGTCACGAGATCCTTGAGAAGCTTGTTGGTGGCCGCAATGATGCGGACATCGGCCTGGATGACCTTGGTGCCGCCGAGACGCATGAAAGTACCTTCTTCCAGGACGCGCAACAACTTGGCTTGCAGGCTGGCTGAGGTATTGCCAATCTCGTCCAGGAAGAGCGTACCGCCGCTGGCTTTTTCGATCAGGCCTTCTTTGCGGCGGCGAGCGTCGGTGAAGGCGCCCGGTTCGTAGCCAAACAGTTCGCTCTCGAGCAGGGTGTCGGGAAGCGCGGCGCAGTTGAGGCTGATCAGCGGCATCTGCGCCCGCGGACTGTTGTAGTGAATCGCCTTGGCGAGAACTTCCTTGCCGGTACCGCTTTCTCCCTGAATGAGGATGGTGGTGCGCTCGCTTTCTGAGGCGCGGCGTGCCATCTCCAGCACTTCGCGCATGGCCGGACATTGCGTCATCACGCGTCCGAAGTCATAAAGCCCCTTGGCCCTTTGCACGGTGTCGCGCACGCGCACGCGCAGGGCCAGCATTTCGGCGGCGCGATGGAGTGTGGTCACCATGTCGGCGATGTGAAAAGGCTTGATGAGATAGTCGTAAGCGCCCAGCTTCATCGCCTCCACGGCGCGATCGACCATGTGGTAGGCGCTCATCATCAGGACCATGGTGGAGGGAGAAGCCACCTTGGCCTGACGGAGAACTTCGATGCCATTGATGCCGGGCAGCACGACGTCGAGCAGCATGAAGTCTGGACGCTCGTCGGAGAGGATCTTGAGCGCTTCTTCTCCGCTCATGGCGAGGAAGACCTCGAAGCCTTCGTCGCCGAGGGCGCGGCCGAGGGTACGCAGGGTCAGTGCCTCGTCATCCACGATTAACACAGAGTAGGGCATGACTAGGCGATGACCTCCTGATATTCAGCGGCGGGTTTGCCGGGTTGGTGGATAGGCAGGGTAACGCGCACCGTGGCGCCTGATCCTTCGGTGCTCTCGACCTGAATGTCACCCCCGTGGCTGCGAATGTAGCTCTGACTGATGCTGAGTCCCAGGCCTGTGCCCTTGCCGCGCTTGGTGGTGAAGAACGGCTCGAAGACGTGCGGCAGGATGTCGGCGGGGATACCGCTGCCGGAATCGCTCACGCGCAGTTCGACGACGCTGGCAGACTGCTCCAACTCGGCGGCGATGGTGATGCTGCCGCCGGGTGCAGTGGCCTGCGCTGCGTTCAGCATGAGGTTCATTAGAATTTGCGACAACTGGTTGACGTCGGCGGTGATGAGCGGAAGATCGAGCGGCACCAGGTTGGTGATTGTAAGATGGCGGAACATGGGCTGGTGCTCGACAAACCTCAGGGTTTCAGCCACTAGCCGGAACAAACTGATCTTGCCCAGCACCAGCGGCCCAGGCCGCGCGTAGTCCAGCAGGCCCCGCACCGCCGAGGAGATGCGTTTGGCGCTTTCGATGCACTGCTCGACCTCCATACGCTGCTCACCGGTGGTGTGCCTGCTTTCCAACTCGAGGTGCGATAGGATGCCGAGCAGCGGATTGTTGATCTCGTGAGCTGCGCCCAAAGCGAGCTGCGCCAGCGAAGCGTACTTCTCGTACTCCGCAAGTTGCGCTTCGAACTGAAGCTTCTCCTTGGCCAGTTCTCGCTCTTCTTCGAGGCGGCGTACCAATTCCTGTTGCGCAAGATTGCGTTCGTATTCGCGATGCCCGGCCAGTTCGCTTGCCCGCAGTAACTCTCGTCGCACAACCCTAAGGCGCTGACGTGCGACGAAGGCAGCAACAATCAGGAGAAGTATTCCGATTGAAAAACCAAACAGGAAATTGTTCTGCGCAGGCGGCGAGTTTTCCGCGGTGATTGCATTTGCGGGCGTTGAGACCGCAAGGGAAACCGTCCCACATACAAGGAAAGACATGGCGATCTTCGCCCAGGCATATTTCGGCCCATGCCCTTCCGTTTGCGACTGCGGCATTCAGCTCTCCTTTTAGACCATCGCGCTTCTAATCAGGAAGAGCAGTGATTCGAGTCACTTACCCGTCGACTCAACATCACAACCCCGCGTGATAGTAAGGGGAGAGCGATGGATGGCATCACCTTACGTTGCCGCCGACAATGGTTTGCACCACTTCGCCCGCTGGAGTAAATACCGTAATGTCAGCGTCGGCTCCAACTGAAAGACTTCCCTTGCGCTTGTCGAGGCCAAGTACTCTCGCAGGATTGATGGTCGCCATACGCAGCGCGTGCTGCAGGCTGATGCCCGCAAACTTCATCGTGTTGCCAACGGCGCAATCGAGAGTCAGCACGCTGCCGGCCAATCTGCCATTGAACTCGCAGCGTCCCTCGTGCACCTGCACTTCAAAACCGCCAAGCGCGTAGGTTCCGTCGGGCATGCCAGTGGCGCTGATGGCGTCGGTGATGAGGACGGCCCGGTCGATGCCTTTGGCGCGGACAAAGAGATCGACGACAAGAGGATCGATGTGAATTCCGTCAACGATGATGTCGGCAGTGAGTGAGTGGTCGGTCAGCACCGCACCGAGTAATCCGGGATCGCGATGGTCGAGCGGGCGCATCGCGTTAAAGGTATGAGTAGCGTGGCTGGCGCCCGCGCTGATTCCAGCTCGCGCCTGCGCGAGTTCGGCATCGGAGTGGCCCAGGCTCACGCAAACCCCGCGCCGCGCGGCGTCAGAGATCAGGTCGATCGCACCTTCGATCTCCGGGGCGATGGTCATCACGCTGACGTGTCCATTCGCCGCCTGCCACATACGCTCGAATAACGGGCGCGATGCCGGCTGCAACAGCTCCGGCGGATGAACTCCACGCTTGGCGTGGCTCAGGAACGGGCCTTCGAGGTGCACTCCCAGCGGCCGCGCGCGTGAGCCATCGCCGTCGCCCCTGGCAGCCCGTTCCACGGCTTTGCCGAGTCCGTCGAGGGAGCGCAGCGTTGCATCAATCGGCGCCGTGACGGTTGTTGGACAGTAGCCGGTGACGCCGTGCTTTGTCATCAGTCGTTCGATCGCAGCGAGGCTCTCGTCGGAGCCCTCCATGAGGTCGTGTCCGGCGCCGCCGTGGATGTGAATGTCGATCAACCCGGGGGCCAGAATCGCGTCACCGTAATCGACGACGAGCACGTTTGCGGGGACGGAAACGTCGGCGCGCGCGCCGACCGCCGCGATGACGCCGTCATCCAGTAACAGAGCCGCATCGTTCACTGCGTCGAGTGGAGTAAACAAGTGCCGAGCCAGCAGAAGGGTCGCCAAGTTCGAACCTCGCGAAAGGGCCAGCGCACACACAAAAGCGTTTTCGTGTTGTGTGAGATTGCAGGATAAGTGTACGTCTTCGCCGCCGATTGCCCAACCGTTCGGCTGCGGTTAACTCTGTTATACTGAGCGTTGGCGCGATCCCGTGACGCTAATGCCTGTGCGCGCCTGGCCCGTCCGCCATATAGGACGGGGTGAGGCACCAACATCGGGGAGTGGCTCAGCCTGGTAGAGCACCTGGTTCGGGACCAGGGGGTCGGAGGTTCAAATCCTCTCTCCCCGACCAATCTTTTCAAGGCGTTAAAAGCCTGTTTCAGCCTGCCTAAATTCCGCTGTACATCACAATGTAGATAGGCAAATCCGCGGAGATTTGCGCGCGGGTGTTCCTATTGGAGTCACGCCGGATGCGCTGATGGAGTTTTCCCCCAGGGCGCCGCTTGACATCGGATCCATTTGTTGGCTTCCTCTTTGGGCCTCATCGGCGTCGGGACGGTTCGGACGCGACCACCTTTGCCAGTCAGATCGACACACGGCCAGCGTTCTTGACGGGCTTTGATATCCGCGATGTCCGATGTCCGAAGAAATCAGCCCCCGCGGCGGAGTCCAAAGCCCAGAAGGATGGCGATCATAGTGCAGTCCGCATTTCCGTGAAGTGTCTCGTCATCGGCGCCCTCAAGCGAACACCCAGAGGGTTTGAGATCCAACCGGTCGACGAGCCGCCGTCCCAACTGCTTTACTCCATTGACCCTCCGGATTCCAGCCGCCCGATTCGGACTTCGCAACCGCGCATCAGCCGCCTCGAAGGCAAGGCGCCACCCAGCGGCCAGACTCTGATTGGTCGCCGCAGCCGCTCAATTGAGGCTCTCAAAGTACAGTCGAAATCGCAGGACAGCGCTCCGATTCAATGCAAGGCTGCGTTTCGAGGAATACCAGTAGATGAATTGAAACAATAAGGTCGGCGAGAGCTGGTTGGGCAGAGGCCATCCGATACTTTTGACCTGGGATAGAGATCCGACAGAAGAAGTACAGCCTTCCGATGGATCGATTTGATTTTCTTGCTGGCTTTGCGCAAAAGAACACCAACCATATTACAAGTATCGCAATAAGACACGTGATGCACGATCTTCCGAACGCCATTTGTGGAAAAGAGAGCATTCATAGCTTGGCGATTTCTCATCAACAGAGGTTGACGACGCGGTCAACTCCCGGGTTGCTGACAACCCGCCGGTTGGCCGGGAAAATGACGGGGTGCCGACCGCACGCTGCTGACATCCGAGAGAGTTAGCGACCAAGGTGCGCGGCGCGAGGGTCGGAATAGCGACCTCGATTGCCGCAACCTGCCACCATGGCGCAGCTAGCGTCTCTCGCCGCATCGCAGGCCTCGGCTCGTCGGAACCGGAGTGGCTTCACTTGACTTGCGGCGAAACAACAAAGGGCGCTCCGCAGAGCGCCCTTGCTGCTGTACAGCGGGCTGACGGCGACTGACCCCGATTCCCCGATCGCCGTCAGCGTGGTTAAAAGCTGAGCCGCAGACCAAACTGAATCTGCCGCTGATAGGCCGACGTGGCACTCGTCACGGAGCCCGGAAGCGATCCGAAACCAGCAGCATTGCTGGTGTCGAGGTAATCGCCAGACGGATCGCCGAATTGGTCGTGGTTGAAGAAGTTGGTGAACACCACCTGGAACTCGGTGCTGAAGCGTTCTGTGATCTTGAACATCTTCTTCACGCTCAGGTCGACGTTCCAGTAGGGCATGCCGCGATAGACGCCGAAGCCTCCCTGGCGTGTGTCGAGTCCAAGGATGGGCTGGCGGATGTTGTTGAATGCCGCCGCCGGGTCAGCGAACAAATTGGCGCCGCCCAAGCCTGACGTGCCGATGCCATTGCCAGTGACAAAGTGACGCGAGCCTTGGCCGAGGTTGGCGGGACTGAGAGGTATGGCGTTCTCCGAAACTCCGTAGCCGAAAAAGTTCGAGGAGTCGCCCTCGCCGAAGGCCTGGCCGCCACCGTTGATCGTGCCAAGGGTGATTGGCAGGGCGCTGCCGGCGGTGAACACAGGAGCAATCGTCCAGCCGCCAAGCAGATGACTTACCAGACCCGACTGCGACTTGTACCAGTGAGGTTGATAGACGAAGAACAGGTTATAGATAAACCGGCGGTCGAAGGCCTGGTAACCGTAGCCCGTCCGAAGGTTGAAGGGATCCGGCGCCGTGGCAGCGCTGGTCGCCTGAACTTCGGAACCAGTCCCCAATGCCTTGGACCAGGTGAAATTCGACTGCATGGTTACACCGTGCCAGTCCTGCGACTTCAGGGTGATGAACAGGGCGTTGTAGTTGCCGTAGCCGATGCTGGCGTTCATGCCCACGCCGGAAGTCAACTGGCCCTGGCAGCCGATCTCGGATCCGGTCGGGCAGTTGAGCGGAGTGTTCATCATGCTACGTGGGAAGTTGAAGCCGCCGGCGTCCAGATCGCTGTACAAACTCCAGACATTGGCAATGCCCAGGTTTCCGGTGCCATTCTTGCCCACGCCCTCTTTGTCGAGCACGGCCTGGGTGCAGTTGGCGTACCCGTTGCAATATCCGGTACCCGACAGCGCCGCTTCGAAGAACGGTTGCGGAGCAACGGCTGCCGGGTTGCCGATACAGTTTCCGCCGCCCAGATTGTTAACGCTTCCGTTACCGCAGTACCCGACCACGGCATTGGCGTAGGCCTTGGCAAAGGTCTGGCCTCCCATAGTCATCATGTCAGGCACAGCGTTGAGGTTGATCGGCAAGTACTCGTTGTGGATGAGCCGTCCGATGTAACCAACCTCCAAGCTCAACTTTTTGTTGAGCTGGCGCGCGAACGTGACGGTGAAGGTGTCCACGTTGTTAGGCTTGAAGTTCGGGTCGAGTGCTTCGCCCGCGCCGGCGGCAATCCCGTTTACGCCGGGATAGAGCGGTTGAGGAAGAGTCTGGGCCGCAGCCGGCAATGGAGCTACCAGGCCGTCCGAACCAACCCGGAACGCGTTAGTCGGACTCGGTGACGCGGTACCGCAAGTGCCATTGGACAGCGCATTGAAGCACTGCACTGGCTGGATGAGGCCGGTGCCCAACAACGGAACCAGTACCAGGTCCACGCCATTGAGACGGCCATAGGTGCGGCCGTAGCCGCCACGAAGCACGGTTCTGCCGTCACCGAAGATGTCCCAGGCTGCAGCGATGCGCGGGCTCCACTCTCCATAGAACGGGTTGTAAGGATACTTGGAAGGATGGGCGGTGTTCCCTACCAGCGAGAAACCGACCTGAGGATTGAATACCTGTCCCTGCAGAGCGGCTGCCGAACGGGCATTCAAGTACTGTTCCGTGCTGATCGGGTTGTTGTCCGGACCGACGAAAATGACCTGCTTGCCGGTGTCTTCGGTCGGAGGCATCTCCAGTGTCCAGCCCAGACCGAAGGTTAGAGTAAACCGTGGAGTCATGCGCCAGGTGTCGCTTCCGTAGAAGTTGTAGTACGGGATAGTGACCTTATCCTGCGCCGGCGTGAGCGGCGGATTCAGCGCCAGATCGCTGCCGCTGCGGGTATAGGCAATCTGCGAAATCGACACGATACCCAGCAGGGCGGCGTAGTCGCGGCCCCAGTTCCTGGTGGACGCCACGTTCGCGGGAACGTATCCGCTCATATCGATACCCGCGCCGCTCGTTGTACCTAGCTGGTACACGGGGTAGTAGTTGATGCCGCCGCCGTTGTCGGTGCGCTGGTGCCAGTTGAAGTTGTGCTGGTACATGCCGCCGAACTGGATCATGTGCTTGCCATGCAGCCAGGTGGCGTCATCGCGAATCATGTTGTCCTGGCCGTCCCAGAAACGGGTTCGCGTCTGTTGTGTGTTCACGTTAAAGGGCTGGACTGGTCCCTGGTTTGGAGTGTTGGTCTCGCCGAAGGGCTCCAGTGCCCCACCGAGACCGGCAAGTTGCGGAGGTGCTCCAGCCCTGCCCCACGCCCACCAATTGCGCAAGTAGCTGTATCGGATGTCGTTGGTCCAAGTGTTGGACAAGTTGCCGGTCAGGCCCACCACTAGAAACCATGGCTGCTGCGGATTATTGGAGAGGGACCGCGGTACACCCAACGTGTCCCCCGGGAAGAAGCCTCCAATGTCCACCTGCTGATTGCTGGCACTGGTGAGGTTGTAATAGCGATAGCTGCTCATAAGGTGCCACTTGTCACCGAAGTCGTGGTCGAGCCGAGCGACGCCGAAATTGGAGGACTGCGGAATAGCCATGTTGGCCGTGAACCCCACTACGTTCAGGCCGTCGCAGCGGGACTGACTACACCCAGTCTCGTTTGATAGAGGCACGTACTTGTTCCACAGTTGCTGAACGAGAGGATTGATTCCGATGCCTCGCGGATCGCAGGGTCCGGCGGGACACTGCGCGGGATTGTAAGTGACCCCGTTGAAGGTCACGGGCGTGGGGTTGAGGTTATAGACCTGCAACACGCCATTGGCATCGGCGAACTGCAACAACCCGAGACGCATCGCCGCCGATGGTACGGCCTTCTCGATGGTGGTCGATTGCGGAAAACGGAAGCCCTCATAGTTGGCGAAGAAATAGGTCTTGCCGCCCAGAATCTTCTTGGGGATGATCGGGCCGCCGACCGCACCGCCGAAGCGATTGTAGTGGAAGCTGGGATTGGGGATGCCGCTGTAATTGTTCTGCCAGGTGTTGGCGTTCAGATTGTTGTCAAGGTAGTACTCGTACCCTGTGCCATGCCACTGGTCACTGCCGCGCTTGGTGACTATCTGCACCTGCGCTCCAGCGGAACTGTTGAAGTCGACACCCATTCCAGCGACGTTCACTTTGAACTCTTCCACGCTGTCGGCCGGGGTCGGCATGACGCCCGTGGCGCCGGCTGCCACACCGTTGCTCTGGTTTGCAGCTCCACCCGTGGGATCGCCTGCGTAGCTGGGCGTGTACACGCTCATACTGCCGTCCATGTCGTTGGTGTTTTCGCCGCCATCGAGCTGAAAGGAACTCTGGTCCACTGCCGCGCCCGCCACGCTGCCATCCGGACTGATGCCTGACTGCAACGTCAAAAAGGTACTCGTGTCACGGGCAATTGTGGGGAGCGATTCGAGCGCAAGACCGGAAACCTGGTTGCCGACGGTGGCGTTCAGAGTTTGCAATTCGAGACCCGAGGCAGCCACTTCCACCGTCTGGGTATCGGAGCCGACCTTCAGGGTAACGTTTTCTGTGGACACCATGCCTACCGCGACGACGTCGTTCGGAATCGAAACCTTCTGGAACCCAGTTTTGCTGACAGTGATGTCATAGGTACCTGGCGGAAGGTTTACGAAGACATACCGTCCGGCCGAATTGGTGGTGATGGTCCGCATCTCTTTTGTGGCATTGTCTCTGACGGTTACGGTTGCGTCGGGAACCACTGCATTACTTTGGTCGGTCACAAGGCCCGTGATGGTACCCATCGACGTAGTTTGAGCCGACGCTGGAGCTACCGCACAGCAAAGCAACAAGGCCAGGATTGTGGAGATTGAAACGCCGGACCACAGGAGTCGAACGCGTGTCATCACTTCCCCCTCTTCGAGTTTTGCAGGCTCTGAAAACGAATCGTCGGCGATGCCGAACCAAAATCACGGCTGGTGGACTTAACAGAGCAATGCGGCTGCCATTCGACCTCGAATTGGGCGCGGTGAGGCGAACGCATTGGGTTCTGTTGCGAACAGTGGAACTTGGACGACGAGCCGCCTCTACAATTGACTAAGAGTTTCCAGCGGTTGAGGGCGCGAGTTGGAATGCGAGGTGATTCGTCACAACACGAGCATCGAATCAATTTTGATCACGGGACGAAGGTTAACCAGAACAGTGAGTGTTGGGCAGTGGATACTCCATGAGAAGCCAATCATCTAAGCGTTAAGGTGCGGTGATGCCGTGAAGTGCCTGCCCGTGTATGGTCTGGCATCGACTCTAGGCGCTTAGGCGGTTATAGCTCGCAACGGTATCCACTTCCTCGCGGTAGTTGGGACCCACAGGAATCTCAGCACCATTACTCAGGAGCACGGCCATTGCGGTACCTTCTCTCCGGAGAACACTCGTTACGTGTGCGCGGTTGACAATGAACGAGCGGTGGATCCGGGTAAACTGTGCCGGATCGAGTTTGGATGTCATGCCCGACATCGTGTCCCGGATTTCGTGCACATCTGCGTAAGTATGAAGACGCACATAATTGCCATCGGCAGCCATGAATACCACATTTTCGGCAGGTATTTCCGCGGTTCCGCCGTCTTCCACCCGAACCGCCGTCAGGAACCGTTGAACACCCCTCGAAAAGTCCATATACCGGCCCAGCAAGGTGGAAAGCCCGTCCAACTTTCGCCGGTATATTTCGGTACGGACTCGCTCCATTGCCTCTCGTAGAGATCCGGAATCGACAGGAAGGTCGAGCGTCGCGAAAGCAGCAGCGAGGGATCCGCCGTGCTTTGTTCGCAACCCAATCACGACTGGAAATTCCGCATCGCTCGCAAACTCCTGCGATGCTGAAGGCACACAGGTGGTCCTCGTCATGAGCAATTCGGGTAGGTGGGTATCCAGCAGTATCAGACATTCATCCCAATCACCTGATGCGCCGACCAATTGGAATCCAGTCATTTGATCCAACCCACACTGTAATCCGTCACGGTAGTCTGCATGTGGCTCGAGGACGACAACCCTCATCGCTCCGTGATTGGATTCCGGCTTTTGTGTCAAATGAGGTACCGTTGCGCTGCCCATTTCTGTCCCCCAATAGATTCAGTAGTGTCGAACTTGCCCCTTAGGCGCGCTGGAGATAGCGTCGCTAGCACAGGAAACGGCGAGTTGGGATGAGCATACGAGCTATTGGATTGGACGCAAGTGCTTATGGGACGCTTACACCAAGCTGAGGGGTGCTCCCACGGAACTCCATGGGCACGTTTTTTCGGGCCGCTGCATGGGAACAAATTCAGCCAGTTTACGTAACTCATGCATGACAAATCTGCGACAGGTGCGTCTAAGCCAGCACATCGAGCTTGGTGACGAATTTCTGTTGTTGGGTCGACCCCAGGGGAGAAACGGGGCATGGGGATACAAACCATCGACACGCTTATCGTCGACGATGAGGTACTAGCTCGCAAGAAACTTTGTGTTCTGCTGGACCGGGACCCAGACTTCCGCATCGTTGGCGAGTGTGCAACCGCGAGTGAGGCCATTCGCGCGCTGCAACAATTGCGGCCCGCGTTGATGTTCCTGGACATCCAAATGCCCGATGAAGACGGCTTCCGCGTCATCAACGCCATCGGGCCCGACGCGCGGCCCAAAATCATATTTACCACCGCATACGACAACTACGCGATCCAGGCGTTCGACGCCGAGGCCGTGGACTACCTGTTGAAGCCGTTCGACGAAGAGCGGTTTGCCCGCGCCGTGAAACGCGCCAAAAGCGAAATCCTGGCGGACCTGGCGCACCGCGCGACCGCTGGGGACGAAGGGGCGGCGGTGCGTTCCAATCATTCGCCGGAACGCTTCGTGGTGAAATCAGAGGGACGAATTCTCTTCTTCACGACCGATGAGATCGACTGGATTGAGGCCGCATCCAACTACGTGAAGCTGTACAGCAATGGCAAGGGCCATCTGGTGCGGCACACGATGAACGAGATGGAGCACAAGCTCGATCCCCGGCAATTCCTTCGCATCCATCGTTCGATCATCGTGAACGTCAAGAAGATCCGCGGAGTGCAGCCGTGCAACAGCGGCGAATTCATCGTGACGCTTGTGAACGGGAAAGAACTTCCATCCAGCCGCGGTTATCGCGGCAATCTGGGTTCGCTGCTGAAGTCCGCGCTATAGGCCCGTTAGCGAAGTCCGTGAATGGCTTCGAGGTCAAAAACCACCGGGACCTGTCCCACACTGAACGGAATCTGGACGCTGACGATGGTTCCTCGGCCGGGAGCACTGTGAATGTCGAGACGTTGGCGTTCGCCATAGAAGACCCGTAGCCGCTCCCGTGTCGCATTCAAGCCCAAACCGTGCTTGGCATTCCATTCAGGATTGGGCGAAAAACCAGGACCGTTGTCGCCCACTTCGAGGTGCAGCTCATCGTCCCGGCGGAACGAGTTGATCCAGACTCCTCCCCCTTCGGCACGCCGCGATGCACCGTGGCGGATGGCATTTTCCACCAAGGGTTGCAAGAGCAGATGCGGCACACGTGCATCCAGAGTTTCGGGCTCCACATCGCACTGCACCCGGAGCCGCTCACCGAAACGCATCTTCTCGATTTCCAGGTAGCCGTTCACGAACTGCATTTCGCGGTTCAGGGTCGTTTCCTGCACGGTGTTGTTCTCCAAGCTCATCCGCAACAGGTCGCTGAGGCGTACCAGCATGGTGTCGGCAGCCTGCACATTGGTAAGCATCAGCGTTGAAATAGAGTGCAGCGTGTTAAACAGAAAGTGAGGCTGCAACTGGCTCTTCAGCGCCCTGAGCTGCGCCTGTGCCAATCGAGTCTCCAGTTGCGACGCCCGCAACTCGCGGTCGCGGAACTCACCGTAGTACCACAGAGCATGACCAATGGCTACTACCGGCAGGTACACGTAGAAGCAAACGTCAGGAAGGCCGTAGAGAAGCAGCCGTCCGAACAGCGACCAGCCCACCGGAAATGCTTGCTTGGTCATCGGGTCGACCACCGGATAAACCAGCATGCGGAGCAGCGCATGTCCCGTGATGAAGACGACTGCGCCCGCGCAGTACTGCAGGCTGCGCCGAGGCCAGTTGGAGCGCTCGATGGGATAGCGAAGGCTGAGTTGCAGAACAATCGGCGTGAAGGTGGCAAAGATCAGATTGTTGACCAGCGGAATCCGTAGCTCTTCCCAGAAGCTGGCCGACGGCTTCCAAAAGAGAAGATTGAACCGGTACATGGAAAATGCGCTCATGAGAGCAATGAAGGTCCATACTCCATAGCTCACAAGCCAGACTTTCCAAGCCGACTTAGGTCCGCGAAATTGCATTAGCCTCCTGCTGCCATGTTGTTTTGAGGACGCCGCATCGCTATTTCGAAGGTCGGCAGCGGTGGAACCCATCGGGGCGCGATCGTTTGACATGCCGGAAAGGTATTAGAACACGCCATTCATGGAATGCCATCGCAATTCGTCCCCATTGCGTTGGCACTCGCACCACATACGATACGCTTGAACACACCTGCTGCGAGTCGTCCCACTATTCAATGCAGTGCCAGCCACGATGAAGCACTCAGCGACGCTGACTTGGCTTGCATTGGGGTGAGCCGGACGAGGAGGGTCTCCGGCGCAGGACCAGGTTGCATGCCACGTTGTCGCGCAATTTCGAACCACGTCACGGCTGCTACCCAATCAGCGTCGGGTGCTTGCGAGTCAGACAGCACGATTGCCAGGTTGAGCGCCGCGTGGGGATCGCCAAGGTCTGCCGTGGCGTCGCGAGCCATGAAATCTGCTGCAACCGGGGTGCATGGAAAATTCCTTCGAATTGGCACCCGATGCGTCCGAGTGCAGCGCGACAGCGATGGTTATGCACGTGGGCGTGAAAAGATACGAGCAGCACCTGCCAGGTTTCGACGGCATACGTCAGCATCAACAGATTAGCTGCGATGCTACGGCAGTCCGGATCGCCGGCCGGACCAGCCAGAAGTAGCCAATCCGCCGGCGTCGCGCATGCTGTGGCGGTGTAACGGGCAGCACTGCGGCCAAGCCCATCGCATCCGCGACGAAGAAGCTCGTCGTCCTCTTCCCCGGCGCATCTCAGCTCTACCCCATAAGAACTCCTGGAGGACAGCGTAGAGAGAATCGCGCCCGAGCTCGGCACGCGGCAATTTACCGAACGTGGTCGACGACAAGCACCATGTCGCGGTGGCAGAAGGCCCGCCTATGTCCATGCTGAGCTGAATAGTGGCCGGATAATGTTCGCTTTCGGTCACAGCAAGGGCTCGAGAGTCAATCGCTTGGCCGAAAGCCGGGCAGTTCCAGACCAAAGACCCGCAACAATTTGCCACCCCCGCGCAACCAAGACAACGAGGATAATGGGACGATTCCCTGCGGAAGTTGTTGATCTACTTGGTGGCGGCGGCTGGACTCGAACCAGCGACCTACGGATTATGAGACCGTCGCTCTAACCACCTGAGCTACACCGCCAACGGTCGGATGCGGCACATCCTCTGCCGCCCCAAAAGGTCGGATACTGACGCGCTGTTCCGCAATCGCAAACAGCGCCCACACGAAAGGCCGGACATGACTGCGTCCAGCCCACTTCTCATACTAGAGTCGGTCTTTCCCTCTGTCAATTCGCCAAGCGGCGCGCGGGCGATGCTTCGGCGGCGCGGGTGCTCTCGGTTGCCAGATAAAGGCCCATAAAGTTGAGCGGCACCAGCACCACAATCAATACGATCAGCAATCTCTCCAGAGATACCCGTACTTCAAATCTGCTGGATGCCACAAGTACCTCCTCTCACCTCCAACGTGCCGGCAGGGCTCTTTCACTGCTCCCGCCAGTCTGCAGTATTGTCGGGGCCCATTTACCCGGTCACGATCGGACAAGGTTGCGGACTGTCGCTAGTGTCCTGTGGCCAGCCACGCCGCCATCACCGCCAGGATCAGCGCTGTGGCAAGCATCGCGAAAAAGAGCCCGAACGCGCCCGCCGGAAAAACCGTCTTCGGTTGCATTGAACGGAACCGCATTACCTCCTCCTTGCCTCGGGGGCCCTGTGGTCGTGAGCATCCGTACACCGCAATCGTGCTGAGTCTCCGGCCTCGCCGTTGCGGCAAGTTGCCGGGCAAGAGCTGTGGAGAACTTGACGCCGGACGCGATGCGGGTTGCGGGGTTGGTCCGGCGCGACGGTGTGCGGAGGTCTGTAATGCCGGCAGCCCTGCGCTTGCGGGTCCGGATGGTTCCGGGGCGCGGGGTTCGCGCAGGGAGAGAACGTGGTCGCAACGGAATTGCGGCTTCGCGTTGCTGGCGTGGTTGTTCGACTCGCGGACACAGGGCACCCCTCGGCGAGCCAATTCTTCCACTTTCAACTTATACGTGGGACAGGGCGCCGTCAGTGATAACCGTCACCGTTCCTGCGCCAAACGCGTCTATCAGGACGCCGGCAGTTGGTAACTGCGGAAACCCGGCTACTGCTTTCTCATCGCCGCGGCGTGACTCCGCCGGATTTCTGGCCTGCCCACCACACCAAATCCGGCCTTTGCAGCCGCGTCCAACTCTGCCTCAAACGCCGTTCCGCTTACGTGCCCTTTGGGCTCGGCCACCAGCAGGCCCGCACCGGACTTGCTCACCTCAGCCACCTCGGAGAAAAAGCGCTCGTGATTGGGGAATTCATGCACCACATAAAACGCTGCAGTGAAGTCCACCGCGCCCTTGAGATCGCTCAAGCCCATTGAGTCCGCCGAAGCCACCCGCACATCCGCCCGGCCATCGACTCCGGCTTTAGCGAGCCGCCGCTTCAACTTGTTGATCATTCTTGGCTGAACGTCCACCGCCACCACTCGCCCCGACGGCCCTACCAGGTGTGCCAGGTCCAGCGTGAAGAAGCCCATGCCCGGCCCCGGCTCAAGCACCGTCATTCCCTCATGCACATAGGGCGCGAGGATGACCCGCGGATCCTGACGCCATCGCCGCAGCGGGTTGAGCAGCCAATACCCCAGCCACCAGGGACACACGCGATGCTTCATCGTCCACTATCGCAGCACAACGGTGACACCGTGCGCAAGGACATGCGGCTGCTTACGCCGACTTCATCCCTGCCCTTTTCAGGATCGTCATCATCGGGCACCAATTGGTGAACGCCGACTGGAACAGGTTCAGCCCGACGAACGCCGTGAACAGGTACCAGTAAGGCGAGACGTAGTAACCAAGAGCAAGCGAGAGCATGACAAACGCCCCCGCGATCATGCGCAATGCGCGTTCTACGGTCATGGATGTACCTCCGAGAGTTCCGGCGCGCATTCCAGAGTCGGCGCCGGTGGTAGTTTGCGTTTTTCCACCATGTAATACAAAACCGGTACAGTCATGCGCGACAGAAACGTCGATGCCACTTCGCCCGCCATCAGGGACAGGGCCAACCCTTGAAAGATTGGGTCAAACAATATAACACTGGCGCCCACGACCACGGCAGCCGCAGTCAAAAGCATCGGCCGAAAGCGCACTGCGCCAGCATCCACCACCGCCTGCTCCAGCGGCATTCCCTGCTCGCGCCGCAGCTCGATGAAATCCACCAGGATGATCGAGTTGCGCACGATGATGCCCGCGCCCGCAATGAACCCAATCATCGATGTCGCCGTGAAAAACGCGCCCATCAGCATGTGCGCCGGCAGAATGCCCACCAGCGTCAGCGGAATCGGCGCCATGATCACGAGCGGTGTGATGAACGAGCGGAACCAGCCGACCACCAAAACGTAGATCAACACCAGCACCGCGGCAAACGCTAATCCCAGATCGCGGAAGACTTCGATGGTGATGTGCCACTCGCCGTCCCACTTCATCGTAAGCCGGTCGGTCTCGGTCGGCATGGTCGCGTTGTAGCGTTTGATGGCATAGCCCTGCGGCGTTTTCAGCTTGTCGATCGCCTTGTTCATTTCCATGATGGCGTACACCGGACTCTCCACCTCGCCCGCCACGTCACCTAGCACATACACCACCGGCCGCATGTTCTTTTCGTAGCGCGTGACGTCGATGGTTTCCTTCTTGACGTCCGTAACCTCGGCAATCGATACCTGGCCTCCGCTCGCCGTCGGCAACCGCATCGACGTCAGCGACTCGATCGCCGAGCGTCCCGGCCTATCGAGCTGTACGCGAATCGGTACGTCCTCGCGGGCCTTGGGATCATGCAACAGTCCTGCCGTCGCCCCATTCAGCCCCATCTGGATCGTCTGCGTCACCGCCGCCGCTGACACTCCATTCAACGCAGCCTTGTCCAGATCAACCACCACGTCGTATTTGGTCTGCGGGTCTTCCACGTACCAGTCCACATCCACGACCCCCGGCGTCGTTTCGAAAACCTTCTTGATCTGCCGCGCCAGTTCCATCTGTTGCTGGTAATCCGGCCCGTACACTTCCGCAACCAGCGTCTCCAGCACTGGAGGCCCGGGCGGCACCTCGGCCACCTTCAGCCGCGCGCCGTACTTGCTGCCGATGGCCACAAGCCCGGGACGCAGCCGCTTGGCGATCTGGTGGCTCTGCGCGCTGCGCTCATGTCGGTTCAGCAAGTTGACCTGAATATCAGCCTGGTTGGCGCCGTGCCGCAGAAAATAATGCCGCACCAATCCGTTGAAGTTGTACGGCCCCGACGTGCCCGAATAGATCTGGTAGTTCGTCACCTCTTGCTGCTTGCCCAGGTACTGCCCCAATTCCTGAGCGACGCGCGTGGTCTGCTCCAGCGGAGTGCCGTTGGGCATGTCGATGATGACCTGGAACTCGCTCTTGTTGTCGAACGGCAGCATCTTCACCTTGACCAGCTTGAAAGCCACCAGCGAGCATGCAAGCAGTAGCATGACCACGATGCTCCCGAGGAAGATCCACCGTCGCGGCGCGCTGTCCAGGAGTGGATTCATGATTCTCCGGTAGAGCTTTGTGGTCCAACCCTCCTTCTCGTGCGCATCCGTCACGCGCTCGGCGTAGTGATGCAGCAGCCGCATGGCCGACCACGGCGACACCACAAATGCCACCACCAGCGAAAACAGCATCGCCGCCGACGCACCCACCGGAATCGGACGCATGTACGGCCCCATCAGCCCGCGCACGAACGCCATCGGCAGGATGGCCGCGATCACCGTGAAGGTTGCGAGAATCGTGGGGTTGCCGACCTCGTCCACCGCCTCGATTGCGATCGCGCTCAGGTTGCGTCCGCAGTTCTGCGGCATGCGGAAGTGCCGCACGATGTTCTCGACGACGACAATCGCGTCATCCACCAGAATTCCGATGGAAAAAATCAGCGCAAACAGCGTCACGCGGTTCAGCGTGTAGCCAAACATGTAGAAAATGAAAAGCGTGAGCGCCAGCGTCACCGGAATCGCGATCAGTACCACGCCCGATTCGCGCCAACCCAACGCCAGCGCAATCAGCAGTGTCACCGACAGCGTCGCGATCAGCAGGTGTTCCAGCAGTTCATTCGACTTGTCCTTCGCTGTCTCGCCGTAGTTGCGCGTGATAGTGACGTTCAAGTCCGCCGGCAGCAGATAGCCACGTAACGATTCGATCTTCTTCTCGGCTGCCTCCGTGATGTCGGTCGCGTTCGTGCCTTTGCGCTTGGCGAGCGTGATGGTCACCGCCGGATGGTCCGCGCTCACTCCCCTCTTGTCTCCCGCGCCGTTCGCATAAAGAACGTAGTCCTCCGGCTCCGATGGCCCGTCCTTGATCGATGCCGCCACATCGCGCAGATATACAGGATGGCCCGCGTGAACCCCCACCACAATCTGTTGCAGGTCCGCCGCGGTCCCTAGAAAACGTCCGGCTTCCACCGCGAACTCCTGGTTATCACGTGAGTAGCTGCCTGCATCGGAGCGCGCGTTGGCCTGCTGCAGTTGACCCACTACCGCACCTGGCGTCATGCCATACGCCGCCAGTTTCGCCGTGTCGAGCGTCACTCGCACCTGCCGCGGCAGTCCGCCGATGATCTTCATCTGGGAAACGTCGTCGATCTGTTTGAGCTGATTCTCCAGCTCCCCAGCGATCTGCCGTAGCTGGTAGCTGTCGTAGTTCTTGCCCCACAGCGTCAGCGCCATGATCGGCACATCGTCGATGGAGCGCACTTTGATAATCGGTTGCGACACTCCGGCGGGAATGCGATCGAAATTCGAGTACAGCTTGTTGTACGTCTTGACGATGGCGTCTTCTTCCTTCGTCCCCACATAGAAACGCACCACCAGCATGCTCATGCCGGGGCTTGAGATCGAATAGACGTACTCCACTCCGGGCACTTCGCGCAGCAATCGTTCCATCGGGGTACTGGCGCGCTCTTCTACTTCCGCAGGCGACGCGCCCGGCATCTGCACGAATATGTCCAGCATGGGCACCACGATCTGCGGCTCTTCCTCGCGCGGCGTCCGCAAGATGGCGAACGCGCCCAGCAGCAGCGAGAACAGGATGAACAGCGGCGTCAGCTTCGAGTTGATGAACTGCGCTGCCAGTCCGCCCGCGATGCCCGTGGATTTCGCGTTCTCTGCCATCACTGCGCCTCGACCTGCTTGCCGCTCAGTTCGCGATCGCCCGGCTGCGCCACAATGCGGTCGCCGCTTTGCAGCCCGGAGAGCACTTCCACTTGATCATCCCACGCCGATCCCAATGTCACGTAGCGCAAACTCGCCAACTGGTCGGAGCCGACCACATACACCGCTTGCAGTTGGCCGCGGTTCAGCACTGCGCTCTTCGGGATCGAGATTGACTCCCGCTCCCCGTGTGGAAATCGCGCCCGCCCAAATAATCCGGAGCGGATCTGCGGGTTCGGCGGAAGATCGATCTTGACCGTAAACGTGCGACTCGATGGATCGGCCGCGGGAACAATCTGCGCCACCTTGCCCTCAATCGGCTGATCGCCCAGCGCATCAATCACCACCGGAACCATCTCACCTAGCTTCACTACAGCGAGTTTGCTTTCGTCCAGCTGCGCTTCCAGACGGAAGCGGCTGGGGTCTTCCACCACAAGCAGCGGAACTCCCGGCGCAGCCATCGCGCCTGGCTCGGCAAGCTTCGCAATTACGATACCGTCGAACGGAGCTCGAACGTTGGTGAATCCCATCGCCGTGCTGGCCTGTGAGACTCCCGCTTCCGCTTGTGTGCGCCCCGCGTGCGCCGCATCACGCCGCGCCTTCGCCGCGGCCAATTTGGTCTTCACTTCGTCATACTCCTGCGGGCTGACTGATTTCTTGTCATACAGCATCTGGTAGCGCTTCATCGTTGCATCTGCGAGCGCGTAGTCAGCATCCGCAGCTGCTATCGATTCCTGCGACGCCTGCAATCCTGCCTTGGCGCTGGTGTAAGCGGCCTGCTGCTGTGCTTCGTCGATGGAGACCAACACTTCGCCGCGCCGGACGTGATCGCCCTCATGGACATTGACGCGCGTGATGGTTCCCATCACCTGGCTGGCCAGTTGCGCCGACAGCGCCGCCCGAACTGTGCCCGTCGTTTCGACTACGTCCGGCACCGTAGCTTTCTGTACTTGCATCAGCGCGACGCCGTGGGCCTTCTCCGGCGCTGCCTGTGCCGGCGGTTTGCTCTCGCCGCAGCCGGCCAGTGACGCTATTGCGAACGCAGTTACCAAGAATGCAAGGGGAGTACCACGGGTGGAGCACGCCTTCAGGCGTGCAGTACCAGCAACCGCACATGGCATGCGCTTTAGCGCCTGAGGTAATTGCTTCTTGTTTAACTCAGCGGCTGATGCGGCGATTGAGAGCGCGTCTGCACTGCACCGCTGAAGCCGTGCGCAGCGAAGGGGCGCCTCGTCCCTGGAGGTTTTCATCATTGCGTCACCGCCGGAGAATCCACACTCAACGTCCCCGTCGCCAGCTCCACTCCGGCATAACTGGAGTCCATGCGATACACCGCCTGCCAGTAATCCGCCTTGGCGCGGTGTGCCGCCTCTTCCACCCGCAACATATCGGTCACCGTGCTGAGTCCACCCTCGTATCGATTTTGATTAATCCTTAAGCTTTCGTCTGCCTGAGTAATAGCGTTACGCGCCACTTTCACCTGCTGTTGCGCCGCGTCGAGCTGGTAATACGCCCGTCGCACCTCGAGCCGCACCGCGTCCTGGAAGCCCGCATATCCAGCCGCCGCCCGCTCCTGCAGCGCCTTCTCGCGCGCCAGCGCCGCGCGTTTTCCGCCGCCCGAGAACAAATCGAACTGCAGCTCCGCGCCCGCTACCCAGTTGTTCGCGCCCGTCCATCCCACGCTGTGGGAGTCCTCTTCCCACGACCCAAACGCGTTCAGCCGTGGGCCAAACGCCGCTTTGGCCATGGCCACGCTTTTGTCCTGCGCGCTGCGTTCCCACTCTGTGCGCTTCAAATCCGGACGCTTCTCCAGTGCCGTCTTCTCCAATTGGTTCACGTCGGTCGTTGGAAACGCGCGCTCCTCCAGCGCCTCTTGCGGCTGATATTGCGCATCTGCCGCCTCGCCCATTGCCAGCGCCAGCCGAGTTCGCGCCAGCGCCAACTGGTTGCGCCGCTCGATCAGCTCCTGCTGCCGCACCGAGTGCTGCACCTGCGCGCTGAGCAGGTCCGAATCCACCGCCAGGCCACTTTCCACCCGCGCGCGGCTGTCCGCCTCGATGGCCTCCACCGTCTTCAGCGCGTCCTCAGCCACCTGCACCTGCTTCTGCGCCAGCAGTACCTCGTAATAAGCCTGGACCGTCTCATAGATAAGCTCCTGGTCGGTACGATTGAGCTGCTCGTTGGCCGCGAAATTCAGGTACTTGGCGCGGTCCAGCGCCTTCCAACTCTGGGTGCTGTCGAACAAATTCCACTGGCCAGAGAAGCGGCTGGCGTAGTTACCAATCGCCGTCGGATGGTTCAATTGATCGAGCGCGAAGTCCTGAGCCTTAAAGATCTGCTGGTTCAGCTTGGTCCCGAAGACGAACACGGGATTATTGCCGCCGGTGAAGTTTTCGGCGAACGTGATCTTCGGCAGCAACGGCGCCCGCGCCTCGCTCACTCCCGCCGACGCGGCCTTGGTGTCAGCCAGTGCCGCTTTGTGCATCGGATTGTTGGCCAGCGTCATCTTTACCGCTTCCGGCAGGCTCAGGGGAGTGGCGTCCTGCGCCACAGCTCCCACGCCCAGCACCGTGAGCGCGGCCACGATCCACAGTCTCTTTGGAAATAGGCCCATCTCGTCGCAACCCTCAGGCGCCAATTGTAGCCGTCTGCATGGCCGGAACGATCTCGTAGGTGGTTTTGATCTCGGCGCTGAGCTGCAGCATCGCGCTGACCGAGCAGTACTTCGACTCCGACAGGTGGATCGCGTCCTGAAGCGCGTTCTCCGCGATGTCCACACCGGTCACGATGTGGTGGATTCTAACCTCCGTGAATACGTTTGGCGGTTCGGTTCGCTGGTCTGCCTCGACCTTCACTTCGTAGCCAGTCACCTCTTGCCGCTTTTTGCGAAGTATGCCGATCACGTCAAACGCCGTGCATCCAGCCAACCCAATCGCGATCAGTTCAATGGGTTTGGGCCCGGTGTTGCCTGCCGCGTCGTCGATGAGGAACTGGTGCCCGCGGTTATTGCTGGCGACGAACTGCCGATGAGTGCTTTGCGGTTCAGTTAAAGTGACGCTACCCGTTATCATTGTCTTCTCCGTTTATGGCCGAGGCAATCCCTTCCATCCTCGCCGCAGCCCACTGCGGGGGCCATACGGATAAATGCTGGCAGTCGTTCAGGTGTTACAGGAAAACGAGGGTTAGCACGGAATTAATGCCCAATTTGGGAAGCCGCGGCAACTGTAGATAATTCAACAATTTGCGTCCGGGCAATCTCGGCTGTCCGACATTGATGACCCGCCTATGCTACTTCAGAACAATTTCAGGTCAATCTCAGGAGGACGAAAGGACACATGCGCCTTGGTCGCGGCTTAATAGCTGCATGCTCGACACATCGAGGTGAGGTGGCAATCATGCAAGGACATTCACAGATTAAGCGGGCAAGGCGCAACGGTCCTAAGCGGCACCATTGCCGAAACGCGCAATGCTCGCGATTGGCGAGCGAGACCCGCGGCGCAGTCACGGGCGCGCTGGAAGTTCACCGCGCGCTTTGTGCTCCGGAGTGGCAGCGCGTGGGAACCTACGAAATCGCTTCGCGGGTCATTCCCGCCTGGCACGTGAGCGGGGACTTCATCTACTGCGTGAAGCAGAATGATGTGACTTTCGTGGTTTTGTGCGATTTGATGGGCAAGGGCCTTTCGGCGGCCATGTGGACCACTCATTTCGTTGACTTGGTACATCGCTCGGCGGAGCGGTCGAACAACGTGAGCGATCTGCTGGAGCACTTCAACGTGGAGGTCCTGAATTCCCGCGTGCGGGCGCCACTCACCACGGCGGTGGCGTTTGCCATTGACCTTGGCAAGGGCACAGTCTCTTGCTCCTCGGCCGGAAATCCACCGGCGATCATCGTTCGGGCCGACGCCAGCGTGGAAACGATCACAGCCGGGGGACCGCTGCTCGGCGTTTTCTCCGGTGCCCGCTACGAACGCCAGGATGTGCACCTGGAAACAGGCGAAGCGATCATCGCGTTTTCCGACGGCCTGGTCGAAGCAACCAGCGACATTCATGACGAGCTTACGATCGATGGAATCAAGGCTGCCGCCGCAAAGGAAGTGACATCAACGCCGGCAGCGAAGATCTCGAGGCTGCTCGCGGCGTCCGGCGGTACCGGGCGGGAGTATGCGCCCGACGACATCAGCATTGTGGTCCTGCAACGGTCGTGAAATCAGTGCCTTTCTGGCTGCGCGCGAGTGCATCGCGCGCTTGCTGGTTTGCATCTTCTGCGCCAGCCGTCCAATTCGATCGAACCTGACTTTCCAGAAGCCTCTCAGAAATCTCTCAGCCACATTTCAGGCCAGCTAAAGGACTGTAGCAGACAAAGGCAGCTACTCTCGCACCATCACATGGGGACACCTGGGCAGCCGCCCGGGCCCGGAAAACGAGGATGGAGTTATGACCAAGCGTTTGACAGTGTTCGCGTACGGCGTTGTGAGTTACGCCCTGTTTTTTCTCACCTATCTTTACGCCATTGGGTTTGTCGGGAACATGTACGTGCCGCGATCCATGGATTCGCCAGCAGGAGCGCCGTTTGGCCAGGCCCTGCTGATTGACACCCTTCTGCTGGCGGTCTTTGCCGTACAGCACAGCGTGATGGCACGGCCCGCCTTCAAGCGGGTGCTGACGCAGATCATCCCGGAAGCGGCTGAGCGTAGCACGTACGTTCTGCTCTCCAGCCTCGCGCTGATCGCGTTGTTCGCGTACTGGCAGCCCGTCGGCGGAGTGCTTTGGAACGTGTCTAAACCAATCGGGCGTGATGCTCTGAATAGTCTCTGCTTCTTCGGCTTCGGGCTGGTGCTGATCGCCACGTTTCTGATCAACCACTTCGACCTGTTCGGACTACGGCAGGTATGGTTGTACCTGACAGGAAAGCCCTACACGCATCTGGAGTTTGGTACGCCGCTGCTCTACCGGTACGTGCGGCACCCGCTATACGTCGGCTGGATGATCGCCTTCTGGGCAACGCCGACGATGACCGGCGCGCATCTGTTGTTCGCAACGCTGGCAACCGCCTACATGCTGGTCGCCATCCGCTGGGAGGAGCGCGACCTCATCATGCTGCACGGCCATCAATACGAGAGATACCGAGAGCAGGTGCCAAAGCTCATTCCCTCGCTCACTCGCTATCGCCCGACGGACGCACGTGCGAAGGCGCGTCTGGCGGCGTAACGCACCGGTCACTGCGGAAGGGCGGCTTCGGCCGCCTTTCTCAATTGTGGCGGGCAATGATTTCTAGCAGTTCTTACGAAACCGCGACATCTTAGTTCGGGTGCGCGCGGCGGAGAGTTTGGAGGAACGGAGATGACCATCGAACGATATATACGACTGATCGCAGGTTTCTTTGTAGTCAGCTCACTGGCGCTGGGATATTGGGTCTCGCCCTACTGGCACATATTCACCGCGCTCGTGGGGCTCAATCTGATTCAATTCTCGTTCACGAACTGGTGCCCGATGGTCGCCATCCTGCGCAAGCTCGGGGTGAAATCGGGTGAGCCGTGCGAGCCTGGGCCGACACTGCCGCTCAGTAGCCATTCCGCACCCTAAGGTGAACCTGCCGCGTGTCGCGTGGCCGATGTGAGCCCGGCATCGTTGTCCCATTCCAGAAACTCGCCGAGGGCACGCAGGAAGACCGCCCAGGCGGGCTCCTGCGGAATCACCAGGTGGTTTCGGCTGGGAAGCTCGACAAACTTCGCGCCGGGAATTCGTGAAGCCAGCAAGCGGCCTTCGGTGACGGGCACCGCAGCCTCATCGCGGCTATGCAGCACGAGGGTTGGGCACTGTACCCTGGGCAGCAGGTCAATGACGTTGATCCTGCCGCCTTCCGTGAGCAGTTGCACTGCGTTTTCGGGCGACGTCGTTACACGTTGCAGCTCGTTGAACCAGCCGGACTGTTCAGGTGTCGCATCGGGCATGAAGAGCGTTGTCCACAATTGCCGGAATGCGGGGTTGTCCCTGCCCCATCCCAGCCTGACCAGGGTGAGCAACGCGTTGCGCCGCTCGATCTCGCCGGGAATATTGCGGAGCATCCAACCGCGCGAGAATGCGCCATACAAGATGAGCTTGCTGACCCGCTCGGGATGCCGTGCCGCATAGGAGACCGCCACCGCGCCGCCCTGCGAAATGCCCAGCAGTGCAAAGCGGTCGAGCTGAATGGTGTCGATTAGCTGCTCGAAATCGCGTACCCACGCCGGGAAGGAAAAATCCTGAATGTTCCAGTCGGAGAGACCGTTGCCACGCTCATCGTAGCGGTAGAGAGTGTGGTGCCGGGTCAGCTCCGTGACCCAATGCGTCCAAATCGGACTGCTCCATTCGAATTCCAGATGGTTCAGCCAGTTGGCTGCTTTGACCAAAGGAGGTCCGGCTCCGCATTGGGAATAAGCAATGTTCACTCCGTCGGCCGTAAGGAAGGAGCGAATTTCCTGCGGGGGCAATTCAGGGATTTTCCACAGCTGGTCGTTACTGACTTCGACTGGAAGCTCAATCACATTGAGCTTGCGCACGGGACACACGAAGCGATAGCCGTTTCGCGGGACGGTTTCGATGAATTGGTTGACTTCGCCACCAAGGATCTTTCGCAGTTGCGAGACGCAGTGATCGAGGTTGTTTTCCTCCACAACCGAGTCAGGCCAGACTCTGGCTAGAAACTCGTCTTTGCGTAGCAGTCTCCCTGGGTTCTGCACGAACAAGCACAAGGTGTCGAACAGCTTCCCGCGCAGCCGCAACTCGGCGCCGTTCCGGCTCAGGCGATGCTCATCGATATCCAGCAGAAATTCACCAAACGCAAAGCGCGCCATGACTTCACCCGTCTACTGCTCTCACCTCGAAGATGCGTCCGGGCATTCCGCTCACGCGGTAAAAGACCTTTCACTGACGACGCTTTCGGAAGCCCAACCCAGAAACGCGGAAAACTCCTCGACAAACACGTCCCACGCGGGATCCCCGGGACCAACCAGGTGACTCCGGCTGAGCAACTCAACGAAGCGCGCCCCGCGAACTCTTGCCGCAACCAGCCTGCCCTCCTGCACCGGCACCGCCGCGTCGTCGCGGGAGTGGATCACCAGCGTGGGGCAGGTGAGACTCGGCAGCAAATCCAGGACCTTGATCTTGGGGAATTCCAGCATCATGCGCACCGCGTTCTCCGGCGAGGTCGAAATCCGCTGCAACTCATTCATCCAGTCCATCTGCACCGAATCCGCATCCGGATGAAACAGCGTGGACCACAACTGCCGGAAGGCCGGATTGTCGCGTCCCCAGCCCAGCCGGATGAGCGTCAGTAGGGCATTGAACTGTTCCATCACTCCGTCGCCCGGCGCCGGCCACCCGTTCGCGAAGGCTCCGGTGAAGATGAGCTTCGTCACCCGCTCCGGGTGGCGCGCCGTGTACGCCGTTGCCACCGCCGCGCCCTGACACCCGCCGAAGATGGCGAACCTGTCCAGCCCCGCCGCCTCCACCAGCTCCTCGAAATCCTTGACCGTGCGCTCAAAAGAAAAATCCTCCACGTTCCAATCGGAGAGTCCGCTGCCGCGCTGGTCGTATCGGACCAGCGTGTTATGCCGCATGATCTGGGACAACCAATGCCGCAAGATCGGGCTTCGCCACTCGAAATCGAGGTGGTTGAGCCAGTCAATGGTGCGAACTAATGTCGGCCCCTCGCCTCCAATCGTGTAGGCAATGCGCACGCCGTCGCTCGCGGTGAAAAAGCGTATCTCCTGCTCCGGAGTATCTGCGTGCTGGCGAGCCGGTTCGAGCTTCACCGGAATTGGGCCGGAAGCCACACGATCAACTTCCACGATGAACCTGTATCCATGCCGGGGCACGGTTTCGATGTACTTGGGCGGGTGCAGCAGCTTCCGTAACTGCGAGACGCAGTGGTCCACATTGTTTTCTTCGACAATTGAATCCGGCCAGACGGCCTGCATGAGCTCGTTCTTGCGAACGAGCCTGCCGGCGTTCTCCACCAGAACGCAGAGGGTGTCAAACGGTTTGTCGCGCAGACGAATCTCCTCGTCGCCGCGGACGAGCCTTCGCTCAGCCACGTCGAGGAGAAACGGGCCAAAAACATATTTCGTCATTTGCTTATGGCGGCTGCGGTTTGAGGCTCCACCGACTGGCCGCAACTCCCACTTTGGTGGCATATTGTAGCAGTCTTTCGGAGCCCATACGGTAGTTTTTGACGAAAAATCCAAATTTGGGCGTATATGGCAGGTAGGAAGCTGAAAGTCGAAAAGGTCAATCGGCCCCAACTCTGGGCAACGCCGCCACCGCGGCCTGGTACTTTGCGAGTAACTCTTTTCGCAGGTCATCAGCGCGCGCGGTGTCGCAACTCGGCTCGTAGGTACGGCACAGTTCAACCGCCGACTTCAGGCTGTCGAGAAAGGCGACGCAGGGCTTGCAGTCGCTGAGGTGCTTCTCCATCTCGTGACGGCGCGCCTCCACGGTTAGTCCGTCGATATAGTCAGACAGCGAGGCAAATATTTCACGGCAGTGCCGCGGGCGCTTCGGCGGTTCCTCGTCGGCCACGGCGTGGATGCGATCGATTACGACGCCGGTCATTTTCTCCATGCGCGCCAATTGCCGGCGCAGCATCAGCCGCGCGCGATGCAGCCGCACCCGTACGGTTCCTTCGCGTACACCCGTGACGCGCGCCACTTCCGAGGTGCTGAGCCCTTCCATATCGTGCAGCACCAGCACCATGCGGTACAGCGGAGGTACTTTCAGCACGGCCTCGTGCAGCCGCCGCTGGCTCTCGCTACGCAGGAGACTAGTTTCGGGGTTCGGTTCCTTTCTCTCGACCAGCTCGTGCAGCTCCCAGTAGTCGGGCATCAGCTCGTCGAGCGAGACGTGCTTGCTGCGCGAGTTCTTCTCGCCGCGCCGGTTCATCAGGCAGCGATTGCGCGCTACTTTGTAGAGCCACACCGAGAGCGCCTGCGGGTTCTCAAACTTGCGCAGGTAGGGCAGCAGCTTGACCAGCACCTCCTGCATGGTGTCTTCGGCGTCCTGGGGATGGCCGCACACCTTCATGCTGAAGGAATAGACCGTATTTTGCAGCAGCGCCAAGGCCTGCTCGACCGCCTCGGGACGGCCCTCGCGGATCAGCTCCAGCGCCTGCTCCAGCTTAGGGGACATAGCTATAGGGTAGCGGAGCGAGCGCAACAGCAAAAGTCTTACCGCGGCTGCACTTCCACCGGCTCCGATAAGCGAACCGGCTCCCCGGCGGTTGGAGCGACGACGACTTTCTGTCCCGTCTCCGCATAGTGGGCGATCACCCCCGGCTGTGACCAGTTCAGGTCCCAGCCATTCTCGATGGCGACGACGGTGTATTCGCCGGGAATGACGGTGCCGAGGCTGAACGTGCCATCCAGATCGCTCTGGTCACGGCGAAAGAGTTCGCCATTCGCCTCGGGATCTTTCGGGACCATGACGATCATGGCGCCCGGGACTCCTTTGCCGTCGCGCTTGGCGATGCCCTGCACGACGGTTTGGCCGCCGATGAGGGTGACCGTGCCTTCCACGGTCGCGCCCGCGACGACGTCCAGCGTGTGGCCTCGGCTCGGGCTACCGTTGATCGTGATTCTCGTGACGGCGTAATCGTTAATGGGCGTCGCAGCGAGGAGATCGTATTTGCCGGGAGGGAGATCGAGCATTTCGCAGGCTCCATGGGAATCCACCGGCGCGGCGCGGACCACTCTGTGTTCGCGAGTTCGCAGCGCCAGCATAAGCCCCTGAGGCGGCCGGGCAGTGCCCAGAACTCGCACGGTAAACTTCGCGCCACTCGCAGGCTCACCCGCCGATGGGTTGACTTCCTGGCCATTCTGATTGATATCGAATTCTCCCACCGATCCGGACTGCTCAGACCCCGGCAAGGCGGGAACACGCACCGTGTACTTGCCCGCCGGAATGCCGCTGAACTCCATTTCGCCATCTCCGAGCATCGTAAAGGTGCTGGCAGGCCGCTCGCCCGTTACGTCGGAATTGGGGGCCATGAGCTGTACCGTGACATTTTCCGTCGAATCGAACGATTTCTTGAAAAGCTGCGGCATGGCGAAACCACGCCCAGGTTGCTGGTCCATTCGCAGCAAAATGCGAAGTGCAGGCACGGGCGACAAATGCACGTCAGCCGTGAGATGCTCGCCGCCGCGCAACGGAATGGGTGTGGCCTCGTCAGAGTCAGTGGTATCGGGATAGTAAGTGGTGGCGTAGGTTACATCGAACGAGGGGGGAACCACGGATGTGGTTATGGTTTCCTCTTCCCTTACAGTAGTCACGGTTCCGTCGCTGTTCGTCGTGGTAGCCGTCCCGCCTCCATTTCGAGACGAGCGTGGATGCAGCGCGTACCAGGGCCTGGCGTTGACCGAGATGAAGTAATTTCCGGCGGGCAATTCCGCGAATTCGTAGACGCCTCGATCGTCGGTGCGCGCGCTGGCGATCCTGCGCGTTAGACCGACGCCGGTGCTCTGGTCCTGGCGGTACAACGAGACACTGGCCTTGCGGACCGGATCGCCGGCCTCGTCGAACACGTGCCCGGTCAGCACCGCCTGCGGCGTCAGGCGAAATATCAGGTGCTCGGAGTCAGCCTCGCCGCCGGTGACGATGGCAGTGGAAAAGTTTTCGTGCGCATCGTATCCCGACGTGATGAAGCCACGGCGTGCTCCTTCCAACGAGTACTTGCCCGCAGGAACGTTAGCGAAGGCGAATACGCCATCGTCGCCGGTGATGACCGATATCGTCGCGCTCCGGTCCTCCACGCTCGCGATGGTCACCCGTGCCTGCGCGAGCGGCGCGCCTGACGTGGAGCTGACCACTTTGCCCGCAATCCGATATCTGCCTGTTTGAGCTTGCGCGTTCGTAGCCAGAGCAACGCACGCGTAGATGAGTAGCGTGGCGAGTGCGATTTGCGCGGCTTTGGAGCGCGGCGTCAACATGTTCATTCGCTGCCAATCGTTTGCAACCGCACTTGCACCTTTTGCCCGGGTGCGACATGGACGACCACTCCCTTGGCCTCATAGGCGCGCATAGCTGCAGGGTTGCGATACTCCAACTGTTGCGGGGTGCGGAATGCGAGAATCCGATAGTCGCCGGGAGGGACTTGCTGCAGCACGTAACGCCCATTGACCCGCCCGTTGAACCATTTCGCAGGACCGCCGTCGTTGGCTAGCGGGACGCAATAGACAGACGCGCCCGTTACAGGCTGGAACTGGGGGTCCATCCGGCCGGAGTAGAACAACGCGCTGGGTTCCGCTCCTGCTGAATCGACAGGCTCGCCGTCAACAGTTGCTTCAATTTCGCCGGTGTCATTGCGCAACGTGACTTCAATGGAAGGTACGCTTGCCCCCATGGGCACGACCAGCGGGGTACGCAGCAGGTCCCTGGAGCCCGACGTGACCGATGCCGCATATACGTCGGACGCGTTGGCCTGCACCTGCACCCAGTAGCGGCCGGGCTTGACCCCTGCTAACACTGGGTGATCGCCCTGGGACTGTTGCGGAAATTCGGAGCCTCTTTCACCGGAAAACTCTTCCGCCGACTGCAAAGTGACGTATGCGCTCGCCGTCGGTATCCGCGAGCTATCCGCACCGGTCAGATCCTGGTGAATATTAACTTCGATGGAAGGATTTAGCGCCAGTGTCAGCGGCGGCCCGTTGACTGGCCCATTGGCTACAACTATGTTCGCCACGCCTGTCATGGCCTCCGGTGGGTAGCTCGCGGCCTCAATGGTGTAGCTGCCGTTGGGGAGCGACCCACGAATCGCGTTCTGATTCGGATCATAACCCAGTTCGAATCCCGGGCCGCGATGGCCTTGGGCATGAACCAAAACCTCCAGCCCCGGCGGCCGACCTGTCTCGTTTCCCATCACCGGAACCCTGACCTCGTAGTATCGCTGGCGTTCGGGAGCGACGTTCGCCGTGATGGTCTCGCCAGCGTGCACCTGGATGGTGTCCGCCGTGACGAAGTCGCGCGCCGCGGCGAAAAATCTTGGCGGGAAGCCATAGACCGGGCCGTTGGGCACGCTCACCAGCGGATCCTGTTCCAGGCTCTCGCTGGTGAACAGTTTGTACTCGCCCGCGCGCAATTCGGCAAAGCGGAACTCTCCGTCGGTTCGCGTGCGCACCTCTGCATAAGGGGTCCATCGCGCGAATCCGTCGCGCACTTCGCGAAGATATAGCCGCACCTGCACCTTGTCGGCGGCTTCGGCGCTGGGAAACTTCACGTGCCCCACGATCAGCGCTTCTGGGACGAGCGTGAGAGTGACATCGTTCTGGCCGGGTTTGGCCAACCTGCGCTCCTGTGGGCCGCGGTCGGAGAGGAAGCCAGGCTTCTTGGCCTGCAAGACGAGCTGACCGTTTGCCGTCGAGCGCGCCTCGGGACCTTGTGGCGGCTGGGTCAAATTCAGTTCGAAGTGCCCGTGCTCGTCGGTGAAGGTGGCGTATCGTTCATCGGCCGAGTACACCAGCGCGCGGCCGATGGGCTCGTGGGTCACGCTGTTCGCGACCGTGCCGCTGATGGTGACGCTGGCTTGGCCGCCGGCTAGAGCGTCTTGTGAGTAGCCCTGCCGCTCGCACGTGCAAGCGAAGATCATCGCCAGTGCCAAGGGCACAAGTGAATGGCCTGGAGCGAGACGTCGCAGTTTGAAGACGTCGGTCAATCGCAACGCAGACCTCCTTGCCGGCCGCAGTGCGCACACCCATGATGGCGACGAACACGCCGAAATTCAAGCGTTTCCCCGCACTGTGCCATGTGACTACCAGAGCTTCCCATGTCCGGCCGCACGCTACCTCTGGGCTGGCCGCAATCCCTCAGTCAGGCCGCGGACTGGCAGTCGCAGCACTCCTTCCGACCGCGCGACAGCACATTGCTCGCTGTGCGACTTCCGGGAATTTTTTGCGCGTAACCGGTCGTATTGACATAGCAGCTAAGCCACCGCCTTGGTCAAGTGCTTTCCATTGTTCAGCATGCGCGATGGCAGGGTGCGTGCTCGTTGGATGACGAAACGTCCCTTCGCGCGGGCAGCAACTCTTGCCCGGTCGCCCGTTACCCCGGAATTCACATGAAGTGAAAGGAGTGTTCAATGCGTCTCGCACCAAAGAAGATCTTCCTGCTTATGGCGTGCTTTTTGGTATTGAGTTCAATCAGCTGGGCGGATGTCATCAATTTCAATAATCTCCCCGGCGACGGCAGTGCTGTTCCCAGTGGATATGCCGGATTCAACTGGCACAACCTCTATGACATGAGTATGAACGGCATCCTGGATGCCACCGCGAACCTGCCGGTGGGAGGCGGGGTACCTGCGGGCCTCAGCTTCGCGTTCAATCGCTCCGGATCATCGTCGGCATTCAGTTCCAGCACTGGAACCTTTTCGTTTGAGACCGCCTGGTTGCAAAGCATGGACAACGCAGCGATGACTTTGCAAGTCGAAGGAATCCTGCACGGCGCGGTGGTCGATTCCAAGCTAATCGTACTGGCCGCCGGCCCAGCCCAATTGCAGACGTTTGACTGGTCTGGAATCAATGAAGTCCGCTTCATGCCCATCGCGTCCGGCGGGGCACTTCAATTCCTGCTGACCAACCTCGTCATTAACGCTCCCGTTCCTGAACCCTCGACCCTGCTCTTGCTCGGGTCAAGCCTCGGACTGCTCTCCGTCCAAGCCAGCAGACGGCACAGAAAGAGGTAGCTCGCCACTCTGGCCAGTGGTGGGAGCGGGCGCGATTCGGGATTCGCTCAGACAATCTTTGCCCGGCCCGTGAGATTGACGCGCTGGCCGGGCTTTGCCATGCATGGCCGGGCGGCGAGGGGGCTGTGCGGGTCACTGGCGGTGCGGTAATTGCACTGTCACAATGCAGCCGCGGGTGTCTTTGCGGTTGGCCAGTTCTATGATGCCACCGTGAGCTTCGGCGATTTGTTGCGATAGTACTAATCCGATGCCCGAGCCGCCCTGCTTGGTGGTGTAAAACGGCACAAAGGCATTGCTCGGATTGAGCAGGCCGATGCCGTTGTCTTCCACGATGAGGTAAACGTTCGCGTCATTCTGCCGCCAGCGCAGCGCAACCTCGGGTTCAGCGCCTGCGACGCCATGCGCCTGCTCCAGCGCAGAGTCAACCGCGTTGCGCACCAGGTTGATCAGCATCTGCTCGATCAAGTCGGGATCGATCATCAGGGCAATATCCGGCCCGGGTCCGATGCGCACCGGCAGGCGCGTTTCCAGCACAGCGACGCGCTCAGCCAGCGGGTGCAGTTCGACCTGCTGCAGCTTCGGTGAAGGCATTGTCGCGAGGCGTCGGTACGACTGCAGGAAGCGATGGAGCGCAGCGGTACGTGACTCGATGATGTCGAGTCCGCGCTGAAAGTCGGACTTGGTGTCATCCGGCATTTCGAGTTGCGGAATCCGCGACGCCAGGCTGCCGGCAATGGACATGATGGGCGCAAGCGAGTTGTTGAGCTCGTGGCCCAACACGCGGATCAGCCGCTGCCAGGCACTTCGTTCTTCTTCGCGCAGGGCGCGGCTGACATCGGAGAGCACGATCAGCGTGTGCGGTACGCCATTCTGGCGAAAGGAGCGCTTGCGCACCATCCAGCGGGCGTTAGGCGTGGAGTACGCAAGGCTTACCAGGGTCGCATTTGGCGCTTCGAAGCATGGATTCAGCCCCAGCTCGGTCGCGGTGCGACCGAGCATGCGCGCCGATGGCTGTTGCAACAGGCGTTCTCCGGCGGCATTGACCAGACGCAGCGAGTGTTCGGGATCGAAGGTGAAGATGGGGACATCGATTTCGTCCACCACACGGCGCAGCAGTGCGGTGGCTTCGATGGTCTGGATGCGCTGCTCCGTAAGGATATCAGCAAGAGTGTTGATTTCGAGCGACAGCTCGCCGAGCGAATCGTTGGGATTGGCCTCGCGCGCGCGGAAGGAGTAGTCCTCTTCGCGCAGCGCGCTCACCACGTTCGACAGCGTTTGCAGCGGGCGGACAATTTGCTCCAGCAGGGTCAAGGTAAGGATGAACCATACAAAGAACAGGAATACCGTGACCATGATCTTCACGTCGCGCGCCCAGTTGTGGGTCCAGAGGAACGCCAGGGCGACAGCGACGCCGGGCAGAGCGGCGAGAACGGCGAAGATGGCGATGCGCCGTTCGTAGAGGAGGCGGTGACGTTTGAAACGCTCGCCGGCGCCGCGGTCCCGTTGGCGGTAACCGCTGCCGGAGCTAGAGTCCATAGCGTTCCATGCGGCGGTAAAGCGCGCCCCGGCTCAGTCCGAGGGCCTCGGCGGCCTGGCTTACATTGCCACGGAAGCGCTGCAGCGCCTTGCGCACAAGGATGCTCTCCACCTCTTCGATGCTGAGCTCCTCCAGATTCTGCCCCTGCGGCCGCTGCAGGTTCAAGCCCAGATCGGAGACCTGGACATCCTCACCTTGGGCCATGAGCACAGCGCGCTCCAGGGTGTGCTCCAGCTCGCGAACGTTGCCCGGCCAGGCGTATTGCATCATGGTCTGCATGGCGGCGGGCGCGAAGCCGCGCACTTGCGCCCGATAGCGCTGAGCGTAACGCGCGAGAAAGTGCGCCGCCAGTGCAGGTATGTCTTCGCGGCGCTCGCGCAGCGCGGGCAGGTGGATCTCGACCGTGTTGAGGCGGAAGAGCAGGTCTTCGCGGAACAGTCCGGCAGCGATGGCTTCACTGAGATTGCTGTTGGTGGCGGAGATCACACGCACATTGACTTTCTTGGTGCGCGACGAGCCGACCCGCTCGACCTCCCCGGTCTCGATCACCCGCAGCAGCTTCGCCTGCTGCCGCATGGGCACGTTGCCGATTTCGTCGAGAAATATGGTGCCGTTGTCGGCCAGTTCGAAGCGGCCGATGCGATCGGCGCGTGCGTCGGTGAAAGCACCCTTCACGTGGCCGAAGAGTTCACTCTCGAACGTGCCTTCGGGCAGCGCGCCGGTGTTGACGGCGACCAGCGGCATGTTGGCGCGCGGCGACAAGACGTGCAGCGTGCGCGCAACCACTTCCTTGCCGGTGCCGTGCTCGCCGGTGACCAGCACGTTGGCGTCGGAGGGTCCAATGCGCGCCATGGTCTGCAACACTGGCTGCATCGCGGGCGCGGAGGCGATGAAGTCGGGAGCGCCTTCGGCACGCAGCAGGCGCGCCTCGGCTTCCAGTTGTTGTGTGCGCTGCAGGGCACGATGCAGCTCGACTTGCGTGCGGATGATCGCCAGCAGGCGTTCGTTTTCCCAGGGTTTCTGGATGAAGTCGCGCGCGCCGCGGCGCATGGCTTCCACGGCAAGGCGAACGTTGCCCCACGCGGTCATCACGATCACGGGCAGGTTGCTGTCGAAGGAGACGATTTGCGACAGCAGGTCGAGGCCTTCCTGTCCCGACGTTGTGTCGCGAGTGTAGTTCAGGTCGATGAGCACTGCGTCGTAGAACTCGCTGGCGAGTGATTCGCGCACTGCCGCGGGAGACTTGGCGGTATCGACAATGAAGCCCTCGGGCCGCAGCAGCAGCTCGATGGCTTCGAGGATATGCGGCTGATCGTCGGCGGCCAGAATGCGCGCCGCCCGCGTGGTCTCGCGAGTATCGCCGCCGGCATCGGCTTGCTCGGCGTGGCTACTTGGTGTTTGGACCCTGACCAACGTGCTCTCCCCCGGGCGCGACGCCATCGACCGCGTCCTGAACTTGGATTCCATTATCCGCCAAGGTGGTGCCGGTGGCGCGCTGCAATTCAACCTTCGACTTCTGATAGGCGGTATCGGCGTTCACCAGGTCGAGCTCGGCCACGGCCAGGTCGCGCTGCGCGGTCAGCGTCTGGAAGCTCGATCCCGCGCCCAGCTCCTGCTCCTTCTGCATGATGGTGAAGGTCTTCTGCGCCAGTTCGCGGGCCTTGCGCGCCGCCTGCACACGCGCGCGGCTCTGCTCCAGAGCATACTGCGCGTTGCGCACTTCGATGCGAATCTGTTTCTTGAGCTGCTGCTGGCGGAGCTCCGCCTGGCGGTACTCCAGCTCGGAGCGGTACTGGTCGGCCTTGGCGACACGATTGCGAATCGGAATATTTAGGTTCAGTCCTACAAAGTAGTCGGGGGAGGTGCCATTGTAGGCGTTCTCGAAGGCGCCCCAGAAATTCGAGGGCAGGGTTGACATGTTGTTGGCGTAGTAGTTCGGATTTAACTCGCCCGCCAATCCAGTACCGCCGTAGAAGCCAACCAGCGAAAGTTGTGGCAGCAGGGCGTTTTTCGCGGCCTGGCGGCTGATCTGGCGGTTCACCAAGTCGATGTTAGACTCCGCCAAGTCGGCCCGGTCCTTCAAGGCTTCGCCGATCAGGTCTTGTAGCGGCTGTTCGGTCTGCGTGTCCGCCGGCTCGGAGCGGTCGGTCGGAACCACCGGCATCGATTCCAGCACGGGATCGTCGAGGTTCTTGGTGATCGCGTTCTTCATCAGCGATTCCTGCAGTTGCAGGGTGGTCTTGGCAATCAGCAAGTCCTGGTCACGGCGCGATACTTCGGCTTCGGCGCGCATCACGTCCATGGCCGGGACGGCCTCGAGCTGCAACTGTTTCTGCGCGTTGGAGAGGCTCTGTTGTGCGAAGGCAAACGATTGCTCGGTGACGCGCTCGGCTTCATAGGCGCTGACCAGGTCCCAGTACATGTTGGCGATCTGGGTAATGGTGGCCACCAACTGGTCCTTAAACGCTATGTCGGAGATCTTCTTGTTGTTGCGGGCAATCCGCAGGAAGCGCAGGTTGGGACCGAATCCAAATCCCGCCAGCAATTGCTGCTGCACGCTGACGCGGTAATAAGCTCCCAGCGACGGACTCAGGTTGCTGTAGATACTGTTGGTGGTCTGGCGATTGTTCTGCGACTCGAACGTAATGCTGGTACCCGTCGGAAATGCCTGCTGGTAGGCGAGATTGAATACGCCCGTATTCTGCTGCAATGACGGCACGCCGTAGATCTGCAGGTTGGTCAGCGGCGTGGTTAGGTGCTCGATGCCCATGTTGCCGGAGATCGCGGGGTCGTAAGACTGCACCGCGGTTCCCGTGCCAAGGGTCGATTGCACCAGTCCGGCAGCGCCCGCGCCTGCTCCGCCTGCGCCACCCGTGGTGCCGCCTGCCCCTGCTCCGGGAGCACCGGTGCCGAAACCCCCGATGCCGCCGCCCGGCGTCCCCTGTACCACGCCGGTGTTGACGCCGCGGAATGAACCGCCCGCCTTGGTGCGCAGGATGTCCGTATCGGCGATGGGCAGGTTGTAGCGCGCAATCGCCACGTCGAGATTGTTTTCGATGGCCAGGGCGAGAGCGTCGGCAAGAGAAATATAGAGCTTGCCGTCGCGAATGAGCTGGTCGAGCCGCCGCGAATTTGCGAGCGTAGGCTCCGGAACTGTGCTCGGGCGGTAGGCTCCGAAGGGTTCCCAGGTATGCGGCATGGCAAATTGGGGCGGAGTCTGGATGTGGATTTGCACCGGAGCATTCGGGGTCGTGGCTTGACTAGTCGCGGGCGCGCTGGTCTGCTGTGCCTGGGCGCTCACCAGCAGCGCGCACAGCAGCGTCACCAGCGCTGGTGATTGGGAAATGCGTTCCGTCATGATCGGACTGCCTCACCGGCGGGAGCCATGCTTGCGTTACCCGTGTCGCTCACCAGCCAGCCATCACGCAGATTGATGGTGCGCGATCCGTACGACGCGTTGACGTCGGAATGCGTGACCTGCACGATGGTTGTGCCCTGGCGGTTGAGCTCGCTGAACAGCTCCATGATTTCCTTCGCCTGACTGGAGTGCAGATTGCCCGTGGGCTCATCGGCCAGCAGCAGCGATGGCTTGTGAATCACCGCCCGGGCGATCCCCACGAGCTGCTGCTGCCCGCCAGAGAGTTGATTAGGGTAGAGGTCTTTCTTGGCTACGATCTGGAAGCGGTCGAGCGTGTCGGCCACCATTGCTTGGCGCTCGCTGCGCGGAATGTCCTTGTACGACAGCGGCAGGTCGATGTTCTCGTACACGGTGAGGTCGTCGAGCAGGTGATAGCTCTGGAACACCATGCCGATATTGCGCTTGGCGAGTTCGGCGCGGTCTTTGCGCTTCATCTTGTGGACCGCTTCATCGCGGAACCAGTATTCGCCCGCCCATTGATCGTCGAGCAAGGCGAGCGCGTTCAGCAGCGATGACTTCCCCGCCCCAGACGGTCCCATGATGGTGAGGAACTGGCCCTCGGGAATGTTGAGGTCGATGCGGCGAAGCACCCACGTCTCGCCGGCGGCGGTTTTGTAGCTGCGTTCGAGGTTCTTTAGGTGGATCATGGGAGTAATTGGGAATTAGCAGTTAGCACTTAGCCTCGCGCGGTTCGTGAGCAGCCATATTGGCCTCGAGTGTGATGCACTCATCGCGATCGAGGTCGTCCAATTCCACCAGGATTCTCCTCGCAATCAGCCGCCGCAGTCACGACAGCTAATGGCTAACTGCTGATCGCTAATTGCTATTGCGTTTCCTGCATCAACCTGCGCAGCTCGTCCTCGGCCACGACCTTGCCGTCGAAGAGATGTACCTCACGTTCGGCGTGCGCGGCAAACCGCGGATCGTGCGTCACCATGCAGATCGTCGCACCCTCGCGATGCAGCCTCTGCAGCAACTCCATCACCGCTTCGCCATTGCGCGAGTCGAGGTTCCCGGTTGGCTCGTCGGCCAGCAGGATGGACGGCGAACCCGCCAGCGCTCGCGCCACGGCGACACGCTGCTGTTGACCACCTGACAACTGCGACGGATAGTGTCGCAGACGGTGCGCCATACCCACCCGCTCCAGCGACTCCAGCACGCGGCGCTTGCGCTCGGCCGTTGGCATGCCGTCGCGATAGGTCAGCGGCAGCTCGACGTTCTCGTACACGGTGAGATCGCCGATCAGGTTGAAACTCTGAAAAATGAACCCGATCTCGCGGTTGCGAATGCGCGACCGGTCGCCGAAATCGAGGTTCTCCACCGTCTGGCCGTTGAGCTTGTACTTGCCTTCGGTGGGGGTGTCGAGCAACCCGATTATGGAGAGCAGCGTCGATTTCCCGCAGCCCGACGGCCCCGACATGGCGACATACTCGCCTTTGTTGATCTTCAGATGGACACCGGCGAGGGCGTGCGTTTCGACTTCGTCGGTGTAAAACACTTTGGTCAGGTTCTCGATTTCGATCAATGGAGTTGCCGCTTCGCTCATGTTAGTTTCCATTCTTTCGTGAATAGATTCGTCACGTTAGTGCTTCGCTTTTCGCCAGAGTTGCCGCTCTGGCCGCTAGGTTACCGTTCTAGCGCAGAGCGAAAGGCGAATAGCCCGAGGATTCACTCCAACTTCACCCGGTCCGTGTTGTCCCATCGCGACATGTCAGAGAGAATCACGGTGTCGCCTTCCTTCAGTCCCGAGTCAATCTGAATCAGGTTCACCGACGCGCGCCCAGTCTTCACCTGCACGCGCGAGGCGCCGTTGCCTTCGCGGTCGAGCACGAACATGGAGATGGTGCTGTTCTCCTGACCGAAGGCCGGGCGCCCGACATAAAGCACATTCTCCAGCTTCTCCAGGTCGATGGTGCCGTCGACACTCAAATCGGGACGTGCGCCCTTCGGCAGCTCGCCTGTCAGTGATACGTCAACCGTGACCGTTCCGTTCTGTACCGCGGGATCGACGCGGCTCACGGTACCGGGAATCACCCCGTTGTGAGTGTCAATCGATGCCGGCTCGCCAATTTGCACGTCGCGCGCCTGCGTCTCGGGAATCTTCAACTCGGCCATCAGGTGATTCGGCTGGACGATCTTGGCCAGCTCCGCCCCGGGCAGAACATGCTGGCCAACCTGTAGTGGCACTTCGACGAGTACGCCCGCAACACCGGCACGAACTTTCAGTTTCTCGAGTTGCTGCCGTTTCAAGTCTGCGAGTGCGCGCATCTGCTCGATCTTGGACTGCTGCACTGCGAGTTGGGAAGCAATCGCCTTCTGATTGATCTTCAGCCGCTCATCTTCAATCTGGTTGCGGGTGTCCAGTTCCGCAGCCTTGCCCTCCGAGGCCTTCGCCGTCAGTCCCGACACGACCCCGAGGTCGTAAAGCGCTTTGTCGGTCTTCGCTTGGCGCTGTGCTTCGTTGTAATCCGCGTTGACGGTGGCCGCACCTGCGCGCTGCGTCATCAGGTCACTGTCCAGTCGTACCTTTAGGCTCTGATACTCCGCTTCGGCTGCTTTGACCTGCAGTTGCGCGTCCAATGCTTCCTGTTCGAGCTGCGGGTTGGTCATCTCCACCAGGACCGTGTCGGGTTCGACCAGCGAGCCGGGCAGTTTGATGATGCGGATGACAGTCGCTTCGGTTTCAGCCGGAATCTGCCGCACATCTTCGTGGCTGGGCACGAGCGAGCCCAGTCCGCGCACCTGGCGTAGCATCGAACCGCGCTTCACGGTATCGGTCCAGATGGTAGAGCGTTCGACGGTGGGCGCCGCCGGCTTCAGCCGCGCGACGCCGACGGTCAGCGCGACCAGTACGATGAGTCCAACGCCACCCCAAATGATCTGGCGGCGGCGCTTTTGCTGTTTGAATTCGGGCCGGGCAATATCCATTGCATTTTGGGAGGTGCAACCCTATCGCCAATCGACGATTTCGTTAGTTGTTGAAACGGAAGCCAGTTACACGCCAGCTCCGTCACAGCCAAATTCGCCCGTTGTCCCGCACCGGAGAAAAGTGTCCGATTCCGAACAGCACCCTCTGAGCGTCCACGTGAAGTGGAAGCAGCACAAGCACTTAGGATCGTGGCAGTGAAATCGCCGCGATGCTATAGGATTAAGGACACGGAACTTCCGGCGGGATCCGCGAGTCAGGCATGTCATCCGCAGTCCAAGAAGTCGAAGTCCAGCGATCGCAAGTTCGCCTCGCCTCGCCGCGTCTGTACTCCCTCGACATCTTTCGCGGCGCGACCATCGCGGCGATGATCCTGGTGAACAATCCGGGGAACGACTTCGCCTATGCTCCCCTCCAACACGCCAAGTGGAACGGCTGGACCCCGACCGACCTCATCTTCCCGTTCTTCCTGTTTATAGTGGGCGTGTCACTGGTGCTCTCCTTCCGCTCCCGGGTGGAGCGCGGCGAGTCGAAGCGGACACTGCTGGTTCACACGCTCCGGCGCAGTGCCATCATCTTTCTGATTGGTCTCTTCCTGAACGGATTTCCGCTGTTCCATCTCGCCACGTGGCGCGTAGCAGGAGTACTTCAGCGGATCGCTATTGCCTATCTCGCTGCCGCACTGATCACCTTTTATTCAGGAACGCGCGGCATCGCTCTCTGCATAGCCGGTCTGCTGATCGGCTATTGGGTGGCGATGCGTTTCATTCCAGTACCGGGAATCGGCATGCCCGGCAGCGACGTCCCCTTGCTCGATCCCGATGGGAACCTCGCCTGGTACATCGACAAGCTCTATCTACCCGGCGCGATGTACGAGAAGACCCGCGATCCCGAGGGCATTCTCAGCACTTTTCCGGCGATTACAACTGCGCTTATCGGTGTGCTCACGGGACAGTGGTTGATGTCGGCATCCCGGGTCAGCGCCCAAAACACCGCTTCGAGTCTCGCCGACCCGATCAAGAAGGCTCGCGGCATGTTGGCGTTTGGTGCAGCTCTCATCCTAGCCGGCCAGTTATGGGCATTTTGGTTTCCCATCAATAAGAAGCTGTGGACCAGCTCTTTCGTCCTGTTCGCTGCTGGCTGCGCGCTGGTTTGTCTCGCGGCCTGCTACTGGATCACCGACGTCAAGCAGCATCGCGGGGTCTGGACCAAGCCATTCGTTATCTTCGGTACCAATGCGATCGCCGCCTATGCCCTGGCCGACATCGTGTCGAGCCTGCTCTTCCACTTCCATGTGCATATCGGCCGGCGAACCGTCATGCTGCAAGACCACCTTTACAGCTTGTTGTTCGGCGGCATCACCCCCAAGGCGCTGGGTTCGCTGGTCTATGCCATCGCGTTTGTCATGGTCTGTTGGCTCCCGATTTACTGGATGTACCGCAAGCGCATCTTCCTGAAGGTGTAGTGTCTGAAGACTCCTGAAGTCTTCCAGTCGCTTGGGTGCCATGTCTGCGCACCTTGATGCTTGCTAAACCGCCCCAGCCGCACCTCCCACATTGGCAACCAACATGCAGTAGCTATTTGGATTGATTGACGCTGGCCTATGAGCGTCCTAATATCCAAGCCGATGCTGCAACCGTCGTTCAACCCAGGCGACAAGCTGGGCCATTACCTCCTGCTGGAAAAGATTGGCGGGGGAGGCCAGGGTGTGGTTTGGCGCGCCTTGGATGAGGTTTTCCAGCGCGAGGTTGCCCTGAAGATCCTTCCGCCCAATCTTCTGGGCGATGATGCTGCCCGGAAGCGCTTTCGCCAGGAGGCCCTTGCGGTCGGCAAGCTCAACCACCCCAACGTGGCGACGGCTTACGACTTCGACAATGTGGACGGAGTGGATTTTCTGGTTACGGAATTCGTTACCGGCATCGGCCTGAACGACAAACTCGAGCAGGGTCCCATGGCGGAAGAGGGCGTTGTGGCCCTGGGCATCCAGTTGGCCAGCGGGTTGGAAGCCGCCCACCGCGAGGGCATCATCCACCGCGACTTGAAGCCGGGAAACCTGCGCATCACTCAGGACGGACGCCTGAAAATCCTCGACTTCGGCCTGGCGGTGATCGTCGATCCGGGAACGGATGTGGCCTCGGCGGAAACCGTGACCCTGAACATGACGCTGACTGGCACCCTGCCGTACATGGCCCCTGAGCAGTTTGGAGGTATTTCTGACCAGCGTACCGACCTGTGGGCCGCGGGCGTGGTGCTGTATGAGACAGCGACGGGAAAGCTGCCCTTTCCTGAGACCCAATTGCAGCCACTCAAAGACGCCATCCTGAACAAGGAGCCAGTGCCTCCCAGCGCGATCAACCCGGCGATTTCGCCGGGACTGGAGCGCGTGATTCTGCGGGCGCTGCAGAAAGATCCCAACAAGCGATACCACACGGCCCGGGCGCTACACGACGATCTGGAACGAGTGTCGCATGGACTCGACGTGACGCGCGACCCATTGCTGCAGCAGAAGCGAGTTCGCGTCGCGGCTGCCCTGGTCCTGGCGGGTGTGCTGGGATTTGCCACTCATCACTTCTGGCCGAAACAGCAGGCATCGTACAACCGGCGCAGTGTGCGCCTGTTGGCGGTGCTGCCCCTCGACACAGGAAGCCAGGACGCCGCCGAAAACGCCCTCGGGCGCGGGGTGGCGGAGGCCGTCAGCGCGCGCATCTCCCAGGGCTCGAACGGGCGCACCTTCCAGTTGATTCCGCCTAACGAATTGCACGCCCAAGGGATCAAGACCGTCGAGGCGGCGCGCCGCGAGTTCAACGTTGACCTGGTGCTGGCCGTTGGACTGCAACACGCCGGCGACAAGCTTCGCATTACCTGCAGCCTGATCGATCCCCGCACCCATCAGCAGGTGGACGCCCGCACTGTGACCGGAGACATGACCGACCTGTTTGGCATGGAGGACAACGCCGTTGCCGAAGTCTTCGGCATGCTGCCGGAGAATGTGCGATCGCAGCAGCCCACGCCGTCGGAAGTGCACGCGGCCGAACCTGCGGCTTACGAGTACTACGTTCGCGGCCGAGGCTATTTGCTCGATTATCAGAGACCCGAGAACATCGACGCCGCTATCCAGCAGTTCGAGCAGGCACTGAAGGCAAGTCCAAACTACGCTCCCGCCTATGCCGGATTGGGCGAGGCGTACTGGCATGGCTATCGGGCTGATCGCGGCACAGCATGGCTGGACAGGGCGAAAGTCAATTGCGAAAAGGCACTGATCGCCGATCCCAAGGTGGCGGACGGACACACCTGCTTGGGAAATCTATACAACGACACGGGAAAGTATGAGAATGCTGTGGCAGAATTCCAGCGTGCCTTCTCGTCAGACCCCAGAAGCGTTGACGCCCTGAATGGCTTGGCGGAAGCATACGACAGAATGGGAAACCCCGCGGCAGCGGAGGCGACTTACAAGCAAGCCACAAATTTGCAGCCGCAATACTGGGCCGTCTATAACTGGCTGGGAACCTTCTACTACGGCCAGGCACGCTACGAAGATGCCACTGCGATGTTCCGCAAAGTCACGGAAATGATGCCCGACAATCATCGCGGCTACGACAACCTCGGTGCGATGTACTTGCTGGAAGGCAAGTATGATGATGCCAACAAAGCGCTGAACCGGGCGATCGACCTGCGTCCAACGATGACTGCTTATAGCAATCTCGGGGAGTCGTATTATTTCTCCCATCGATTTCCAGAGGCTGCAGCGATGTGCGAAAAGGCCCGGGCTCTGGATGACAAGGATTATCTGAACTGGGGGAATCTGGCTGACGCTATGTACTGGACGCCTGGTCGGCGCCCAGAGTCGTTTGCTGCCTATCAGAAAGCGATTGAGCTCGCCCGAGCGCTGCTTCAAGTCAATCCCAAGGATGCAACCGCACTGGCTTACGTGGCGGACTACAGCGCTATGACCGGGGACAAGCGATCTGCTCTAAACAGTCTGCAAAAAGCACTGCAACTCTCTCCGCATGATCCCGACATCATGTATCGCGCAGCGCTCGTCCACAACCAACTTGGCAACCAGGGGCAAACTCTGGACTGGCTGAAAAAAGCCGTGAATGCTCGGTTCTCGCGAACCATGGTGCGGGATACACCGGACTTCAATCATCTGCAAGCTGACCCGACGTTCAAAGCGATTATCTCAGGCACCTAGCTCTCGCCTTGTCGAGTCAATCCGGCTCGCGACACTATTTAGTTACGTGTACTCCTCCGAATGTCCCGTTCGAGCACTTCGCGCCCCCCACCGTCACGCTCTCAAATGAGAAGTCGCCGAGAATTGCATTACTTGCAGGTCCGGAGTTTTGGCCGCTCGTGAAGGTGAACGCCGGCGTGCCGTTAGATGAAAACGGTGTTCCCGCGTTTCCATTGGGTGTTTTGGCCGGAAATTTAACCACAACCGTCGCATCGTTTCCTTTTGCGTCTTTGCCTTTCCACTCGATGGTGTCGCCAGCGAAACCCCCGCTCTCAAGTGCACGCAGGTCTGGGAATGCAGTCAGGATACCGCCAACATCCTGCGCGCAGGTGTTGTTCTGATCGATTGTAATGACCGCAGCTAAGGTCCTGGGTTTAGGAATCAAAGCCTTGTCCGTCGGTCCCGCAGGACACCCTGCTGGACTCCAAAGGAACGCAAAACAGAAAAAAGCGCCAACCAACGGTTTGTTTTTCATGTCCAGCTCCTTTCTTTCCCTGTGATACCGTTGACGCACCCTGTGAGCGACATCGCCCGTCGACCCTGCTTCCAAGCAGTGGCGTCCGAGTCTGCCAACAGTAGCACGACTCCAGTAGCTGTCAAGTACCGCTTAAGCAAATGATCCGCCACCTTCTGAAGAGCACGCGATTGCCCGCCGGTGTCACGGCATCGGTCTCCCGTCGATCACCCCATCGCCGGTTGGAAGGGTGAAATCAACCTGCGGGAACACATCGGGCGGCAGCACCTCCTTGTGCGGACCGAAACGCGCTACCTCTCGGGTCTCGTGCTGATGGTCGCCTCGCAGCTATCCAATTGGATTGCCTCCGCTATCCGTTGAGATAGTTCAGGCTGCTTCGAGTAATACAGCCAGGGCTGCGGGTCGAAGGAACTTCTTTGGGTGCCAATGATTTACGCTCCGCCACCCGCCGCTTCGCCCTTTGGCACCCCTCTTGCTCTTTACCCGGGCGTAAGCCGCAAGGCACATGGGGCATTCGAAAAGGAAGGTTCTGAGGCTGACCGGCTCACAAATTCAGCTCGGGTTCCGCTTACAGGAGCCCCCAAGGAGGAGTTATGAAGCGCACATTGTTTGGGGCCCTGATGACGCTCATCGTGGCCTTCACCGTCGCAACCCCCATGGTCCATGCACAGACCATCATGACCGCCAATGTTCCGTTTGCTTTCAGCGTCGGCGACCATCAGCTTCCCGCGGGTGCTTATGCCGTGCGTGAGATGGACCGGGCAACCCTGATTGCGAGCAAGGACGGACAGGACAAGGTCCTTGGCATTTACCAGTATGCTGGACCGTCCAAGGCCGATGAAACCAAGCTGGTCTTCGACAAAGTCGGTGACCATTACTTCCTGGCCCAGATCTGGACCAGCGCTAGCGGCCAAGGGCTGCAAGTTCCCCAGTCGAAGCTGGAGAAGGAACTGCGGGCCTCCAATACTGAGGCCACTGGCGGAGCCGAGACTGTGATCGTCGCCTTGCGCTAACCTGCCTCAGCGATCACAACCGACCCGGAGCCCCCACCGGCTCCGGGTTTCTTTTCGGATTCGCATCCGCCACCGCCCTCACGTTCCAGTGGAAAAATATCGCGCTGCGGGTAGAATGCAGAGTTCGCCACTTTGAGCTGTCCGGTGGAGGGTCTTTCATGCTGGTCGGTGTTCCCCGCGAGATCTTTCCGGGGGAGCGGCGGGTCGCCCTGGTACCCGCAGTCATTCCCAACCTTAAAAAGGCAGGCTTGGAAGTCGTCGTCGAAGCGGGCGCCGGCGTCGAGGCCGGCTATCCCGACGCCGAGTACGCCGCCAAGGGCGCCACGATTGCCGCTGAGCGTGCCGAGGTCTTCCGCAGCGCCGACATCATCCTGCAAGTCCTGTGTCACGGCTCCAATGACGTGACCGGCAAGCAAGACCTTCCGCTGCTACGCAACGGGCAGGCGCTGATCGGCTTCCTTCGTCCGCTGGGCGACGTGCATACGGTGCAGGAGATCGCAGCCACCGGGGCAACTTCGTTTTCCGTCGAACTGATGCCGCGCACTACCCGCGCGCAAAGCATGGACGCGTTGTCCTCGATGGCGACCATCTGCGGCTACAAGGCGGTGCTGCTGGCCGCCGACACCCTGCCGCGACTCTATCCCATGCTGACCACGGCGGCGGGAACCATCACTCCGGCCCGCGTGCTGGTGATGGGCGCGGGCGTCGCCGGACTGCAGGCCATCGCCACCGCACGCCGGCTGGGCGCCGTGGTTTCGGCGTATGACCTTCGTCCCGCGGTGAAGGAGCAGGTGCAGAGCCTCGGCGGACGCTTCGTCGAGCTGCCGCTCGAGGTCAAAGACGCGCAGGATGCCGGCGGCTACGCCAAGGCCCAGGACGAGTCGTTCTATCAGCGTCAGCGCGAGCTCTTAGGACAGGTTGTCGCCCAGCAGGACGTGGTCATCACCGCCGCGGTCATTCCAGGCAAGAAGTCGCCCGTGCTGGTGACCAAGGAGATGGTGGCGGCCATGGCGCCGGGCTCGGTGATCGTCGATCTCGCCGCCGAGCGCGGTGGCAACTGCGAACTTACCCGCACCGGCGAAAAGGTCGTCGAGCACGGCGTGTCCATCATCGGCTTCATCAACCTTGCCAGCGCTGTTCCGTACCATGCCAGCCAGATGTACGCCCGCAACCTGACCAACTTCCTGCTGAACATGGTGAAGGACGGTAAGCTGCAACTGAACATGGAGGACGAGATCGTGCGCAGCACGCTTGTCACCCAAGGCGGAGAGATCGTGAACCCGCGCATCCGCGAGTTTTACTCGCTGCCGGCGCTGGCAGTGCAGTGATTGGTAATTTTCGGCGGCCCTAGCCGCCGAGAAACGCAGAGGAACCAAAATGCCACCAGATTTCATTTCGAATCTCTACGTATTCATCCTCGCCGGGTTTGTGGGGTTTGGAGTGATCCGGCGGGTTTCCCCCCTGCTCCACACGCCGCTGATGTCGCTGACCAACGCCCTCGACGCGATCGTGGTGGTGGCCGCCATTATCATCGCCGGCCGGCATGAGACGCCGCTCACCACGGCGCTGGGTGCGATCGCGGTCGCGGCGTCGTTCAGCAACATGGTCGGCGGATTCCTGATCACCGACCGCATGCTGCGCATGTTCAAGTCTCGCGGGCCGAAACAATCATGAACCAGCTCGCGTTGCAGCAGTATCTCGATTTCGCCTACATTGTCGCGGTCGTTCTCTTCATTTTTTCTCTCAGGCTCCTGAGTTCGCCGGTGACCGCGCGCTGGGGCGTTCTGGCGGGAGAAATCGGCGCGGCCTTGGCGGTCATCGTTACGCTTTTCAACCCCGAGGTGGTCCACTACAAGTGGGTCCTCATCCCGCTGATCATCGGCGCGGGGGTCGGCGTCCCTTTGGGTCTGGTGCATATGACGGCGGTGCCGCAACGAACGGCCCTGAGCCACGCGTTTGGCGCGCTGTCTGCCGCCATGATCGGCATCGCCGAGTTCTACGTGGGCACGGCTCCGGTCACTCGCTTTGAAATGGGCGAGATCTCTCTGGAAGTTATCATCGGCTCGCTGACCTTTACGGGAAGCCTGATCGCTGCGGGTAAGTTGCAAGAGCTTTTGCCGCAGCGGCCGATCGTCTATCGCGGGCAGAACATCGTCAGTCTCTCCGTTCTGGCGGGAGCCTTGGGGCTGGCGGTGGCGCTGGTGGTGAATCCCGCACACGCCCTACTGTTTCCCATCATGGTCATTGTGGCACTGATTTTCGGAGTGTTGCTGGTCACTCCCATCGGCGGCGCGGACATGCCTACGGTCATCTCGCTGCTGAATTCCTACGCCGGCATTTCGGCGGCGCTTCTGGGATTCGTTCTGAACAGCAAGGTGCTGGTCGTGGCCGGAGCGCTCGACGGATCTTCCGGTTTCATTCTCTCGGTGATCATGTGCAAGGCCATGAATCGCTCCTTTACCAACGTGATGTTCGGAGCCTTCGGGCAGGTGCAGACCTCCGCGGCAGCAGCGCATGAAGAACGAGTCGTGCGCAGCGCCACCGCCGAAGACGCGGCCGCCATCCTGGCCGCCGCCAACAAGGTCGTCATCGTCCCCGGATACGGCATGGCCGTCGCTCAGGCGCAGCACAAGGTCCGCGAACTCTACGACGCCCTCACCAAGCGGGGCGTTGACGTCACCTTCGGCATCCATCCCGTCGCCGGCCGCATGCCCGGACACATGAACGTCCTCCTCGCCGAAGCCGACATCCCCTACGACAAGCTGCTCGACATGGACCAGGTCAACGGCGATATGCCGCAGACCGACGTCGCGTTGGTCATCGGCGCCAACGACGTCACCAACCCCTCCGCGCGCACCGACCAATCCAGCCCCATCTACGGCATGCCGATTATCGATGTGGACAAGGCGCACACCGTCATGGTCATTAAGCGCTCCATGAACCCCGGCTTCGCCGGCATCGACAACCCGCTCTACTACCTCGACAACAACCTCATGCTCTTCGGCGACGCCAAGGCGTTCGTGGGCAACATCGTGAAGGAGCTCTCGGGCAACAGCGGAGGGCACTAGCGAGAGCCCGAAGCGGATCCCACAATTGCCAACGGAAGGCAATTGTGGGCCACCCATGTAGGTACCCCCTCCCCCCACCCCTGTTTCTACAAATTCCTCATTCTGCGGGAGATAGCGCGCCGACCCTGCGCAAAATATTCTGTGCGTGGGACTTGCGGGCAAATTCTTCTTAACAAGGGAGTTAGCTAGATTGTGCGAAAGCCAGACGGGTTGCTTGTGGGTATTTTGGCGGGAGAATCGATGAAAAGTACACCAAGCCACAGGGCAAATACCGCCTAGTATCTAGTTGCATAAGTTAACGAACGGTGTATAGTGCAAGCATGAGAGCTCGCGCGATTGCACTGACACCAGAAGAACAGAGTCATTTGGAGTCGGTGGTGCGGCGCGCAACCAGCGCGGCGC
>Ga0335082_10000187_pt1 | contig 62712 bp, 56 predicted proteins | sample Lox_Sample_41_FD_206718 | JGI IMG/M metagenome (GOLD analysis project Ga0335082, IMG submission 206718) | Soil microbial communities from Loxahatchee National Wildlife Refuge, Florida, United States - Lox_Sample_4.1 | ecosystem: Environmental > Terrestrial > Soil > Wetlands | place: USA... | reverse complement strand
CGCTTCTGGTCTGTACTGCAGTTCTTGTGGCATTCTCATTCGGCTATCCGTATTCGCTCACAGCCGCCGCCGGTGCGGTCATGCTGATGCTCATCGGCGGCATGCGCACGGAGCGGGTCCTGGAAGGTGTGGACTGGACACTCCTCCTGTTCTTTTCAGGGTTGTTCGTAGTGATGCATGGGGTCGAAGTCTCGGGCCTTGCCTCGGCGCTGATCAATCGTATGGGCAATGTCGCATCGTATTCGACGGAGGGTAAAATTGCGGGGCTTTCCCTGATCACCGCCGTCCTTTCGAACGTCGTAAGCAACGTGCCTGCGGTGATGCTGCTGAAGCCACTCACGCAAACGCTCGGTGGCGACCGAATCTTCTGGCTTACCCTTGCCATGAGCAGCACGCTGGCAGGGAACCTCACGCTCATCGGGTCGGTCGCGAACCTGATCGTGGTCCAGCAGGCCAGGAGAAGGGTGGAGATCGGTTTCATGGAATATTTCCGTGTCGGTGCGCTGATCACGGCCGCTACCGTCGCCATCGGTATTCTGGTCCTGGCTGTTGAAGTAAAAATGGGAAACGGCGCCGAGGCCTATGCGGCTGAGATGAAGGAAAAGCAGATGACCGTGACGTTTATGCCCCGCGGCCACATAGCAGGCCACCGGACATTCACGGTAGTGCTCGTGTGCGATACTGACCAGTCGCGGGCCAGGGGGCTCCAGGGATTCAGGCCTCTCCAGCCGAAAGAAGCTGCACTTTTCGTGTTCGACAGACCCGAGGCCGTGACCTTCTGGATGGGGAGCGTGACCTTCCCGATCGATATCATTTTTGTTAGCCCTGATGGATACATTGTCGAAGTTTCTCCCCACTGCCTGCCGGGAAGCCATGAGTTCTATGGCTCCGGGGTCCCGGTGAAATGGGTGGTCGAGACAGCAGCGGGGTCAGGGGTGATGGTGGGGGACAGGGTAGTGATCAAGTAGGAGTTGAGAAAATCTCTTGGCGCATGGCGAATTGGGGTATTGCCGACGTTGAGCGGGCAATAAAAGAGGCGATCGAGATCGCAAGAGCCTGGACAGTTCGAAACGCTGAAGTTCCCGCTCAAAAGAAAAAAGGATTTTGGGTATTCCTTGAACTGGACGCCACACGGGACGGGATACGGCAGAGCATCGTGATGCTGAAAAAAATATAGAAATGTCTCGTCACAGAGAGCGCGGGGGAAAGAAGCGGAAGCAGAAGCTGGTCAGACCCGGATAGAATCAAAAAAGTCTGTTATGTAATTTAGTGCATGGGACATAATAACTCGTCCCCGCTTTCTATGTAAATCTGCTTCTCATAGACCTGCTTTAACTTTTTTCTGGGCTCTCGGCGTCCCCTGCGGTGAAAGAACTCCTATGAACATCATCCCTCTTGCAGCTGAATCGCTCGGCGTCAGGAGCGCCGCTTTTTTCATCGAGACCGGTGGCGTGAGTATACTCATCGACCCTGGCGTGTCGCTTGCATCGATGCGCTTCGGCCTGCCACCCCATCCTCTCGAGATCAAGGCCATGAACGAGAGCTGGCGCGTGATCAAGGGATACGCCGCGCGTGCGGACATCCTCATCATCACCCACTACCACTTCGACCACTTCGATCCCACGGAGCCACTCGTGTTGAAAGGGAAGGTGCTCCTCATAAAGCATCCTGATGAGAACATCAATTCAAAACAACGCGAACGCGCGCGCGATCTGATCAGGAACTTCAAGACCTTGCCGCGCAGGGTTGAATTTGTTGATAATAACGGATTCGATTTCGGCGGCACCGCAATCCGGTTCTCTCCAGCAGTGCCGCACGGGCCGAGCGCAAAAGGCGGGTGGGTCGTCGAAGTTTCTGTTCAGGAACGGGGGTGTTGCTTCCTGCATACCTCAGACATTCAGGGCGCCAGTCTCCCGCAACATATGCATTTCATTCTGTCGGAAAATCCCGATGTCCTGTATCTGGACGGCCCGCTCACGTACCGTATGGAGCACGGGTTCAGGATTGATGATCTCAGAGCTTCGATCAGCAATATTTGCAGGGTGATAGAGACGACGCGCGTACGAACGCTCATTATTGATCATCATCTGCTCCGGGACCCGAACTGGAAAGAAGAGATGGTCGAGGTCTTTGAGAGGGCACGTAAAGCCGGCAAGAAGGTCGTGACAGCGGCGGGCTTCCTGGGAAAAGAAGACGAGATCCTTGAGGCGCATCGGCGGCAGCTCTTTGCGTGGCATCCGGACATGCCAGAGGAAACGATCAGGCGGAGCAGAACTTTTCAACTGGTAAAGGAGTTGACGAAACATCTTTGATCATGATTCCCACAAAGGTGAGATATCTCCGGTCATCGTTTTCATTAACATCACTCAGTGCAATAAGAGAATCAAACTAAAAACAGAGAAAAACCCTTAAAAAAGCTTGTATTTCCCCCTTCCATTGTTTATAATACATCCCTTATTTCAGGACATTGGAGGTTTTGTTATGCCGATTTATGAATACGAATGCGGAAGCTGCGGCGGGCGGTTTGAGGTGACCCAGAAGTTCAGCGACCCACTCCTCTCCATATGCAAGCTGTGTAGCGCCACGGGTGTAAGGAAGGTGCTCTCGCCCACGTCCTTTGTGCTGAAGGGAAGCGGCTGGTATGTCACCGATTACCCTTCGGGCGACAGGAAAAAGGCTGGTGAATCCGAGAAACCCTGTGGTGAATCCGAGAAACCCTGTAAGGAGGAGTCAAAGCCGGCTGCCGGATGTACGACGGGCGCTTGCGTGTCGGGCAAGTGTGCGTCAAAAGGCTGACCCTGATGGAACCCGTACACATTCATATCCCCTATCCTAAGCTGAAGGATTACTTTGAACTACTGCGCAAGCGCCGGTATGATCTCGAGATATATTTATCCGCTGCGGTGCTCGACCAGATAGAAAAACCTGACCTCGAGAAACTTCTTGAACGACTCGACTGGAACCCTGCGCTCACCCTCCATGCGCCATTCATGGACATGAACCCCGGCGCCGTGGACCCCATGGTAAGGTCGGTGACCCAGGTGCGGTTCCGACAGCTCCTGAACGTCGCCGCTATCCTAAAGCCCAGGGCTGCCGTGTTCCATGCGGCCTACGACCGGTGGCGCTACAGCGGGCGAAAAGATATCTGGCTCGAGTATAGCCTCGATACCTGGCATAAGGTGGTTACATCCGCGTCCAAGATCGGCTTGCGGGTCGCCGTAGAGAACGTGTTCGATGAGGACCCCGAAGCGCTCAAGATGCTGATCGAGAAAATCGGGAGCCCGGACTTCGGGTTCTGTTTCGACACGGGACATTTCAACCTCTTTTCGACTGTTTCCATGGAACAGTGGTTCGAGACCCTCGGAAAAAATCTGATCGAGGTCCATCTGCATGATAACGATGGAACGACCGATTCCCACTGGGCCCTGGGGAGAGGTGATATTGATTTTCAGCAATTCTTCCGATTGATGCGCACTCACTCGCCGAAACCGGTGTATACCATTGAGGCTCACGACAGGGATGATGTTGAAACGAGCCTGGACCGGGTAAAGACTCTGCTGCAGGTGCAGTGATCGAAGACAGAAGAGAGAATTTGCTGCCCATCAAGGGCAGGTTTGGCTTGACATGATCAGGCTCGTGCCTTAGACTAATTACATGAAAAATACGATTATTATTGCCGTACTAATGATTCTCACCGCTTCCTGTGCAACGATGCCTGCGAAAATGTCCGAGGTGAACGTCGGGAGCATGAGCTCCCAGGATCGCGAGCAGGCAGATGCCTATTATCATTTCATGGTTGGCAACCTCTTAGAACAGGACGGAGAGCTCGATGAGGCCATGAAGGAATACGAAGCCGCGTACCACCTGGACCCCCGTTCCGCCGAGGTCGCGCTCTCGCTCTCGTCCCTCTCTCTTCGGAAGGGGCAGCTCGACCAGGCAACGGTCTACGCGCAAAAGGCGGCCGAACTCGCCCCAGACAAGACCGAAGCTCTCCTAATGCTCGCCAGTATCTATACCAATAAAAAGAAATACGATGAAGCGGCCGACATCTACCGGAAGGTGATTGCCATTGATCCCAAAAAGGATGAACCCTATATGTACCTTGGGTCGCTCTATGCCGCCATGAAACGGTATGATGAAGCGGTGGCGACATTCAAAGCACTCGAGAAAGTGAATCCCTCCTCGCTGATGTCGCCTTATTACCTCGGCAGGATCTATACGGAACGCCAGATGTATCCCGAGGCGCTCGCTGAATTCAAGAGGGCCGTTGCTCTCAGGGACGATTTTGAGCCCGCTTATACAAGCATGGGCTTTGTGTATGAACTCATGGACAGGACGGGAGATGCCATCGAGATGTACAAAAGGTCTCTCGCGCTCAATCCGCACAACCTAGAGATCATGCAACACCTGGGACAGCTCTACATTCAGCAGAACGCCCTTGATGACGCTTTGGAGCAGTTCAAGCGCGTGGTGGCCGTGGACCCGAAGAACTTCGACGCCTACACCAAGATGGGTCTCATCTACGCTGAGAAAAAACAATATAACAAAGCTGCGGAATCATTTTCGGTCGTTTCAAGCGCCATGCCCGATGACCTGAAGGTGAAGCGGTACCTCGCTTCCACGCTTGTTGCCATGGGTCGCTACGATGATGCGCTCAAGGAATACAAAGCCATTCTCGGAGCCGCGCCCGACGATACCGACACCCTGCTCCAGATTGCATATATCTATGCACAGCAAAAGAGGACTGCGGAAGCGGTCCCTCTCCTGGAGAAGGCGCTTCGGGAACAGCCGGGAAAGCCTGAGCTCTACCTCTATCTTGCCAACGCGTACATGGACGTGGACAAGTACCAACAGGCGGCGGACACACTGAAAAAGGGCATCGAACTTGCTCCGGACCGGGACGATCTGCTGTTCAGCCTCGCGATTGCGTACGAGAAGCTTGGACGGCATGATGATATGGTCGCTGCCCTTAAAAAGACACTCGAGCTTAAACCTGACAACGCCGATGCGCTTAACTACCTAGGCTACACGTATGCGGAGAAAGGCGAGCGGCTCGACGAGGCCATCGTCCTCATCAAGCGGGCGCTTCTTCTCAAGCCGGACAATGGCTACATCCTCGACAGCCTTGCCTGGGCATACTACCAGAAGGGGATGCTCAATGAGGCCCTCGAGGTCATGAAAAAGGCGATGGCGAAGACATCAGAAGATGATCCTGTTATGCGGGAGCACTACGGCGATATCTATCTGAAGCTTTCCAATAAGGAGAAGGCCCGCGAGCAGTGGCTGAAATCTCTTGAGCTCGACCCCAAAAACCAGGATCTCCGGGACAAGTTTAAGAATGCCGGGTTCGGAAATCCCGATGATCTGCTCAAAGATGTACAACCGAGGAAGAAGAACAAGAAGTGAAGATACACCGGATCATTCCCGCTGTCATTATCCCGCTCCTGTTTGCATGCCTCCCTAAAGAACCGGAAATTCCCTTGACCGAGGTCCCATCCGGACCATTGTTCCAGATGCTGGAGCAGCGTCGGCAATCGTTCAGCGGGCTCAAGACCATTGCGAGCGTGGAGGCGGTAAGGTCCGGCCGCAAACGATCCTATGATACAGTCGGCATCATGGTTGAGGGCCAGCGGCGGTTTCGTGTGGAAGTCTATGGCCCCCTCGGTCAATCCCTCATGATGCTTGTTTGGGACGGCACCGATGTGGCGCTCCGTCTTGAAGATGGAAGGGTAGTGAGGCCGGGACCGGCAGGGCTCGAGAAAATCATCGGGGTTGCAATGGACGCGGCGGAACTTTGCAGTGTTCTGTCAGCAAATATACCAGCTGCCGTCCAGCCAGTAGAAACGCGGGCGTTCAGCAAGCCTGATGGGAGCTATCTGATCGAGCTGAGTAGCGGGGACACTATGCGACGTGTTCATGTGCAGCTTTCGGAATCTGGTCCTCAGCAGAGCCTCCGGATCACAGCCATTGAATGGTACCGGTCGAAAAAAATTGTTTATCGGGCGCTGTACGAGCAGATGGAACAGATTTCGCAATACCTGATTCCAAAGACGATACGGATTGAAAACCCAGAGCGAAAGATATCACTCACTATCGTGTATGATGAGACAGACGTCAACACGCCTCTTAACGATGATGCATTCAAGCTTCCTGACGCGGAGGCCCCGTGGCAATGAACGAAATTACAATCAAGGCGCCTGCAAAGATCAATCTCTGCCTGTCGGTGTTCGGGAAAAGGCCGGATGGCTATCACGAGGTGGAGATGCTGATACAGATGGTCGGCCTGTATGACGAGGTAACAGTGGCACGAGGTGATCGGGGCATCACTGTCCGATGTGATAATAGCGCGGTTCCGTCAGGTGAAGGAAACATAGCATGGAAGGCTGCGGCCGCGATGCTCAAAATTTCAGAGAGAAATACGGGGCTCTCAATAGACATCAGGAAGGCGATTCCCGTTGCCGCCGGTCTCGGCGGGGGGAGCGGGGACGCCGCCGCAGTGCTCGCTGCGGCCAACAGATTGCTCGGGGTAAGGCTCAATAGGGAACGGTTGGCCGAGGTGGGAGCCGGGCTCGGTATGGACGTGCCGTTCTTCTTCTACGGACCTACAGCTCTGGCGCGGGGCAGGGGAGATATTCTCACGACGCTGACGCCGTTGCCTAAGTTCTCGGTTTTGCTCGTTAATCCGGGGTTTGAGACCTCGACGGCATGGGTTTACAAAAACGTAAATTTGAGGTTGACAAAAAAAGTTGACTGTAATAAAATTGCAGGGCTTGCGGTCCGAAGCATTGCAGAGAGTCTCCATAATGATCTCGAGACCGTAACAGCAGCCATGCACCCCGAGATCAGCAGGATTAAGGGAGCACTCTTGGCCCGCGGGGCCATCGGGGCGTGCATGAGCGGGAGCGGCCCTACGGTATTCGGCATATTCGAGACGGAAGAGGCCTGCCGGGCAGCTGCAAAGAGCATTTCCGGAGAAGGGTGGAAACTTTATCCGACTGAGACCTTGACCGTATCGCCTCTTGGGGTGTACCATACAGAGTAGAGTTCAGACGGCAGCGGGTGATAGTGACGCTGCGCTGACTCCACGATCATCCAGCAACGAGGGGGAATGAGTATGGAAATCACAGAGGTCAGGGTATTCCCGGTCAGCAATGAAGAGCGGCTGAAGGCCTACGCAACGATAACCATCGACAATGTATTCCTCATCAGGGATCTCCGAGTTATCAACGGCAACGCCGGGCTATTTGTGGCCATGCCGAGCAGAAAGATGAAGGACGGGACCTTCAAGGACATCGCCCATCCGTTGAATAGCGAGACCAGGCAGATGATCGAGTCAAAGGTCCTCTCCGAGTATGAAAGGGAGCTGGCGAACCCCACGAAACGGGAGCCTCCACCGAAGAGCCCTGAATAGCGGTTGACCGCACTGATATTCGTTCTGCCGATTCTGCATCTGATACGAGAGGATAGGCGCCTGCCTATCCTTTTCATGTTTATCCGGCCGAAATCCCAGATGAGATTCGGTCACCAGTCGGGGATCGTCTAATGGTAGGACAGAGGCCTTTGAAGCCTTTAATCGGGGTTCGACTCCCTGTCCCCGAACCAGTCTGACAAGAGAGGTCTTTGAAGGCTATGGTTAAAGCACGAGAAATCAAGGTATTCACAGGAAACGCGAATCCGTCACTGGCAAAGGAAATATGCCAGAAGATGAACATTCATCCTGGAAACGCGCTCGTGGGCCGGTTCAGCGACGGTGAGATCAACGTTCAGATCGTCGACAATGTGCGCGGTATGGATGTCTTCGTGGTGCAGCCCACGTCGAGTCCGGTGAACCGGCACCTTATGGAACTGCTCATCATGATCGATGCGCTCAAGCGGGCTTCCGCAGCGAGGATCACGGCTGTACTCCCGTACTATGGATACAGCAGGCAGGACCGCAAGGTGCAGCCGCGAGTGCCCATCACGTCCAAGCTCGTGGCTGACTTGATTACTGCCGCGGGGGCGAACCGCGTGCTCACGGTTGACCTGCACGCGGGCCAGATTCAGGGGTTTTTCAATATCCCCGTGGACAACCTTTTCGCGGCGCCGGTGCTCCTTGAGTATCTTCGGTCGAAGAAGTTCTCGAAACTGACTGTGGTGTCGCCGGATGCCGGCGGCGTGGAACGGGCAAGGGCATTTGCCAAGAGGCTCAATGCGGCGCTGGCGATCATCGATAAGCGGAGGGACAAGCCGAACGTTGCCCAAGTGATGAACATCATCGGTGATGTGAAGGGGCGCGACTGCCTGATGCTCGACGACATGGTGGATACTGCCGGCACGCTGGCCGAGGGCGCATCCGCGCTCAAGACGAATGGCGCGAGCAAGATCTACGCGGCCTGCACGCACGCCGTGCTTTCGGGACCGGCTATTACCCGGATCAATGAATCGGCGATCGATGAGGTTATTGCTACGAATACCATTGCGCTCGACAGCAAGCAACAGGAGTGTAAGAAACTGATTGTCCTCTCGGTGGCGCCGCTGCTCGCCGATGCTATTACGAGGATACACGAGGAGACTTCGCTCAGTTCTTTGTTCGTGTAATAAGAACACTGCATGTAATGGCGCAGATGACCGAAAGGACGAGCTACTAAGAGACGCTGAATAAGCGAAAACAAGATCATGAAAAGCCTCTATCTGCGCATACGTGCGAAGATCGGCGTTCAGAATATAGTTGAAACATATTTGATTTTGTATCGGAGGAGAAATGGAAAAGATCGCATTAACAGCACAGGTCAGAGAGAAGGCAGGCAAGGGAGTCGCCCGAGGCCTCAGGCGGAACCAGATGGTACCGGCGGTTCTTTACAGCCACGGCAAATCAATGCCCATTGCGATGGGCAATAAGGAAGTGACGAGGATACTCAACACCGAGGGCGGTGAGCATGCACTCATCAACCTCACGCTTGAGGGCACGAAAGAGGCGGCTGAGCGAATAGCCTTGATCAAGGAATACCAGCTCGATCCGATATCAGGCGCGCTCATGCATGTCGACCTCATGGAGGTCGCCATGAACGAGAAGGTGAAGATCCCGGTTGCGGTGCATCTGATCGGCGCCTCCATTGGTGTGAAGGAAGGCGGCATCCTTCAGTATGGGATCCGTGAGGTTGAGGTGGAGTGCCTTCCGCACCAGATTCCGGAACACGTCGAGGTCAATATTGAGGCGCTCAAGGTTAACGAGTCACTTCACGTGAGGGATATCACGGTTGCAGAGGGGATACGGATCCTGACCGATGGGGACGCGACGGTTGCGACTATCCAGCCTCCGATTTCCGATGCCAAGCTTGAGGCCATGCTGTCAGCGGCGCCGGCTGCGGCGGAGGCGGGCGAGCCCGAGCTCGTTAAGAAACCAAAGAAAGAGGGCGAAGCTGCAGCTGCTGCTGCACCGGCCCCCGAGGCCAAGGCTAAGGAAGCAGCGCCGAAAGAGGCCGCTCCCAAGAAAGAAGCTGCACCCAAGAAGTAGTGTTGCGATGTCGTCCCGTTGCCTGCGGTGGAGTGGGATCTCATCCTGAATCCCCGATGAAAATCGTCGTCGTAGGACTCGGCAATCCCGGCAGAAAATACGAACGAACGCGCCACAACGCGGGGTTTCTAGCGGTAGACGAACTTGCCCGCCGTACTGGTATTGATATCTCCCAGGAAAAACACCACTCGATCATCGGTAGGGGGCGTATCGAGGCCGGACAAATCGTGCTGGCTAAACCTCAGACCTATATGAACGAGAGTGGACGGGCCGTTGCCGCAGTGATGGAAGATTCCTATGCATCCCCCAGCGATCTCATTGTGATCCATGACGAGCTTGACCTGCCGCTCGGTTCGGTCAGAATAAAGACCGACGGTGGCCATGGAGGCCACAACGGACTGCGATCCATCATCGAGTTCATCGGGACGTCCGATTTCATCAGGATCCGCATCGGGATCGGCAGGCCTGAGCCGGGGATGGATGCTGCGAATTATGTGCTGAGCCAGTTCCTGCCGGATGAAAGGCAGGCCGCGGCCGAGGCTGCTGGCAGGGCTGCTGACGCAGTGCTTGCCATAGTGTCACAGGGCATGACCAAGGCTATGAATCTGTTCAACCAGCGGTAACCGCACAGTAACCCCGGACCTTTAGGCAGCATGCCCACAGATCCGGGTTTTTTATTTTTATGAAGTAATAAAGAAGCTGCCACAGGGATACCGAAGCATGGAGCAAGCTAAAAACCGCGCCTGGATGGACGAGATAAAAGTGTCTCAAATTCTGTCACGGAAGAATCAGATCGGTCAATGATTCGAAAAGAAAAAAATAGTTCATGAGTTTAAAGCAGTGTCAAACTCTTTGGATTATCTTTTGCGTTCGATGCAGTGAGTGATGCTTTATAATAGGCGCTTATCCGCGTCCATCTGTGGGAAAAAATAAAAGGAGTTATTCATGGGTTTTAACTGCGGCATCGTCGGCCTGCCGAATGTAGGAAAGTCCACTATTTTTAACGCACTGACCTCAGCTGGCGCCCAAGCATCGAACTATCCATTCACCACCATTGACCCGAACATAGGGATCGTGGACATGCCCGACGAAAGGATTGACAAGCTTGTCGAGATCTACCATCCGAAGAAGATCACGCCTACAACAATGGAGTTCGTCGACATCGCAGGGCTCGTCAAGGGCGCGGCACAGGGGGAAGGGCTCGGAAACAAATTTCTTGCTAATATCCGCGAGGTGGACGCCATCGTCCACGTAGTGCGCTGTTTCGAAGACCCGAACGTAGTGCACGTGGGGGGCAAGGTCGATCCCAGGACGGACATCGAGGTGATCGAGGCCGAGCTCATGCTTGCAGACCTTGATGCAATCGAAAAGCGCCTGTTTAAGGCCGAAAAGCAGGCAAAAGCGGGGGACAAGAAAGCCCTGGAGGAAGTTGAGTTCATGAAACGGCTTAAGAACATGCTCAACAGGGGAGAGCCCGTCCGACGCGCGACTCATTCCGAAGAAGAGGTTGGGTGGCTCAAGAGCTATAATCTCCTTTCTGCAAAGCCGGTCTTATATGCAGCGAACGTTGCCGAGGATATGGTCGGCAAACCTACTCCGCACGTGGACGCAGTCCGGAAAATTGCGGCCGAAGAAGGGGCAAAGGTGGTGGTTATCTCTGGCCAGGTAGAGGGAGAGATCGCCCAGCTTCCGATAGAAGAGCGCAAGGAATACCTCGCGGAAATGGGGCTGAAGGAGTCAGGCCTCGACCGTATGATCCGTGCGGGTTATGACCTTCTCGGCCTCATCACCTATTTCACCGCAGGCGAGAAGGAGGTCCGCGCCTGGACCATCACAAAGGGCACCAAGGCGCCACAGGCCGCTGGGAAGATCCATACGGATTTTGAGAAGGGGTTCATCCGCGCTGAAGTGTTTCATTACGATGACCTTATGCGGCTCAAGACCCCTCAGGCGGTGAAAGAGGCTGGCCTGCTTCGTTCGGAAGGTAAGGACTACGTGGTCAAGGACGGGGACATTATGCTGTTCAGGTTCAACGTCTGATTTTCTCGCCAAATCGATATGCCCTGATGTTTCTGCATATAGTATAGTTCCTCGTCTTTCACTTGTTTCCCGTCATTGGTTCTGATTTCATCTTGATGTGTGCTGCATAACTGTGGTAGTTTATGAGCGTATCATGCTCGCTCCTCATATCGTTCTAATAATGCATTTTAATCATTTCAGCAAGACGTTGGGGTGATGTGTTGAGAACAGGACGCCGAACACTCACGGAGGGGATTCATTTGACACTAAAAAAGATTTATGGTGCTTTTTTCATTTTATTCTTTTGCAGTCAACCCATGAGCGGATTCTCCCAGACGTTGCCGTTACCTGACAATTGTCTTACCATTGCCGCTGTCGGCGACATCATGATGGGCACCACGTACCCTGAGAACCTTCTCCCACCGAATGACGGGGCGGGGATATTCGAAAGCGTGAAGGACGCTTTCCAGGGGAGCGACATCGTGCTTGGCAACCTGGAAGGGCCACTCGTGGACGAGGGGACCACGACAAAGTGCAAGAAGCCGGGTAAGACCTGCTACGCCTTTAAGACCCCGACACGGTACGTAGCATATCTGAAAGAAGCAGGCTTCACAACATTGAATATCGCGAACAATCACGCTTCGGACTTCGGGCCGGATGGAATCGAGAGCACGCTCCGTGCGCTTGACGGAGCGGGAATTCAACCCATCGGCGGAAAGGCGATCGCGCATTTTGAGATCAAAGGAAAGCGAACTGCCGTAGCAGGATTCTCTTATTTCGATTCTCCTTATTCTTTATCCATACTGGATATTGATGCCGCTCAGAAGTTTGTACGAGAACTGAAGGCCGCAAACGACCTCGTAATCGTCTCATTCCACGGCGGTGCCGAGGGAGCATCGGCTGCCCATGTGACGGGTGAGGATGAAGAGTTTCTCGGGGAGGAGCGGGGCAATGTCGTCGCTTTTGCCAAGTCTGTGATAGATGCCGGAGCTGATTTGGTCATTGGACATGGCCCGCACGTGCTGCGGGCATTCGAGGTCTACAAAGACAAACTTATCATTTACAGCCTCGGAAATTTCCTGACTTACGAGCGATTTAACCTCGATGGCCCGAACAGGTTGAGCGTTATTCTGAAGGCGCGCCTCGATACCTCGACAGGCAACTTCATCGAAGGAGAATTAGTGCCGGTGAAACTCGTAAATGAAGGAATTCCCGTCCGCGACCCGAAGGGGAGAGGCATCACGCTGATCAGGAAGCTTACGAAAGAAGATAACCCAGGCCAGAAGTTGTTGTTTGCCGACGACGGCAGATTTTGCAGAGGCGATGATTGTCTCCGCCGAACCGCCACGGTCCTGCTGCAGAGGCCTCTGCTGGAGTTGAGCACGGGATTGACCGGCACCGCCTCTGACACTGGCGCCTGAAAAAAGAATTGATGACCCGCCGGTCGGCGGGAACGTCGAGGAACAATAGATCAAGAAGAGGGGAAATAATCTGATCATGGACCTGCTTGAAGGAATTTATACGCGCAGGAGCATCCGGCAGTACACGGATCAGCCGGTCGAACGGGAACAGCTTATGGAGATTATCAGGGCTGGCACCTGGGCCCCGTCGGGGCTGAACAATCAGCCCTGGCGCTTTGTGATCATTAAGGGCAGTGCGGTCCGCAATGAGCTGGCGAAGCTGACGAAAAATAATTTCATCATCGAGAGGGCCTCCGCGTGCATTGCCGTCTTTATCGATAAGAGCGCGATTTATAATGAGATCAAGGACTATCAGGCCATGGGTGCGTGCATGCAGAACATGCTCCTTGCGGCCCATGGGCTGGGGTTAGGGGCCGTCTGGCTCGGCGAAATCCTGAAGAGCGCAGGCGCGGTGCGTATGCTCCTCGAGCTGCCGGAGGAGATGGAACTCATGGCAGTGATCGCCATAGGGTATCCCGTTCAACAAAAAAAGACCTCTTATCGTAAGGACGTGTCGGAGGTCCTGCTCAAGGAACTGTAGCTTTTCGTTATGCTCGTTTATTACTAAAACAATTTGAGATCACTGCACCCGCTATGAGCCTCGCCGTAAAAAAGGCATGCAGTTTTGTCCACTTGGCCAGGTGGCTGCAGAAGGCTTTCGCACATCGCGCGCATATCATTAATTCTATTGAGGATCGTCGGCACTTCGGCGTCGAGCATTTGCTGCACCTGCGATTTGAAAAGGCTGTTGCACTCGCGAGATATCTGAACGCAGTTTCCGGGAAAAAGTTTCTGCATTGATTCCTTAAATCCCCGAAGACACCCGGAACATCGCGTGGATGTCTTCGCCGGATTTCTTTACGTCCATCTGCACAAGGATATTGCGGCGCATCGGGTTCTTATCAAGATGCGGCGCTTTCGGAACTTCCGGGCCTTTCCCGGTCAATACGAGAATGCCGAACTCCATGTTCTCACTTGGTCGATGTCTTATTGAGGTGCGCACACAGAGTTGGTTCAAGGGCCATTTTCGGTTCCATTGCCATAATTAGCCTCCTGCACCGGTCAACTCATTCATCAGCCTTTTGACGGAGAGTATCTTGTTCACCCTCGCGGCATTGGTGCCGACCGTGTAGAGCGATTCTTCTTTGTCGGTATTATATCCGGCGGAGCTCAACAGTCCGTTGCAGATACAGAAATAATCTTTATTATTTTCCTTTGCGGGACAGACCGTAAAGTTGCCGTCCGCATCCTTCATGAGCACATATCCTTTGTCGCATTTGGGCGGTCTCTTTTGCTGCAGTGCCGAAACGTACATGGGGGACTGTTTTATTACCCGGAACGGCAATCCGCAGGGCGAGCCGGGCCGGTGCGCGACGACAATGTCCTCTTCCGTTGCATGAACCACGGCTTGCTTGTATGTCTCGGAGGCGCTGCTTTCTTCGGTGGCGAGGAACCGCGTTCCCATCTGCACCCCATCGGCACCCATGCCCATAAATCGCAGGATATCTTCATGAGTGTAGATTCCGCCGGCAACAATGACAGGGAAATCTCCGCATTTGACAGCCATATCCTTGACCGGCGGTAGAAGGATCTCCAGCCGGTTGGATTCAAGGTCCACCTGATCGATCCTGAAACCCAGGTGGCCGCCCGCAAGCGGACCCTCGAGAACAACGGCGTCCGGGCGATATCCCAGTTTCTCCCATTTTTTGCAGATGATATCGAGCGCCCGTGCTGAAGATACGATCGGGATCAGGGCCGTGTCCTTCGGCGGCTGAATGGCCGGGAGGCTGAGCGGCAGTCCTGCGCCAGAGATGATGACATCGGCTCCGGCATCAAGAGCTCCCTTCACCGAATCACTATAGTCCCTGACCAGAGCCATCATGATGTTGATGCCCGCGAATCCCCCATCTATTTTTGCTAGGGATACTTCCTCGTACGCGGCCTCATAAACATTTTTCTTTTTCCCGGTCCGCTTGCTCACGAGTCTATCAAGGCAGGCGCTCGATACGATTCCGAGACCACCCTCTTTCGCAACTGCCCGTGCCAGGGGGTGCAGTGACACCCCGACACCCATCCCGCCCTGTATGATGGGTACTCTTATTTTTTTGCCTTTGATAACGAGCGACCTTAAAGCTGACATTGAACTCAAATTGCCCCCTCTTCATTTTTGCACTGCCTTAAAGATGCTTCTATAGCTCGATGTCTCCTCATGAGCCTGCGCAGATGCGTTTCAAAAAATGAAAAACTCACAGCATTATACCACAGGGGCAGACCTTATACAACCAGCATTTTATAAAGCGTGACACCCAAGATTGAGCACCCCGTGATAAAAAACCTTATTTTCTCATCAATATGGGGTTACTTCTGAGCGCCCTTTCTAGGACGGGTACATCCGAATGGCTCATCGGTTTGAACTTAATTTTTTTATATTCTTTATTATAATTTTTTAACCAGGATAATGAAATTAATATTGGACCGCTTCAGCAATAAAATCCAGGGTCATATCCATGAAGAAATAACAGCCAGCATATCAGTTGTAACGGGATCTTTTATGCACTGGCTGGGAGGGCGCAGCATCCTGGTGGGTAACTTCGCGCTTATGGAACGCTAAACTTTTACAGAGGCAAAAAACTGAATAGCACGGCTGTTGCGACCACTCTTCACAAAGAAAAAGCTTGGAACGGGAAAACCGATGAAAAAACAGCAGGACAATGGGAGGAACTATCTGTCTGAATATCCTATAAGTATCTGTAAGACAATGCAGTATTGAAGATCAGAAAAGCGTATTTTCTTCTTGACGATTAAGTTTTTAAGAGTTATATTAAAAAGGTTGTTGTAAATTTATTATCTTCTTCTCAGGTCGGCCCTTAGGGGAGTGGACTCATTATCATGTATTTTGTTCTTCTCGTTGTCGGATTAATGCTCGTCCCGTCTTTTGCGTTCGCATGGGGTCCCATGACCCACATGTATCTCGGCAATGAGCTTCTCTCGTGTGCCCCGCTGATTCCCGCAGGCATCCTCGCTCTTCTGAAAAAGCACAAGCAAGACTTCCTGTATGGCAATATCATGGCCGACATAATTCTCGGCAAGAAATACCTGCCGGACGACAAGAGCTCGCACTCATGGGATGTGGGATTGAAGCTCCTCGACCAGGCCAATACATGGCCCGAGCGGGCCTTTGCCTACGGATATCTCAGCCATCTTGCCGCTGATACCGTGGCCCATGAGACCCTGACGGACGAGAAAGGGAACATGGGGCATACCTGGATTGAGATGAAGGCTGACAGCCTTATCGATAAGATCTACTGGTTGCAATGCATCACGATCAGCAAAACGGTCCGCAAGCGGAGCGACCTTCTCCTCGAGAACTCCCTCGATAGCTATATTTTTTCATTCAAAACGAACAAGAGAATATACAAGAGCATGGTCTTCCTCTCTTTTTTGAACAAGAAGAGACGGCGAGGTGTGGATAGGGATCTCATCCACGATCTCCATGAAGAATCCATTGCGCGCATGCTGGACCTGCTCAAGAACGGCACCGATTCTCCGGTCCTGCAGAAAAACCCGCTTTAGTCAAGTCACCTGTTATCCCTTTGTACTTCCTCGTCCCGTCCGATATTATCGTCAAATTTGCTATGGTATCATGGAGAGAATGCGACTGAAAATCCTGCAAGGAGGATCGTATGGAGACGATTAAAGTTAAGGTGGAAATTCCGGAAGGCTGCAATATCATTCTTGGACAGACACATTTCATCAAGACAGCGGAAGACCTCTATGAGGTCATTGCGGGCACCGTGCCCCAGGCGAAGTTCGGCGTCGCCTTTACCGAGGCATCAGGCCCTTGCTTGATCCGCACTGAAGGGAACGATGACGGACTCGTTGCGGCGTGCGTGAAGACCCTTGAAGCCATAGGCGCCGGTCACGTGTTCTGCATCTACATCAAAAAAGCTTTTCCCATTAATGTTCTTAACCAGATTAAGACCTGCGCAGAGGTGTGCCGTATTTTCTGTGCCACGGCGAATCCGCTCGAAGTCATTGTGGCATCATCAGAGCAGGGCAACGGGATCCTCGGTGTCATCGATGGTTTTTCTCCAAAAGGCGTAGAGACGACCGCTGACAGGGCGGAGCGGAAAGAATTCCTTCGAAAGATCGGGTACAAGCTCTAAAACTCCGAGGGAAGGTAAGTTCGGAGGTATGTTCCGCACTTTACTCCATTTCAAATTTCTGCTACAGTAGGTCGTGTCTCTTGATCGAAAGACGGGGAACGTCATCATTCCCCTTCGTGGCGGGAAGAGTGGCGTTGGCAGAAGCATCCTCTAGATAGGCTTGGACACTGCCATCGAGAGGAGCGGGAAGAACATCATCCTTCGAGGGGAAGTTCTCGAGTGACGGTAACTTGCTCAGGATGAAATCCGCGATGGTCTGCGTACGCCCGAGGACTCCGAGACAGGTGTGCAGGTTCGCCGTGCCGAGGCCAAGGTCAGCAGGCCCCGATAAAGAATTTCAGTATCATGAAAGGAACTCCTGTAAGCGTCGCAGCCTGTACTCCGCATCATCGGTATATTGAGAGAAAAGAAGATTTAAGATGGGTTTTTTTTGATTATAGGTAAATTCCTATTTTGCAGAGAAATGTATGGTAACTGGTTTATTTTTAGTTTGAAAAAAAAGATATGACGAACTCAAATCTTTTCTACGGAGAACTTTATGGATACGACACATGACGACGCTGCTGGGGGGCATTTAAGCTCAAGAATAGGGGTCGAGATGCTTGTTCAAGAAGTGATGACAAAGGATGTTATCTCGATTACGAAATACGAGAGCATCATGCAGGTCGCAAATATTTTAACAGAAAAAAACATAAGCGGGCTTCCGGTGGTGGATAAAGAAAAGAAGTTGATTGGCATTATTACTCAAGCTGATATCCTTTCAATGGTGGGGGTGGGGAGGGAGCACACCTTCAAGGACCTGTTAAAATATATGCTGGGAGAACCACTTCCAGCGCGCAGGCTTGGAGACCATGTAGGGGATATCATGACTTCTCCGGCGCTTACCATAAAACCTGATGCGAATATAGCTGAAGCGGTACGGATCATGGATGAGAAGAGGATCAGGAGGTTAACCGTGGTAGATGACACGAATACGCTCATCGGTATTTTAACGAGGGCCGATATTCTGAAGGCAGTGATCAAGAAACTAAAATGATATAGCCGAGCTGTCGCACTTATTTGTTTAGTAAGGTCTTTTTCTTAAAACGCAAGAGTTAATCTCCTCCAAACTGCGGATAAGCAGATTAAACCAGTAGCCAATGTGCCATAGGATTAGTGAGACCAACAAATGAAGTATGCAGAGCGTGGCCCTTTGTGCACATGTCACCGTAAAGCGTTAAAAAACGACACTGACCAAGATCTTTAATCAACAAGTGATGCGATAGCACTAATCTTTGAAGTTAGGCAGTCATTAATTTTTGGATATCTCTTTTTCCCCAGGAGTAGTTTTTAATCCGTACCCGGAAAATACCATTAATGATTATGAAAAAAACCAGCTTGATTATTTCCGGCAAAAGAAGTAAAGTACGATTCCGGGCCGAGATAGATCGGGTTAGCCGGTCCGACATTTTCCCCAAAGAATGGAGATACATGATGAAACGATTGATTTTTTTGCTGGCTGCTGGCTTCCTTTCCCTCACGGTTTCCAGCGCCTACGCTGCTTCTGATACGGAGAAGCCCGCACCGGGGCCGCAGGTCCCCTCGATCGAGAGGACAGCGGAAACTGTGGGACCATCTCTCTCGGGCAAGGTAGTGGAAACGATGAACGCAGGTGGGTATACCTATGTTCGCCTTGAAAAGAACGGAAAGAAGACCTGGGTCGCGGTGCCTGAGATGAAAGTTTCGGTGGGACAGCAAATGGCGTTCCAGCCAGGGCAGGAAATGAAGAATTTTACGAGCAAGACTCTCAATAGGACATTCGATAGCGTCGTTTTTTCCGGTGGACCTGCCGTTCCTCAGCAAGGCACCGGCGATAGGACAGCGTCCATGAAAGCGCCTGGCAGCAAAGCGGCGGTGGTAGCGTCCAACGAAAAATTTACCGTGGAGAAGGCTGGTGGTCCGGATGCCTATACGGTCGGCGAGATTTATGCGAAAAGGGCAGCGTTGGACAAGAAAACCGCTGTCGTCAAGGGCAAGGTCGTGAAGGTTTCGAAGGCGATCATGGGGAAGAACTGGATACACATTCAGGACGGCACCGGAAATTCCGGTAAAGGGACGCACGACCTGGTGGTTACGACAACCTCGGACACGGCTGCCGTGGGCGACACAGTTACGGTCAAGGGGACTATCTACAAGGACAAGGATTTTGGGGCTGGATATAAATATGACGTGATCATGGAAGAGGCGACCATCCAGCACTGAAGCAGGATGGCTTAGCCAACTGACATCGTTTCTCAAGCCCCTCGCTTAGGCGAGGGGCTTTTTCGTTCTCCCCAGGGTACCGTATATTCCCCTTTACTTTTATTGCTGGTTTGTGCATAATATGCCCTCTGCCATGCCTGCTGGCATCAGTTTTTATGAGGAGGATTTTGAATGGCATCAGTGAACAGACTTCCCCGGTCGCCCTGGAGGGCGATGATCGAAAGCGCTTTTTATTCCAACTCAGTGGGAAAAACCTCCATGGCCGAGCTCTACAAGCTGGCCTTGAAGCAGCCTGAGGTGATGGCCACATCGCATCCGTTCTACAAGCCGTCGCAGTACGGCCTGCCCAAGGACGCAAAGGTGCTCATTTCGAACGACGGCGGCATTGTGGGCCGCACGGCCCGCGCCCGGCGTCTGGTCCGAGAGATGGGCAAGGATAGAGACAAGTACCTGCGCATCCTTGGAGAAGTAACTTACAAGCTGAACAAGCGGGAATGTTTGTGGCTCGAGGCCATCGTGGGGCTCCACAGGGACTTTATGGTCAAGGCCCATCTGCTGAGCCCCGCCACGGACGCGAAAAACATGCTTGACTGGGGCGTGAACTTTACTCCTTGGATGAAGCCCTGGAGCGAGACCTACAAAAAATCGAAAAAGCTCGACGAGCCGGACATCCTTGTCCTAGCCGATCCCGAGTGGTCGGACCCGGAGTTCCCGAACGGACTCGTGATCATCGATGAGGAGGAAAACTGCATCGCCATCCTCGGCCTCCGCTACTTCGGCGAGCGCAAGAAGGGGACACTCACCTTGGCCTGGACTATCGGCGTGCGGCTCAACATGGTGGCCTGCCACGGCGGCATCAAGACCATCGGCAATCATCCGCCGGTGGCCGTCTTCGGCCTTTCCGGCTCAGGCAAGTCCTCCATTACGAACAGCCATGACCACGCGGGTACGCTCAAGAAGAACGAAAAGGTAACAGTGATCCATGACGACGCGTTCCTTATTGTCCTGGATGAGAATCTTACGGTGGCGCTGGAGCCGAGCTTGTTCGACAAGACCGATGCCGTGGACTTCCGCGACCCCATTATCAAGTATTTTTATTCCGCCCAGAATCTGGCGGTCACGAACCTGGGGACCGGCAAGCGTGAGATTGTGGCTCAGGACATCAGAAATGACAACGGCCGCTGTCTCAAGTCCCGAGATATGTTCAACCACGACGATTACTGTGGCAGTCCGAAACAGCTTATCTGGCTTCAGAAGGATCAGTCACTGCCGCCGGTTACGAAGGTGACGGACGTCGGTCTCGCTGTGGCCATGGGCGCGTCCCTCTCCACCAAGCGGGCAAAGGGCGTAGAAAATGTTCCGAAGGAGGAGTTGGCAAAGCTCGTGATCGAGCCCTTTGCCAATCCTTTCCGGGTGCACCCGCTTCTCGAGGATTGCCGTCAGTTCCTGAAGCTCTTCAAGCTAGGCACCGATTGCTATATCATGAACACCGGCGCCTTTGGCTTGCCCGGCGAGGAGGTCGACATCCCAAAGGAGCTGTCTCTCGCCATTGTGACCCAGATGGTGCGCGGCAAGATCGAGTGGCGTGAATGGAAGTCATTCCCAGGCCTCCAACTCCCGGCTAACGGAGCCGATCTGTTCAATCCGGACTATGACAAGAAGTACAAGCCGACGCGGAACCAGGAGTATCTCCAGTTCCTCCGGAACCGTATGCAGGACCGCATCACATTTCTCTCGAACAAGCGCGACCTCGAACAGGATATGGACAGCGCCTTCATCGATCCGCTCGTTGCCGCCAGGACCGTGATTGACAGGATCCTGAACCCGATCTAGACGGTTCGTTATTCGCCGCAGAGGAAGCAGAGAAAAACATAAGGCCGGGAGGCAACTTCCCGGCCTTATCCGTTCACGAGACCCTCTCATTCGAATTTCCGTGCTACAATCAAAATAGAGTCTTATTTCCTCGCAGAAACGCTGAACGCGTAAATTTTAAATCTTGAATTTAATGCACTTTGCATCCTTGCCGAGTTTTGCGAGAGACCAGGTTTTTGGAGCGCTTCATGAAAAACCAGCAGATCGCTAAGATATTCAATGAAATTGCGGAACTGCTCGAACTCAAAGGGGAGAATGTATTCCGGGTCAGGGCGTACCGCCGGGCTGCTCAGAATATCGACGGACTCTCAAAAGATGTTGCCTCGCTCTCCGAAGAGGAGCTTGAAGCAATTCCCGGGATTGGTAAGGACCTTTCCGGAAAGATGCATGAATATATCGAGACCGGAAAAATCGCCAAGCATGAGGAATTAAAAAAAGAGATTCCTGAAGGGGTATTACAGCTTCTCCAGGTCCCCGGACTGGGGCCGAAGAAAGCCAAGATGCTCTTTGACAAGCTCAGGATAAAGAGTGTTGATGATCTGGAGGATGCCCTGAAAAAAAATAAGCTTTCCGGCCTGCCGGGCATCCAGAAAAAAACCGAGGAGAATCTCCTGAAGAGCGTTGAGTTCCTGAAGCGCGGAACGGAGCGGCGACCCCTCGGCAGAATTCTCCCCCTGGCGGATGATATCATACGGCGTGTCCGTGATGCCGCTCCGGTGGATAAGATAGAGGTCGCAGGCAGCATCCGAAGGATGAAAGAAACAGTCAAAGACATTGATATTCTCACCACGTCGAAGCATCCCGAAAGGGTCATGGATGTGTTCGTGAGGCTCCCGCACGTGACAAGGATTCTGATGCACGGGCCGACAAAGTCCTCGGTCATCACCGAGGAGGGAATCCAGGTGGACCTCAGAGTTGTGGAGGAGGATTCCTTCGGTGCGGCCCTTCAATACTTCACCGGGAGCAAGCAGCACAACATCAAACTCCGGGAAATGGCGGTGCGGGGCGGGCTCAAGATCAACGAATATGGAGTGTTCAAGGAGCCGGGTGATAGGAAGGTTGGCGGGAAAAAGGAAGAGGATGTGTACAAGGCGCTCAAGCTTCCCTATATCCCACCGGAGCTCAGGGAAGACACGGGGGAAATCGAGGCTGCAATAAGGGGGAAACTCCCCGACCTTATAACGCTTAACGACATCAAGGGCGATCTCCACGTTCACACTAAATGGTCGGACGGCAGCCACGACCTCGATACTGTCATTGAAGCAGCGAAAAAGAAGGGTTACCAGTACATCGCCATCACCGACCATACAAAGGGTCTCGGGGTCGCTCATGGCCTTGATGAAAAGCGGCTTGCGGATGAGATCAAGCTTATTGGTGAAGCGAACAAAAGACTCTCGGGGTTCAGGGTCCTCAAGGGAACGGAGATCGATATCCGCGGGGACGGCAGGCTCGACCTGCCTGATGACGCACTTGCAGGGCTCGATATCGTGGTGGCCTCGGTCCATTCCGGATTCAGGCAAACAGAGGAGCAGATCACGAAACGGATCATCTCGGCGATCAGGAATCCCTGCGTCTCCGTGATTGCCCACCCCACGGGCAGGCTCATCGGCGAACGCGATGCCTATGCCGTCGACATGGATGCCATTCTTAAAGAGGCGGCAAAATACGGCGTGGCCATGGAGGTGAACGCCTACCCCTTACGGCTTGATCTCAATGATCTCCACATCAAGATGGCCAAGGAATACGGTGTGCCGCTCGTGATCAGCACCGACACGCACGTCACGACCCAGTATGATTTCATGACCTACGGCGTTTCCGTTGCACGGCGGGGATGGGTGGAGAAGAAGGACGTGCTGAATACGCTTAGCTATGAATCGCTCATCACAAAGTTGAAAGCGTGCAGAGCAAGGAAGGCAAAACTGGAGAAATGATCGAACAGGATCTTAGGTTAGAAAATCCTGAAGAGAAGCGCTGCTTTATCCTTTCATTGCCCGCGAATGCCGCAATCCCGCAGTGAATACAAGATTGTACCCTCGCTTCGCACCTCTCGATGACTTATTATTCCCCCTTCCTGATCTCGCAGCTCTTGAACGTCCCTTCTATATCCTCTTTCAGGCTGTTAAAATTACCCTTGCCTTTTGTCCTGATGACCACCTTCCGGTAGCCCTCCCGCACTCCTTCATAGGAGGTGAGGATTCCCTGGAGGCGAAAATTGTGTTTTCGGATGACATCCGCAACTTCCTTTATCGAACCTGCCCGGTCCGCGATGGTAACGCAGATCCGGTGGCCACCGTGCCGAACGCCGGTGATGTCCACAAGGGCGCGGTAGATGTCACGGTCTGAAATTATGCCCACCAGGTCCCCTCTTTCTATCACGGGCAGGCAGCCGATAGTATGGTCCAGGAGGGTCAAGGCAGCCTCTTCCACCGGAGTATCGGGAGTTGTAGTGACGACCTTGGTCTTCATGATATCCCTGATCTTTGTCTTGGCAAGGAGGTAGTGAAGCTCGTAGATGTCGAGGGTTGTGGCCTTTGAGGGGCTGAACTCCTTGATATCCCGGTCCGAAATGATGCCCTTCAGTTTTCCGTTCTTGAGGACCGGGATGTGCTTGATCTGTTTCTCCCGCATGATGGAAATGGCATCAGCAAGATAATCGTCGGAGTCGACCGTAAAGACCTTTTTAGTCATCCAGTCAGATACATACATTTTAAGCCTCCTCAGTAGCAAATCTCAAATCCTAAGCACAAACCCAATAATCAATGATCAAAATTCTAAATTTGAATTTAGAGCTTAGTTGGATTTTGCTCATTGGTGTTTGGATCTTGTCTTCGTGTTAAACGCCCAGATAAGCCATCTTCACGTGTGGGTCGTTCAGAAGATCCTTCCCCTTGCCCTGCATGACCACGCGGCCATTCTCCAGCACATACGCACGGTCCGCGATGTCCAGCGTCTGCTTCACGTTCTGTTCCACAATGAGTACCGTCGTCCCGTCGTCCCGGATCTTCCCGATGACATCGAATATCTCGCGTACAAGGATGGGTGCTAGCCCAAGCGACGGCTCGTCGAACATCATGAGCTTTGGGAGCGCCATGAGGCCCCTGCCAATGGCTACCATCTGCTGCTCGCCTCCTGAGAGTGTTCCGGCGAGCTGCTTTCTCCGCTCCCGGAGCCTCGGGAACAGTCTGAAAACCGTCTCCCTCGTCTTTTCACGGTTTTTCCTGGCCTCTCCCTTGAGCGAACCCATATCGAGGTTCTCCTCCACGGTCATCTCCACGAAGAGCCGCCGCGCCTCTGGGCAGAAGGCCATACCCATTTCGATGCGCTTGTACGGCTCCACGGTGTGGATAGGGGTATCGTTGAAGATGACCTCACCCTTGTGAGGCCGGAGGAGCCCGGAAACGGTCTTCAGCGTCGTTGACTTGCCAGCACCGTTCGCCCCGATGAGAGCAACAATCTCTTGCTGCTTCACCTCAAAGGAGACGTCCCAGAGCACCTGGACGTCTCCGTAAAAAACATCTATGTGACCTATCTTAAGCACTCTGCGTTTCTCCCAGATACGCCTCGACCACGAGGGGGTTGAGCCGTATCTCTTGTGGGGTACCCTCGGCGATCTTTTCACCGTAGTTGAGCACCACGATTCGGTCCGACAGGGACATGATGACCTTCATGTGGTGCTCAATGATCATGACGGTGATGCCCTTTTCCCTGATCTTCCTGATGATCTGGATTGACTCATTAAGTTCCGTCGGGTTCAGGCCTGCAAATGACTCGTCGAGAAGAAGGAGCTCGGGCTGCGTGGCCAACGCACGGGCGATCTCGAGCCGTTTCCGCATGCCCAAGGGGAGGCCCTTGGAGATGATATGCCGCTCTTCGGAGAGGCCAGTGAATTGCAGGATATCCAGTGCCAGTTCCGCCGCCTCGCCACGGTTTGCCGTCCGCAAAAAGGCCGAAGCCAGGACGTTATCGAACACGCTCATCCGCTGGAGCGGTTTAACCACTTGAAATGTCCGCGCGATGCCCAGCTGGCATATCTGGTGGGGCTTAAGCCCCGAGATTGTAGTGCCCCGGAAGAAGACCTCCCCCTTGGAAGGCTTGTAAAAACCATTGACCACGTTAAAGAGCGTCGTCTTACCCGCACCGTTCGGGCCGATGAGGCCGACTATGTCTCCTTTGTTGACCTCAAAGGAAACGTTGGTCAACGCTGACAGACCGCCGAAGAATCGGAACACCTTTTTTACATCGAGGAAGCTCATGACGGCCTCCTCGCGAGACCAATAAGCCTCTTCAGTTTCTGAACATCACCGACAATGCCGTTAGGAAGAAAGATGATGATGACGATAAGCAGGATGCCGAAGAATGTATGGTGGGCTGTGCCGAGCGTGGGGATCGACCGGATTATCTCGGCCAGCAGGACCATGATGATTGCACCAACGGCCGGACCCCAGTAGGTGGCAACCCCGCCTACCATCACGACCATGATCGTGACAATCGATATGTCATGGAGCGCGAAGACGACCTTGGGGTCGATATATCCCATGTAGTTCGTGTAAAAGGCGCCCGCAAATCCCGTGAGCACGGCGCTCAGGCAGAGTGCGATGGTCTTGTAGAAGGTCGTGTTGATGCCGAGGGACTCTGCAGCGTCCTGATCCTCCCGGATGGCCACGAAATAGTATCCGAGCTTCGACTCGATGACCATTTTGACCACGATAAACGTGCCGCAGGCGATAGCAAGTATAATGTAGTAATACCATATCTTCTCAACCCACGTGCGCTCCCGGATCATGATGCCCAGGTCTCCACCGGTGAAATCCACCAGGTTCTCGGCAACGATACGGAGGATGACACCCACGGACAGCGTGGCAAGGGCAAAGAACGGTCCCCGGAGCCTCAAGCAGATGTACCCGATGACGAGGGCAAAGCACGTTACGATGACAATGCTTGCAGGGAGTCCCCACCACCCCGAAAGGCCGAGCTTGCTGTAGATCATGCCGGCGGAATAGGCACCGGTCCCGAAGAACGCGGCATGGCCAAAGGACACCTGGCCGCAGTACCCGCTGAGGAGGTTCCACGCCATGCCGAGCACGGACCACATGATGACGAGGATCAGGATATGCATCATGTAGGAGTTGAGGCCGATAAGCGGCAGCACGGCAAGGAGCCCCACGATTATGAAGGGAAGATATTTTTTCATTTAAAACCGCTTTCACATATCGGCACAACGCATGTAGCATGGAGCGTGGAGTTTGAATTCTTTGCTCTCTGCGCTATGCACTCTGCCATCAACTGTTCTTTGCGTGCTTTGCGACTCTACGGTGATTGCCGCCGGTTCAAGAACATCTCATCTCCCGAACTTCTTAGCCTTCAGGAGAGAAGCAACGCCGCCCGGCAGAAAGACCAGGACCGCCACGAAAATGACGAACCGTCCCACCGGCGCCCAGCCCATGCCCACGTAAGTTGCGGTGAGCGATTCAAAGAGGCCAAGGATTATGCCTCCGATAATCGCCCCGACGGTGGACCCGAGACCGCCGAGGATGGTGATGACGAAAGCGATCAGCGTAAATTGCCCCCCGATGTCAGGATATATATAGTAGATCGGGATGAAGAGGCAGCCCGCCGCCCCGACGAGAGCTGAGCCGAGCCCGAAGGTGATCACCCGCATCCTGTCCACGTTGACACCCATGAGTAGCGCCGCGTCATGGTCCTGGGCCGTGGCCCGGATGGATTTGCCGGTGTCTGTCTTGGCAAGAAAGAACCAGAGGCATGCTGTTATGAGAACGGCAATGACGAATGAGACGGACCAGGGCATGGAGAGCGAGAGTTCAATGGGCGCTTTTTTCCAGATATCGGAGAGGTACCAGGCCTTGGTGGCATAGTCCACGGGTGTTTGACGGTAATCGGACTTGAAGATAATGGTTGCGATATTTGCCAGCACCATGCCAATCCCGACGGTGAGGATCACCTGGTTCTCAGGAAGGATGGACTCGACCTTGAGCACGGGGTTGATCAGATACTTCTGAATCGCGACCCCGAGGAGGAAGAGGGCCGGCGTAGCAATAAAGACGGAGAGATAGGGATCGATGTGGAAAAGGGAAAAGAGGATGAAGGCGATGTACATGGCCACCATCATGAGCTCGCCATGGGCGAGATTGATGATCTTCATCACTCCCATGATGATCGTCATGCCGATGCCGATCAGTGCGTAGAGTCCGCCGAGCAGAAAGCCTGATATAAGCGTCTGCAGGAGAACCTCAATCTGAACCGATGTCATGGAATATCCTTTAGATTTCGCATTGCGGAATGAGACCCATAAAAAATCCGCAAGCTACAATCCGCAACTGCATTATCTCCGCTCCCTCCAGCTCGGGACCGGATAGACATAGGGAGCACTGGCATGCTGCTTCGGCCAGATGGTCTCGAACTGACCCTTAATGACCTGGACAGCGAGGGTATCCATGAAATTCTGGTTCTGATAGCCGTCCTTGTCCTGGAACTTGATGGGGCCGAAAGCAGTCTTGATGTTCGTTGCTTTCAGCGCATCACGGATGCCGTCCGGGTTCCAGTTCTTTGCCCGCTCGAGCGCGTCCTTAACCACGTAGACTGCAGCATAGGCCGATGCCCCGTGATAGGAAGGATAATCGCCATACTTAGATTTGTATCGCTCGGCATATTCCTTGGTCCCGGGATACTTGAGCTGGGGTGTCCAGAGGGTCGCACTGACCACGTACTCGGCTGCGTCCTTAGCTCCGTCAATGAATTCCGGAATCGCAAACCCCGCTGCACCGCCTGTGAAGAGCTTCGCTTCTACCCGCAGCTCCTTGATCTGCTTCATCAATAGCTGGGCCTCGTTCGCGTAAGAGACGGTGTAGACCACATCAGGTTGGGCTTGTCTTACTTTACCGAGTATCGGCCTGAAATCTATAGCGCCGGTTTCGAACTTCTCTTTTAACACTACCTTGACGCCGAGTTTCTGGGCATCCCTCTCCATCGCGGTCGCCCCCGATGTGCCAAAGGCCGAGCTCTCATAGAGGATCGCGATAGTTTTAGGTTTAACGACCTCTTTTAGAAAAGATACGAGAGCATTAGCATAATGGTCATTGACCTCGTTCTGACGGAAAACATACTTGTAGTTCTGCTTCGTGATGTCGTCATCGGCGCTGGCCACGATCAGGTATGGCGTTTTGCGCTCTTCGGCCACGGCGGCAACAGCTTTCGCACAGGACGAAGTATACTCGCCCACGATGAGTGGCTGCTTCTTCACATCAATGAGCTTTTCAACGATAGCCCGGGCGATCTCTGGTTTTGCCCCGGAGTCTTCGAAGGAGAGGGCAAGTTTTTTGCCCTTCACGCCGCCCTTGGCATTGATCTCCTCGGCAGCCATCTCATAGGACCGCTTCATGATCTCGCCGAACTTTGCCTGCTTTCCGGTGAGGGGAAGGGGAATGGTAAGGTCAAGGGCGTCCGCTGCGTACAAGGGAGCGGCGAACAGACTTACAGCTAGAGACAGAACGAGAATGAATGATGGGTATTTCATGGGATCCTCCGTCAAGAGTAATCTGTATGTCGATCTATAAAATTCTGAGCTGATAAATGCTATTGTATCATGACTCGCGATAAATTTCATGACACATGAGAAAATCTAAATTTCGAAAAAAATATTCTAAATAAGCTCAAGATCAGCAAAGGTCAAATCGCAACCGATTGAGCTATAGTACTTGATGCTTACCGGTAGTATGGTGTTTGCCCTCATGCAACCCTTTTTAATCTCCTTGTCCATGCTACGATACTCACTGGAAGTTGTCTGAAGATTCGTTCAATCTGTGTCCAATAATTTGTTCCGGTTTCTTGTCCGGACTGTGGACCGTTAGCTACCGCTTCCCGCCCGTACAACCGCTTCCCGGCATCCAGGCCTTGATGAACTCCCGGTTCAGGTTCGCTATGAACCGTGCTTTAATTCCTTTGGGACAGACGGCCTCGCATTCGTAGTGGTTGCTGCAGTTGCCGAATCCCTGCTTGAGCATCTCCTCGGTCATCACACAGACGCGGCGAGCTGCCTCGAGCCGCCCCTGGGGCAGCATCGCAAGGTGCGATATTTTCGCCGCGGTAAAAAGCATAGCTGAGCCGTTTGGGCAGGCGGCAACACAGGCGCCACAGCCGATGCACTCTGCCGCGTCCATGGCAGTGTCCGCATCGTGTTTCGGAATGAGGACAGTGTTGGCGTCTGGGACGCCGCCGGTGTGGACGGATATATATCCCCCTGCTTGGATCATGCGATCAAAAGCACCACGGTCCACGATGAGGTCCCTTATCACGGGGAACGCCCGGGCCCGGAAAGGTTCGACGTAGATCGTGTCGCCATCCTTGAAATGGCGCATGTGGAGCTGGCAGACTGTAGTCTTTCTCCGGGGTCCGTGGGGGATACCGTTGATGACTTGGCCGCAGGAACCGCAGATTCCCTCGCGGCAGTCGTGGTCAAAAGCGATAGGCTCCTGGTTTTTCCTGACGAGGTCTTCGTTCACCACGTCGAGCATCTCAAGGAAAGACATATCTGCGGTGATGTGCTGCGCCTCATAGAGCACGAGTCGCCCTTTGTCCTCGGGGCCATTCTGACGCCAGACATACAAGGTCAGGTTCATGCTTCAGCCTCGCACAATAAGAATAGTTTTACTTGTCATGGATGGACGCAGCAGAACTCGGATATAAACGTACACCCTATAACGTAACGGCAAAGGAGCGTCCCAGAATCCTCCTTGCCTCCCTGGTTATTTTCTTCTATTTATAACTTCGCACTGATGGTTGAATGCCCTCGAACACGAGCGGTTCCTTGTGGAGTTCAGGCTCCCTGTCAACACCCTTGAACTCCCAAGCTGCAACGTAACTGAAATCCCTGTCATCCCGTTTCGCCTCGCCATCGGGTGTCTGGTGTTCCGCCCGGAAGTGCGCACCGCAGGACTCGTCCCGATGCAGAGCGTCTCTTGCCATAAGCTCTGCAAACTCGAGAAAGTCGGCGACGCGGCCGGCCCGCTCAAGCTCCTGGTTCAGCTGCTCGCCGCTGCCGGTCACTTTCACGTATCTCCAGAACTCTTCGCGCAATGCTGGTATCCGTGTGAGGGCACGCTTCAGGCTCTCCGCGCTCCGCTCCATACCCACGCTGTCCCACATGAGTCTGCCGAGTTCGCGGTGGATCTCGGTCACGGTCTTGTTGCCGTTCACAGAGAGGAGTCTTTTCGCGAAGGACATGACCTCCCCGCGAGATTTCCTGAACTCCGAGTGGTCCGCATTCACCAAACCCGGTTTCGTTGCGGCGAGATAATTTGCAATGGTGTAGGGGATGATGAAGTATCCATCAGCGAGACCCTGCATGAGAGCGCTTGCGCCGAGGCGGTTCGCCCCATGGTCCGAATAGTTTGCTTCGCCGAGGACAAAGAGCCCGCTGATATTGCTTTCGAGATTGTAGTCAACCCAGAGTCCGCCCATAACATAATGAGGTGCAGGGTAAATGCGCATTGGCTGTTTGTATGCATTGTCCGCGGTGATGCGCTCGTACATTTCGAAGAGGTTCCCGTAACGCTCGCGGATTGTATCTTCACCCAGGTATTTGATGGCGTCGCGGAAGTCGAGGTATACGCCTCGTCCGCCGGGACCTACGCCTCTGCCTTCGTCGCAGACCTCTTTGGCCGCACGTGACGTGACATCGCGGGCAGCCAGGTTGCCGAAGGTGGGATATTTACGTTCAAGGAAATAGTCTCGGTCTTCTTCGGGGATATTGTTCGCAGCACGGGTGTCGCCTTTTTTCTTCGGTACCCAGACCCTGCCGTCGTTCCGGAGCGACTCGGACATGAGCGTAAGCTTGGCTTGGTGCTCTCCAGTTACGGGGATGCAAGTAGGGTGGATCTGGGTAAAGCAGGGGTTGGCGAAGAACGCTCCTTTTTTATATGCACGGTACGTGGCGGTCACGCCCGAGGCGAGAGAGTTCGTCGTAAGGAAATAAATGTTCGAATATCCACCACTGCAGAGACAGACCGCATCGGCGGCAAAAGATTCTATCCTGCCGGTCACAAGGTCACGGATCGTGATTCCCCTCGCTTGGCCATCAATAACAACGAGGTCGAGCATCTCCGTACGCGGATGGAGGGTCACCGTGCCGGCCTTCACCTGGCGGGAAAGTGCGCCGTAGGCGCCGAGCAGGAGCTGCTGGCCTGTCTGTCCTCGGGCGTAAAAGGTGCGAGAGACCTGGGCACCACCGAACGAGCGGGTCACGAGATAGCCCGCGTAGTCTCGCGCGAAGGGCACGCCCTGGGCCACGCACTGATCGATAATGTTTGCGCTTACTTGCGCAAGCCGATACACGTTCGCCTCGCGGGAGCGAAAGTCTCCGCCCTTGATGGTGTCGTAGAAAAGGTTGTAGACGCTGTCGCCATCGCCCGGGTAGTTCTTGGCCGCGTTGATTCCGCCTTGGGCGGCTATGCTGTGGGCCCGGCGCGGGCTATCCTGGGCGCAGAAGGAATCCACCTGGTAGCCGAGCTCACCAAGGGTCGCCGCAGCGGACGCCCCGGCAAGGCCGGTTCCGACCACGACGATGCGGTATTTCCGCTTGTTCGCCGGGCTTACGAGCTTCAGTTCGTGGCGCCGCCGTTCCCATTTGTCAGTAAGCGGTCCGGAGGGAATTTTACCATCGAGAATCATGTAATCACCTGAATCGGATAACCACGTGAAAAGCTTCCTTGAACCGCCAAGGCGCAAATAGCGCGAAGTTGTAAAAAAAGATCCAAGTTTTTTCTGGTGTCCTCTGCGACTTCACGGCCAAGTACTTTGCTTACCGTTTCAATAATCCCGCGATAATTGCAACCGGTATCGCACTATACCAGAGAAATAGTATGACGGAGGCTAGCGTCCCTGACTTTTCAAAGACAGGGAGCGTCCTCTCATTGTTCAGCCCCCAGGTCTGGATGGAGCTCTGCATGCCGTGGAACAGGTGCAGCCCCAAGGCGGCTAGGGACATGACATAAACGGCGGAAATGCCGATATATTGAAAATTGTGAACGACCATCATGAATACGTCTGGCCTTCCAAGGATGTCGGGATGGCTGTCCGCAGAAGTTGCGGGGTTCGTTACCTGGAAGGTGAACTGGAGGAGATGATAGATAAGGAAAGCGATGATGATGACGCCGGTCCAAATTTGGTTTCTTCCCGCAAAGGTTGCGCGGAGGTAATGAGTCACAGCATAGGGCTGGGGTTTTGCCGCATGGTTCTCAAGCTTGATCACCGAGCCGTAATAGATGTGGATGGCGAAGGCCGCCATCAGGATAACGCGACCTCCCCAAACAAAGACCGGCAGGCCGTATAGACCCACGACATAGGCATTGAGCTTATGGAAGAAGATGGTCGAGTTGCCGGCTATATGAAAGATGACGAAGATGACCAATATCTGGCCCGATATCGCCATGAGGACCTTTCTGCCGACAGTGGATGTAGGTAATAACATAAAAGATACCTTGGTAATTGGGAGTCGGTCACAGCTACGATGCCCATTTTGGTAAAAGCCGTTGCATAATTCGGCTATGGCATTACCGCATTACCGTTTTGCGTTATCATTATTTCCCCGATTCTTCTCCAATCCCGCCTTCCGTCATCTTCCTCGGATCGAGCAGGCGGTCCAGTTCCTCTTTCGACAAATCCGTCATCTCAGCAGCGACATCTTTTAGTGAACGTCCCTCGGCGTAGGCCTTCTTGGCGATCTGCGCAGCCTTATCGTAACCGATGACGGGATTCAACGCAGTCACGAGAATCGGGTTTTGTCCTACGAGGCCGATGATGCGTTGCCGGTTCACGGTAAAGCCTGCAACGGCTTTCTCCGCCAGAAGGCTCGCTGCATTTCCAAGGAGGGTAATCGACTGGAGCAGGTTATGGATAATCACCGGCAGCATCACATTCAGCTCGAAGTTACCCTGCTGGTTGCTAACACTGATGACGACGTCGTTTCCCATGACCTGTGCGCAGGCCATCATCATCACCTCGCACATCACCGGGTTCACTTTTCCAGGCATGATGCTCGAACCCGGCTGGAGCGCCGGCAGGGATATTTCTCCCAGCCCAGTGACTGGCCCGCTGTTCATCCACCGGAGGTCGTTGGCCATCTTCATAAAAGACGTAGCAGTCGTTTTGAGATTCCCGCTCAGTTCCACCGCCGGATCCATCATTGCCTGGGCAGCGAAATGATTGTCGGTCTCAGTAAAAGGGTGATTTGTGCGCTGCACGATCTTGTCCGCAACGCGCCTGCCAAATCCGGACGGCGCATTGATACCGGTGCCCACGGCCGTGCCTCCGATCGCGAGCTTTGCCAAGCGCGGCAGGCATGACTCGATGCGCTCGATAGCCTGCGCTACCTGAAATGCCCAGCCGCTTATCACCTGGCTGAGAAGGATCGGCATGGCATCCATAAGATGCGTGCGCCCGGTCTTAACGACATCATGGAACTCCGGTTCACGCTTTTTGAGCACTTTATGGAGGTGCTCAAAGGACGGCAGAAGCATCTCGCTCACTTGAAGGAAAGCACTTACATGTAAGGCGGACGGGATCACGTCGTTCGAGGACTGACCCATATTAACATGATTGTTCGGATGGACTCTTGCTTCTGAGATGCCAAGGATATGCGTTGCCCGCCGCGCGATCACTTCGTTGGCATTCATGTTCGTCGATGTCGCCGAACCGGTCTGGAAGACATCGAGAGGAAAGTGGTCGTCCCATTTTCCGTCGGCAACTTCCAGGGCTGCCTGCCGGATCGCCTGTGCTGTGCTGGGATCGAGCAGGCCGAGCTCGGCGTTCACCTCGGCGGCAGCGGCCTTGATGAACCCAAGGGCACGGATAAAGGCGCGGGGGAAGCGGATCCCGCTCACGGGGAAGTTCTCGATCGCCCGCTGTGTCTGCGCTCCATAGAGCGCGTCTACCGGGACCTTGACTTCGCCGAGGGAGTCCTTCTCGATACGAAAATCAGTCATAGGGAAAAGAATTTGAAACCCGGAATTTGTTGCTACGCGAAAATCATGAAATTCATGAAAACGATAACAGGGTCTCTTTTCATTGTGTCTTGATGAACTTCGTGGTAATGAGCCGGGCCCTGAAGCGCTGCAGGATCATGGAGCTGAAATCCATGAACAATGATGCATCGGTGGCTCATGGGTTTAATTATAGCGACTTTGAAAAGATTTTGCACGGTGTTTTTAAAAAAATAGAAAGGCACAGGCCACAGTCAGTAGCGAGATCAAAAAAGCCGCTTTTTGAGGAGAGGGGAAAATCGGCTTCATAGAGGGGATATGCAAAAGGCTTGAGTTGACCTGAAGGATAATTAATTCTATAATGAAAACAAGAGGAGGTGCGCGATGGGCCATGTATGCAATCCCAGTCCCAGTTACAGCATCGTGATAAGAGTAGAGATCGAGAACCGCATCGGCATGTTCGCCAAGATTGCCATGGCCATTGGCAGTGCCGGAGGCGACCTGGGCTCTGTGGACATCGTCCGCGTGGAGAAGGGCAAGATCATTCGGGACATCACCGTGAACGCCCGCAACGAGGAACACGAGAAAGCGATCGTACGGGCGATCAAGACCGTGGCCGGCGTAAAGGTCCTTAGGGTCATGGACCGCACCTTTTCGTCTCATCAGGGTGGAAAGATCGAGATAAAAAACAAACTGCCCGTACGTGACCGAAACGACCTCTCACAGATTTACACACCGGGCGTTGCGCGTGTCTGCATGGACATCCATCAGAATAAAGAACACGCCTACCGCTATACCATCAAGGGCAACTCCGTGGCCATCGTCTCCGATGGCACCGCTGTGTTGGGCCTCGGCGATATCGGGCCCGAGGCGGCGCTTCCGGTAATGGAGGGCAAGGCCATGATCTTTAAGGAGTTCGCCGGCATCGATGCCTTCCCCATCGTGCTCGCGACTAGAGACGTAGACTCGATCGTGAACACGGTCAGGTCTATTGCACCGACCTTCGGAGGCATCAACCTTGAGGATATTTCCGCGCCGAGGTGTTTCGAGATTGAGGCCAGGCTCAGGAAGATGCTCGACATTCCCGTGTTCCATGACGACCAGCACGGTACAGCCGTGGTCGTGCTCGCCGCGCTCATCAATGTCTCGCGTCTCCTGAAGCGGGACCTCAAAAAATTCAAGATTGTCGTCGTCGGAGCAGGCGCCGCAGGCTCGGCAACGGTGAGGATCCTCCTTGCCTCAGGCGTCAAGGACATCACCGCCTGCGACAAGGCCGGGGCCCTGTTTACAGGTAGAAGGCAGAACATGGATCATGCCAAGCGGGAGCTGGCAAAGCTGACGAACCCGAGAAAGGTGAAGGGGAACATTGCTGACACCATGAAGGGAGCGGACGTGTTTATCGGATTGTCCGCCCCTAACATCATTGCCGCTGACGACATCAGGAGTATGGCAAAAGACCCGGTGGTCTTCGCGCTCGCCAATCCCGATCCTGAAATATCGCCCGAGGAGGCTATCCCGCTAGTCCGGGTCATGGCAACGGGCCGATCCGATTACCCGAATCAGATCAACAACATGCTTGGATTTCCTGGGATCTTCCGGGGACTTCTCGACGTGCGCGCAAAGGGCGTGAACGAGGCCGTAAAGCTCGCCGCCGCGCGCGCTATCGCGTACACGGTCGACGAGGAAGAGTTACATGAGGATTATATCATCCCGAGCATATTCGACCGGAAGGTGGTTGCGTCCGTTGCGTCTGCAGTTGCCGAGGTCGCGAAGAAGACAGGACTAGCGCCGAAGTGACGAGCGCCGATGTCAAACGTGTTTTTATCACAAAGACGCTAAGACCGACGAGAAAGATCCGCACATCTTTTTTAAACCTCGCGATCCCTGTATCATCAGCGAGAAAGAAGCAGTTTCAGCATCCTTGAGGAATTAACTCATCGTTAAGGGACAAACCTATGACCAGAAATCATGAACGATTACACCGGGACGAGAAAGACCTCCGCAGCCTCGCCATGACCGAGCTGCAGACCATCTATGCCGATCTCGGCCTGTCTCAAGACGAACTTGACCTCCTGGCAGTGCCGCGCCGCTCCTTCACTGTGAGCTTCCCGGTAAAAACGACCCTCGGCAAGACACAGATGTTTACGGGATACCGCGTACAGTACAATGACGCTCGCGGACCTGCCAAAGGTGGCATCAGATTCCATCCCGACATGACCCTGGAGCACACAAGCGACCTCGCCTTTCTCATGGCCCTCAAGTGTGCCGTCGTGAACATCCCCTTCGGGGGGTCAAAGGGCGGAGTAGTCGTCGATCCCCTGCAACTCAGCCAAGGTGAGCTCGAGCTTGTGACGCGCGGCTACATCCGTGCCATTGCGGATTTCATCGGTCCATTCAAAGATATCCCCGCGCCTGACGTATATACCGACGAGCATATCATGGCATGGATTCTCGACGAGTACGAACGAATCATGCGCGAACATATCCCCGCCGTGGTTACGGGAAAGCCACCCGAGCTCGGCGGCATCGGCGTGCGCAGGTATTCTACCGCACTTGGTGGCGTGCACGTGCTCGAGCAGGCCATGAGGGAAAGAGGCATGGAAGCTCACGGAACGCGGGTCGCGGTCCAAGGCTTCGGGAATGTGGGCGCCAATGTCGCACGGATCCTCCATCACTGGGGCTACACGGTCGTTGCCGTGAGCGACGTGAACGGAGCCATTCTGAACCCGAATGGCATCGACATCTCCTCGCTCAGGCACCACAAGAACAAGGCCGGCAGCGTCGTAGGTTTCCCCAGCGCAACGGGTATCACGAATGCCGAACTCCTCACCACCGAATGCGACGTGCTCATCCCGGCGGCCCTTTCGAACCAGCTTGATGAGGATAATGCGCGAGACGTAAAGGCAAAGATCATCCTCGAGCTCGCCAACGCCCCTGTAACTGCTGCGGCCGACGATATTTTCTTCAGCAGGGACGTCCTCGTCATTCCGGACATCCTCGCGAACGCCGGCGGTGTCGTGGTGAGCTACTTCGAATGGAGCCAGAACCTGAGCAACGATCGCTGGCCGGAACAGAAGGTCCTCGAGAAATTAAAACAGACCATGACCAACGCCTTCAATGATGTACATACACTCTGCAGGGAAATCCGGTGCAGACTGCGCAAGGCTGCGTATCAGCTGGCAGTGAAGCGGATCCTGCACGTCGAGCGGCTCCGGGGGAATCTGTAGCCCTGTCTTTTTTGCACCGACTGCTGTCTGATTTTTCATCTCCGTCCATTATTTTCTGATCTCAAAGACATCTCCATCTGTCTCTGCACGAAGCACGTCATCATGGGCAAGGTGGCGGTTGTTACCGGCGGTTTCAAGTTTACGAACATGCAGAGGGGAAAACGCCTCGAACCTGCTTGTCATCAAATTGGACACGCTGGCAGCCGCCTCTGTCGACAACTAGAACCAGTACGAGAAGCATTCCGTCGAGTCCAAGAAAACCGCGGGACAAGGATGCAGAAAAGGAGCCGGGAAAGAAGAAGAGTCCACAAATCAGAAAATAATGGTGGGCGCTGTGTGAACAGCAATTTTCAGTATGGCTTCCTGAACACCTCTGATCCTATTTGTCAAGAAGCCGTTTGACCGCCCTGTCAATACCCTTCTCAAGGTATCGCTCCGTGCCGGCCTGGGCAACTTCCCGCCCTACATCTTCCACGAGGGCTGTCAGCACCTGCTGGGCCAGTTGGGATGGCGAGGCACCGCCAGGCTTGCCGATGTCGGTCAATTCGACCCGCTGCAAAGAGACGATCTTCGGCTTGTCCCCGAGGGCGGCGACGCGGACGTCGATCCGGCCGCTCTCGATAACGAGCTTTTTGATGATGAACTTCATATCTTCGCCCTGGGTCTTTTGTTCTCCCTGGGCCTTCCTCGGCGCATTCGCTTTGTATCCTTCGATGTTCTTCTTGAGAACGCCAATGTTCGACGTGCCCGACGTGTTAATCTCATAAACGACCTGGGAATCTGATATGCGGATTTCATCGATCACAATCGGGTGTGTGGTGACCGTGGCGGGATCAATTCTGGCGCTGATCGTTCCCAAGCGAAAAACGTAGGGCGAGGAAAACCCGAACGGATTCGCCACGGTCAGGCCAGCAATAACACCCTTGCCGGAGGCGAGGTGAATCGAGACCGAGGACACACGAACAGCGGTTTTCGTCGCCTCGGAGCCGTATCGCTCAATTGCCGCCTTGACGAGCCCATTGATATTCGTCCAGATGAAGATGAGTGCCGCGGCGATCACGATAGCCAGCCCACCGGCAAAGATTAGTACTTTTCGGCCGCCTTTCAAAATTATACCTCCTTAGTCTCGTGTCCCTTTCATGATAGGGAAGTTTCCGGTTATTTTCAAGGATTATTTGGTGCATGGAAAGCTTGTAATAATCTGCAATCCAGGTATACTTTTTAAATAAACACAAAAAGGAATCTTATTGCCGTTGATGGCGGGTAGACACCGCAGATGGTGGTGTGGGCAAGGATTGCTAAGATAAAAATCACAGCAATAGAGTCTTAGAATCCGGTTTCTGCATTATGTTTGACGCTGCTTGCCAGACCGGCAAATAGTCAGTTCTGGTTTAAAACGCTCTGTGAGAAAGCACGAGGGGTAGAAGGGAGGATGAAAAAAGCACGTGGAAAAACGCCGGAAAAAGGCCGAATCGTCATAGGAAAGGCAAAAGACAGATGGCGCGATTCGCGCGAAAGGCGGGAGACAGGAACGGTACGGGACAAGGCGGAAGATGTGGACAGAAAACTGTGGCAAAAGCGAAAACCTGCTTAAATAAAAGGAGAGATCCAAAGAACAATAGGCAATTGAAGGCGGAAGCTGAGGACGGACAGATTCAGAGCGCAAGGTGCTGAGCGGAAAACGGTTTGTGAAATTCTGGATTGACGATTGGGCTATGGCTATGAATTATAATTAAGGAAAGGGCCGAATAACACAAGGATAAAAACGATGAAAACGAAAAAGAATCTCATCATTGTCGGGGATCGGGTTCTTATCGACCCCGACGAGCGGATGGACAAGACACCTTCGGGGCTTTACCTTCCTCCCACGGTCAAGGAGAAGGAGAAGATCATGGGCGGGCACGTGGTAAAGACGGGCCCTGGCTATCCGATCCCTGACTCGACGCCGGACGAGTCGTGGACCACGGGAAGGAAAGAAGTAAAGTACCTCCCTCTGCAGGCCGCGGAAGGGGATTACGCGATCTTCCTCAAAGACGCTGCGATGGAGATCGAGTTTGAGGAAAAAAAGTATCTCATCGTTCCTCATTCGGCCATCCTTGCAATCGTGCGTACGGAACTATCAGAAGAAAATGAGTAGGAAAGAGCCATGGGCGAAGTCGCCCCAGCTTAGCATGCCAAGCTCCAAGTCCTCAGGTTAATGCTGCACGATGCCGGATGCCGTGTTCGCACCCTGAGAAATGGATGGTATCAGCCTTTTTTCAATCAACACTTCTCCTTCTGGTTTCAAGATTTCTCTTGGGCTTGAGCATAACCCAATCTTCAGCGCGGCAGGTTGACATCTGTACCGTCCGCGCTAAAATAAAAATAACAAAGCTTCATTGAGAACTCTTGTCTGCTATAGGCCCGGACGGCCTTAATGCCTGTGAGAGTAAAGGTTTAAAAGATGATACTTCACCGGAGGAGATCATGAGAGCCAGCAGGATGCGCGTCTTTTTCACCCTAATTTCACTGTTCCTTCTCGCTCCGTCCCCGGCGCGGACAGCCACCGATGCGGATGTTCTCCGCGCAACGCTCACGAACGGACTGCGGGTGGTGATTGTGCGGAACACCCTCGCGCCCGTGGTAACTACGGAGGTGAACTACCTCGTAGGATCAAATGAGGCGCCAGACGGGTTCCCCGGCATGGCGCATGCCCAGGAGCACATGATGTTTCGAGGCAGTCCAGGCCTGTCCGCGGCTCAGCTCGCGAACATCATCGCCCTAATGGGTGGCGATTTCAACGCGGAAACCCAGCAGGGCGTTACCCAGTATTTCTTCACTGTGCCCAGCGACGATCTGGATGTTGCGCTCAACGTGGAAGCGGTGCGTATGCGGGGAGTGCTCGACACGCAGGAGCTCTGGCAGCAGGAGCGTGGAGCCATCGAACAGGAAGTTGCGCAGGACCTTTCGAGCCCAGAGTATATTTTCTCCTCACGCCTCCTTTCGGAGATGTTCGCGGGTACGCCCTATGCCCATGATGCCTTGGGCACGCGCCCATCGTTCCAGCAGACGACGGGCGCCATGCTCAAGCAGTTTTACGACTCCTGGTACGCCCCGAACAACGCCATCCTTGTCATCGCGGGAGATGTGGACCCGCAGAAGACGCTGATGATAGTGAATGAGCTGTTCGAACCGATTCCGAAGCGGCCTGTGCCTCAGCGTCCCCCAATACGCTTGCAGCCGCTCAAACCCGCCGCCATCATGCTCGAGACTGACCTATCCTATGGGCTTGCTATCGTGGCATTCCGCCTGCCTGGCTTCGAGAGCCCTGACTTCGCCGCGGGCCAGATCCTTGCTGATGTTCTGGACAGCCGACGGGGGGATCTCTACGCTCTTGTTCCAGAGGGGAAAGCGATCTTCACCGGGTTTGACGGTGGTGCACTTCCGAAAGCTGCCTTCGGGTACGCCCTCGCGTCATTTCCTCCCGGAGGGGATGGCCCGGGCCTGGTAAATACAATAAAGAACATCATTGCCGGTTACGTCAAGAATGGTGTCCCCGTTGATCTCGTGGAAGCAGCAAAACGTCATGAGATCGCTGATGCGCAATTTCAGAAGAACTCCGTATCTGGGCTTGCGGCCGCCTGGTCCGAGGCACTCGCAGTCGAAGGCCGGGATTCTCCGGACGATGATATTGAAGCGATCAAAAAAGTGACGGTAGAGGATGTGAATCGCGTGGCCCGAGATTACCTGAAGAACGATACGGCGATCACGGCTGTGCTTGTGCCGCGGCCGTCGGGCAAACCCGTTTCCTCGAAAGGTTTCGGCGGCAAGGAGTCCTTTGCCCCGAAAGAGACTAAGCCTGTTGAACTTCCTCCATGGGCAAAGAAAACAGAATCATTGCCGCCGGTGCCTGCGTCTCAGGTAAACCCCGTGGTCTTCACTCTCGCAAACGGGATCCGTTTGATCGTCCAAACGGAAAGTGTAAGCCCTACCATCAGCGTCGTAGGCCGGGTGAAGAACAATGATGATCTGGAAGAGCCACCAGGAAAAGAAGGGGTCTCCGATGTGCTTGGGAGCCTCCTTTCCTACGGAACCACATCACTCGACAGGCTTGCATTCCAGAAGGCTCAGGACGACATCGGCGCAGACATTACAGCGGGCACATCTTTCTCCCTGAGGGTCCTGTCGGACTCCTTTGATCGAGGCATGGAACTTCTTGCAGACAATCTGCTGCATCCGGCGCTGCCAGAAGCGGCATTCGCCATCGTACAGAAGGAAACGATCAGCTCTCTCCGGGGCCAACTTCAAAGTCCTGACTATCTTTCGAGGCATACACTGCGCGAAGCGCTCTATCCCAAGAACGACCCTGTGCTTCGCGACCCATCGCCCGAGACGGTATCGTCACTCTCGCTTCAAGACGTCAAGTCCTATTATGCAAAAGCGTTCCGTCCTGATATGGCGACCATCGTGATCATCGGACACGTGACGCCGGAGCAGGCACGGGGTGTGGTTGAGAAATACTTCGGTGCCTGGCATGCAGCCGGAACGAAGCCTGCAACGGACCTTCCGCCGGTGCCACCCAACAAACCGTCAGTGTCCACGGTACCCGATACAAGCAAAATTCAGGACCAGGTTACGCTTGCAGAGACGATTGGCCTGACGCGCTCCCATCCGGACTATTACAAACTCCAACTCGGCAACCACGTCCTGTCCGGTGCGTTTTACGCTTCGCGATTGTACCGCGACCTGCGTGAGAATGAGGGCCTGGTCTACACGGTAGAGTCTTTCATTGAGGCGGGGAAGACCCGTTCACTCTTCGGCGTCTTTTTTGCCTGCGATCCGCCGAATGTATCAAAGGCGCGGGCCATGGTAGAGCGTAACCTTCGCGAGATGCAGACGATGCCGGTGACGCAGGAAGAACTGCAATATGCCAAGATCCTCATGCTCCATCGGATCCCTCTCTCTGAAGCGAGCATGGACGGCATTGCTGGGGGGCTGCTCTCTCGCTCGCTTGAAGACCTCCCGCTTGACGAACCTGTCCTCGCGGCAGGACACTACCTGGAGATCACGGCTGATCAGGTAAGGGATGCCTTTGCCAAGTGGTTACGGCCTGCCGATTTCGTCCAGATCACGGTGGGACCAAACCCGGAGTAGGCGAAACGATCTCTGCCAATCGGATGAGGGCGTTTCCAGGCTTCCTGGCATTCGATGCAAATGAAGGTCATGGAAAGTCTGACATGGAGGTGAGAATTATCGGCGATTGTCAAAAAATACCCCCCCCCGTCACGGGGGGGTATCATCAAAAATATGCCAGAAAATCATTTTTTATTTGATAATCCCGCATGCTATTCTTGCACCGCCTCCACCCAGTGGTGCTGGCATATCGGAATAGTTGTCACCACCGGCATGGATCATAAGCGAACGGCCCATCAGATCGGCAGTCTTGAGCCGCGGGGCGAGAACGGGAGTGTTGGCCATGCCATCAGCCCCGACGTAGAGTGCCGGCAGATCGCCCAGGTGTCCCTGTCCATAGGGCCCTTCGTGCTTGCCTGATCCTGCAGGATCATAGTGTCCGCCTGCTGCAAGACCCGCTACTTGCTTGCCGTCCTTCATGGCCGGGCCGCAGTCAGCATTCTGATGGACATGAAAACCATGAATCCCCGGCATCAGTCCGGTAAGCATCGGGACGAGCAGGATACCGTGCGGAGTATCAGAGATCACAACTGTGCCAATACTCTTGCCCGCACCCTGATCGGTTATAAGGTTCATCTGAACCACGATATCTCCTGCGAACGCAGCTCCCGAAATCAACAAAATCAATCCAAGTACAGACATCAGAACTAATAGCTTCTTCTCCATAGGTGTTTCCCTCCTTTTGAGTTGTGATTAAGATATGTTATATTATATCACGTGTCTCATGTACCATGCGATGCTCACTGGTGAGAGAGAGGGCGGGAGAGAACGGGCTGATGCTTGTTGATTAAAACTCAGAAGATGGCCGGTCGCGGCATTGACTTCTTGGCCTAAGGTGCTAAAATTAATATAGAATTAGTCCTTAAAAGGGACTGGAAATGTCCTGATTTTATGCAATCTTGATTACGGCGAAAGGCCCTTCGGTGCAGCCATCTGAGGGGGTGGTGAAGCTGAAAGGGCTTTCCGGCCGTAAGACTATTGGCATACGGCCATGAAGATGAACCTAACGCACAAGATACTGGAAGCCCATTTGATTGAGGGGGAGCTGGTTCCCGGCAAGGAGATTGCCATCAGGATCGATCACACCCTTCTGCAGGACGCAACGGGAACGCTCGCGATGCTGGAGTTCGAAGCCCTTGGCATAGATCAGGTAAAAGTCGAGCTTGCTGCTCAGTACGTGGATCACAACCTCCTCCAGACGGACAATAAGAATGCTGACGACCACAAGTTCCTTCAGACCGCCGCTGCACGGTATGGTATATATTTCAGCAAGCCGGGCAACGGCGTCTCGCACCAAGTCCATATGGAGCGTTTCGCTGTTCCGGGCAAAACGCTTCTGGGCGCTGACAGCCACACGCCGGGGGCTGCCGGAATATCCATGTTCGGCATCGGCGCTGGTGGTTTAGACGTGGCCCTGGCCATGGCTGGTTATCCTTATCATCTGACCTGCCCGAAGGTGCTCGGGGTAAAACTCACGGGCATGCTCCCCGACTGGGTGAGCGCCAAGGACGTGATTCTCGAGATGCTCCGCAGATATGACGTAAAGGGCTGTGTAGGCAAGATCATCGAATACTACGGTCCGGGGGTGAAGACCTTGTCCGCAACGGACCGCGAGACCATCGGCAACATGGGCACCGAGACCGGTGCCACGACCTCGATCTTTCCCTCCGACGAACGGACTAAAGAGTATCTCATCGCCCAGGGAAGGGGCGATATGTGGGTACGGCTTTCCTCCGACGAGGACGCAGCGTATGACGAGTACGCGGAGATCGACCTTTCGAAGCTGGAGCCTTTAATTGCCAAGCCATCGTCTCCGGGCAACGTCGTGCCGGTGCGTGAAATCGCTGGTCTCGAGGTGGGCCAGGCGATCGTGGGCAGCAGCGTAAATTCTTCATTCCGTGACCTTATGGTCGCTGCCAAGATGCTGGAAGGCCGGCGCGTTCATCCCAATACTTCGTTCCATGTGAATCCCGGAAGCCGCCAGGTGCTCGAGAACGTGTATCAGGCAGGCGGACTATTGGCTTTTCTGACCTCGGGCGCGCGTGTGCATGAACCCGGGTGTCAGGGGTGCATCGGCATGGGACAAGCACCGGCTACCGGCGAGGTAAGCCTCCGCACGTTCCCGAGAAATTTTCCAGGCAGGTCGGGGACCAAGGATGACAAAGTATATCTCTGCTCACCCGAGACAGCCACAGCAGCGGCATTAAGAGGCGTGATCACAGACCCACAAGACCTCTCAAGAGAAATGAAGTACCCGCGTATTGAAGACCCTAAGCAGTATCTGATCGATGAGAAATCCATCATTTTCCCGTCAGAAAATTTGAGGAATACCGAGGTAACTCGCGGGCCGAACATAAAGGCCCTGCCCGAACTTCAGCCCCTTCCTGATACGCTCGAGGCAGACGTTGTGCTCAAGGTGGGGGACAACATTTCTACAGACACCATCATGCCGGCCGGGAACCGTGTACTTCCTTTCCGGTCCAACATCGAAGCGATCAGCGAATTCGTGTATTCCCAGATCGATCCTGATTTTGCGAAAGAATGCAAGGCACGGGGGGCTGTGATCGTCATCGGCGGCGAGAACTATGGCCAGGGGTCGAGCCGCGAACATGCGGCGCTTGCACCGAGGTTTCTCGGAGTTCGAGCAAAGATTGTGAAAAGCTATGCCCGCATCCATAAGACCAATCTTTGCAACTTCGGCATAGTCCCGCTCACCTTCAAGGACCCGAAGGACTATGATCGCATCAACAAAGGCACAAAAGTGGTGTTTCCGGATATCAGAGGGCGGATCGAACGGGGTGACCGGGAGATCCCAGCTGTGGTAGAGGGGCAGACCATCATGACGGTACTGGATGTATCCGAGCGTCAGCGCAAACACCTGCTGGCAGGAGGGGCCTTGAATTTTGTGAAAAATGATTTGCTAATAGAGGTCTATCCAAAAAGCTGAAATCGCAAGCGGATTGACGAAGTTTCGTAGTTTATGGCTTAAAGAGAAGGTCGAATATGGCAATGAAAGCGAAAATAGGAGAAATCACGCAACAAAAACCTGATGAAGTAAGAACAAAGAATATAGGATTGCGCGGTGTGACAGTCGCGGATACGAAGATCTCTGATATCGATGGTGAGAACGGCATTCTTATTTACCGCGGGTATCGGATAGAAGAGCTTGCGGAAAACTCAACCTTCGAAGAGACCGCCTATCTGCTTCTCAATGACGCACTTCCCACGGCAGGACAGCTAAACGAATTTTCAAGCCGTCTTGTCGAGGCTCGGCGGACCCCGCGCTTTGTCCTTGAGAGTTTTAAACAGCTGCCGGCCCAGGCACGGCCCATGGATGTGCTCCAGGCATCGATATCGCTTCTCGCCATGGCCGATCCCGAGCTTGCGCAGGAAACGAGGGATGTAAACGTATCGAAGGCAATCCGGCTCATTGCGCAGGTCGCCGCTGTGGTGGCCTCTTGGCATCGGATACGTCAGGGATTGGAATCGCTTCAATCCGATGATGGGCTCTCTCATGCCGGAAATTTTCTCTGGCAGCTTACGGGGAAGAAACCTGACCGGGAGATGGCGAAAGCCCTCGACACGGCATTGGTGCTCCATGCCGACCATTCATTTAACGCATCCACGTTCGCCTGCCGCGAGGTGGTTTCGACACAGGCGCACATATACGCCGGCGTTGCCGCCGGGGTGGGGGCCCTTTCCGGTAGCCTGCACGGCGGCGCCAATGCGCAGGTTATGAAGATGCTCATGGAATTGCAAAATGAGAAGGACATTGCGGGGTGGGTGAGAAAACAGCTCGACAGCGGCCAGAAGATCATGGGCATGGGCCATGCGGTGTACAAGACCACCGACCCACGCGCGAAATTCCTGAAAGAGATGTGCAAGCGCCTCGGTAAGAAGCTCGGCCAGGAGCAGTGGTACCTCCTGTCCACGAAGATCGAGGAGACCGCGGTCGCCGAGTTCGAGAAGCGGGGCAAGACCACGATCAAACCCAATGTGGATTTCTACAGCGCCCCGGTCTACCACATGATGGGTATTCCGGGGGATATCATGACCCCGATCTTCGCCATGGCACGAATCGCTGGCTGGACCGCCCATATCATCGAAGAGAAGTTCGCGGAGGCGCAGGGAAAACCTGCCCTGTATAGACCGTCATCGGACTATATCGGCAACTATTGCGGAAAAACGGGATGCACCTATGCACCGGTTGAGAAGAGAAAGTGACTGTCGCACGGCGCCGTAATTGATCCTTCCTTGCTTGATTCGGAATCCAGTGGTTTCATTTTGAATTCCCTCACTCATGGGAGCGACAGTCAAGAAGAAGGAAATAAAATAAACGGAGGATGCCAGATGGCAGAGAAGAAGGCAATTAAGAAATTACGCAAACCAGGCAAAGCAGAATACCGCCCCAAACAGGAACACATGGTGTCCTCCAAGCAGGGGGTGAAAAAAATGAAAGCCAGTTCATTGAAATCATTTAAAGAAAAAAGAATGACGATACAGTCAATCAACCCTTACACTGAAGAGGTCATGCAAGAGTTCACGCTCATGACGGAGCCTGAGATCAACGAGCAGGTTGTAAAATCCCGTCAGGCGTTCAACCGCTGGAGCGCGCGGCCCATTTCGGAGAGAGCCTTCCTGGTCAAACGACTAGGCGAGCATCTGAGGAACGAAAAAAGGAAATACGCGGAAATCATTACTCGCGAGATGGGTAAAACCATTAAAGAGTCGCTCGCCGAGGTCGAAAAGTGCGCTTGGCTCTGTGATTACTATGCCGAGAACGCCGAGCGGTTCCTGAAACCTGAGGAGATTAAGACGGAGAACAGGAAGAGCTATATCATGTTCCAGCCTCTGGGCTTGGTGCTCGCGATCATGCCTTGGAATTTTCCGTACTGGCAGGCGCTGCGGTTTGGGATCCCGGCAATCATAGCCGGGAATGCGATCCTGCTGAAGCATGCCTCGAACGTCCCGATGACAGCGCTCTCCATCGAGGACGCTTTCATGGTTGCGGGTTTTCCGGAGAACGTGTTCAAGACCCTGATCATCGATTCAAAGGAAGCGCTCAGGCTTATTGATAACGACAAGGTCGATGCTGTGTCGCTGACCGGCAGCAACAAGGCCGGCGAAGAAGTCGGCGCTCATGCGGGGGGGAAGATCAAAAAAGTCGTGCTCGAGCTCGGCGGCTCTGATCCTTTCATCGTGCTCGATGATGCCGATGTGGAAAAGGCGGGCACGATGGCGGCCAATGCAAGAATGATCAATGCTGGCCAGAGCTGCATTGCGGCGAAGCGCTTTATCGTGATGGACAAGGTGGCCGATGAGTTCAAGAAATATTTCACCGCTCGGCTAAAAGAACTCATTGTCGGCGATCCAATGGACGGGAAAACCGATGTCGGCCCGGTGGCCAAACGGGATATACTTAATTCTCTGAACGGACAGCTGCGGGACGCGAAGGCAAAAGGCGCGGAGGTGATTCAGCTTGATCATACCTTCAAGAAAGGGCTGTTCTTTCCTCCATGCGCGGTATATAATCCGACGAAGAACAGCAAGGTCCTGACCGAAGAGGTGTTCGGTCCGATCGCACCGGTCATTATCGTCAAGAATGAGGACGAAGCAGTCCGCGTGGCCAATGAGACGCAGTTCGGCCTCGGCGCCGCCATCTGGAGCAGAAACCTCGAGCGGGCGGAACGGCTGGCGGCAAGGATCGATGCCGGAACAGTCACGATAAACGACATGGTGAAGTCAGACCCGCGGCTTCCCTTCGGGGGCATCAAGAAGTCCGGCATCGGCAGAGAGCTGTCGCACTACGGACTGAAGGAGTTTGTGAATATTAAGACCGTGGTTGTAAAAGAATAGATCACAGAAGCGGCAATAACCTGGGAGACACAGCGGAAGTGAAAGAGTGAAACTTAAGCTCCCTAGTGTCTCCCGTGGCTAATTTTTGTTTTCAATATTTACGAGGTTTGACTATCAATGAAGGCATCGGATCTGTTCGTGAAACAGCTTGAGGAAGAGGGTGTCGAGTATATCTTCGGTCTGCCAGGCGAGGAAAATCTCGATCTCCTCGAATCGCTCCGTACATCGTCGATCAAAGTCGTCATTACCCGTCACGAGCAGGCCGCGGCTTTCATGGCCGCTACCTATGGCCGGTTGACCGGAAAAGCGGGTGTTTGTTTCTCGACGCTCGGGCCGGGGGCGACGAACTTGGTGACAGGGGTTGCTCATGCACAGCTCATTGGCGCGCCGCTCGTGTCTATATCAGGCCAGAAAGCGATAAGATCAAACTGGCAGGCCCGGTTCCAGCTCATCGACGTGGTGAACCTGATGCGTCCGATCACCAAGGAATCTGTCTCAATCGTGGACCCAAACACGCTGCCGACGATCCTCCGGAACGCTTTCAAGCTGGCGCAGGCAGAGCGGCCCGGAGCGGTGCACGTGGAGCTGCCTGAGGATGTTGCGGAAAGCCAGACGGATGCAGTCGTACAGAAGCGAGGTCTTGTGCGCAGGCCCGCGCCGGACCCCAAGACGATTGTCCATGCCGCGGAGATGATAAATACAGCGCAGCGACCACTTATTATCCTCTCGTCGGGGGCGAATAGGAACCTGATCACCCGGCAGTTGATGCAGTTCATCGAGAAGACGGGGATCTACGCTGTGCACACCCAGATGGGGAAGGGTGTGCTGAGTGACTCATCGGAATACAGCCTCCTGGCAACTGGTATCCACAAGCGCGATTGGGTGAACTGTGGCATCGACCGCGCAGACACGATCATCACGATCGGGTACAACATCGTCGAATATCCTCCCTATGTCTGGAACAGTCACCTCGACAAGAAGATCATCAACATCGATTTTGCCGAGGCGGAGGTGGACAAGTACTATGATCCGGATATCGAAATCATTGGTGATATTTCATGCTCGCTCCGGCAACTCCGGGAATTGATTACGGGCAGGAAGAGTGATGAAACCTTCAAGTCCATCCGGGAATTCCTGGACAGGAAGCTCTCCCTTGACTTCAAGAAACGGTATCCCTTGACACCCCAGGAGATCGTGTGGCATGCGCGCGAGGCGCTGTCGCATGAAGACATTCTGACTCTCGATAACGGAATCTACAAGCTCTGGTTCTCCCGTCTTTACCGGACCTACAAGCCGAATACTTTCCTGCTGGACAACGCACTCGCGACCATGGGCGCAGGGCTCTCGGCCGGCATCATGGCCAAGATGCTCAGGCCCGACCGAAATGTGCTGGCGGTGGTAGGGGATGGCGGATTCATGATGAACTCCCAGGAGCTGGAGACTGCTCTGCGGCATAACGTTCCCCTTGTTGTTCTGATCTTGAATGATAATGCTTTCGGATTTGTCAAATGGGAGCAACAAAGCAAGGGCTTTGCGAGCTTCGGCCTGGACTATTCAAATCCGGATTTTGTAAAGTACGCAGAAAGCTACGGAGCAGTCGGCATGAGGGTAAAGGAAGGGGACAATCTCTCAGAACTAATACGGCGAGCGTTCTCGCTGAAAAAGCTGGTTCTCATAGAGTGCCCCGTCGACTACTCGGTCAACTATGAAACTTTCTCAAGGGATCTCGCTAACATCGCCTGCGAATATTGATTTTTGCTGCTGCTTGCTGCTATCGGGAAGAAACTGAGTCTTTGCTTATATAACCAAGTCGTTTAACGCGACTGCATCCTTGTTGCATTTAGTATTCATCGGGGAGCGTCAAAACGATTATCCCTTCTCTTGCAGGAGAGCCAGTACGGGGCTGTGGTATATTGTGGTTATATTTTGCGGGAGATATGAGATTCATCACGACGGTTGTCCTGGGCGGGCATGTCAGATTCTTCGCCGCTGCCCAGAAAGACATAAAAAGATGATGCTGGTTTTTCAACGCCGGTTAACAGTCACATACAAGGTGTGCAAGGGAAAATCGGTTTAGTCCGAATAAGGAAGCCATGAAATCAGACAAGCGAAGAGACTTTGACAAAGAGGCTGCCACTTGGGACCGGAACCCGGGCCGCATCAAGCTCGCCGAGGACGTGGCTGATACAATCATCCGGGAGATAAAACCGACGGAGGACATGGACGTCCTGGATTTCGGCTGCGGCACGGGACTGGTGACGCTCCGGTTGCAGCCTTTCGTGAAGACGATAACCGGTGCAGACAGTTCAAAGGGGATGCTCGGCGTACTCCAGGACAAGGTGAGCAGGTTCGGCTTGAAGAATGTAGAGGCCCAATTCATGGATGCTGAAAGTGGGGGGCTGGTGGCAGGGAAGTTTCACGTGGTCGTGAGCAGCATGACGCTGCATCATATCCATGATCCTGCGCAGCTGTTTCGGAAGCTGCGCGACCTCCTGCATCCCGGCGGTACCCTCTGCATCTCCGACCTTGACAAGGAGGACGGTTCCTTCCACGGTGATCAAACCGGCGTTTTGCATTTCGGTTTTGAGCGACCATATCTGAAAGGGCTTCTTGAAAAGGCCGGTTTTCACGAGGTTCGCGACGTAACAGCCGCAACGGTTGTAAAAGAGATTGAGGGGAAGGGGAAAAAAACGTTTACGGTTTTCATGATAACAGGGAAAAAGTAATGGCAAGCAGGCAGGTGGCACCCGTATTATGGGATGTTATATTCCGTGAATCACAGAGCGGCTTTGACACATTCCTTGGATTCGCTGTCCAGCAGTTCCTTTACTTTGTTTAAGAGCTCGTTGGGTGATACTGGCTTTGAAAGGAAGTTCACGCCATCTTCGAGGATGCCCTTCTTATGAATGATCTCAGCGGTATATCCGCTCGTAAAAAGCGCCTTGACCGCAGGGTGTGTCTTCCTGATCTCGTCATAGGTCTGTCTGCCGTTCTTTCTCGGCATGATGACATCCAGGATGACGAGCTGGATCGCATCTCTATTTCCCCGGTATTTTTGTATCGCCTCTTCGCCATCTGAAGCTTCAATGACGGAATAGCCTGATCCCTGGAGTACCGATCTCATAAGGTTCCTGACGCTGGTATCATCCTCAGCGATCAGGAGGGTCTCTGCGCCAGCCTTCGGCACGGAGGCGTTAACACGCGTTGCTTGCTCGAACGCGACCCTGCTCAGCGGGAGGTAAATATTGAAGGTAGTCCCGATGGCCGGTACGCTATGGACGTCGATATACCCATTGTGCTGTTTTACGATCCCATAGACGATTGCAAGACCAAGTCCGGTCCCTTTGCCTGTAGACTTGGTGGTGAAGAACGGTTCAAAGATTCTCTCTACGGTATTCTTGTCCATGCCCGTACCGGTGTCCGTCACCGTCAGATTAGCGTATTTCCCGAGCTTTCCATAGCCATGCTTCTTTACATATTCGTTGTCCAACTCAACGATTCTTGTTTCAATGGTCAGCTTCCCTCCTTGCGGCATGGCGTCCCGCGCATTCGTGGCTAGGTTTATCAATACCTGCTCGATCTGGCCCGCGTCCGCCTTGATGGGTATCGACTCACCGCGCAGGACCTGCGTGATTTCGATATCTTCTCCAATGAGCCGCTCTACGAGCTTCTCGACCCGCCGCACAAGCGTATTCATATCCACCTGCTTCGGGGCGATGATCTGCTTCCTGCTGAACGCAAGGAGGCTCTGAGTAAGGTTGGCTGCACGCTCCGTCGATGCAAGAATACTGTCCACATTCGGCCGGAGCGGATCGTTCTCATGCATCTTCATCTGTATGAGACTGCTGTATCCGATGATAGCCGTCAGAATATTGTTGAAGTCGTGCGCCACGCCGCCCGCCAGTGTTCCAATGGCCTCCATTTTCTGAGCATGTCGCAGCTGTTCTTCGAGCTTCTTTTTCTCGGTAATATCGTTATGGATCTCGATGACTGATATGATCTTCCCCTGGGAATCCTTCAGCGGAAAAGATTTGACCTCGGTGTAGATGGGGACCCCTTCCTTATCGAAGTGCGTGTGGACGGAGATGTGCGGCTCGCCCGTCTCGAATGTCCGCCGTACGGCGCAGTCTTCACCAGACTCGTAGCAGGGCGAGGATCTGTGGTGTGAGACCTCATAGCAGTGCCGACCTATAATATCGTGCAATGGCAGTTTGAGCTTGCTGCAATAGGCCTTGTTGACAGAGGCAATTTTTAAGTCCCGGCTGATGACGATGAACCCTTCGTCCACGGTTTCAAGGACATTCTTGATGAACTCCTCGGAACGCCTGTGCTCGGTGATGTTCCTGAAAATGGCACGGGTCGCGGTGGGTCGTCCATCCACCGTGCTGCAGTTGATGCTGCCTTCGACCAAGATCGGCCTGCCGTCCTTGGTCACAAATGTAGCGCCGATACGGTCGATTTTTTCTCCAGCCACTATGCGCTGGAAGGCTTCTATGCAGTCTATCCTGGAATCAGGATGGATGATATCGAGCAGGGTGAGCCGGGCGACATCCTCCTCGGTATATCCGAGTGTCTCTTGCCACGCCCTGTTGACATATTGAAACGTGCCGTTGGGGCCAACACTCAGGATGAGGTCATTTGCGTTATCGAACAGATCCCGGTATTTCGCCTCGCTCTCCTGGAGCGATTTTTCCATGCGCTTCCGCATGGTGATGTTGCGTGCTATGCTCAGAATCCCGAGTATCTTCCCGCCTTGAATTTGTGGTGTCGAAATCATTTCTCCTGTAAAATATTCGCCTGATTTCGAGAGAATTCGCAGTTCGTAGGGAGACGGTGTCTGGCCTGCCAAAAGACGTCCGAAAGCATCACGTGCCAAGGAGAGGTCCTCAGGATGGATGATTGACTGAAAATGTCTGCCGAGGTATTCAGCACATGAAAAACCAGTAATGATTTCGAACGCTGGGTTCAGCGTGGTGAATTCCCCTTCAAGGGAAAGCGTAAAGATGACGTCCTCGGCGGTCTGAATGAGACTGCGATACCGCTGTTCCGATTCGCGGAGTTTTTTCTCGGAGGCCCTGAGCCTTCTCATAATAAAACTGCTATAGGCGCCGAAGCCGACGAGAATGAGCATGGTAAATATTCGCTCTAGAATTGTTAGGAACGAAGGAGCCAGCAGTTGGGCGATAAATGGCCCTCTTTTAAAAAGGAAAGCGTCTGTGACGGCGTCGGCGAGCCACATCATGAATCCAAGGCCGATTCCGATAAAGATCATTTTCCCTGGCATGTTCTTGCGCCGTATGCTTTCTAATTCCATCTTCATCCGCCTGAAAATGATGTTTGATCGTTCGTCCGCCTGAGGCGCACCTGTACGCGAATCTTATCGGGATTCCAAGGCGAAAACTTTAATATAAGGATGAATGTCGCCGACGGCCTCGTTCGTAGTTCGATTGATTTTTGAACGAAACAAAGCATGATTCGCATGTCTGTTCAGCTATGAGGCAAAAAGTGTGGCATAAAAAATCAGAATTGATATAATGCATAAGATCCTGAAGAAAGATATTATTCCCATGATTGATGCGATTATCTCTCACTTCACCCTCCGGGGAACGCTCATTAGGGCAGAGCGGTTCGGTTCCGGGCTGATCAACGATACCTACCTCTGCGAGTTCGGTGATGTCGGCAATATTCTTAAGTACATTCTCCAGCGCATCAATACGACGGTATTCAGACATCCCGAACAGGTTATGGAGAATGTGGAGGTCGTAACCGCTCATATCGTGAGCAGACTCCTTGCGGAAGGCGTTCAAGACCCATATGCCGTCACGCCGGCGCTCATCCCCACTCGGCATGGCCGTTCATTCCATCGCGATGACTCCGGAGCGTATTGGCGCATGCTTCATTATATAGAAGCGGGGCTCGTGTTTGATACGATCAAGGATGTGCGACACGCCTATGAGGTCGGCCGGGGCCTCGGGCGGTTCCAATCGTTGGTGTCGGACCTGCCGCCGGAGCGGCTTCACGATACCCTCCCGGGTTTTCACCATACTCCGAAATACCTCAAGGAATTCGACGATGCGGTGAAGGCTGATGTCAAGAACAGGACTACCGGCATCAATGCTGAGATAGCGTTCGTGTCACGAGGGCGCTATCTCGCTCCACTGCTCACGGAGCTGATGAACTCTGGTCAGCTGCCCGTTCGCGTGGTGCATAACGATCCCAAGGTAAATAACGTTCTGATCCATGCGGCGACAGGTGAGGCCATGTGCATGATCGACTTGGATACGGTCAAGCCCGGTATCGTTCACTTCGATTTCGGCGACTGCGTGCGCTCTGCGGCCAACCCTGAGGGTGAGGATGCGGAGGATTTGAGGAAAGTCGGACTTAATCTGCCTCTCTTCGAAGCGGTGGCCTGCGGATATCTGCGCGAAGCGGGCGATTTCCTTACGGAGAAAGAAGTCGAGATGCTGCCCGCATCGGTGAAGGTGATCACCTTCGAGCTCGGTCTCCGCTTTCTGACCGATTATCTCCGGGGAGACACGTATTTTAGGATCAAATATCGCGACCACAATTTGCATCGGGCACGAGTCCAGTTCAAGCTGCTTGAAAGCATCGAAAAGGCCGAGGAGGACATCGCCGCCATCATGAAAAAAAACATGGTTATTGGAGACAGACATGATTCGCCGATGAGATGATAAAGACCCCGAAGTAATCCTCCCGGTCATCAATGATGCTGCGCAGGCGTGTAAGGGTGTTATCCCCGTTGACCGCTGGTAAGAGCCGTACATGCCAAAAGGAGCACCTGCGTCATGAAATGGATGTGGGCTCGACTTCTGGGGATACGAGTTGACGAGGGAAGCTCGGCGTGATGGATATCCGGGATGTGCTGCATGTGACGCTCATCCGGCATGCCTTTGTCCGCACGTCGCAATGGAAATCGCTGTCATTCCCAGGCATCTGCTTCCACTCGACCTTTGTCATAGTAGCCATCCGACGTTACGAAATTGAATGCTGTTACTTTTCTCCTAATCTGACCTCCTAGAATGCCCCATCCTTATTTGGAGAATCCGCGGGCACAGGCTGACCGCAGTCCCACATTTCTACTATTCTGTCACTAAGGAAGCGGAACAAGTGGACAGCCGCCATGCCCGGCTCGCCCGGGCGCAACACGATGTGGGAGTGTACGGCCACCATCTCGCCATCGACGAGCACGTACTTGACTATGAGCTGCTTGCTCGGGAAGTTGACGTGATTCTCGAGCATTGCCTTTTTCAGCGCCGGAAAACCTGCGGCATAGAAGGGATTGTGGTGCTTTCCCCTCAGGTCGACGTGCTTCTGGTAAGCTTCATCGATGCGGCCTGCCACGACGCGCTGCAGGAATTCCACGGCTGCTTGTTTGCGAGCGGTGTTGTCTATCATAAACGAGCACCGATGGTCAGTTTTTTGCCAGCAGCTCTTCAAGACGACTGAGGCTTTGTTTCCAGCCCTCCTCCATGCCTGCAAGCGCTCCTTCCGCTGCGGGTGTCGACTTCACGACATCTGCCTGCACCGTGAGTTTTGTCTTCTTGCCCAGCCCAACGAGCGTGATGGTATTGAGATTTTCGAGCTGGGGATCGCCTTTTTCATCCTCGAGAGCGCTGCTGGTGAAGACGAGCCTCTCCGGCTCTTTGATTTGGCGAAAGACGCCCTTCATGGGGTAAACGGTACCGTCAGGCCCCCGCATGTTGATGCGGATTGCACCGCCCGGCCGCACGTCCAATTCACAGACAGGGTTCGTGAAGCCATCGGGACCCCACCACTGGGCCATCAGTTTCTGATCAATCCACGCCTTGAACACGAGTTCGCGAGGTGCGTTAACGGTGCGCGTGATGACGAACCCCCACTCCCTAGACGTCGTTGCCAAATTAGTTCTTGTAGTCATGTTATTGTTCCTTTTCTACAGGCTGATAGTAAAGCAGAACGTTCCCGTTACCGAACGTCCTAACTTTGGTAAGTTCCAAGTTCAGCCTGTCCTTGATGCCTCTAAAAAGAGGCTTGCCATTACCCAACACAATGGGATTTACCATAATCCGATATTCATCTATCAAGCCTTGTCGTGCAAAGTGAGATAAAATGCTTCCGCTGCCAAGCAGCGCCACGTCCTTTCCAGACTGTTTTTTTAATTTTTTAATTTCTTCCTCTATATTGGCTTTGACTAGCCTGGTATTGTGCCACTCGGCCTTTGCGAGCGTCCTTGAAAAGACAATCTTGGGCAGCGTATTCATCTTTTCAGCAACAATCGGATCATTTTTTATCGCATCCGGGGTTGGCCAGTAGCTTGCCATGAGCTCATATGTCACGCGTCCAAATATGAGCGTATCAACGGAATTCAGCATATCGATGGCATAGTCATTGAAATCTGCATCTAGGTTATGCCAATCTATTTCTCTGTTCGGTCCCTCAAAGTAGCCGTCAAGGGTCACCAGATTGAATACAAATAATTTTCTCATTTTCTTTCTCCTTTCAACTTTCTGGTCCCTTGCCGTAATGAAGCACAACCTTACCCGAGTTGAATGTCTTTGTTTTTATCAGGTTTAATTTGTGCCGCTCCCTTATATCTTTGAACAAAGGTTTTCCTCCCCCTAAGACGACAGGGTTCACAATGAGATGATATTCATCAATCAAACCGAGATTCATAAACGTTGACACAAGTCCCGCGCCGCCCAGGAGCACCATGTCCTTGCCGGTCTGTTGTTTCATTTTAAGAACGTCCTCCGCGATATGATCTTTTATAATCCTTGTGGTCCTCCATTCGACCTTTTCCAAGGTCTTCGAAAAAACGATCTTTTGCATGTTATCGGCAAGGCGCGCGTATTCAATTTCATTCTTGGTGCTGTACGGGTTCGTAGGCGCGGCAAGCCAGTATTTTTCAAAAGCCGGATACATCATGCGTCCAAGCAGCAAGGTATCTGCGGACCTTTGCAGTTCGAAAACATCCTGCCACGTTTCTTCATCTTCTTTCATTGCCCAATCTAATTCTCCCATGGGGCCCTCAATGAAGCCATCAAGTGTTACCTGCAAAGAGAGAATGACTTTTCTCATTATTATTATTTCTCCCTTCATGGGTGCTTTTAGCATGGGTACGTTATCAATTGCACGGGTCTACCTTCAATTTCCACCCCAACGGACGCCTGGATGCCGAACGATACGACCAAAGCTGTACCAGAGTATGATCAGAAATCTTTTCGTCGCATGTCTGACTCTTTGCTCCTGAAACACAACCAGCTTAATGGGACAAAAATAACCCTCTTTGCCCTTTAATTTAATTCTAGCAGAAAAAAAGGGCTGGGAGCAGGACGGCAGACGGGGAAAAGCTGTTCGGTTGATTGACCAGGCGCTCTATCTCGCATTGCGGTTCCTCTTGCTTAGATGTTGTCAGTCTTGCCATGGGCTTGAGAGGTCCGAGCGTCTGTCTTCTCTCTTGTCATTTCTCTGTGACAACGTTAGAAAAACAGACTGAAATTACGAAGGATTAGTTTTGCCCGGCTTTTCTTGCGCCGTAGCGGTAAGATGTTCTTCACGTGAAAAAAGTAGTCGACCCTGCTGTCACTAAAATCCTGTTTCTCATGCGCTTGAATAATGCTATAATCGTACATGCGTTTTATCGCCGACCTTCATGTCCACTCACACTATTCACGCGCAACAAGCAAAGACATGTCGCCCGAAGGTATATGGAAGTGGGCGCAGCTCAAAGGCGTCAACGTCATCGGTACCGGAGACTTTACCCACCCCGGGTGGCTCAAGGAACTGAGCGAAAAGCTGGAACCCACAGGTCACGGGTTGTTCAAGCTCAAAAAGGAATACCTGACCGATGACGTTCCCGAGTCGTGCCAGGCTGAAGTCTACTTCGTCCTTTCTGCGGAGCTTAGCTGCATCTACAGCAAGGACGGAAAAACCCGGAAGGTGCATTCAATCATCCTCGCGCCTGACTTTGCGAGCGCTGCGCGATTGAATCTTACCCTGGCGAAGATCGGGAACCTTAATGCTGACGGCAGGCCTATCCTCGGGCTCGGTGCAAAGGAACTGTTGAAGATCGCGCTCGATGCTTCGCCCGACAACCTGTACATTCCTGCCCACGCATGGACGCCGCATTTCTCGGTCTTCGGCGCCGCCTCGGGCTTCGATTCCCTGGAAGAATGTTATGATGAGCTCACCCCGCATATCACCGCGATCGAGACTGGTCTTTCATCAGACCCGTTGATGAACTGGCGTCTTTCAACCCTCGACCGGATCACGCTTGTCTCCAATTCCGACGCGCACTCAGCTGCTAAAATCGGGCGTGAGGCGAATATCCTTGACACCGAAATTTCGTACGACTCCCTAATGAATGCCATTAGGACGCGCAGGGGGTTCCTGGGCACCATCGAGTTCTTTCCTGAAGAGGGGAAATATCATTATGACGGTCACCGGGACTGCAATGTGAGCCTCTCTCCCAAGGAGACGATGCATCACGATTACCTGTGCCCAGTCTGCGGAAAAAAATTGACCGTCGGCGTGATGCATAGGATTGAAAAGCTCGCAGACCGGGAGCACGGGTTCAAGCCTGCAGATGCACCTGCTTTTACATCCATCATCCCCTTGCCGGAGCTAATAGCCGAGGGTTATAAGTGCGGTGTAAGCACAAAGAAGGTGAATGCTCTTTATTTTAGCCTGCTCGCACAGCTCGGCAATGAATTTAGAATCCTTATGGATGCTCCGCTCGATGATATCGAACGCGCCGGTACGCCGCTCCTTCGCGAAGCAATCTCGCGCATGCGCGCGGGCAACGTGCATATCGCGCCCGGGTATGACGGGGAATACGGGAAGATAAGGATATTCGAGGAAGTGGAGAGGAAAGAAATAAAAGGGCAGCTCAAGCTGCTGTAAATAGTCACGTACATGACCGGATGAGGGGAGCAGTCCCATACTCATATCATGAAAGAGAAGACTATCTGATCATTATTTCTCGTAATTGCCATCGCCTCAGTCGTAACTACTTTTATTGTATTGAGAAAGAAAACAGTAGATTACATCGATAGAAGTTATACCTGGCATGTTGATTATAACGAAAAAAGTGATGATGTCTTTGGAGCAGGCGATCATGCTGTGCCGGGGTGGCTATACTCGGGAGACTTTTGCAAATTATAAAACTGTGATTGAGGACAACCGGCAGCGCTGATGGATCTTCCGTCATACCAAATATTTGACGGCCTGAACGACTTTCAGGAAAAGGCCGTGAAAACCATCGACAGCCCTCTCTTGGTCGTCGCCGGTCCGGGAACGGGTAAGACGCTTACCATCGTCCGCAGGATCGTTTATCTTATTCAGCAAGGCGCCCGACCAGAGGACATCCTTGCCCTCACGTTTACGAACCGTGCGGCGCGGGAGATGCGGGAGCGTGCCGCAGCCATGCTCGGGACCGTGGCCAGGAAGGTATTCATCGGCACGTTACACGCGCTCGGCCTCAGGATCATCAGAGAATGCCATGGAGATGATTTTTCTATTTACAGCAGGGATGAGCAAATCGAGATATTGAAGTCGCTGATGAAAAATTCGGCCAAGAAAGCTCAGCTGGCTGCTGAGAGGATATCACGGATAAAGAACTTTCTTGAAGATGCAGATCGTGAAGTTCAGGAGACGTACGAAGCATATCAGGCTGCATTAAAGCTGCACAATGCCTTCGATTTGGACGACCTTATCACGATACCGATCAAGATGCTCCAAAAGAGCGAAGTCGCTCTAAAATACCAGGGCAGATTCAGGGACATCATCGTCGACGAATATCAGGACATCAATCCAGCCCAATACGTTCTGTTGAGACTCCTCGCAGGAAGGAGCGGAAATGTCTGCGTTGTGGGAGACGCCGACCAGGCGATTTATGCTTTCCGTGGGGCGGACCTTGAAAGCTTTCTGAGCTTTGAGAAGGATTTTCCCGGCGCGGCATTGATAACGCTCTCCGAGAACTACCGGTCATCGGGTATTATATTAAATGCCGCGGACAGCCTGATTAAAAATAACCAAAAACGTATCGAGAAAGAACTCGTTCCCACGCGAGAAAAAGGACATCAGGTCTCCGTCATGTCCGTGCCTGATGAGCGCGCCGAAGGGACAGCCATCATTCAAGAGATAGAAAAACGCATAGGCGGGACGAGCCATTATCAGATGATGCGGAACAGCACGGGTCGAGGTGATCCGAAGCGCTCCTTTCGGTTTTCTGATTTTGCAGTTGTCTTCAGGACCAATGCTCAGGCAAAGGCGCTGGAAGAGGTTTTCGCGGCATCAGGCATTCCTTATCAAATGATCGGGCGCCGCAGTAGCGCTCAGAGAAAAGAAATCGAGGAGACCATCACCTATCTCCAGTCGCTCATTAACCCTGACGTCGCCTCCCAGCCAGACCCGACTGATGCAAAGGAAGCCAAGCTCCTGTCCGCGGTGGATTTCTTCGACCCCCGTGCTGATGCTGTTACTCTTATGACCCTCCATATGGCAAAGGGGCTGGAGTTCCCGATCGTGTTCGTCACAGGATGTGAAGATGGCCTGATTCCCTGTACCTTCATGAAGGCCGGTGTGGACATCGAAGAGGAACGAAGACTTTTCTACGTCGGCATGACGCGGGCAAAGAATGAACTGTTTCTCATCCATGCGCGGAGCCGGTTCTTGTACGGCCAAAGGCTTGACCCGTCGCCATCACCTTTTCTCCGCGAGATCCCGGAAGAATATATTCGGGTGAGCGTAGTGCCCGATAGAGGGAAGAAACAGAAGGAAGAAGACAGCCAGCTCAGGCTTTTTTAATTAGCCTCTCACCATTACCCTGCCCATGGGCAGACGAGGTCGGAGGTCTGCCATGCCGACAAAAGTCAAGATTATTTAAAAAGATCTCATCCTGAATGCTGTGCTTTTCGACACACAATGCGCAAAAGCGATCGCTGGAATACTTCCTATCGAGACAAGATCGAACGAGTGGGGCGACGAGTTCTATTTCGAGATTCCCGTCAAGATGCCGCTCGATGAGACTGCAACAACAACAGTAAAGGCACGGGACATAGGGTTCTGGCCTCCGGGGAACGCTCTTGCCATCTTTTTCGGACCCACGCCCATGAGTAGCGGCAGCGATCCGGTCCCCGCGAGTGCAGTGAACCTCGTTGGAAGGATTTTCGGTGACACGACGGTGCTGAAGAAATCAAGGGGAGCGAGGAACACACGGATTGAGAAGGCATAGCATCATGCTTTCTCTCCCGCGTCTTTGGCCGACCGTGTGCGCCTACCTTTTCGCCGGATACAGGGGTCTGGGAACCCGGGGGAAAAGCAAAAGTTTTTTTCCGACCCTGGACTGTGCGGCTGTGAGTCAACCAAGCGTAAAGCAGCACAGACAACAGGCAAGAATTCTGCCGGGATGGCGTGAACGATATATGCGGCCAACGGCAATCGGCATGCAAAGCACGGCAGAGCACCGAGTTGGCCAAAAGACCACGGTCATGATCAAAGAGAAAGCTGACCCTGTAGGTTCAGAGGAAATTTGTTTGCCCACTCAGAGTGGAGAAGGCTCGATCTTTAAGATTCGCTTCCGATGGCCGCGGACGAACTAGAGATTCATGCAAACACATCCAATCCGTTTGATGATTCTCTCCTCTTTACCTCCCCCTTCCATGTATGTTAAAATGCTGGTGTGAGCATACAGCCGATCATCATTTCGCGATCTGAACATTCCCTCTCCCGTAAGTGGATCAGTCCCAACGCACTCCGGGTGCTCTACCGTTTAAAGGAAAAAGGATATCAAGCATACCTTGTCGGGGGCGGGGTGCGTGACCTGCTGCTCGGTCGGGAACCAAAGGATTTCGATATTGCCACCGATGCCAAGCCCAATGAGGTCAAAAAGGTCTTCCGAAACTGTCGACTCATCGGTCGGCGGTTCCGTCTCGCCCACATCCACTTCCACAACGAGATCATTGAAGTCGCCACGTTCCGTGCCCTGACGGAAGAAGAACCGGAGATCGAAGCCCGTCCGGAAACCACGGAACAGCCTCCCCTCCCGGCCATGCAATCGCCGGTTGAAAGCGCGCCGCCTGACGCGCAGACCCCGCCTGAGGAGAAGCCCCGTCCTCCGCGGCTTCTCATGACCGAGGATGGCATGATCCTGCGGGACAATGTTTTCGGAACGCCAGAAGAGGACGCGCTGCGGCGCGATTTCACGGTGAACGC
>Ga0335082_10000185_pt1 | contig 63225 bp, 47 predicted proteins | sample Lox_Sample_41_FD_206718 | JGI IMG/M metagenome (GOLD analysis project Ga0335082, IMG submission 206718) | Soil microbial communities from Loxahatchee National Wildlife Refuge, Florida, United States - Lox_Sample_4.1 | ecosystem: Environmental > Terrestrial > Soil > Wetlands | place: USA... | reverse complement strand
ATCCGCCGCCAGACCATCCCCATCCTCACGAGCCTTCGCGCCTTGGCCGGCTTCATGGAAGTTCAGGCCGCACAAACTCCCGAGTACACGCCGGGCTTCGGTACCCCTTACGACTGGGTACCGACCCGCCAGATCGGCGGCGATGAGGTCTATGGCGTTGGCGGGCCGGTTACAAACCCGGACGGTGAGCGCGTGGGCAGCGCCATCTATGGTGGCGTTCTGGTGCACGTTCGAGCGCGTCCTGATTCCGGCTGCAGGGGCCCAGTCGGGGAAGAGGATCGTCTTCAGGCTTTATGGGTCTTCTCCGCGGACGCCTGTGGCGTCTACGGACTGAATCGCACAGAGATCGCACACGCGGGTAGAACTGATCCGGTGGGAACCATCATTCTGACGGCCGAAGGCCAGGATCTAAAGCTCAGGACAGGCGACGCTCTTCTGCTTCGCAGTCGCTAGGCTCTAATTCCGGTTGCGATGCGTGAACCTTTCTCATGCAAGGCTTCGAATGATGCGATGATGTCGAGCAATTCCGCCGTGATCGCATCCTGCCGCAGCCTCCGGCTCTCCATCGTCAGTGCGCGCAACCGCTCTTCGATATTTTTCTCCGCAACCTGCATGGACGCCAGCCGGCTCGCATTCTCGCTCGCCAGCGAATCCGCGAACGCACGGAACAGCGAAACGAACAGATATTCGTGAATCAGCAGATGAAAGAGCTGTTTTTCCTCCATCGTGAACATCGGAATCACTTTGGATGGCCAGGGCCTGGCCCGCAATCCATGGATCCATTCTTCATCCACCGGCAACAGTCGCACGCCGACCACTCGATACCACGCCCCGATCACCGGCCGCGCATAAAACAGCACCACTAACTCGATACCCCGCTTCGAGTGCCACCCCTCAATGATCCGAAGCACTTCCTCCACGGCAGAGTTGATCCCAAACACCGAACTCGGAACCCGCACCGGATTCTCGATCTGATGACCGAGGCTTTCCAGTTGCGAAGCCGCCCGGATGCCCGCCGGCAGGATCGCCTGGCTTTCCCGGCGCGTGGCTAGTTTTCTTAGGGCGCGCGTGGCGTGGGAAACCACCTGATCATTCAAAAGCCCGCACATCCCCTGATCGGACCCAAACACAATCGCGCCCAGTTTCTTGTCTGCTTCGATCTTGGGAGACACCACCTGCGGCCCCAAGCGTTCCAGCGCAACTTGCAGCCCCATTTCCACCGTGCGGTTGTACTCCTCCACCGCTTGCACTGTGCGCTCGCACTGCCGGATATTCACTCCCGCCAGTGCCTTCATGGTCTTCACCATTGAGTGAAGTTCCCTGGTGATATTGATCGAGCGTCTCAGTGATTCTGCGGAGGCCATAACGCACCGATGACTTCCCCAGCCAGCTTCGTGAGCTCCTCGCTTTCGACACTGCTGAGCTTCTTGCCGGATTCGATCGATCCTTCGAGGCGTGGCAATCGCTCGGGCAGAGCCCGGCGTATTTGTTGGGATGCTTGCGTGACGAGATCCGCCGGGACCTGGTCGAATAGCCCGTGCGTTGCGGCCACCAGGATTGCCACCTGCTCGGTCGCCGAGAGTGGATCGAACTGCGGCTGCTTCAAAGCCTCACGAACCGCACGCCCGCGTGCCAGCATTTGTCTTGTGCGCTCATCAATGCGCGAACCAAAGCGCGAAAACACTTCAAGCTCCTCGAACTGCGCGTAGAAAAGCCGCAAATCTCCCGCCACCGCCCGGTATGCAGGGAGCTGGGCCTTCCCTCCCACACGCGAAACCGATTTGCCAACGTCCACCGCGGGAAGAATGCCTTTTCGGAACAGCCCCGGAGTCAAATAGATCTGCCCGTCGGTGATCGAAATCAAATTCGTTGGGATGTAAGCGGCAATATTCTCTTCCTCGGTTTCCACAATCGGCAACGCGGTCAGAGAGCCGCCACCCAACTCTTTCCGCAGGTGCGTCGCTCTCTCCAGTAATCGCGAATGAATGTAGAAAACGTCTCCCGGGAAGCTTTCCCGGCCGGGTGGTCTCCGCAACAACAACGACAGCTCACGATAGGACCGAGCATGGGCAGTCAGATCGTCAAACACCACTAAGGCGTCGCGCCCCTTGCGCATGAAATATTCGCCCATGGCCATCGCGGCGTACGGTGCCACGAACTGTAGTCCGGGCGGCGCATCTCCCGGCGCGACCATAACAATCGTGTAGTCCATCGCGCCCCGGCTGCTCAGGTCCGCGATGACGCCGGCTACCGATGAACTTCGCTGGCCTACCGCACAGTAAATGCAAATCACTCCTTTTCCTTTTTGATTGAGAACGGTGTCAATCGCGATGCCCGTTTTTCCCGTCTGGCGATCGCCCAAAATTAATTCCCGCTGCCCGCGGCCCACCGGAATCAGCGCATCCACCACCTTGACGCCCGTCGCCAGCGGCGTTTCCACAGGGGCTCGATCCATGATGGCCGGCGCCACGCACTCCACCGGAGAGCGCTCCACTGCGTTTATCGGGCCAGCAGAATCAAGCGGCCGCCCGAGCGCATCCACAACCCGTCCCACAAGCGCCTCGCCAACGGGAACGTCAAGGACACGATGCGTCCGCCGTACATGCGAGCCCGACTCGATGCTCGTGCAATCGTCCAGAAGAACCACGCCTACTTCATTCGGGTCCAGATTCACCGCCATCCCGAACAACTCGCCGTCAAAACTGATCAGCTCGTCGGCCTTCACCGTGGGCAATCCAGTCACTCTTGCGATCCCGCTGCCCACAAAGGTTACGACTCCGTACTCTTCTAGTGCCAGCTCCGGCCGGCTCTTGCGCGAGGCCGCATCCACCGCCTCGATGGCCTCCTCCAGTGCTCCAAAAAGCCGTTCATGTTCCCTGCTCATTGCCGTTCACCTGACTGTCTGACGATCCACGCCTTCTTCCTGCTCCTCCAATGCTTCGCGGAGATTTGCTTCCATCGAATCAAGATACCCGCCCGGATTCCAGCCGATTCGACGCCCATTTCCGCGCAGCTCAACGCCCCAGCCCATGGCTGGGTCTTTTTCGAACTCCAGCTCCGTCGCCGCTCCTAAGCGTTCCTTCAAAATAGCGGTGATCCTCCCGCGCGTCGTTTCCGGCAGATCGCTGGAGCTGCAAATCAGCTTTTCCTTCCCTTGCATTTCGCGCAGCGTCGCCACGTCGATGGAGCGCAGCTTCTCGAGAAAGACCTGAAGTACCGCTTCCTGCAATTCGACGGACGAGAGATCCACAAGTGCACGCCGGACTACAGCCAGGATCTCTGCCGCAGCCCGAACTCGCAGCTCCCGGAAAAATGCCGTGCGTTCCCTGTCCAGATCCTCGCGCCACTCTTGTTCAATCCGGCCGACGGTGTCCCGCGCATCCTGCATCAGTTTGGAGCGCTCCTCCTCCACCTCCTTGCGCGCCTCCACCAGGAACTCATCACGTTTTTTCTCCAGTTCCAGGGCGCGGGCCTGCACGATTTCCGCCTGGCGGTGCGCCTCGCGGTTATTCTCTTCGGCCCTGGCCAGTTCCCCGGCCACACGGGCTTCGCGATCGTCAATCGCCTTCGTCAGCCTCCCCCACAGAAAGTGTTTCAGCAGGCCGACGAGGATCAGGAAGTTGACGATTTGCGCAACGACCGTGAGCCAGTCAATTAACACGCGCTAGCCTCCGCTCTTGGTGCTCAGCAGGTTCCAGAAGGGGTTCGCGAAGATCAGAATCAGCGAGATGACGAAGCAATAGATTGCGATCGACTCGATCATCGCCAGACCAATGAACAAGGTCCGGCTTATGATTCCGGCCTCATCCGGCTGTTGCGCAATCGAGCTTAGCGCCTGCACGATGGCCTTCGCTTCACCCAGCGCGGGGGCGATCGAGCCAATGGCCATGCATAAGGCTGCCGCCACGATGGAGATGATTCCTAACATCGTCACATTACTCATATGCTCTTCCTTCCTGATCCCGTTGTGCCTGCACGCCTGCGGCAATGTAGACCGTCGCCAGAATCGCGAAAATGTAGGCTTGAATCATGCCCACCAGCAGCCCTAATCCCTGCATGATGATCGGAAATGCAAAGGGCGCGATGAGCAGCAAAATTCCCACGATCATGGTTCCGCTCATGATGTTTCCAAATAGACGCACCGCCAGAGCGATGGTGCGGGTAGTCTCCGTCAGAAAATGGAATGGAAGCATCAAGATCGTGGGGCGAAGGTAGTGCCGCAGGTATCCCAGCAGGCCTCTCCGCAAGATTCCAAAAATGTGCACGGCCGCGCCAACGCAGATCGCCAGCGCCGCCGTCGTGGACAGTGAACCAGTGGGTGCTCTCCAGCCGGGGATGACCTCTAGCAGGCTGGAAACGGCGATAAAAATAAACAGCGTGCCGACAAAAGGAAGATACATGTCGCTCTGCTCCGGGCAAATCTCGCGAATCTGATTGCGAATCGCCTGCACCACAACTTCCAGAGCGTTCTGCCAGCGTGAACGAGGTTCATCGGCGGAACGAATTCGCCGCGTAACCTGCCATGAAACAATTGTCAGCAACAACATGAGGACCCACGTGTATAGGATCGTCGCATTCAAGTGGACGAGTCCCCATTGCCAGTAAATCGTGTGATCGGGGGTTAAGGGCATTTGACCCTCATTGTCTGCGCGCGGATCGGGATAGACACCGCCACACGCCCTGCAACGAAACCCAGGACGCAGATGGCTGCATATTGCCAATGGCCCTGCATCAGGTACAGGAAACCTGCCAGCACCACCAGCGTCCGAATCCAGAAGCTCGCCAGGGTCAACAGCACGGGATGTCGCGCATCGGGGAGGGCGCGAACGGTAAGCCACAAACCCAGGTAGAAGAATGCACCAAGCACCACGCCTGCCAGAAGCCGGAACGCCAATGCGATCACGCTCATGGCTGATCCTTCCGGATGCGGATCCATACGTTCGCGCAGCCCAAAAACAAACCGCAGATCAGCCAAAGCAGCGTCCAGGAAAACCGGCTCGGCCAATGGTGGTCCAGCCATACCCCGAGCGCCGCTCCCAACAGGGTCGGCAGCACGATGGACCACCCCACCAATCCGAGAAACGCAAGCGATCGCCAGAATTCGACGCTTTGCGTTTTTCCACGTTCCATACGTGTTTGCCTTGACTCCACTTGCCGAACAATCCGCTCGGCCGATGGAGAGAGTTTCTCCGTGGATGGAGGTTTCGATTCAGGCATGTTTCTCCAACTCCAGGAGCCCGCGCACCAGATCCGCTTCCAGCTTGGCCTCAAACGCCAGATTCTTCTTTTCGCGCTCGGACTCGGCCTCGAATTGCCGCGCCACGTCGCGTTTCAGTTTTTCCAGATTCGTTCCGCGAACTGCAGCCCGCGTCGAAACCGAAACCTCTGGTCCGCACTTGACTAGAATCCCCTGGTCAATCGCCAGGTACTCCTCTTCTCCCGTAACCAAAACCAATGTCATCACTCCGGGCACGAGCACGGTCACGTAGTCCACGTGTTTGGGCAGGATGCCGAACCATCCGTTCGGAGCCTCTGCCTTGATCCCCGTCACTTCTTCGGTGAAGAGAATCTCCGTCGGCACTCGTACCGTGAATCTCATGCGTGGCCTGCCTGGCTGACGGTCTTTGCTTCGTCAATCGTTCCGATCATGTAGATCGCCTGTTCTGGAACGTTCGCGAATTCATCGCTCAAAATTCGCTCACAGCCCGCAAGCGCATCCTCAAGCCGCACCAGTTTCCCCGGCTGTCCGGAAAATTGCTCGGTCACAAAAAATGGCTGCGTCAAGAATCGCTCCAGCCGGCGCGCACGGCTCACCGTCCGCCGGTCGTCCATCGAGAGCTCTTCCAAACCGAGCATGGCCACGATGTCTTTCAGCTCTTCATAGCTCGCCAGCGTCTTGCGGATTTCCTGCGCCACCTTGTAGTGCCGGTTTCCCACAATCGGCGGCGTCACCATCTTCGATCCCGATTGCAGCGGATCGATCGCCGGATACAGCCCTTCACTCGCTCGTTTCCGCGACAACACGATCGAAGCCGAAAGATGGCTGAACGTGTGCACCGCCGAAGGATCGGCAAAATCATCCGCGGGTACATACACCGCCTGCACCGAAGTAATCGCCCCGTTCGCCGTGTTGCAAATCCGTTCCTCCAGGTCCGCCAGGTCCGTGCCCAGTGTCGGCTGATAACCCAGCCGCGAGGGAAGCTGCCCCATTAGGCCGGACACTTCCGATCCCGCCTGAATGAAACGAAAAATGTTGTCAATCAGCAGCAGCACGTCCTGGCGTTGGTCATCTCGAAAATATTCCGCCATCGTCAACGCCGAATGCCCCACGCGAAACCTGCATCCCGGCGGCTCGTGCATCTGCCCAAACACCAGAACCGTCTTATCCAGAACACCCGCCGACAAAATCTCGCGGTACAGCTCTTCCCCTTCGCGGCAACGCTCGCCAATGCCGCAGAAAACGCTCACGCCCTTCTGGTGGCTGATAACATTGTGGATGAATTCCATGATTAAAACGGTTTTGCCCACACCCGCCCCGCCAAACAGACCGCTCTTCCCTCCGCGTTCCAGAGGCGCCAAAACGTCAATCGCCTTAATCCCAGTGAGGAAAATCTCGGAAGTGCGCGACCTGCGCATCAACGGCACCGGCGCTGCGTGAATTGACCGCCACTCGCCCCCTTCCATCGCCCCTTTCCGGTCGATCGCGTCTCCAAAGACGTCGAATATTCGGCCGAGTATCCGCTCGCCGACCGGAACCTTCAGCGTTTCGCCCGTATCGGAAACCTCCGACCCGCGCGCAAGTCCTCGCGTCGGCGTCAACGCAATGCCGCGCACCGTCCGCGCATCGAGGTGCGACACCACCTCGATGACCACTTTGCCTTGATCACCTGCTTTGAGGACGTGATAGAGGGCGGGAACCTTCTCGGGAAAATACACATCAACAACGCTGCCGCGAACGGCGTCCACCGTCCCGAGATTGCTTGCCTCAGTCGTCATGGATACACCAGCTGTTCCGACCTGTTCCTGGCAAGCCTTTATCTAACCAATTAGCCCTTTCTCGGGGGAACGAAAGTGACGTTCATCACTCGGGCGTTTGGAATGGTCGCTCGTCACATCGCTTCGTCAAACCGTCACATTCTTGCGCTCAAAAAACTTGTAACAAAGCCTAGGCAATTGCATTTCAACGGGGATGCTTGTGCGCCCGGCCTGGCAGGCCCCAATGGGTATCCAGTCCGTTTTGGCACACAAGGAGAGGGTGCTGTATGAACTATCCAGTATGGGACGTAAGTTTCGGAGCCGGACTGCTGATCGCCACCGTCGCCATTTTGCACGTCTTTGTTTCGCACTTCGCGGTTGGCGGTGGACTCTTCCTCGTGCTCACAGAAAAGAAGGCGCGCCGCAGCAATGATCTTGCGCTTCTTGGCTGGCTGCAGTCTCACAGCAAATTTTTTGTATTGGTCACCGTTGTTTTCGGTGTCGTCAGCGGCGTCGGCATCTGGTTCACCATCGGCTTGATCAGCCCGATGGCCACCAGTAACTTGATTCACGCCTACGTATGGGGCTGGGCCATCGAGTGGATATTCTTTTTCCTTGAAATTTCCGCCGCGCTTTTCTATCTCTACGGCTGGGAAAAGCTGGAGCCCAAAGTCCACCTCTGGTTCGGCTGGATCTATTTCCTGGCCGCCTACGCCAGCCTCGTCATCATCAACGGCATCATCACCTTCATGCTTACCTCCGGCCATTGGGTGACTACGCACCAGTTCTGGATCGGCTTTTTCAATCCCACGTACTTTCCTTCTCTTCTCTTGCGCACCCTCATCTGCCTCGCGCTCGCCGGGGTGTACGCCCTCATCACCGCCAGCGTGCAAAAAGACTCCGCGCTCAAGGCGAGAATCGTCCGCTGGAGCACGCTCTGGGTTGTGCCCTCCCTCGCCTTGCTTCCGGCCGTCGGCTACTGGTACATTCGCTCCCTCCCCGCCGAAATCTGGGCCAGCGCGCGCGGCCCCATGCCCACCGGAACGCATTTCGCTTTTCTCGCCGTTTTTATGTTGACGGTCACTTTCATGCTTGTCCTGGTCGTACTGCTCCAGCCGGCGCGGCTACATCTGGCGTTCAGTTTGCTGCTCGCGGTTGCGGCTCTGGGCACCATGGGTTCTTTTGAATTTGTCCGCGAAGCCATTCGCAAACCCTACGTCATCGGGAGCTATCTCTACGCCAATTCCATCTACGCGAATCCCGTGCCCGGCGACGGCGGCCTCAATGCGGACAAAATCACGCAGACCGGAGTCCTCCAAAGTGCGCATTGGATCAAAGACCGTAATTTAACTCTGGCCAATCAGATTACCGTTGGCCATGAGATCTTCCGCGTCGAATGCCAGAGTTGCCACACGCCGGATGCCTATCGAGGGCTGAAACACTACCTCGCCCTCCGCCAGTGGGATCAAAGCCGCATTCAAGCCATGATCGGCAGCCTCGATTTCATGCACAACGCCGTCATGCCGCCCTTCGCCGGAACCGATGCGGAGCGCCAGGCCCTCGCCGCGTATCTCAGCTCCTTGCATCCCGTCGCCGATAGCACCGCAGTCGCCGCCGATGGCAAAACCGTCTTCCAGCGCAACTGCAGCATGTGCCACCAGGTCAAGTCTGACGATCCACTCTTTGCTGTGCTCCCCGACAACGTCCCCGCCGCCACGGAAGTCACCAAGGATCTGCCCAGTCTCTTCCCGCGCATGCCGGATTTGAAATTGTCCGAGGCCGAGCGCACCAGCCTCGCCCAATGGGTCAACACGCAACGCTCCAACAAAGCAACTCACGCTGCCAGCAAGGGGGGTAACTAAGGCCATGGAACCCGATCTGATTCCAATTCTCGATCCGAATCCGCTCCCTGCTCCCTATTGGGTCTTCAAGCTGCTCCTGCTTGTTACCTTTCTTCTGCACATCCTGGCAATGAATTTCCTGCTCGGTGGCTCCGTGCTGGCGTTGCTCTCAAAGTTTCTGCCTGGCGACAAAACCTACCGCGATCGCATCTTCAGCGACATCGCCAGGAAACTCCCTGTCTTTCTGCCCGCCACGATTACGCTCGGTATCGCGCCGCTGCTCTTCGTTCAGGTTCTCTACGGCCAGTTCTTCTACACTTCCTCGGCCATCCTCGCCTGGCCCTGGTTCCTCGTCCTCCTCTTCCTGACGGTTGCCTATTACGGCTTTTATTACGTCTCCTTCCAAAGCGCCAAGCAGCCCGGCAAGGGAACCTCCGTGATGCTGTTAAGCGTCCTGCTCGTCTTCTCCATCGGCTTCATCTACAGCAACAACTTTACCCTCAGCCTCACGCCCGCCCGCTGGAAGGAAAAATATTTCGCCGATCCCAGTGGCTGGAATCTCAATCTTCTCGAACCAACCGTGATTCCCCGCTTCCTGCACTTTTTCACCGGCGCTATCGCTGTCGGCGGCTTGGTTCTCGTATTCCTGTCGCTTTTTCGTTCGAAAAAGGACGCCGAATACGGCCGCTCGCTCTTCCAGTTCGGCGGCAAGGCATTTCTCTATGCCACCATGGCGCAATTCCTTCTCGGCTTGTGGTTCCTCGCCAGCCTTCCCCGCGACATCCGCAATCTCTTCCTCGGAGACAATCCGGTTGCCACCGCGCTCCTCGTTATCGGCGCCACGGGTGGAATCGGCGGCATACTGCTCATGTCCAACGCCCTGCACAACAACAACAACCGCCGCGCCGCCTACGCCATCCCGGCCATCATCGGCGTGGTTATCGCCTGCATGGTCATGATGCGCGACATCCTGCGAGACGCCTATCTCAAGCCCTACTTCCACCCGTCCCAATTTGCCATCCAGACGCAGTGGGCTGTCCTTCCGCTCTTCCTGGTCCTCTTCCTTGCCGGGGTCGCCCTCTGGCTCGTGATGCTGAAGCGTTACGGCCTCTTCGCCTCACCCAAACCCTAAACCACACCCGCTTCGACCAAAAATCGAAGCCATTCGATGCGTTAGTCTGTGTTGTGGAATGTCAGATCGTGGTTAAGAACTGGTGAACCGGGGAGGACTCGAACCTCCAACCCGTTGATTAAGAGTCAACTGCTCTACCATTGAGCTACCGGTCCACGGGGAAATTCTTATTTTACACATTCTGAAAATTCTTGTCGACACTCCGGCAAGAATTTCACGACGCTGCCAGCGCTCGTGCGCCTGTAAGTTTTGAGGAGAATTCAGCGGATCGCCCGCCTTATTTCGCGCGCAGCACCGCCGCCAGATCCCGCGCCACCTGCTTCGCCCTCGCCAGATCGTTAGGGTCAAACGAAATCGCCGACACACGCGGGTGCCCCCCGCCGCCGTACTTCTCCGCCAGCGACGCCAAATTCTTGTCCGCCGTCGCCTGGTTCCACGGATTCGTGCCCAGCGACACCTTCGCCCGCGTCGCCGATGCGCTGACGCTCACCGAATACACCGCCTCCGGGTGCAGCAGATACGGCACGAACTTGTTGTAGCCCTCCAGATCCAAATCGCTCACGTCAAAAAACACCACGCCGTCCTTCGATTCGCAGCGCTCCCGCAAAATCTCAATGGACTTCCGGTGCCGCTCCAGCAGCGGCCCCAGATACTTCGCCACAATCGGCAGCTTCACCATCTCCGCCAGCGGCTTGTAGGCCAGGTCCGCGATCAACTGCGCGGGCACCCCGGCGTCCGGCGCCGCCTCAATCACCAGCGCCAGTTGCGTCGCCGGTTCTTTCAGTTCCGTCGCCGATTCCGCTGTCGGGAACTGCGCGCCGTCAATGATGTCTCCCCAGTGAATCAGGTCCGCCAGCGGCTTCGTATTGAATCCGAATTTTTCCTTGATCACCGTCGCGATCAGTTTCGTGCAGGATTTGTATTCCGGGTCGTAATACATGTGCTCGCCCGGAAAGCGCTTGAAATATTCCGCATCCGCCGGCGTCAGGAACGCGCTCTGGTGATGGTCAAACCACCACGTCACCTTCGGCGAGTTCGAATATTTAAAATCGACGATGACATTCTCATCGCCATCGAACAACCCCTCTTCCCAGGGGTGTTTCGCCTTGTGGGTCATCCCGCTGAAATGAAATTCCGCCTTGGCATTGAAGTGTTCCCGGTAAAAGCGGTAAAAAACCGCTGCGGAGGCGGTGCCGTCAAAACAACGATCGTGAAAACACAGTCGGACCTTGGTCATAGAGAGCGAAATTGTCCCGTCTCTCTCCGGCCGTCACCAGCGAGAGGAACAAAGCTCTAAAAGATGGACGGATTGCGAAAGAAAGTCAAGCACAAACCGGAGTAACAAAATTCGCGATGCGAAAAACTTCACATGCCTACGGCGTACGAACGCTCCCGCCCGATTCCCGGCCGCAGGCTGTACTTGATCTGATAGAAAGGCGCCACCGCCAGCACGCTCTGCAAGTCCGCATCGTCCAGATAACGCCGCTTGGGAATGCGCCGGGCCAGAATCGCGAACTCCAGCGGCTCCCTCCGGAAAGGATACGGGTTCAGGGTAAAGTCGTGCCCACCGGCGCCGCGCAGCTCCCAATCCGCTTCTTCTCCTGCATCGTTCATCGGCACGCCTTCAATGGTCGTGTCGTGGTCCGCGCCGAGGCAGAAAAATAGCGACAAGCGATCCAGTGCGTCCAGCCGCTGCGCGGTGGTCTTGATCCGCGTCTCGTCGGTGAATTCCCGGGTCGCCGGATTGTTCCGCAAGTCCACCTTCAGTCGCAATTGCTGCAGGCGCAGCCTCTGCACGAAATCATTCGCGTGGTGTTGTTCGTGTGCCCGCACGTACTTCGCCGAATATCCGGGCATCGTCGCCCTCGCCCGGTCATACAGACCGGAACAATGGCACGCCACCAGTAACCCCGCGTACAAATCGGATTTCACGATCCGGTCAATGCCCCGCTGATACAGTTGCACGTGCTCCTCGGTCGGCACGCTCATGAAGTTGTACGGCGCGAACGACTTCGGGTCCACTTCTGGCTCCAGTTCCCATTCCTGCCATCCGTTGTCGTGCTCCGCCGCCGCCAGGCAAAACGAAGCGAACGGCTCCGGCTTGCTGAAAACCTCATTTCCCCATTCGCGCGCAAAAAAGCCCGTCAGGACACCATGATCCGTCTGCCGGATCACCACCATCGGGTCCGTGTTTTGCTGAATAATCAAAGAGGTTCCTCCGCCCTGGCGGAACTCGGGGCGCGACGCATCATTATCACCCAGGGCTCCCCGCGTTTCCATAGCCACATTCGCTCAGTCCTTGACCTGAGAAACTCGGGCTGGGAGCCGTCTCATGCACCCTTTTCAGGAAGCGGGTGCTTCAGCCCCCTGAAGAGAGCCTTTTCTTTGTTGAGGCTATTTGTGGGCAACTTCTGGTTCCTCCAATAAAAAACCGGTGCCTGAAGCCAGGCACCGGTGGTTTTCTGTGCGGTCCCGGTTGGACTGGGAGAAGCCGCAAGAAACGAGCCGCTGGGAAATTACTGAAACTACTTCAGCCCCTTGACGAAATCTGCGATCGCCTTGGCCTGGTCCGCGGTCACGCCCGCCACCGCCTTGGTGTGCGGTGCCTTCGCGCCTTCCTTGCCCTTGGTGATCACGTCCGCAATCGCATCCGCGCTCAACGCGGTTCCCTTCAGGGCCGGCGCCTTCATGGCCGGTTTGCCTTCGCCTTCCGCGCCATGGCACCCCGCGCACTTCGCCTTAAAGAGAGCGGCGCCGTCTTCTGCGGCCAATGCGGCCGTGGACATCGCAAGGCACAGCCCCGCTGCAACGATGAGAGACTTAAACTTCATGGTAAAGCTCCTTTCCTCCGTTGAACATTTCTGATCTGACAATAGTGGCCCGGGCGCAGGGGAGCAAGGGAACACAGAGCCTCAGGCCTATCGTCACATCATAACCACGAACATTACCGCTATGGATGTGATTTTCAAACATTTCAGGTGGCTTGGAACCATGTGACCTGCGTCACGAAAAAGTTTCGAATCTTTTGCTAGGCCTCACCTCCTCTCTATTTTTATAAACACGCATTCGAAGGATTCTTCTCAGCCGGCGCAATTCATCAGCACCAGCTTCAGGTTTTTCAGCACGGCAATGCGTCAGGGATATGGTCCGAAAAGGCGAGTCGCCGGCATGGTGTGGGATCTCCTCTTCATCCTCTGGTTCGTCGTGCGTCGCGCCGTTGCCATCCCGCCCAAGAGAACCTCCACCGCATCGCGGCAGCTAGAGGAACCCGTGTAGCAACTCCGCCGGAGTCTAGCAGCCTGAGAAAATCCAAGTGAGTCAATTCTTCGTAAGATGTTCCCTGCCGTGCACTATCCCAAATCGAAACGCGACACCATCGGCGAGTGTCTCACGCAAAGCACCTTCTTGGATGGCCTACGCCTTCAACTTTGGAAAGGGTGCGCCACTCTTCACCCGTCACGTCTCGTTACGTCGTCCTTTCAATCACCTGCGTTTCCCTGGCAATCAGCGCCAAATCGGCCATATGCAGGAACAACCCATGCTCCACCACGCCCACAATCGAATCGAGCTTCGCCGCCATCGCCGCGGGATCTTCGATCAGCAACCTCGAACAATCCAGAATCAAGTTCCCTTCATCCGTAATGTACGGCTTCCCTCCGCCACCCGCCCGCACCGCCGGCGTAAACCCCAGCCCGCGCAGCGCATCTTCCACCAACGGCGCCGCCATCGGAATCACCTCCACCGGCAACGGAAACCGCCCAAGCTTCTCCACTTCCTTCGACTGGTCCGCCACCACCACGAACCGCTTCGACGCGCTGGCCACAATCTTTTCGCGCAGCAGCTTCCCGCCTCCGCCCTTGATCAGCGCCAGCCCCGGCGCAATTTCATCCGCTCCGTCCACCGTCAGGTCCAGGCTCCGGCACTCCCCGAACGTCACAAACGGTATCCCATAGCTTCGCCCCAGCCGCTCGCTATCCTCCGAACTCGCGATCGCCCGAATCTTCAACCCGTGGTCCCGCACCCGCTCCCCCAAAAGCTGGATCCACAGCGTCGCGGTCGACCCGGAACCCAACCCCACGCTCATCCCCGGCTCCACCAACTCCAACGCCCGCCGCGCCGCCCGCAGCTTCAACTCGTAATGTTCGCCTGCCCTCTGTTGTGTCGACATGGCACCCCAAAGTCCCTTTCACCGTCCCCTACAAATAGCTCACTCCGCCGTCGAACTCAAGCGCTCTCCCCGGCTTATAGCCCACCTTGATTTCACTGTGGCGACCCGCATTCGTGTACTAAGGATTACGACGGGGTTGGCGATCCCCGGGGACATCCCAACGAAACCGAGGGACAAAGCAGACGCGAACGTTTCCGCGGCGTCCCTACCTCTCCGCTCTGGCAAAACTCCTCGCCATCCAAGTATCATGAAGGAGTCCACCGTGCGGGAGTGGCGGAACTGGCAGACGCGCAAGACTTAGGATCTTGTGGGGTAACACCCGTGGAGGTTCAAGTCCTCTCTCCCGCACCATTTCTTGCTCCTTGGCTTCTTTACTCTGTACTGTGTTACTTCTTTACTTCGCTTCGCCATTTGCATAAAAATGCTGCATATTCGTTTGTGAATTCATTCCGGAGTCATTGGTTATGCCCGAGCAGAGCGTCCGCGAAATTCTGAATCTCTATAATCCCGCCAACCCGCTCGAAAAAGCCTGGACCATCCCCGCTCCCTGGTACTTCGACGAGCGCATCGCCCAACTCGAGCGCGACTCCGTCTTCGCCGCCAACTGGCAGGTTGTCGGCCACCTCGATCAAGTCAAAGAGCCAGGCCAATTCTTCACCATTGACGTAAACAAGGAACCCCTCGTCGTCGTCCGCGGTGACGACGCCAAACTCCGCGCCTTCTACAACGTCTGCCGCCATCACGCCGCCGCCGTCGTCCCCGAAGAAAAAGGTTGCGCCAAAAACTTCCGCTGCCCCTATCATGGCTGGACTTACGGCAACGACGGCGCCCTGAAGGGCATGGTCGAATTCGAAGGCGTCTGCAACTTCGATCGCGCCGACAACGGCCTTGTTCCTATTCGCGTGGACACCTGGGAAAATTTCATCTTCATCAATCTCGACGCCCACGCCGCGCCGCTCCGCGACTTCCTCGGCAAAGTCCCCGAACTCGTCGCCCCGCTCCAAATCACCGAAAAACTCCACTACTTTGACCGCCGCATTTACACGCTGCAATGCAACTGGAAGGTCTACGTGGACAACTACCTCGACGGCGGCTACCACGTCCCCCATGCCCACAAAGGCCTCAGCAGCGTCGTCGAATACACCAAATACACCATCGAGAATTTCGAGCGCTCCTGCCTGCAATCCAGCCCGCTCGATTCCTCTACCGCCCTCGAATCCGCCATCGGCTCCACGCGCCAGGGTCACGCCTTCTACCTCTGGATCTACCCCAACTTCATGATCAACGCCTATTCCGGCGTCATGGACACCAACCTCGTCCTTCCCCTCGGCGTAGACAAATGCGCGGTCATCTTCGACTACTACTTCGCTGACGTCAGCCCTACCGCTGCGCAAACCCACCGCGAAAGTATCGCCGTCAGCGAAAAGGTCCAGGACGAAGACATGGCCATCTGCGATTCCGTGCAGCGCGGCCTCGCCTCCCGCGCCTACGTCGCTGGTCGCCTCTCGGTTCGCCGCGAAGCCGGCGAGCACCTGTTCCACCGCCTCCTCCACGCCGACATGACCAAGGCCCTCGCCCGTCCTGTGGCCGCCGATTAAGTCTCGCGCAGGCATTACCGGACGTTTGAGGACACTTCCGGACATTCCCGGCTAATTCCCTCGAGCCAATAGCCTCGGGCTATGTCATAGCGTTCACATGGACTGGCGAAGGGGGGCCAGCTTGCGGACAAGTAACTCCAGGGCCGCTATACACATTCTCAATAGAGAAAAGGCCGGCGGGAACCCCGTCGGCCTTTTTCAATTAACGAACCAGCTTAGGTTAGTGAAGAATTCTGTCGCGAGAAATTAGAGTCGATCTGTGCTCTGGTCTCCCTCTTTTCTCGCCACTCGCTTGCCTTGAGAGAAACGAAGTGGCACTCGCCACTGCCCTAAAACTTCTCAAAGAAGTGCGCTACTTTCTTTCCCGCCTTCTCCGTGTAGTACACCGTCACCTTGCCGCCCTTGTCGGCCCCCTTCGCGGTGCTCTGCGCGGCCGCCTTTGTGTCGTGGCCGACCACGTCAAAGGTCTGCTCGGTCCCATCGGCCGCCTTCACCGTTACCGTCTTGCCTTCCTTGCCGACGTCCGTCACGGTCCCTTCGGTCACCTTCATCCCGTCTTTCCCGACCTTGTCCACTTCCGTGGCCGTCTTCTCGCTTCCTTTCACCGTGTAGTGCGCCACCACTTCCGATCCTTCCTTCACGCCGTGAAACGTGTCCTTAGCGCCCGTGGCGGCTCCTTCTGCCCCATACACCGCGGTCTTGTCCACGAAGTGGATCGTGTGTTCCGTGCCGTCCTTCGTTTTCACGACGATCGTCTTCGACGCTTCGTCTACTTTGGTAACGACTCCGTGCACGGCGCTTACGGCGTCATCCGCCGCCCAAACCGTCACCGCAAAAAAGGCTGCCAATGCCAACAGCGAAAGCACTTTCTTCATGTCTGCGGACCTCCTGGTGTCCTCTCCATTTCATTATCCCTGACTTTCCCCGGACCGCAAGAGTTTGCAGTTCAGGGCATTCTTCCAATTGCCGTTGTCGGTCGAATACTACACGGGCCACAAGGCCGGAAGGCACCAAGCCCCCAAGGATTAGATGCAACCCGGAACGGCGGAGTATCAATTCGGGAATTCCGAACTCCTTTGGAAGGCCTACTTTTTTGCCTTCAACACTTACCTTCAGCCGAGTGTCCCCAGCAACGACTTTTCCCCTTGACAAGAGAAATACCGTAGTTACCATGGCTTTCGCCCCAGATGTTGCCTTAGTCCTTTGTAATTCTCGGGATACAACGCAAGAACTTCTCTCATACAACTTTCATCCGAGATCCACATGCTCCAAAGACAGATTCCAACTTGGCCGTTCTTGCTGGATAGAACTTCTGGCATACATCTTGCCTGATGCGAATCGCCGGTTTCGCTCGCCGGCTGCGTTACGGGTTGTCCTACGGAGGGTCAATGAGACGAATTGCACCGCGTCTCCTGGTGTTCCTTGCCTTCTTAAGTTTCGCCATCTTCCTCGCCGCCGGCCTCTGCGCCTTTGCCCAGGAACCGTCGGCTCAAGCTCCCGCCAACTCCACCACTGCGGCAAGCCCCTCTTCCTCCACCTCCGCTTCGCCCCAGCCTGCTTCCCCGCAGGCCAAGCCTGCCGCAAAGGGTGGCGACGGGGACTACGTCGGCAGCGAAGTCTGCATCACCTGCCACGAAGATCAGAACCGTCGCTTCAAAAACACAGTCATGGGTAAAGCCATGCTCGGCAATCCTCACACCCCCGAGGAAGCGCGCGGCTGTGAAGCCTGCCACGGCCCCGGCCGCGCCCACGTGGACGCTGGCGGCGGCAAGGACACCATTCCGATTCGCTTCGGCAAGGATTCGCCCAACACCGTCGCGGAACAAAACGCCGTCTGCGAGGACTGTCATCGCCGCGGCACTCATCTTTTCTGGAAGGGCAGCCCGCACGAATCCCGCGGCATCTCCTGCGTGGACTGCCACCAAGTCAAGCAGATCATACAGGTCAAACTGTCTTCAGAAATGCGCTTCAATGCGCCGCTCACCGACAATCAAGGCCTGAAAATGCCCCAGCCGGAGCTATGCCTCCAGTGCCATCAGATGCGGCGCGCCCAGTTGCAGCGCTCCTCGCACATGCCTTACCGCGAAGGCAAGGTCACCTGCACGAGCTGCCACAACCCCCACGGCTCACCCAATCCTTCGCAGCTCATCCAGAGCACCATCAACGAAAACTGTATCAGTTGCCACACCGAGCGCCGCGGCCCGTTCCTTTGGGAGCATCCCCCCGTTGTCGAAAACTGCGCCAACTGCCACGACCCGCACGGAAGCAACAATCCGCAACTCCTCAAGGTGCGCATGCCGCGCGTCTGCGACGATTGCCACGATTCCAGCCGCCATCCCACGCAGGCTCAGCCGCTCAGCTCCATCAAAAATTTCAACCGCGGCTGCACCAATTGCCACTCCTACATCCATGGGTCCAATCATCCTTCGGGTTCCGCATTTCTACGGTAGGAAAGAGAGCTCACGCACATGAGAAAAATGACTGAACTTGCAGTCTTGTCGCTTCTCGCTCTGCTTCTCGTTCCGCAGCGTTCCTTGGCCCAGGACAAGCAGGAGGAAAAGGGCGAAGTCGAATTCGGGGTGCGCTTCGCCACCGGCGACGTCTACGGACGGCCCGATCTGCCCTTCTCGCCCGGCCTGAAGACCTCGCAGTTCAACGAGTATCAGGATATTCGCGACGGCTTCTACGTCCGCAAATTTGCCGTCCACTTCGACAACGTACTGCACACCAAAAGCTACTTCTTGCTCCAGTCGCAAAACTCCCTCTACCGTGACCAGAGCTACCTCGCCGCCTTCGGCGAGTACGGCAAATTCAAATTGCAATTCCGCTACGACGAAATTCCGCACATCTACAGCAACACCACGATGACCCTCTTCTCCTCCACCACTCCCGGCCAGTACGTCTTCCCGGCGCTCATCCGCCAGCAATTGCAGGCCAGTACCGCGGCCAACCTCCCCTCCCTGGTCAACACCTCGGTCGTTCCCGAGTTGAACCTAGTTACACCCCAAATTCTCCGCCGCGGGGGCACCGTCACGTTTGGGTATAACTTGACTCCCCGCCTTAGCGCCTACGCTCTGTACTTCCGCGAAAGCCAGAAGGGCGCCCGCCCCATCGGCACCATCATGAACTCCAGCCCCAGCGCCAGCGCCACGGCTGGCTACGGCGAGGAACTCATGGAACCGATCAACTACTACAACAATCTCGTGCGCCTCGGCCTCGAGTATGGCGCGCCGCTGTTTGTCGTCCAGGGCGGCTACACCGGTTCCTTCTTCCAGAACAACATTCACACGCTGGCCTGGGACAATCCTTTCAACTACAACCTCGTGGGCATCACCACTCCCACCAACGGTGCCATGTCCCTCTATCCCGACAACCACGCCAACTATCTCAATTTCGCTGCTGGCGTCGACCTCACCCATTTCGTTCATCTCACCGCCAGCATCAATCCCGGCTGGCTACGGCAAAACCAGACCTTCATGCCATACACCACCAACACCGCCATCAACACCTGCGGCGCGGCGGCAAACCTGCCCTGCGATACCACCGCCGTTCTTCCGGTTTCCAATCTCGGCGGCGACGTGCAGACCCTGGCCATGAACTACACCGTCTCCACCGCCTCCTGGAAAAACATCACTTTCAAGGCCAACTATCGCCAGTATGATTACAACGACAACACGCCCATCAACGTTTACACTCCCGTGCAGGGCGACGCCTCCGCTCCCTCCACCATCGCCCTAGGAACGACCAACACCCCGTACGCCTTCAACCGCAAGGATTTCGAAGCCGAAGCCGTCTGGTTCTTCGCCAAAAAGAGCTCCATCAAGGCCGGCTACGAAGGGCTCTGGATGGACCGTACCTACCGCGATGTCGCTCACTCCCTCGACAATTCCTTCTTCGTCTCCGGCGACTGGAATCCCCGTCGCGATCTGATGCTCCGCGTCTCTTACCGCCACTCGGATCGCACGCCGGATTCCTATGATGACGACAATGTCACGGACCCCACTACCGGTGATTTCGTCCCCTGCGACAACACCACCGACGTTTCCTTCACCGCCGACCAGCGCTGCCACCGCCGCTTCGATGAAGCCGCCCGCCTCCAAAATCGCGCCGACGCTATGCTGGAATACACCCCGTGGGACCGCCTCACCTTTAGCGCCTTCGGCGGCACGCTGCAGAACAATTACAATATCGCCGGCGGCACCAACAGTCCCACTCCGCTGAACTTCCTAACGGGCGCCGTGGCTACTGCGGATCCCTACTATCTCTACGGCCTCCAAAAAGACATCTCCTACAACTGGGGCCTTGACGTCGACTATGCCGTCACCAACGCGCTCACGTTGTACGCCGAATACACCCGCGAGCACTACTACCAGCGCATGATTACCCGCTACCGCACGCCCACCAGCGGCACGCAGACCATCCTCACCTGCACCGGTTGCGACACCCCCAATAACGACTGGGAAAGCACCTCCACCGATCCCATCGACAACTATTCCGCAGGCTTTGACTTGAACCTGAACAAAAAGACCTTCATCACCGCGTACTATTCCCTATCCGCCGGCAAGGGCAACGTCGATCAGCGTTATCTCGGCGATCCCTCGATCACCACTGGCGCGAATGCGTTCCAGCTCAACGGCACCAACTCTGCTACACCCTACCCCGAAACCGTGGACCGCTACCACGAAGTCGGCATCGTCTTTAAATACAAGCTCACCGAGCGCCTCACTCCCAAGATCGAATACCGCTACCAGCAATGGGACAACCGCGATTACCAGACGACGGTAATGACACCATACATGGGTTGCGTCAGTCCTATCCCAAACGGACCGCCCGTCACCAACAGCGTGCCAGGATGCACCGCACCCATCCTGGCGACGAACACCCCGAGCCCCTTGCCCGGAGCCGTCAGCCCGTTCTATCCCGGCTTCGTCGTCGGTGATCCGTCCGCAGCGCGCTATCTTTTCCTCGGCGTGGATCAGCCGTCGTATCATGCCCACATCGTGTCGGCCACGCTCGAATATCGCTTTTAGATAGAAAAAACAATTCGCGTCCCAATTCACCCCTCGACTCCGAGATTAAGAACGCTTGCCTTGTGACGTTGACCGTTGCAGAGAGTTCGCGCGTCACACCCGGACGTGACAGAATAAACTACATCCTTGTATCTCAATCACTTCGAACAATTTCGTTGGGTCATTCGGCTCACCTGATAGCAAAATCTCGCACGTGAACTCGGCGGCGCGATCGCTCTGCTCTATGAACATTTCGTAACTCCCGCATATTGTTAAGGGCCAGTACCAGAAATCTTTTTCCCGCCTTGGCACACTGCATGCTCCACCAAATGCAGCAGTTGTTTCTTTCGGGGTTCGATTCTCGCTCCTTCATCTCCCAGGCCCTATCTTCAGGCCAGTGTTTTCCGTGCGGAGAGTTTGCAGTTTTTCAATTTACCTAGGAGGCTTTTGATATGTTTAAACGACTTCTTGTGTTGGCTCTGTTTGCCATGGCCGCGCTTCCGGTCCTCGCGCAGGATTATCCGAAGTTCGAAGCGGGTGGCGCCTATTCGTATATCCGGGCGAATGTATATGCCAAGGACACGAGTTGCAGTTCAGATTGCACGGGCAGCCAAAGCTACAACCTGCAAGGCGGCAAGGGCGAGTTTGTCTTCAATCCCACCAAGTCGGTCGGTCTTGTGGCCGAGTTTGGCGGCTATGACGTCACCGGGCTTCCGTCCGGGTCCGGAAATGCCGTGACCCTATTCAGTTATCTGTTTGGGCCTCGGTTCAATATCCGGAAGAGCGAGAAAGTTACGCCGTTCGTAGAAGTCCTGCTCGGTGGCGCCCATGTCAGCGGAAGCGGCACCATTGCTCCAGATGCGGCCGTCTCCCCGTATCAGATAAGCACAGTTTATTTCGGCGGCACCAGTAACGCGTTCGCGATGGCTGCCGGCGGGGGCATCGATGTCAAACTAACCCAGCATGTGGCCCTTCGTCTCATCCAGGCTGACTATCTGATGACCCGCTTCAGCACCAATTTCAATTCGGACACTGGCTCAACAAGCGCGGCAACACAGAACAACTTCCGGATCGGTGCTGGCATCCAGTTCCGGTTCTAAATACAACTAATAGAGAGTTGTACTCGTAGTTCGAACCCCCCAAGGACCCGGGCCATGCCCGGGTCCCTCTTTCTTCAATCGTGGCATGCGAGTCGGCGGGGCACATGCTGTTGGGCGCCTCGTACCGCGATCAGCACGGAGCATCGCAGGCTACATCACGCCTGCGAAACGGCTATAATTCTTGAGCATGATTCCCGCTTCCTTTAAACCCCAACGAAAATTCATGCAGCTTGCCATCGACGAAGCCCGGCGTGCCGGTGACCGCGGCGACTATCCCATCGGCGCGGTGATCACGCAACTGGTCGGCCGCCGCGAAGTGGTCATCGCCAGCGCCGGCAACCGCGTCAAAACTTCCGGCTCCAGCATTAAGCATGTTGAATTGGAAACCTTGAAGTACGTCAGCAGTGGCTACGGCCGCTATCTCCCCGACTTCATTCTCTATTCCACACATGAGCCTTGCGCCATGTGTGCGGGCGCCTGCGTCTGGTCGCGCATCGGCGCCGTGATCTATGGAGTTTCTCAGGAAGACATTGCCGCTTATGGAAAAAAGCGGGGCACGGAAGAATACAAATGGCGGGCTTGCCTGATTCCCTGCGAATTGGTCTTCGAGCGCGGCAACCACATCATCCCGGTTACCGGCGGCTTCTTGCGCGAAGAATGCCACAAGCTGTTCCGCTACAAGCCGCCGCGCCGCTGATGTTCGCGAATTCGTCTCCTAATGAGTGGTCGATCCGCTGGTAGCCTGCTGTACTTCCGTTCCCACCTTCTGCCAGGTGCTATCCGGATTGAAATTCTTCATGGACTTCGCTACGTTGTTCGTCTTCTTCCCGAGATCTCTTTCGTAAATGACCCCGTCCGCCGCCACCACGAACGTCTTTACACCAGACGACCGGTAGTCCGCCGGGTAGGCCACAAACGTAAATCCACTTCCGGCGTCCTTCCCCTGGCTGCCCAGCATTTCGAAGAAATATCCGCGATAGGGAGCCAGTTCGGCTCCCTTCGCAGCAGGATCGCTCGCAAACGCCCAGGCGACGCGCGGCCCGATCGGGCTATGCGGCTCGCTATTGGTTGCTGGCCAGTACAGTCCGTCCTGCTTCCCCTTGTCACTGAAAATCTTTTGTGCGTACTCGTTATGCTGCGCGAAGTACTCCTTCTGCGCGTTCACTAGTTGCTCACAGATGTGGATTGCCGACATTTCATTCCGCCCGACCCGCCGGAACACGATTTCTTTCGCGCCGGCCTCGGTGTCGAAGTACCAGACGCTCCCTTTGTTCACCAGCGGGATCGGATAGGGCCAGTTGCGTGAGCCGATGTACAGGGTCACTGTGCCGTCTGGCTCCTTCACCAGCCGGTTCATCTCTTCGTAGTGCTTCGCAAAATTCGCGCGGTTCTCGGCGTCTTCCGCAGGATCGCCGGAAGAAATCAGCCCCTTGCCCTTGGCCCCAAAAATTTCGAGCAAGGCCCTTTCGTCGCTGTTGCTCGCCGCAGCATAAAGAGCCTTGCTCCCTTCCTCCGGTGAGGAAAATGTTTTCTGGTCCTTTTGCTGCCCCATGGAAGGAACGCCGGTCACGCCCAGTACCAGAAGCGCCACCGTCGCTGCGATTACAAACATATCCCACTGATAGGCTCCCAGGATTCTCTTCGCGCGCCGCATACAACTTCCTCCTCTTTTATTTCTCGCGTGGTGTGTCTTGGCTGGAACGCTTCACTGCCGCCATTAGTGGCGCGGGCCACCACCGCCATGTGGTGCGCCGCCACCGTGCGGTGCGCCCCCTCCGCCATGAACGCCGCCGCCCATGCTGGCGCTCCCTCGCGCTGAATAGCTTCGCGATTCGCCGCCGTGGTCATAGTGGCTGAATGCGCCTGTGTGCAGGTTGCTTTGTCCGTGAGGTTCCGCGTAACCGCGGGCCGCGTGATTGTTTCCTTCAAACGGCCGCGGCGAAGCCCCCGGCCGGTTGTAGACATTTCCGTGTGCTGCAAAGCCAGCTGCGGGAGGCCGCGCGCCCCGGCTGAACGCTTCCGGTCCGCCATGCCCGCCCCGGTAATAGACATTCCGGTTATAGAAGGTTGTGCTGTGCGAGTAGTACCTCGCGTGGTTGTAGGCAACGTAGTGGTTGTGCCAGTCGCAGCCCCAGTGGTGCCAGCCCCAGCCAAATCCTCCAAACCAGCCGATGCCGAAGCCAACCCCAAAAGAGAGGAACGGCCCGCCAAACCAGATCCCCGGATACGGATACCATCCTGGCCAGGCCACGATTGGCGGCCCATAAACGATCCATGGATCATAGGCAGGCACGTACACAACATCCGGTGCCGCCGGCTGAATAATGATCGTCGAACCCTGCGTGGTCACCACCTGCTGCTGCGTGGACTTCAGATTGCCAGCCTCCTCGGCCTTCTGCCGCATTACCTGCACGGCATCCATCACGTCCTGCTGCTGGTTGTAGTAGGCGTCGCCTAGCGTCGAAGTCCACGAAACGTTCTTGTCCATGTTTCCCAGCACGGAAGGAAACGCTGTCAGCGCCTTCACGCTGGGATCCCAGTTCATTTGGTCCACCGCCTGCGCCAGCGCCTCGCCCTTCAAGTCTGGATTCGATTGCACATAGCGATCCGCCTCGACCACCTGTTCGGGGAAGGTAGCCGCTGAGAGAATCTGCGCCACCAGTGAATCGGGATAAAGGGCAATCGGCGCCACCAGCTGTTGCAACTGTTCTGGAGTCTTCACTGCATACTGCGGCCCACTCGAAGCCGGGCCCGGGGGCGGCGCCTGCGCGTCTTGAGCGGCAAACAAATCACCCGGCAAGGTGGCAAACAGCAAAACCACCGACAGCAGCCAGCCCAGAACTTGCCTCGCTCTCTGCGCCCCCGAACTGCGGGAAACACGATTCTCCGTGTTCATGCGAATAAACCTCCTTGCTACTGGAGCACCTGTTTATTAGATGAGCAGCGCAGTCACTTCGTTTCTTTTTCCTGCAGCCTCATCCAATGCGCTCACAAGGACGCCTCACTTATATAAAACACACTTGCGCCTTGTAAGTTGCGTCAATGTCCGGAACCCAATTCGCAAGAGGCTAATCTCACTTCGCGGATCGTTCCAGCAGCTCTTTCAGGTAAACCTGCCACGCCTCCGCGTGGGTGTGCGTTCCGTGGCCAAAGGTCTGCTCGGACGCTGGTAAAAGGATGTACCGTCCGTTCTTCACGCGTTTGATCTCCTTTTCCGCGATTCCAAGTTCCGGCGGATTGATGAAGTCGTCCCCCGAATTGATGTCCATCACCTGCGCCCGGATCGTTTCCAGCTTCGCCGAAGGATCGTAATTCCGCGAGGAGTTCACGGCGTACAGAAAATCGTTCGCGTCGAGGTTCGCGGTAATACGCTTCATGGAGTCTTCCAGGTATATGTCTGCGGCCTCTCGCGTTGGATAGTCTTCCTGGAGGTGCAGTGGAGCGCTTCCGGCAATCAGCAGGAAATCTGCCGAAATTTGCAACGCCGCCCGCGGCTCCGTCGTGTAGTCGCCATTCTTCCAGCCCGGATCCTGCCGGATGCCGTCGATCACCATCTTGCGCCACATCCGGTTACGTCCCGCAATCTGCACCGGCTGGCAAGCCAGCGGCATCAGCGCATCCATGAAGTCCGCGTAGGCCTCTCCCCACATCCAGGAGTGCATGCAGCCCATCGAAGTGCCCAGTACAAGTCTCAGGTGGTTGACGCCCAGTCCCTTGGTCACCAGTTCATGCTGTAGCGCGATCATGTCCGCATACTCATATTGCGGAAAGTGCGCATGCAGCCCGTCGCTCGGCTTGCTGGATTTCCCGTGGCCCATGTTGTCCGGCAGGATAAGGAAGTACTTCGTTGCGTCCAGTAGTTGCCCCGGGCCAAACAACACTCCCGCAAAGATCGGACGCAGAAAATTGTTGCCGCTGCCCCCAGTGCCATGCAGAATCAGCACCGCATTTGTTGTCCGCCCATTCGCATCCTTCACCGGCGTCCCCAGCGTGTAGTAGTGAATCCGCACTTCCGGCAGCGATTCTCCCGACTCAAAATGAAAATTGTGGACGACGAAATCGCCCTCCTGTGGCGCAGGCCAGTTCTGCCGGGCCTTCCCCGTCTCCTGCCCGCGAACACCTGCGCCGATGGACAGCAGCAGCACCGCCATCCCGCAAAAATAAACCATGGTTCTTTGCATCATGATCGCTTCCCCCGCGGAATTATTTGTCGGATCTCGCCAGTCATTCAAGATGATTTCCCGCCGGCGCGGTTGGTTAAAGGAAAGATCTTCTTGAGGCGCCCCGTTAGTACTTGAATGCTCTTCCGCGCGCCAGGAGCGGATTCTCAAAGAATTTCCAGGAACACCAGGCAAGGCCATAACTCACGCAGATGGCGAGCACGCCAACGAAGTAGCCGGGCCGCGGGGAGATCTGCAGAGACTCCTTCAGCAAGAGTCTCACGCACACCAGTTGCACTACCTGATGGATGACGTATACGCAATAAGAGACTCGCCCCAACTCCCTGAGAATCCGGAACGTGCAGATTTTCCCGAGCACACTTTGGGGGAACGCAACCACAATCACCAGAAGGGCCCGACCACAACATGGGAATTCGATGGCTCGTAATCCAGTCTTTCCATTCATTGCTTCTCCACAACACCGCTAGAAGCACTCCAAAGGCCAATGCATCCGCGCGACATGGCATGAGCATGTATTGGATAAAGTGCGTCGTTGACGCCTTGAAAACAATAATTCGCGTGAGGACGGCGACCGGAATTGAAACAAGAAGTACCGGTATCAGCCTTTTCCGCGGTAGATACCGGATCGCGAACGGTATGATCAAATAAAACTGTTCCTCGACCGCCAGCGACCAAAGGTGTCCCAACCACGCTGTCCCGAACACGGAATACAGGTTTCTTGTCATGTTCTGCAGAAACAAATAGTACGGGAGAACGCTCACCCATCGTTCCTTCATTTCCGCAATCGAATTCAGAAATACGCCCATACCGCTCGCAGCAAGGACCAGGTAGAGAGTGATCCACATGTAGTACAAGGGGACAATCCGGAAAAATCGCCGCCCGTAAAATGTCTTGAAATACCTGGGCGATTCGCGAGCGTCCAGCAGGATTCCCCCAATCAGAAATCCCGACAGGATAAAAAACAGATCGACACCGCACCAGCCGATGCCTGCAAAACTCTGGAACGCAACCGCGAGACGGCTGGATCCAGCGGCCACGGGCGCGCTGAAATAGTGATAGACAAGCACCAGGCCAATGGCGATTCCCCGAAGTCCGTCTAGTCCGGGGATACGCCCCGTCGCATTGGACGGGCGCAACTCTGAACGAATCGAATTCGTCTTTCCTCTTTCTGTCATGGGCTTGGCTGGGGTGATTGTACCAGTGATGGCTGATGAATCGGCTTGCCGCGTAAAGCCCCATATTAGCGCCCAGCCTGGCGGCAACTCCGATTCGTTGACCACACCTCATGCCTCACCTATACTTATATATTGTTGCCGTTGGCAGGGTTTCCGCTGGATTCCGCACTGCAATCCAAGAAATTCCGCAGGTCCGTTCTTTGGACTCCGGTGCAATCGGAGATGCACGCGAGGATGGCCACGAACCCGGATGCGTGTTTTCGGCCGCCTAGGCGCCGCCTGCCAACGCATGCGAGAAGCACAGCCGGGGATCGGAGCTTTAGTTTACCCTGAGATTCTGAAGGGCTCCGACATTCGCTGCCCCGGGCAAAACAGGCTTTAGCCGCTGAGGAACATTTAGCGCGCGCTGGATTCAAGGGAGAAGAAGAATGTCTGACGCAGGCACCTGCCGTAGAGAGCTGGAACTCGAAATTCCCGCCGAAGAAGTTTCCAAATCCACCGAAAAAGTGGCCAAGGATCTCGCCAAGATCGCCCGCGTGCCGGGTTTCCGGCCGGGGAAGGCGCCCATTTCGCTGATCAAGCGCCGCTTCGCCGAAGAGATCAAGAGCGAAGTCCTGCAAAATCTCGTCCCGGAAACGGTCGAAAAGGCCGTCGCCGAGCAGAAGCTCACTCCGATCTCCCAGCCGCAGGTGGACAAACTCGAATTCAACGAGGGCCAGCCGGTGAAGTTTCGCGCCTCGTTCGATGTCCTGCCGGAATTCTCTCTTGGTGACTACAAGAAACTCGAAATTGAAATGCCGGAAATGACCATCACCGATGAGGACGTTAACAAGGCCCTCGCCGAGATGCAGCAGCGCGCCGCCGCGTTCGCTCCGGTCGAAGGCCGCGCCGTCCAGAACGACGACTTCGTCCAGGTGAAGCTCCACGGCGCTCCCGAGGGTGGCGGCGAACCCCTCCAGGCTGAAAGCGTACTGTGCCATGTTGGCGCAGAGGAAACCATGGAGCCCTTCAACGAGAACCTGCGCGGCGCCAACGTCGGCGACCACAAGAAGTTCGACGTCAACTATCCCGCCGACTATCCCGACGCCAAGCTCGCCGGCAAGCTCTTCCACTATGATGTGGACATCCTCGGCATCAAGACCAAAAAGCTGCCCGAACTCAATGACGAATTCGCCAAGGACGTCAGCGACGCCACTTCGCTCGACGAACTGAAGACCAAAATCCGCCAAGGCCTGGAGCACGAGCGCAACCACCGCCAGAAGGACCTTCAGCGCGAAAAGATCATCGCCGAACTGGTGAAACACCACGACTTCCCTGTACCCGAGTCCCTCGTCGAGCATCAAATGGATGTGCGCCTCGAGCGCGTCGTTCGTTCCCTCGCCCAGCAGGGCGTCGATCCCCGCGCCGTCAATGTGGACTGGGTCAGCCTTCGCAAGCGCCAGGAAGACCGCGCGAAGGATGACGTGAAGGCCGAACTGGTGATTGACCGCATCGCCACCGAGGAAAAGATCGACGTCACCGACGAAGAGCTCGGCCATGAGCTCGAACACATGGCCGGCCATTCCGGTGAATCCGCCGAGGCCATTCGCGCTCGTTTGACAAAGCAGGGAGCGCTCGATAGGATGAAAGCTAAGTTGCGGAGTGATAAGACAATCGATTGGTTGGCGCAGAACGCCAGCGTCAAAACGGTCGCCGCGGCCAGCGCCAAGTAATCCGACCCCCTTCTGCGAGCTAACGTTTTCAACATGAAAAACTACGACGAACCTTCGTACCACGCGACCACTCTAGTTCCCATGGTCGTCGAACAGACCAGCCGGGGCGAGCGCGCTTATGACATCTATTCGCGCCTCCTCAAGGAGCACATCATCTTCATCGGCACGCCGATTGATGACCATGTCGCCAACCTGGCCACCGCCCAGATGCTGTTTCTCCAGGCTGAGGATCCGGAAAAGGACATTCAGCTTTACATTAATTCTCCGGGTGGCTCCATCACCGCCGGCTTCGCCATTTACGACACCATGCAGTTCGTGAAACCCGACGTGGTCACCACCTGCGTCGGCCAGGCGGCTTCCATCGCCGCTGTTCTTCTGGCCGGCGGCGCGCCCAAGAAGCGCTTCGCTCTGCCCAACGCCCGTGTGCTGATCCATCAACCGTGGATGAGCGGACTCGGCGGCCAGGCCACCGACATTGACCTGCACGCCAAGGAAATCCTGCGCATGCGTTCCACGATCAACGCCATTCTGGCCAAACATACCGGCCAGCCCGTCGACCGCATCGAAAGGGACGTCGAGCGCGACTACATCATGAACCCGGAGCAGGCCAAAGAATACGGCATGATCGACGAGATCATCTTCAAGCACCGGTAGCACGGGCTTTAGCCTGTGTCCGTGTAGTGGCCGGTCTTTAGACCGGCAAATTTTGTAGGGGCTGAGCTTGCTCGGCCCTCTTCGATCAAGAGATTTAGGCGCCGGGTTTCGGCCCGGCAAGAATTTCCCAACGGTTTCCGATTCACAGCACGTTCGCACTTTGCTCTTTCACCCAGGAGAAATTTCGGCCTAGAATAAAGGATGCTTCCGGGTCTGACCCGGGGGAGAGGCCCTCACACACGTGAAAAAATATAGCCCAGACGAACCGCTACGCTGTTCCTTCTGTCACAAGACGCAGGAGCAGGTGGAAAAGCTCATCAGTTCGCCTTCCGACTACCCACGGGCGTACATCTGCAACGAGTGTGTCGGCGTCTGCCAGACCATCCTTGAGGACGAAAAGCGCGAACAGGCCGCCGCTCCCGCGCGCCGCCTCCCTCGCCCGCCCGAGATTAAGCAGTTCCTGGACAGCTACGTTATCGGCCAGGACCGCACCAAGAAAAAGCTTGCCGTCGCCGTTTACAACCACTACAAGCGAATTTTCCTCAACAAGCAGCCCGGCGAAGTCGAGCTCAGCAAGTCCAATATTCTTTTGATCGGCCCCACCGGCACGGGCAAAACCCTGCTGGCCCAGACGCTTTCGCGCATGCTCGATGTGCCCTTCGCCATCGTGGACGCCACGACGCTTACCGAAGCCGGCTACGTCGGCGAGGACGTCGAAAACATTATTCTGAAGCTCCTGCAAGCCGCCGATGGCGACGTCCAGAAAGCCCAGCAAGGCATCATCTATATCGACGAAATCGATAAGATCGCCAAGAAGGACGAAAACCCCTCCATCACCCGCGACGTCAGCGGCGAGGGCGTACAGCAGGCGCTGCTCAAGATTCTCGAAGGTACCGTTGCCAACGTGCCTCCCCAGGGCGGCCGCAAGCACCCGCACCAGGAATTTACCCCGGTGGACACGACCAACATTCTCTTTATCTGCGGTGGCGCGTTCGTCGGCCTCGAAAAGAATATCGAAAAGCGCGTGGGCCGCCGTTCGCTCGGCTTCCATACCGACGCCCAGGCCACCACGCCGCAGCGCCGAAACACGGAATTGCTCGAGCAGGTGCAGCCCGGCGACCTGATCCGCTACGGCCTGATTCCCGAATTTGTCGGCCGCCTGCCCGTCGCCGGCGTCATGAGCGACCTCGACAAGGGCGCCCTGATGAAGATTTTGACGGAGCCCAAAAACGCACTCCTCAAGCAGTACCAGCGTCTCTTCGAGTTTGAAAATGTCCGCCTGCGCTTTACCGACGACGCCCTCGAAACCGTCGCCGAGTTGGCTCTTCAGCGCAAGGTCGGCGCGCGCGGCTTGCGTATGATCCTCGAAGACCTCATGCTGGAGTTGATGTACCACCTGCCGATGCAGAAGCGCATCAGAGATTTCGTGGTCACCGCCGACATGGTCCGCGGCCACGAAATCAATTGGAGTTTGCTCGAGAAGGCCGGCTGACAACCGCCGCTCGAGTTCCAGGTATAGGGGCGACTTTACGCCGCCTCTCTTTTAGAAGGTTCAGGGGCCTGCATGTTCAATCGTGAGAAGCAAGAAATGAAGCGCGTACCCATGATGCCGGTGCGCGACATGGTCATCTTCCCGCAGCAGATGACCCCGTTCATCGTCGGCCGCGAAGCCAGCGTCCGCGCGCTCGAGGAAGCCCTCGCTGGCGACAAAAAGATTTTTCTGTCCACACAGCACGACGCTTCGATCGACGACCCGAAGCCCGAGGAAATCTACGCCGTCGGCACCCTCGCCAACATCGTCCAGAGCGTGAAACTCCCTGATGGCAACATCAAGGTCCTCGTCGAAGGCGTCGAGCGCGCCCGCTCCCTTTCCATCAGCACCGAGGAAGGCTTCTTCCGTGCCACCATCCGCCTGCTCTCCGCGCGCATCGAATCCACGCCCCAGGTCGAGCAGCTCGTCACCAAGGTCACCGGCCTCTACGAACAGTTCATCAAGCTCTCCCAGAGCCTAAATTACGACACCATGATCGCCGCTGCCCGCGTGGACGATCCTTCGCGCCTCTCGGACACCATCGCCGCGAACCTGCAGCTCCCTGTCGACGAAAAGCAGGACCTGCTCGAGACCGCCGATCCGCTCGAGCGCCTCAATCGCATCTCTGACATTCTCGAAATCGAGCTCGAAAAGCTCAATGTCGACCGCAACATCAACACCCGCGTGAAGCGCCAGATGGAGCGCGCGCAAAAAGAGTACTACCTCAACGAGAAGCTCAAGGCCATCCAGAAAGAACTCGGCCGCGGCGAGAAGAACGAAATTGAAGAATTAAAGAAGAAAATCGACACGGCCGGCATGCCCAAGGACGTCCAGGAAAAGGCCACCACCGAGCTCAAGCGCCTGGAACTTATGCCGCCGATGTCCGCCGAATCCACCGTCAGCCGCAACTACATTGACTGGCTGCTCGCCGTGCCCTGGAAGAAGCGCTCCAAGGAAATTCGCGACATCAAGGCTGCCGAGGAAATCCTGAACAAGGAACACTACGGCCTGGAAAAAGTAAAAGACCGCATCCTCGAATTCCTCGCCGTCCGCCAACTCGTGAAGAATCCCAAGGGCTCGATCCTCTGCTTCGTCGGTCCTCCAGGCGTCGGCAAAACTTCTCTCGCCATGTCTATCGGCCACGCCACCGGCCGCAAATTTGTCCGCGTCTCCCTCGGCGGTGTGCGCGATGAAGCCGAAATTCGCGGCCATCGCCGCACCTACATCGGTGCCCTGCCCGGCCAGATCATCCAGATGATGAAGAAGGCCGGCACCGTCAACCCGATCTTCGTTCTCGACGAAGTGGACAAAATGTCCACCGACTTCCGCGGCGATCCGTCCGCCGCCCTCATGGAAGTCCTCGATCCTGAGCTCAATCACGCGTTCACCGACCATTACTTGGACGTCGAATACGACCTCTCCAAGGTCATGTTCGTCTGCACCGCCAATGTGATGCACACCATCCCCCAGCCGCTGCAGGACCGCATGGAAATTCTCCGCCTCCCCGGCTACACGGAGCAGGAAAAGCTCGAAATCGCCAAGCGCTTCCTGGTGAAGCGCGCCCGCGAAGCCACCGGCCTCACGGAAAAGAATCTTACTTTCACCGAAGAGGGCCTGCTGCACATCATCCGGCATTACACGCACGAGGCCGGCGTCCGCAATCTTGAGCGTGAAATCCAGAATATCGCCCGCAAGATGGCCCGCCGCGTCGTCGCCGATGGCACAAACACCAGCGTCGAAATCACGCCGGAAAATATCAAAGACCTCCTCGGCGTCCTGAAGTACCGCGAGTTCGGCCTCGAAAAGCAAAGTGAAGTCGGCCTCACCACCGGCCTCGCCTGGACCGAAGTTGGCGGCTCCGTCCTCGCCGTCGAAGCCACCACCATGGAAGGCAAAGGCCGCCTCACGCCCACCGGAAAACTCGGCGAAGTCATGCAGGAATCCGCGCAGGCCGCCATGAGCTACGTCCGCTCGCGCAGCGCCGCTCTTGGCCTCGAAAAAGATTTTTATCGCGCGCTCGACATTCACGTGCACGTGCCCGAAGGCGCCATCCCCAAGGACGGCCCCTCCGCCGGCATCACCATCGCTACTTCCCTCGTCAGCGCGCTCACCAAGAATCCCGTGCGCAATGATGTCGCCATGACCGGCGAAATCACCCTGCGCGGCAAGGTCCTCCCCATCGGCGGCGTCAAGGAGAAACTCCTGGCCGCTCACCGAATGGGCTTGCGTACCATCATCCTTCCGAAGGATAATGAGAAGGACCTAGCGGAAATCCCTCAGGAGATCCTCTCCAGCTTGAAGATTCACTTCGTCGAAACCATGGATGAGGTGTTGCAACTGGCGCTGGAGCGGCCCATTGTGCCACTGGTTGGCAGTGGGGTTGCGCCTGTAGCTGAAACGTTTACCACCGGCGCCGATAAAGACACGAGTTTGACCAACTAAGCAGCTCAGTTCGGGCGCAGTCTGCTCTCGCAGGCTGCGGCCAGTACCCGCCCGGAGTTGCTTCCGGTTGCAGACAGTTTGGTTGCCCGCCCCGGCGGAATCTCTTTTTCGCCGGAAAGGTACACCACCACGCAGTCCAGTTCCGGTAATCGGTCAAGGAACAATCAACCAAAACTTAAAGTTAGGAACTATGCCAAAAGAAACTAGTACAGAAGGAAACAAGGAAATCAGCATCAGCCTTGCTGAGCTGAAGGAAAAGAACATCACCGATCTGGCGAAAATCGCCAAGGAACTCAACATTCCCGGCGCCAGCGGCATGCGCAAGCAGGAGCTGATCTTCCAGATCCTGCGCGCGCAGACGGAGAAAAGCGGCCTGATCTTCTCGGAAGGCGTTCTCGAATGTCTCCCCGACGGCTTCGGCTTCCTCCGCGCCCCCGAATACAACTACCTCCCCGGGCCCGACGACATCTACGTCTCGCCCTCGCAGATCCGCAAGTTCGACCTGCGCACCGGAGACACCGTCTCCGGCCAGGTGCGTCCTCCCAAGGACGGCGAGCGCTATTTCGCTTTGATCAAAGTGGAAGCCGTCAACTTCGAGGATCCCGAAGTCGCCCGCAACAAAATTTTCTTCGACAACCTCACGCCGCTCTATCCCCAGGGCCGCTTGAAAATGGAAACCGCTAAGGAGAACCTCACCGGCCGCGTGCTGGATCTGCTCAACCCCGTCGGCAAGGGCCAGCGCGGCTTGATCAACGCGCCGCCGCGCACCGGCAAGACGATGATGCTGCAGTCCATCGCCAACTCCATCACCATCAACCATCCGGAAGTCGCGTTGATCGTCCTGCTCATCGACGAGCGCCCCGAAGAAGTCACCGACATGCAGCGCACCGTCAAGGGCGAAGTCATCAGCTCCACCTTCGATGAGCCGCCGCAGCGCCACATTCAGGTCGCTGAAATGGTCCTCGAAAAGGCCAAGCGCCTGGTCGAACACAAGCGCGACGTCGTCGTGCTCCTCGACTCCATCACCCGCCTCGCCCGCGCCTACAACGCCGTCACGCCGCCCTCGGGCAAAGTCCTCTCCGGCGGTATTGACGCCAACGCCTTGCAGCGCCCGCGCCGCTTCTTTGCCGCCGCGCGCAACGTCGAGGAAGGCGGTTCGCTCACCATCATCGCCACCGCGCTGATTGATACCGGCAGCCGCATGGACGACGTCATCTTCGAAGAGTTCAAGGGCACCGGCAACATGGAAATCTATCTCGACCGCCGCCTCGCCGATAAGCGCGTCTTCCCCGCGATTGATATCCAGCGTTCCGGCACGCGCAAGGACGAGTTGCTCCTTCCACCCGACGAGCTCAGCCGCGTCTGGGTGCTCCGCAAAGTGCTCAGCCCGCTCTCCACGGTCGAAGCCATGGAGCTGCTGCTCAGCCGCCTATCCAAGACCAAAACGAACATGGAGTTCCTCAGCTCCATGTCCGCCCCAACGTAGCCGGGGCGCAGGCTTTCTGGATGTAGTGGCCGAACTTTAGATCGGCCACCTTTGCCTGAGGAATGTAGCAGTCACCTTTAGGTGGCCCAGTGTAGGCAAGGTTTGGGGCTTTAGCCCCTGAAGCGATTCTGCGGCGCCGGGGGTCGGACCTTTAGGTCCGACATTATCCCTGACGCGCAGCAAGGGGCTTTAGCCCCTGAGGAAATGGTCTTACTCCCCACGGCACCCCACCCGCTCTCTTTTCCAGAGAGTGCCTCCGTGGAAAACAAATAATAGGTCCGCTGCGGCGGGCCTTTATGTCTGCATGCACGAGAAATTCATCGCCCGCCAGCCGATCTTTGATAAACGGCTGCGGGTCCACGCCTACGAACTGCTGTTCCGCAGCGGCCCGCAGAACTTTTTCCAGGCGCGCGGCCACGCCTCTTCGGGCGTCATCGCCGATTCCCTGACGCTGTTTGATCTGCAGACCCTCACCGGCCCCGCCCGCGCTTTCGTCAATGTGGATGAAATGGCGCTTCGCCTCGGCGCGACGCGGCTCATGCCCGCCGACCGCGTGGTTCTTGAAATCCTCGAAACCGTGAAGCCTTCCAGCGAAATCATCAACCTCTGCCGCGAACTCCGTCAGGACGGCTACCTCCTGGCCCTCGACGATTTCCTTGGTGACGCCAATCTCCGCCCGCTCGTCGAACTCGCCAACTACCTCAAGGTGGATTTCACCCTCCTCGACGCCGAAGGCCGCAAGCGCGTCGCTGAACAATTCTCCGGCAACGGCGTCGCCCTTCTTGCTGAAAAAGTCGAAACGCAGCGTGACTTCGACGAAGCCCGCAACCTCGGCTACTCCTATTTCCAGGGCTACTTTTTCTGCAAACCTTCCATGCTCGAAACCCGCGACATCCCCGGCAACAAGCTCATCCAGCTTCAGCTCCTCAGCGCCGTCGCCGCTCCCGACCTCAACTACGACGCCATCGAAAATCTCTTGAAGCAGGAGCCTTCCCTGCTCTACCGCCTCCTCCGCTATCTCAATTCCCCCGCGCTCGGCCTGCGCACCGAAATTCACAGTATCCGCAACGCTATCACCCTGCTCGGCGAAAACGAATTTCGCCGCTGGGTTTCCGTCTTCGCCGTCGTCGCCATGAGCAGCGGCAAGCCGCTCGAACTCATCCGCACTGCCCTCACCCGGGCCTATTTCTGCGAGGAGTTTTCCACGCCCGCCGGTTTTCGCGAAAAAAGTTCCAACCTTTTTCTCATGGGCCTCCTCTCCGTCTGCGATGCGCTCCTCGACAAACCGATGAAGGATGTCCTCAACGCGCTTCCCGTGGATGCCGAAATCAAATCCGCTCTCTGCGGCGGCGAAAACCGCTATCGCGACCTCTACGAAGTCCTCCTCGCCCTCGAGCGCGCTGAATGGCCCAAGCTCTCCGCCTTCACCCAGCGCCTCGGCTGCCCCGAGGACTCCATCCCCGGCTCCTACCAATCCGCCCTCCAAAAAGCCTCCGCCGCCGCCACCTGAGTTCCGGCATGTAGGGGCAGCTTTATGCCGCCTTCTTGCAGTGGTAGCGCCTGCTTCCAGCAGGCAAGCGTTCGTCTCTGTAGCTCACCCCTTCAGGGTTGAGGTCTTTCCTTAGGTGACCGGGATCACCCTCACAGGCGAAAACCCTTAGACCTGAAGGCCTGAGCTACAAACCCCAAAAAAAAGCAGGCGCCCCCGCTGGTCAGAGGCGCCTGGAAGTTGGCTTCTTGTTCTTTCTTATCTGTTGACTGTTGACTGTTGACTGTTGACTGTTGACTGTTGACTCTCGACTGTCGAATTCTCTCCATCTTGCTAACGGCTAATAGCTGACAGCCGCAAACTATTCCGCGGCCTCCGCTTCCACCGCCGCGATGTAGTCCACCACCCGCTCCGACCAGCCGTCAATGTGCGTCCAGCCGTTACCGTAGCTCACGCCATTCTTGTACGGAGCCACGTTCACGACGTACGCCTTCGCCGTCCACGCCGGCAGGATGCCGTCGTGCGACTGTTCGTCGGTCACCACGATCAGCCGGTCGAGTTCGCACCACTCGCGCTTCTCGTGCAGCTCGCTCAGCGCCCGCTTCAGGTACGTGCTCGAGTCTGCCTGCGACTTCACGATGGCGCCGCGCCAGCTCGCGCGCCAGGAAGAGCGGCACGTGACGCAGCTGCATCTCGCTTCGCGCTTCCACCGCCAGCGCGGCTACGTCTTCGGCCTTGTTTGCGCGCACCAGCGACGCGATCCGCGCGGCGATGTCGTTGCCCTTCTCATAGAAGATGTCTTCTCAGAGCAGGCACGTCAGTACCGTGCGCCGCAGTTCCGTCTTCGGGCTCACCCGCTGCGCCACCGCTCCTTCATGCGTCCGCTCCGCAAACATCCGCTTCCACACATTCATCTTCGCCATCTCTGCCACTCCTTCCTTCCCTGAGCGCTCTTCGCGAAGGGCTTTCTTCAAAAACTGCTGGACGGGAACCTCCGGCCAGGGACTATAGGCGCTCTATCCACTGAGCTACTGGCCCCCAGATGGACCAGGTGAGATTCGAACTCACGTCCTCCCGCTCCCAAGGCGAAGTAACCCTGCCCTGCACCACGTCCAATTCCGTTCCGCCCTTCTGTAGCTCGGGCCTTCAGGCCCGAGGTTTTTCGATGCGGCGGCAAAATTCAACCGGGAGGAACCATTGAACAGACCGCGGAACCCATGGCCCCGCTTCGTTTACCAGACGAAGTAATCCTGCCATCTCGGTATCTTTTCCGGCGGGAACCTTCGATCCGAGTTTGTGAATTGAGCTACCCCCTGTAGGTGCCGGGCTTTAGCCCGGCCAGCCCCACGGTGGGCAAGCGTCGAACTCGCACCTCCCCGGCGATTCGCCGGGGCGCTTTACCCGAAGTAACCCGCATCTTCACCACACCGGATCTCTTTGCGGCGGGAATCTTCGGCCCGGATATTTTCCAATGCTCTACCACTGAGCTACGCCGGCTTTCACCGGCGGCCGGAATCGAACCGGCGGCCGTTGGTTTAGTCGATGTAATCCGCGCCTGCACCACGCCGCAAACTTTTCAAAATCCGCACACACCTCCAGCATTCTCCGCGCAACCTCAATCGATCCGCCTTCCGCAGTAGCACGGGCTTTAGCCTGTGACTCCGGGCCAACGCCAAAAAACCTCCGGGAGGAATCAACGCTCACGGTTCTGGGAATTGAACCCATGCCTTGCGGCTACTTATCGAAGTACCCGTGAACTTCGCCATCCCGGGAAACACGTCTCCCGCGTGGTTGACTTTTGGATCGATTGAACTTAGCGGAGTGTCTTAAAGTCGCGTAATCAAGCAGACTTCAAGACCGGTTCGCCTTGTCGACTTTCGATCGTGACTCGGTTTGTCTTGTCCCATCGTCTGCCTTCTACGCTCAGTGAGGTCTCCCGGCTTTTTCGGGAGAAATTTCTGAGGTATCTGCAAAGTAAACGGAGCTGCCAAATCTGTCAAGCACTATTTTTTCAAAACCCGCATAAACACTGCCGATTTCGCTGTAACTTGTTATTTTTCAAGTAACTACCTAGGGCTCTCGCTCAAGGACGGCGGTAAATCCGGAATGTAGCGCTGCCTTTTATGTCAGCCTCCTTCTTCGCTTCTTCGCTTCATTTCGCCTTCTGTGCAATCCATCCATTCACCTGCTCTTCCAAAATTCCCAACGGCAACGCCCCCTCTTCCAGCACCGCATCGTGAAATGCTCGGATGTCAAATCTCAGTCCAAGTTCTTTCTCTGCGCGCGTCCGCAATTCGCGAATCTTCAATTGCCCCAGCTTGTAAGCCAGCGCCTGCCCCGGCCACACAATGTAGCGGTCCACCTCCACGGTGATGTCCTGATCCGTCTTCCCGGTGTTCTCCCGGAAATAATCGATCGCCTGCTGCCGTGTCCAATCCATCGAATGCATTCCCGTGTCTACCACAAGCCGCACCGCGCGCCACATCTCATACGTCAGTTGCCCGAATTTCGAGTAAGGATCCTTGTACATGCCGAGGTCTTCGCCCAGGCTCTCGGCGTAAAGTCCCCATCCTTCCACGAACGCCGAATAGCCTGCGTTCTTCCGGAACTCCGGCAATGCCTGCTGCTCCTGCGCCAGCGCAAACTGCAAATGGTGTCCGGGCACCGATTCGTGTAACGCCAACGCCTCCATCTCCCACTTCGGCCGCGAATCCAGCTTGTAGGTATTTGCCGTGAAATACCCGGGACGTCCCGCCTCCGGCGAGCCCGGCCGATAGTACGCGGTTGTTTGCGATGGCGCCTTGTAATCCGGCACCGGCTCAACGCCATAGGGCAGCCGCGGCAGCTTGCCGAATTCGTGCGCCAGCTCCGGATCGATCTTTTTGTCAATGATGCGATAGCCGTCCAGCAAATCTTCCGGCTTCGTGTAATAAAACTGTGGATTGGTGCGCAGAAATTCCGTGAAGTCGTGAAAGCTCCCCTTGACTCCGCTGGACTGGATTACCTTGTCCATCTCCCCGCGAATGCGCTTCACTTCGGCAAGGCCGATCTCGTGAATCTCCTGCGGCGTCAGATTGACCGTGGTCTCCCAGCGAATGTGAAACGCGTAGGCCGCCGCGCCATTGGGCAGAGCTGTCGCTGCAATCGAGTCGCGGCAAGCGGGAATATACGTGTTCACCAGATAGTCGTGGAGCTTCCGGAACGCAGGTGCCATGCTGCCTGTGTAAATCTCCTTCGCACGCGCCGTCAGCCGTTCGCGGTCTGTTTGGCCAATTTCTGGCGGAAACTTCAGGAAGGGCTGCAGCAGCGCGCTCTTCATCGGATCGGCCGGCGCGATGTCTTCGATCTGTTTCGGCACATCACGCATCGTGATTTTGGGCGGCGAATAACCCTTCTTTAGACCTTCCTGCATCCACCAAATCGTGTCTTCGATTTGCTTGTGCAGGGTCTCCATGCGCGCCAGAATGTCCTCGTAATCAGATGCCTTGGCTTGCGGCATGATGGCGAAAAGGTCCGCCGCGTCCGCCGGGCTGCTCATCTGATTGATCGGCATCCAGCGGTTCCTTGGAACGACTCCGCGAAATGGCGAAGGATCGTCGCCGTATTGCAGCCCCTCGATGGCCGTCTCCAGCAACTCCTGGTAAAGGTCATAGTTGAGCTTTTCCTCGGCTGGCAGCGCACTGCGGTCCAATTTTTTCAGTTCGGCGAGGCTGTCCCGTAGGTGCTTCTCGCTCGCCGCGTAGCCCGCCGGCGTTGTGTCGCTCCAGCGCCGGTTTTGCCCGGGGAACCCCACGTACGTCGCCATTTCGGGGTTATCCACCATCCAGCTCTTCCAATCCGCGTCCAGGTACGCGCGGAACTCAATCACAGCCCTTTCCGCATCGGCGCTCGAGGCTGGCGTTTGGATGGGAACCGCAATCACGGCAAGAACGGCAATCGCCCCGGCCCACAGCATGGTTTTGGCCGCGAATCGCATGGAAGCATCTCCTTCAAGGTTCTATCTTTTCTGCGCTGTGCTCTCTGTGTTGATTCTTCCGCTGTTTTCTTTACTTCGTTTCTTCTTTGCTTCGTTCTTCCGCAAGCATCACGATCAACCGCGCCGTCTCTTCAATTCCCATCGCCGTGTTATCCACCATCACCGCATCCTCCGCCCGCACCAGCGGCGAAACTTTCCTCTCGCGATCGCGCCGGTCCCGCTCCCGCACTTCCTCCAAAACCTGCTCCACCGTAAATGCCTCGCCCTTCTCCTCGTGCTCCATCCACCGCCGCTGCGCCCGCGTCTCCGGCGACGCCTCCAGAAAAATCTTCAACTCCGCGTGCGGAAATACCACCGTGCCGATGTCCCGCCCTTCCATCACCACGCCGCCGCCCTCGCCCGCCTTCTGCTGCTCGGCCACCAGCACCTCGCGCACCCCCGCGATCGTCGCCAGCCGCGAAGCCGCCTGGGCCACTTCCCCGGTACGAATCTCCGTGGTCACTTCGCGCCCATCTAGAAACACGCGATTCTTCAATCCCGCCGCTTCCTGCTCCGCCGTCGGCGCTTTCAATTCGATGTGAGTCTCCCGCGCCAACTTCACAAGCGCATCCTCATCCGCTAACGCAACCTTCCGTTCCAGCGCCTTCAGCGCCACCGCCCGGTACATCGCCCCGCTATCCAGGTTCACGTACCCGAGCACCGCCGCCACACGCCGCGCCACGGTGCTCTTCCCCGAGCCCGCCGGTCCGTCAATCGCAATCGTCAATTTCGCCGCCAAGCCGCCTCGCCCCAAAAATGAAAATAGAAAATGGAAACTAGAAAATAACCCGACAGAAAGCTTCGGACCGTCTATAGCTTTGCCGTGAGTTGTTTCAACCTACGCCCGTTCATAAGAATATAGCAATTGGGGGTCGGAGCTTTAGCTCCGACATAAACCGCGGAAACAGGATGGGCTTTAGCCCCTGAGGAATTGATTTGTTTATTCGGGCACCATCAGACCGCTCAGCTTCTGGCGAGACTCAACCCTATAAAGGAGGGCTATTTTCTATTTTCGAATTTCCGATTCTCGCCACTGCCTTCAAAATCCCATAATGTTGTATCCGCAATCCACGTAGATCGTCTCGCCCGTAATCCCCGACCCCGCCTGCGACAGCAAAAACACCGCCGTGCTGCCCACTTCCGCCGGATCCACATTCCGCTTCAACGGCGCCCGCTCCGCATGCGACTTCAGCATTTCCCCCAGTTGCGAAATTCCCCGCGCCGCCAGCGTCTTGATCGGCCCCGCCGAAATCGCGTTCACGCGAATGCCTTTCGGCCCCAGATCGTTTGCCAGGTACCGCACCGTCGCCTCCAGAGCCGCCTTGGCCACGCCCATCACGTTGTACTTCGGCACGACCTTCTCCGCGCCGTAATACGTCAGCGTCACGATCCCGCCGCCGTTCGTCATCATTGGCGCCGCTGCCCGCGCCACCGCAATCAGCGAATACACGCTGATGTCATGCGCGATCCGGAACCCTTCGCGCGAAGTGTTAACGAACTCCCCCTTCAAATCCTCAGCCGGCGCAAATGCCACGCTGTGTACCAACCCGTCGAGTGCTCCATACCTCGCCTTCAACTTTTCAAACAGCACCACAATCTGCTCGTCGAACGACACGTCGCACATGAACCCTTCCGCACCTGGTAAATCCGCAATCAGATCCTTCGCCTCCTGCTCCAGCCGCTCGTTCTGATACGTAATCGCCAGTCTCCAGCCGGCCTCGTGCATCTTCTGCGCAATCGCCCAAGCAATGCTCCGCTTGTTCGCCAACCCAAAAATCACCGCCGTCTTCTGTCCGTCGCTCACGTTGCTCTCCCGTCATTGCTTCGAATCCCGCACTGATTTCCCCCGCGTCGCTCAGGGATATCAGCGATCAGTAATCAGCGATCAGGAACCAAATCCCAGCTTAACTTGTAAGGCAATCTCCCTCTTGCTTCCTGCTCGCTGCTATCCGTTCGCTGCTCGCGCTCTTCCACCAGTCACCGCCTCAAATTCGATGGAAGGCTCGCTCAATCTCCTTCACCGAATACCTCAAAACCACCGGCCTCCCATGCGGACAACTCATCGGGCAATCCGTCTTCGCCAGCGCGCCCAATAGCCATTCCATCTTCGTCTGGTCCAGCGGCATATTCACCTTGATCGCCGCGTGGCACGCCGTTGAAGCCGCGATCTTCGCCTGCAGCGTATCAATCGAAATCGCCGCGTTTTCCCGCTCGATCCCGTCAATAATCTCCGTCAACAAATGCTCGGCGTCAGTTGCCGCCACGCCCGCCGGAATCGCCTGGATCGCAACGCTCTTCGGGCCCATCGGCTCCACTTCAAATCCATTCGCCGCCAACTCTTCCGCGATCTTCTCGTAAATCACAATCTGCCGCGGCGAAAGCTCGAACACCAGCGGCATCAGCATCCGCTGCGCTTCCACCTTCCCCGCGCGCCGCGCCTCCAGGTGCTGCTCAAACAGCACGCGCTCATGCGCCACGTGCTGGTCCACAATCCACAATCCTTCGCCATTCACCGCGATGATGAAGCTCGCGCTCACCTGCCCCAGCGGCTTCAAGTCCGCAATCTGCTCCGGCCGCGGCAAGGTCGCCGGCGCATCCCCGCCAGCGCGTGAAAAATTCACCGCCCAGTTCGGCTCGCGTCCCCTCGTGAATTCCGGCATCGCCCCCGGCGTGAATCCTGTTCCATACGCCGCGCCCGCCCCCGGCTCAAACGCAAACCGCTGCGCCGCGGGCTGCGCCGGCGCCGCAGACAAATCGAACCCATTCCCCGCCGAATAATCCGAGCCCACGCCCGAGCCGACGCCCAGCTCCTCCATCGGCGGAATCACTGCTCGCGGCACCCCGCCATTCCCCGCCGCTTCCGCCTCGCCAAATCCTGCGCCCGCAAACGAACCCGCTGGTGGTGCCGGATTCGGCGCCACACTTCCGGCCACCGCCGCGGTCGCAAAACTCGCAATCGGCCGCGTGTTCATCAGCGCCTGCCGGATCGCATCCCGCGTAAAATCGTGCACAAACTGCGACCGCCGAAACCTCACCTCGATTTTCGCTGGGTGCACATTCACGTCCACTTCGTCGTACGGCATTTCCAGGAACAGCAGCGTCGCTGGAAACACCGTCGGCGGCAAAATATTCCGGTACGCCTCATGAATCGCGTGCAAAATCAGCCGGTCGCGCACCAACCGCCGGTTTACAAACACGTAAATGCCGTTGCGATTCGGCCGCTGAATCTCCGGCCGCGAAGTGAACCCTCCGACCGTCAGCGTCGCCGACTCTTCCCCTGCTTCCATCTCCGGCTCGGTGATCGCCGCGCGAAACGCCGCGGAAACACTGGGGATTTCCACCAGTTCGTCGAGCGCCTGCCGCCCGAACAACTGATACACGCGGTCGGCCAGCTTCTCCGCTGGCGGGCAATTGATGATTTCCTGCGTCGGCGTGGTCAAAACAAACTGCTTCGAAGGATTCGCCAGCGCATAGTGCGTCACTAGCGACGCGATGTGCCCCAGCTCCGTCGTATCCGACTTCAGAAACTTCCGCCGCGCCGGCACGCTGTAAAACAAATCCGCCACGCTGACGGTCGTTCCCGCGGGCAATCCCGCCGGCTTCACGCCGATCAGCTTTCCGCCCGCGAACTCCACGCGCGTTCCTTCCACCTCCACGGCGTCGCGCGTTTCCAGCAGCAGCCGCGACACCGACGCAATCGAAGGCAGCGCCTCCCCGCGAAATCCCAGCGTCGAAATCGTCAGCAGGTCGTCGGCCGTGCGCAGCTTGCTCGTCGCGTGCCGCTCGAACGCCAGCAGCGCATCGTCGTGCGCCATGCCGTGGCCGTCGTCAATCACGCGGATCATGCGCTTCCCGCCCATCTCCGTCTCGATGCGCACGGAATTCGCCCCAGCGTCCAGCGCGTTCTCAAGCAACTCCTTCACCACCGACGCCGGCCGCTCCACCACCTCCCCGGCCGCAATCCGGTTCGCCACCGCCTCCGCCAATATCCGAATTCTGCTCATCTATAGAGAAGCTGCGTCAGCTTTTTCTGTGAACGCGTGAAATTTCTGGGCAATCTGTTCCAGCTCAGATTGTTCGATACCAAACGCTTTGAATGCGAGCAACGCTATTTGATGGAATGATATAAAAGCCGTTGCAAGGGCCTGAGCAACCCAGTGATTGCTCGGGCCAATTTGTATAATAAAATTCCCTTGAGAATCCTCTGTCAGTTTACCTGCGACCGAAGCCACATCACTATGAACAAGCTGGGAAAGCATTAAATAAACAACATCATAGAGATACATCGGTCTCCCGACGGCATCTGCTCTTTCGATCAGGCGGCTTGGCCAGCCCGACTTTGTATTTATGACCTCAAAGTTGCCGATCACCTCTTGCATTTCGGCAGTATTGGCATGCGGCGTTAAGCCACGCACCAATCGCTTGTTACTCTCTCTCAGAGACTTGAGATATGCTTCGCCGCGAGGCTCAGGCTCAAGGTCAATGTAGAGACTGTTGATCGCGGCTTCAACCAAAGACCGCGAAAGACCTGCCCCCTGCAATCCGTAGCCTGATTTGCTCAGTCTAGCCACCGCCCTTGCGTCATCAAATGCTTTGGAAACGATAAGACTCATTGCTTGTTGGAAATGCGTCTCTCGACGTTGCAGTCCCTGAAAGATTTTTCGGTCAACCAAAGACGTGAGGCCATCACAAAGCTCAGCGAGGCCCCAGTTCTGTTTTATTAAGCGAGGATACGCCGCCATAATTTCGAGGGCTTCCTCTTGGGGAGCATCCACCTCGCTCGGCGATTCCGCCATCAAATCCACCGCCGCGGTGGTCTTCGCGAACGCAATCACCTCTCGGATGGACTTTTCTCCCGCCAGCAGCATCGTTACGCGGTCCAACCCCAGCGCAATGCCTCCATGCGGAGGCGTGCCATACGTCAGCGCATCCAGGAAAAATCCGAATCGCCGCCGCAACTGCTCCTCGCTCAAACCCAGCGCGCGGAACAATCGCTCCTGAATATCCTGCCGGTGAATCCGGATGCTGCCGGAACCCAGCTCCACGCCATTCAGCACCAGATCGTAGCCCTTCGACCGCACTTCCCACGGTGCGGTCTCGAGCTTCTCCAAATCCTCGTCCACAATTCCCGTGAACGGATGCTGCGCGCTCACCCAGGTCTTGTCCGTCTCGCTCCACTCAAACAGCGGGAACCCCGTCAGCCACAAGAATTTCCACTGCGTCTTGTCAATCGCGCCGAGCGCTTCGCCCAATTGCAGCCGCAGTTGCCCCGCGATCAGCGCCGCCGCTTCCGTGCCCTTGATCTCTTCCTTTGCCGACACAGCCAGCACCAGATCGCCTGTCTTCGCGCCGCAAGCCTCGGCCAGCTTCTTCACATTTTCCGTGCCGATCAATTTCTCCACTGTCGACGTCGTTCCCTCCGCCGCCAGCTTCACGAAAAACGCCCCGCGCGCGCCGAGTCCCTTGGCCTTTTCCGTTAATTCGTCTAGTTGCTTCCGCGAATAGCCCGCCGCGCCCTGCGCTGCAAACGCAAACACGCTGCCGCCAATCTGCAGCTTCTGCTTGGCCTCTTCGGGGAAACACGAAGTCACCTCGTGCAATTCCATTCCAAACCGCATGTCCGGCTTGTCGCTGCCATACTTCCGAATCGCGTCCTTATACAGCATGTGCGGAAACGGCGCCTTCGCCTCGATGCCCGCCACCGCGCACGCCCGCACCATCACGTTTTCGATCACATTGAAAATGTCTTCCTGACGTGGAAACGACATCTCCAGGTCCAGTTGCGTGAATTCCGGCTGCCGGTCCGCGCGCAAATCCTCGTCGCGGAAACACTTCACAATCTGGAAATACCGGTCCAGCCCGCCAATCATCAGGATTTGCTTGAAAATCTGCGGCGATTGCGGCAACGCATAAAAATTCCCGTGATGCACGCGGCTGGGCACCAAGTAGTCGCGCGCGCCCTCCGGCGTCGAGCGCGTCAGCATTGGCGTCTCTACCTCGATGAACCCCAGTTCGTCCATCGTCTTGCGGATCTGCAAAATAATCTTGTGCCGCAGCGCCAGGTTTCGATGCGGCTTCGGCCGCCGCAAATCCAGATAGCGGAACTTAAGCCGCGTCTCTTCCGATGCGTTGATTTCGTCCTCAATGGGGAACGGCGGCGTCTTCGCGTTGTTCAGAATGTGCAACTTCGTCGCCACCAGTTCCACTTCGCCCGTGGGAATATCCGGATTGGGCTTTTCGCGCTTGGTGACTTTCCCTTCCACCGCCACTACAAATTCGCTGCGCGCCTGCTCGGCTTTCGCGTGCGCCTCCGGTTGCGTCTCCTTGTTGAACACCACCTGCACGATGCCCGCGCGGTCGCGCACGTCCAGAAACAGCAAATTGCCCAAATCGCGCCGCCGGTGCACCCAGCCCATCACCGTCGCGTCGCGTCCCGCATCCGCCGCCCGCAGCGCCCCGCAATAATGTGTCCTCTTCAAATTCCCCAAAAAGTCCAGCACCGCCGTTCTCCTGTAGGGCCTGCCTTCTGCGGCGGGCCGCTCTTCCTAATGTGGTGCATGGCTTTAGCCATGCATGCCCAAATTCCGAAAATTGCCATTCCGAGGGCCGGTTTTTGCCCGAGGAACCTGCTTTTCTTTACAGTCACAAAAAGCAGATCCTTCTCCGCTCAGGATGACAACCTTTTTTCTTTCTCTTAGGGGGTCGGACCTTCAGGTCCGACTTTGCCGCTCATCCTAGAATGGGCTTTAGCCCCTGAAGAATTGAATTTTGCCGCTCCTATCGGCTGCTTCCATTGTGGCGCAGCCATTCCTGGCTGCGCTCTTCGTCCTTACTTCGTTACCTCATTACTTCTTTACTTCGCTCTTCAACTTCTCCAAAAACTCTGCCTCGCTCATCTTCGCCTGCGTTCCATCCGCCAGCGTCTTCACCGTCCACTGCCCCGTCGCCACTTCATCCTCGCCCAAAATCAAAGCGTACTTCGCACCCAATTTGTCCGCCTGCCCCAACGCCTTCCCGAATTTCTGTTCCACCGGCGGCAACTCCACTCTCACTCCCGCAGCCCGCAATCTCTGCGCCGCCCCAATTGCCGCACTCTGCGTCGCAGCCCCCATCCAAGCCACATACACATCGCAAGGAATCTTTACATTCGACGCTCGCGCCTCTTTTCCTTCCTTCTTCTCTTCACTCGCCACTCGCCACTCGCCACTCACCACTTCTCTCCGTTGCTCCTGGAGCGACAGAACCAATCGGTCCTCTCCGATGGCAAAACCGATCCCCTTGGTGGGCAGTCCCCCCAACAACTCCACCAGCCCATCATACCGCCCGCCGCCGCACACCGCATTCTGCGAACCCAATCCTTTAGCGGTGATTTCAAACGTCGTGCGCATGTAATAGTCCAGCCCGCGCACCAGCCGCCAATTCTCGGCATATTTCACGCCGCGCAAATCCAGTTGCCGCTTCACTTCCGCGTACTGCTTCGCGCAGTCGTCGCACAAATGCTCTGCAATCTTCGGTAGCGCGGCGACGATTGCCTGCTCGCTCTCCAGCTTCGAATCCAGCACGCGCAACGGATTTGTCTCGATCCGCCGCTGGCTGTCCGGCCCCAGCCTCTCTTTCACCTGCTCCAGCGCCGCCTTCAACTTCTGCACATAACCGCGCCGGCAATTTTCCGCCGCATGCCCAATCGAATTAATCTCCAGTTGCACGCCTTCCAGCCCCAGCCGCGCGAAAAACGTCATCACCATCTCAATGACTTCCGCGTCCACCGCCGCATCCTTGGGAATATCTTTCGCCCCGCCCTGCCCCGGCTGCACCGTCTCCAGAACTTCCGCGCCAATCTGATAAAACTGCCGGTATCTCCCCTTCTGTGGCCTCTCCCGCCGGAACATCGGCCCCATGTAATACAGCTTCACCGGCTGCGGCCAAGCATGCAGCCCATGCTCGATATAAGCCCGGCAAACTGAAGCTGTCGCCTCCGGCCGCAGGGTGAGCCACTCGGGCAATGGCAGGCTCTCAATTTCAGTTTTTACAGCGGCCGCTCTTTCCTCCTCGTTCATCTTGGAATAGCCAGGAATCTTGCTCGGCGTCGACAAAATCAACGCCGCACGGTCATAGCGATCAAAAGGATCGGGAAACGAATACATTTCTTTGGAAACCACGTCCGTCTCGATTCCAATCGATCGCGCAAACAATTCTGTGGGCTCAAAAATCGGAGGGCGAATCTCCCCAAACCCAAACGTGCCAAACACCTCGCGCGCCGTCGCCTCCACCCGGTTCCACAACTCCGTATCCGGCGGCAACAGATCTCGCGTCCCCTTAATCGCCTGAAATTTCCTCTTTTCCGCCATGCGCTAAAATTCCGAATCCTCTCTTCAGGAGGTGGGGGCTTCAGCCCCCCACTTAATCACATCCTGGCAACCTGGGCTTTAGCCCCTGAAGCCACTCCGCATGCTTCGGGGGTGTAGAATTCTTCCTCTTGATCGTGCACCAGGGGTCGGAGCTTTAGCTCCGACATTAGCCGCTTGCGCAACACGGGGCTTTAGCCCCTGAGGAAATGTCTGCTCCTTCACGCGCTACCCAACCCGCTCCAATCCACACGTTCCCCCCGCGCCGCCGCTTCCGCGCGATACACTTCGCGGTACCCCGAATACCGCGCCGCATACTGCCCGATCGAGTGCAGATCCTCTTCCGTCAACTGCCGTTTCACCTTGCCCGGCGAACCCATCACCAGGCTTCCCGCGGGAATCACCGTTCTCTCCGTAATCAACGACCCCGCCGCGATAATGCTTCCCTCTCCGACGACCGCGCCATTCAAAATGATGCACCCCATCCCGATCAGCACACGCGAATGAATCGTGCACCCATGCAGCGTCACCGAATGCCCCACGGTCACTTCATCGCCCAGCACCAGCGGATACTGGTCCTTCATCACGTGCAGCACGCTGCCGTCCTGAATGTTGCAGCGCTTCCCGATGCGGATGTAGTGCACATCGCCACGAATCACGGTCATCGGCCACACGCTCGACTCCTCGCCGATCGTCACGTCGCCGATCACCACGGCCGCCGGATCGATATACGCCGACGCCGCAATCTCCGGAAATTCTCCTTTGAATGGACGGATATCAGGTGTGCGCATCAAGTCTGCGAAATCCCTGTAAGTGTCTCGTAGGGGCGGCTTTACGCCACCTTCCGTGCTACGCCAACTACCTTGCGAACAGGCCGTGGCCACTATACATCGCGAGCCGCCAGCAAATATCTCACGATAACATCCGCCTCGCATCGCTGACAAGGAAGTGAAGCTCCAAAAACCCACGCCAATTTTGTGCGCGGGAATGTAGCGCTGGCCTTTATGCCAGCCCTGGTAGTAGCACAACCTGCCATCTGTGGGTCGCCCGGGAACGTCGATCCAGAGATTGGCGTTCCCTCTCTATCCCTTGCTCTCTTCAAACACCGAGTTGTACACCACGCCCGCAATCGCCCCGCCCACGATCGGCGCCACCCAGAACAGCCACAATTGCTGCACCGCCCAGCCGCCCACAAACACCGCCGGCCCGGTGCTCCGCGCCGGATTCACTGAAAGATTCGTCACCGGAATCCCGATCAAGTGGATCAACGTCAGCGTCAGCCCCATCGCCAATCCCGCAAATCCGGTCACGCCCCGGTGGTCGGTCGCCCCATGAATCACTAGCACAAAGAAAAACATCAGCACCACTTCCGCTACAAAGCACGCCAGCAACGAATATCCGCCCGGCGAGTGCGCGCCGTATCCATTCGACGCGAATCCCCCGCTCAGCGAAAATCCCTCTTTCCCGCTGGCAATCAGATACAGCACGGCACTGCCCGCAATTCCGCCCACCACCTACGCCACGATATACGGCAACAAATCGCTGAACGGAAACCGCTTCCCCACCGCGAGCCCCACCGAAATCGCCGGATTCAGATGGCACCCGGAGATGTGCCCGATCGCGTACGCCATCGTCACCACCGTCAACCCGAACGCCAACGCCACTCCCAGGAAACCGATTCCCAACTGCGGAAACGCCGCCGACAACACCGCGGCGCCGCAACCTCCAAACACCAGCCAGAATGTGCCGAAAAACTCCGCCGCCAATTTCTTTGACAAAGGCATGGTCGTCTCCTTTCACGTTCGGACGAATTGTCTGGGCGGATAACTATCGATGGGGGACCACGTTCACGGCGCGGATTTTAGCGAATGGCGTTCGGTAAAACAAGCATGGGCCCGTGGTAGCACAGGCTTCAGCCTGTGCCCCTTCCCGGGAACGTCATTCTCCCGAATAGCGGGTTTACCTCACGATGTCGATTTTGCAGTCTTTTGATCTCTCCGCTGTTCCTTTGCCTTTTCCTTACTTCGTCATTTCTTTATGTCGTTACTTCTTTTTTAATCAATCTCCACACTCGGGCCGCCGAGCGTCGCGCCAATCTCATCCAACCGCGCGGTCACGGCCTTGGCCACCTTGTACAAACTCTGCGCCGCCGGCGCCGTCTCTCCCTGCGCCGCCACAGGCTTCCCTGTATCCCCGCCCAATCGAATCCGCGGATCAATCTCGATTTCCCCGAGCACCGGCACGCCATACTCGATCGCCGTCTTCGCGCCTTCGCCATGCCCGAAAATGTCCACGGGTTTGCCGCAATGCGGACACGCAAACGTGCTCATGTTCTCCACCACGCCGAGCACTTCCACATTCACCTGCCGGAACATTTCAATCGCCTTGCGCACATCGGCCAGCGCCACCGTCGAAGGCGTCGTCACCACCACCGCGCCCGTCACCGCCACCGTCTGGATCAGCGTCAACTGCACGTCGCCCGTCCCCGGCGGCAAATCAATCACCAAATAATCCAGTTCGCCCCACTCCACGCTGCGCAAAAACTGCGTGATCACGCTGTGCAGCATCGGCCCGCGCCAGATCACTGGCTTGTCGCCGGGATTCAGCAGGCCCATCGAGATCATCTTGATGCCCTGCGCTTCCACGGGAATGATGCGCTGCTGCGCCGTGGCCATCGGCTCCTGCGTCGAACCCAACATGATCGGCACATTCGGTCCGTAGACGTCCGCGTCCAGCAGGCCCACCTTGTGCCCCAGCTTCGCCAGCGCCAACGCCAGGTTCACCGCCACGGTAGTTTTCCCAACTCCACCCTTCCCGCTGGCCACGGCAATCAGGTTCTTCACTCCTGGTATCGGCTGGCGCTGCGGCATCTGTTGTTGTCCCGGCATTGTCCCTGGTGGCATGTGATCTCCCATCGAAAAAGTGACTGGTGACTAGTGATTCGTGACTGGTGGTTCAAAAGCCGCAACCGTCGCGGTCGTACTCTGTGACCTTTGTGTTCTTTCTCTGTGAACTCTGTGTTGAGTCTTCTCTTCACTGGCCGCTTGTCGCTGGCCGCTTACCAGTCACTAGTCACCAACCACCAGTCACCGGTGTTTACGCTCCATGGCACTTCTTATACTTCTTCCCCGATCCGCAAGGACAAGGATCATTCCGCCCCACCTTCGCTCCCGCGCGCACCGGCTTCGGCGCCTCCGCCTGCGCGGGGCCTGTTTGATACTGCAAATCCTTCTGCTGGCGCTCCTGCTTGCGTTCCAGCGCCCGCGCAAAATCTGGCAGCTTTGCCGGAGCTTCCTCGACGCGAGCAGCAGCACTGGCCACGGCCGCCGCTGCGCTCGAAAGCGGCGCGCGTGGTGGCGCCGGCCTCGGCGTCGGCGGTGCCCCTGGTGGCGGCGCCTCGCTCTGCTGAATCTGCACGTGGAACAAATATCGGATCGTCTCGTTGTCAATCCGCGTCATCATGTCTTCAAACAGCACGAACGCTTCCTTCTTGAACTCAACCAGTGGATCTTTCTGCCCGTAACCGCGCAGCCCGATGCCTTCCTTCAAATGGTCGAGCGACAACAGGTGGTCCTTCCACTGCGTGTCCACCACATCCAGAATAATTCGCCGTTCCAGCCACCGCAGCAAATCCGCGCTGAACTGCTTCTCCTTCTCCGTATACTTCGCCTGCACCGCCTCCACCAGCGCTTCCGCCAACTGATCGTGATTCAGCGCGGTCGGATCCGCGCCCGCCGCCTTCGCATCAATCCCAAACTGGCTATTCACTTCTGCCAGATACTGCGCGGTATTCCACTGCGTAGGGTGTTGCTCGCGCGGGCAATAGGTATCCACAATTTCCCGCGCCACGTCTTCCGCGATGCCCAGCACGTAGTCGCGCTGGTCCTTCCCTTCGAGCGCGGAGCGGCGAATCGCGTAAATCGTCTCGCGCTGCTTGTTCATCACGTCGTCGTATTCCAGCAAATGTTTGCGTGCGTCGAAGTTTTGCGCTTCCACCGATTTCTGTGCGTTCTCGATGCGGTTCGAAATCAGCTTCGACTCGATTGGCACCCCTTCCGTCATCCCTAGCCGATACATCATCTGCTTCACGCGCTCGCCGCCGAAAATGCGCATCAAATCGTCTTCGAGCGACAAGAAAAATCGCGAAGAGCCCGGGTCTCCTTGGCGCCCCGCGCGCCCACGCAACTGGTTGTCAATGCGCCGCGCCTCGTGGCGTTCCGTGCCCAGAATGTGCAACCCGCCCAGCGCCACCACTTCGTCGTGCTCCGCTTTACACTGGTCCGCGAACTGCTGGAACATCGGATCCCATTGATCCTTCGGCACCTGGAAAATCTTGCCTTCGTGCTGGAACAGCACCATCTGCACCGGTGCAGCCGCTGCCTGTGTGCCGTTTCCTTCCGCCGGCGCCGGGTCCGCGCCAATCACCGCGGGCGCCGCCGCGTAGGGCATCGCCAGCTTGTTCTTCAGGAAACATTCGCGCGTCATCGACTCCGGATTTCCGCCCAGCAGAATGTCCGTGCCGCGGCCGGCCATGTTCGTCGCCACGGTCACCGCGCCCTTGCGCCCCGCTTGCGCCACGATGCGCGATTCGCGCTCGTGCTGCTTGGCGTTCAGCACCTGGTGCGGAATCCCGGACTTCTTCAGAATCTCAGCAATCGCTTCGGACTTTTCGATCGAAATCGTGCCCACCAGCACGGGCTGCCCGCGCTCGTGATAGTGCCGGATACCATTGGCCAGCGAATTGTCTTCCTGCAAAATCCCGTTCACCACCGCTTCGAACTTTTCTTTCTCCGTGCGGTAAACCACGTCCGGATTCTCGATGCGGATCAGCGTGCGGTTCGTCGGAATCACCACCACGTCCAGGTTGTAAATCTTTCCGAACTCGGGCGCTTCGGTCTCCGCCGTACCGGTCATGCCGGACAATTTCTTGTACATGCGAAAATAATTCTGAAAAGTAATCGTCGCCAGCGTCTGGTTTTCGCGCTCGATCTTTACGCCTTCTTTGGCTTCCACGGCCTGGTGCAAACCGTCGGACCAGCGGCGTCCCGGCATCTGCCGTCCGGTGAACTCGTCGACGATGATCACTTCGCCGTCTTTCACCACGTAATCCACGTCGCGCTTGTACAAAGTGTGCGCGCGCAGACCCTGATACACGTGGTGAATCGTCTCCATGTGCGCCGGGTCGTACAAATTCCCCAGCCCCAGCAGCCGCTCGCACTTGCTCACGCCTTCTTCAGTCAGCGTTGCTGTGCGGTGCTTTTCGTCCAGCGTGTAATCAATGTCCTGAATCAGCTTGGGAATAATCTTGTCGATCTTGAAATATTTGTCAGTGGACTCTTCGCTCGGCCCAGAAATAATCAGCGGCGTCCGCGCTTCGTCGATCAGGATGGAGTCCACTTCGTCCACGATCGAGAACTGGTGCCCGCGCTGCACGCAGCTCGCCAGGTCATACTTCATGTTGTCGCGCAGGTAATCGAAGCCGAACTCGTTGTTCGTGCCGTAGGTCAAATCCGCGCCATAAGCCGCGCGCCGCTGCGCGTCATCCAGGTCGTGCACAATCACGCCAACGCTCAGTCCCAGCGCCTTGTACAGCGGGCTCATCCACTCCGCGTCGCGCCGCGCCAGGTAATCGTTCACGGTCACGATGTGTACCCCACGCCCCGCCAGTGCGTTCAGCGCCGCCGGCAAAGTGGCCACAAGCGTCTTGCCTTCGCCCGTTTTCATTTCGGCGATCTTGCCTTCGTTCAGCACCATGCCGCCGATCAACTGCACGTCGAAGTGCCGCATCTTCAGGAAGCGCCGCCCGGCCTCGCGCACCAGCGCAAACGCCGCCGGCAGCACCGGCTCCAGCGCCTTCTGCAATTCGTCTTTATAGGAAGCTTCCGCGGGGTCGGCGTCCTTCAACTGCTCCTGCACCTGCGTCTTCAGCGCCTGAAAGCGCTCGCGCAGTTGCTCGTCGCTCAACGCCTGCACTTCCGGCTCTTTCGCGTTGATTTCCGCGATCACCGGCTGCATTTTCTTGATATCGCGCTCGTGCTTCGTCCCAATAAAGCGAGCAACAACGTTGTCAACTATCTTGGCTACATCCATGGAAGGTTCGCCGTCTCCTGACGGTAGTCCACAAGCTCACGGCTCTGCGTGCTTCGGCCGCTCCTGTCGAAACATCTAATTGTAACTGTTTGCCCGCGCCCTCGCCAACCACGCGACTGGCGGGTGCCGCCCCTGCGTCTTTCAGGATGGGGTTGTCACACTCTATTGCGAACTACTTCCGATGGTCCGGGTTCTTTTTGCCGAACAATTCATCTACTTCCCTTTCCGTCATCGGCTTCCGCCAGTTCGGGTCGTGGATGAGGATTCGCCCCTTCAGCGTGCCGAGTTTAGGTTTTTTGGTTTCTACTTTTGAAAGCTTTTCTGCATCGGATTTGGCTGGTGGACCCGAACCCGGTCCGCAACACGGCACCACGTGAAGAATCGCGTCCTTCGCCTTATGGCACGGACATCTGCAATTCCTACGCAGCGTCACGGCTAAGCTCCATCTCTGATTATCAAATCAAACGCAACCCTTGGATTGGCCAGGGGACGAAGCAGCAGACGTTACCAGATGATTCGCAAACCCCGGTACCGTTCAAACGCCCTATCGGAAGATACGATCGGCATGTCCTCGGCGAGCGCCTGGGCAATCAACTCCCTGTCGAATGGGTCACCGTGATGCGCACCTGCCTCGAACATCCTCATGGCATGCTCTTTTGCAAACGGCAAAATACGCAAACCAAGTTGCGCAATCCCCGCCGCGACGTCGCTTGGGAGAAAAGTGAGAGTCCCCCGAAGATGTTAGCAACATTGCTGATACATTCGAAAACCCTCGGGCCTGAACGCCCGAGCTACAATACGTGGTGGCAAAACAACAGGTTTATAATATCGCCATGGCAAGCCCCCCGAAACAGCCTGAACCCCCGAGCCCCGCGCCACATGCGCCTTTCCTCCGCCTGCAATCCGCCACCATCTTCGTGCGCAACCTCGAACGCAGCATCGACTTCTACGTCAACGCCCTCGGCTTCCAGCTTGTCTTCGACGCCCGCAACCGCCCCGGCCACCCCTGGGCTGTCCTCGCGCCTCCCGACGGCGAAACCCACCTCACCCTGTCCGTCCCCGAGCGCGATTCCCCCGATTACAAGCTTATCGGCCGCCACACCCACATCACCTTCATCACCGAAGACGTCATGGGCAAGTTCCGCGAGTGGCGCGCCCGCGGCGTGGAGTTTTCCGGCACTCCGCGCCTCAAGCGTCTGCAGCGCGGCCGGCGTGTTCTGCCCCACAAGCCCTCTGGCGCGGAATCTTCCGAGGAACCCGATCCCATCTGGGGCGGCACCTTCAGCCGCTTCCGCGATCCCGACGGCAACCTCTTCTCCTTGGTCAGCTTCGACGAAGTCACCAGCACCATCGAACTCCAGCGCCGCGAGCAGCGGCATCGCCTCGAAGCCGAGCAGCGCGCCGCCCAGGAACTCGAAATCGCCAAACAGGTGCAGTCGCGCCTCTTCCCGCAAAACCTCCCCAAACTCGCGACGCTCGACTACGCCGGCATCTGCCACCAGGCCCGCGCCGTCGGCGGCGATTACTACGACTTCTTGAGTCTCGGCGGCACCCGCCTCGGCCTCGTCATCGGCGACATTTCCGGCAAAGGCATCGCCGCCGCCCTGCTCATGGCCAATCTCCAGGCCAATCTCCGCAGCCAGTGCGCCGTCCACCGCGACGATCCCCTGCGCCTGCTCCGCGCCGTCAATCAACTCTTCTGCGAAAACACCCCCAACGGCTCCTTCGCCACCCTTTTCTTCGCCGAGTACGACGACGCCTCCCGCCGCCTCCGCTACGTCAACTGCGGCCATCTCTCCGGCCTCATTCTCCGCGGAGACTCTTCCCTCGAATCCCTGCACGCCACCGCCACCATCCTCGGTGCCTTCCGCGATTGGGATTGCGAAGTCGGCGAATGCCAACTCCATCCTGGCGACACGTTCGCCCTTTACACCGATGGCGTCACCGAATCCTTCAATCCCGCCCTCGAAGAATTCGGCGAAGAGCGCCTCATCGAATCCCTCCGCCGCCACCACGCACTTTCTCCCTGCGAACTCATCACCAACATCGTCCACGAAGTCCGCCTCCACAGTCCCCACGATCAGCACGACGACATCACCCTCATCGCCGCCAAGTCCCTCTAACGCCATTGTAGCGGCCGTCTTTTTCCCCGAGCGCAGCGAGTGGGTGAGGTGAGTGCTTCTCTCAAGCAAAAAGGCCGATCCCAGGATCAGCCTGGGTTCGGTGCATTGTCTTTACTTCTCTCTTTAAACGATCTGCACCAATTCTGGCGGGCAATCGCGCAAATTCTCGATCGAAACGCTCTTCTCCGACAGCTTCACCGTCGGCGCCGGCACAATTCCGTAACTCCGGTTGCGCCCTTCACGTTTCGCCATGTAGAGCGCCTTATCGGCAAGTTCCAGCACGTTTTCAATGGACAGCGTGCCGGTTGTTTCCCCCTTCACCCAGGGAAATGGTGCCCAGCCGATCGAACACGTCTTGTGTACCTGCACGCCGTTGCCAACGTCGAACGTCGTATCGCGCACCGCTTCCAGCACGCGCGCGCACAGCAGGTTCGCATTCTCGCGGTCCGTGGTGCGGCAGACCAGCAGGAACTCTTCCCCGCCCCAGCGCACCAGGTCGTCCGATTTCCTCATCACAGACTCGATGCGCTTGGCCACTTCCTGCAGCAGCTTGTCGCCCGCCGTGTGGCCCATTTCGTCGTTGACGCGCTTGAACCGGTCGATATCTACCAACGCGAAGATCAGGTCTTGGCGTGGCACAGGCACCGGGGAATCCGTGGATTTCTGATGGGAGCGCAACGCCTGCGCAATGTCCTTGGATATCGTTTCGTAAAAATACCGGCGGTTACGGACTCCTGTCAGCGGATCGGTCAGGGAGATTTCTTGCAGTTCCCTGTTCTTCCGCATCAGCTCCGCGTTGCGTTCCGCCACCGCGCGTTCCAGTTCGCTCTTCCGACGGTTTAGCGCCCGCGTGCGAAGCGATACGAACACCCAAACTCCGGTCAACAGCACCACGGCAATCAACCCGCGCGCCAAATAGGTCTGCCAGAAGTTCGGCAGCACCTGAAAATGAAAACTCGTCTTCGCCGAATAGGCGTTGCTGTCCGGTTGCTTGCACTGCACCCAGAACTCGTAGTTCCCGGCAGGCAGTCCGCCAAACTGCACTTCCCGCGGCGTCGTCTCGGTGGGAATCGGCTCGAGCCCCTTCAACTGATAGCGGCAAGTCACTTCTTCGGGGGCGTCCAGCACCAGCGGTGAAAACTGCACGCTCAGTGATCCGTTCCCCGATTTCACCGATGCTTTCTCGTTCGGCTTGCGCTCCAATCCGCCCAGGGCCACCGAGGTAAGAACCACCTGCGGCGGATTGTCCTTCTTCTTGATGTCCAACTCTTTGTAACGCGACAATCCCCGAGACGTCGCGATCAAAAAGCTCCCGTCCGCCTCTTCCCGCGTTCCTGTCCAGGGACTCAGATCATCCCAGATCAGGCCATTTGCGCGGCTCAGGTGTTGCGTCCTGCCATCCGGCCAAAGCAGCACAATGCCGTCCGTGCCGTTAAACCACATCCGCGCTTTGGAATCATGCCCGACCACGGTGCGGTCCCAATCGCGAAATTCAAAGCTCGTGGCCCCATTCAGATGCGTGGTCACGTGGCTTACTCCGACCACGTCGTTGTACGACACCCAAACCTCGTTGTCGTTCGGCGCCGCGAGGCTCGTCATTGTCTGGCCCTTGAGCCCATCCTTCACCGTGAAAATCGACCAGTTTCTTCCGTCGTAGCGGTAGAGCGTGCCTGGCCCCGTGGCCCACAGCACGCCGTTCGGCGAAAATGCCAGGAACTCCACATCGGCTTCGTGCATCGCCGGGAGCGGAATCTCTTCTTGTTTGATATGGCCGTTTTGCGGAACGAACCTCACCAGCCGTGCCCGCGCCGCGGCCCAGATGCTGCCGTCGGGTGCCGCCGCCAGACTCACGAAATTCCTGCCGTGATAGTTCGCATAGGTGGTCGTGGCAAACGTGTTTGGATCAATCCTCAGAATCGCGCCCGTGATGGTTTGGGCCCACACGGAGCCGTCACCGGCGAGCTGCAGTGGGCGGATCTCGGCGCCCAAATGATCTTCCAGCGTCGGCACCTTTTCCCAGCGGTGCCCGGGGCCGTCCCAGATCGCAATGCCGTGTGCAGTACTTACCCACAAGCGTCCCCGGCGGTCACGCTGCGTTGCCCAGGTGGAATTGTCCGGCAATCCTTCGGCGGTGGTCCATGCGGACCACTCGCGCACGCCGGGCAGCCGGTCGAGACCCGTCCCTGAACCGCCGACCCACAACGTTCCTTCCCGATCTTCAAACGCGCACTGGATCAGATTGCTTGCCAGGCCGTTTCGCGTGGTCAGCAGCCGCCACTTGCCGTTCGCCTGCTGCCAGTACAATCCCGTGGAACTCGGCACCAGCAACTTCCCCTGCGCGTCCACTGTGGGCTTACCTTCTTCGTCATTGGCGGGGCCCGCCACGGCTGGCTCCATTAACAGTTTGTGCGCATGACGGTCTACGTGGCCGAGCCGCGTCGAGGTTCGCACCCAAATCGTGCCGTTACCGTCCTGCTGCAGGGCCACCACGCGCTCTTTTGGCAACTGCACGCCGGGCTCGATTTCGATCGTGTGCGAACCCGGGCTCAGATGCGCGAGTTTCTTGCCGAGGGTGAACCAGATCGAATCGTCCGCTGTCCGCAGGATGCCCGCTTGCGTTTCCCAGTCGCTCAGTCCTTGTCCGATCGTCATTCCCTTCGAGGGAAAGCTGGGATCCAGGATCAGCAAGCCCTTTTTGAACATCAGCACGTAGAGGGTTCCCTTGCCGTCCACCGCAAAGATCTGAACTCCGCTCAGCAGCGCCATCGAGTTTTCCGGGATGGGCACGCGCTGGAATTCGCCATTTTTGTAGAACGCGATGCCACGGTTGCCGGCAAACCACGGCGTGCCATCCGGCGCAATCACCAGATCCACTACGTAGTGGCCGATCAGGTTGTCGGCCTCCGGCATTTTCTTCGCGTGCGTTCCGTCGAACCGGTACAGGCCGGTCTGCGTGCCAATCCACAAAAATCCTTGCGCGTCCTGGCCGAGCGCCGTCGCGGTCACCGCTCCCATACCTTGGCGGTCTTCAAACCGAAGCACGGAAAATCTTGGATTGTCGGGGAATTCCCGGCGCGTCTCTTCCGCTCGCGCTCCGAAAAGTAGAGTCGCGAGAATGCACAGTAGTGCGGCAAGTCGGATTGGCGTTCCCTCAGACACTTGGTCGACCACCTCGCACACAGCGGTTCGCAGCACCGTGAAGGCGCAGTTCCGCGAGATACCTCTATAGAGACAAGGTTAAAGAGGCGGAAGGGCGAGGTAAATGCAACCGAAGTACCGAGTTGTAGTACTTGCGAATAGTTACTGGTTGAATACGAAAGAGCGTCTAAGCTTATCGTTTCCCCGAAGGAAACTCCCATTCCTCACTCGGGGGACCGGCTTATTTCGCATTCTCGGCTGTCAGATTTTCCATCAGGAGCTTCCGGAAGCGGTTGCGCTCCTCTAGCTCCATATCTATGATTTCAAATGACATATCCTGCGCTCGGTAATCGCGCATCATGGCCGTAGCCTGCACGCTTCGCAGTCCCACTTGCATTTTCATCTGCACCTGCGTGCCCGGCGCCAGATGCATGTTCGTCGTGGCCAAGCCGCCAGAAAGGCTGGCGGTCTTGATCTCCAACCGGCAGTTATTCTTCAGGTTGGTGCTGACGGCGGTCACCGTTTTTTGTAGCCGGACCCGCGTGTGCCGGCGCTGCCGGACAAATTTCGATTGCACAGGGACGTCCAGTGGTTCGAGCCGCAGGTCCTCCGGCTCAATGCCGCTATAGGGGTGAAAGGATTTTGCCCACTCCGGATCCAACTTCGAGAGAGCCTGAAACGCCGCAATGCGCAATTCCTGGGGATGCGCCCAGCCCAGCAACTTGCGCGCCTGCACGATGCGTCGCAAGGTGGGGATGGATTCCGGCGCATGCAACCGCGCCAGCGCTTCCAGCGCCTTCACGCGGAGATAGGGCGCGCCGCCCGCTGGGAGATCTCCGTCCGCGAGCGTCAGCAAGCGGCCAAGACCCTCGCGGTCGCCGGTCATTCCAGTTTCGTCAATCACCAGCGGCATCACCAGCGGGTCCACATGATCCAGCACACCCAGCAACAGCCGGCACGTTTCATGTGCTCCACTCGCCGCGATTTGCCGGATCGCACGGTCCTGCGCCATCCGCGGAAAACCCTTCAGGCGCGCCGGCAGGAACACTTCTGCGGCGTGCGGATCGAGCCGCGCGAGGAGCCCCACCATCTCAACCGCTTCGGCCGGCGGCCCTCCACGCACCGTGCTGCGCAGGTATTGCACCGCTTCTTCACCAAGATCGTGCGCCAGACTGGCGACGTTTTCCAGATCACTGCGGAACTGGCAGCGGTTGAACCGCGCCGCAAGCTGCTCCATCGCCGTCTGTGGCAGATGCTTCAGGACGCCTGTGAGTCCCGCGGCAATTTCCCGGACGCGCAGCGCCTCTTCCACGAACTCCGGCACGCGCTCCTCGATGCCCATTTTCGTCCGCAGGGTTTTCGCGATACCTGGCCGCTGCGACTCCACGCCTTCCAGCAAATTCAGTGCCTGGGCCATTGCCGGATAGTGCCGCTGCGTCGCCGCTTCCTGGCTGAGCCGCACAAACGCCGCGCTCACCAGAGACTGCAAATCCTGATCCTGTTCCACGCTCAATCGCAGTCCGATGTGGCGTAGCGCTTCGGAAAGCAGCCGCGGGTCGGCCTGCGCATAGAGCGAAGCCATTTCGGAAAGACCGGTTGCCGCCCGTTTTCGTGCATCCGGCTCTTCGCTGTCCGCGCATCGCGCGTAGTTCTGCAGAATGCTGATCGCTTCGGCCACTTCCCCGTGCTCGATCAGTTCGGAGACGTAGGACTGCACGTTCTTCGGCGGGATGCACCAGGCTTCGTCGGAAAGCAGCACTTCGCGCTTCGCGCTCTCCGGAACCGTCGACCAGAATTGGCGGTCGAGCATCTCGCGGTGTGATTCCACGAGGATGCCCGCTTCCGCCATTGTGTCTTCGTGCTGTCCCAGGATTTTGCGGAGTTGCTCGATCTCCTGGTTCATGCGGTCCAGCATCTGCCGCACCGCGTTCACCTTCACTTCGCCGCGTTCAAACTGCTCCAGCGCAAACTTGATGGAAAGGTGTTCGGCCAGTTGAATGAGAACGCTTTCATCCAGTTTCTTGTTCTTGCCCTGTTCGGCCAATCCGGCCAGCGCCTGCCGCAAAGTGTCCTGCGCATTGCCGGGAAGCTGTGAAACCTGGTCCTGAAATTCCACCGTGGCCGCCGAAGGATTCGGGCTTGTGCCAATGCTCCCGAGCGTGGCAATCGCCCGCAGAACCCGGTACATCGATTCCTCATCCGGACCTCCGCTACCTCCGCTCCCTGTGCCACCGCCCTTTCCACTGCCGCTGCCACCGCCTAGCCCTGGACCAAAACCAGGGCCGCTGCCCAATCCAGCGCCGCCGCCTTTGCCGCTGCCCAAACCAAATCCTGTCCCGCCTCCGAATCCACTTCCGGCTCCGGCGCCCGCACCTTTAACGCTGCCTCCGCCGACCCCTGCGCCGCCCGTTCCCGTTCCTCCAGATCCAGTTGCTCCTGCTCCCGTTCCTGCTCCACCGGCCCCGCTCCCGGCCACGCTTGTCCCAGTGCCCGAACCTGGCCCGCTGCCAAGCGATCCTCCGATTCCCGTTCCGGGTCCCAGGCCAATTCCCCCAGTCGCAACTCCGCTGCCAGTTCCACCACCTTCTCCGGTTCCCATGCCGGGTCCCATTCCCCAGCCTTCGCCTGAGCCGCCTCCAACTCCGCCGCCTTCTCCGCTACCCCCTTCGGCTCCGGACTTCGATCCTTCCGCCGCCGCAATCAGCTCCAGAAGCTTCTTCGGATCATTCAACATCTTGCGGAACTGATCCTGCTGATCGCCCATGGAAGCAGCCGCGATCTGCGCCGCAACGCTCGCATCCTTCAGGCGCGAATCGGTGGCCACAAAACAGATTTCGTTCACGCGGATGCCGCGCACATCTGCCAGCGCGCTCTTCAAGTGCTGCGCCAACTCGGAGGGTTTTGCTTTTCCCGTGGGGAATGCGCTGACGAATCGCGCGAGTTCGGCCGGATTTGTTTCGGAGGTGAACTGCACGCTAGCAAGTCCGGCGGCGGACAGCAATTGCGCGAATTGTTTTTCAG